>Ga0315912_10000116_pt1 | contig 182916 bp, 117 predicted proteins | sample VfabasoilMG_FD_204469 | JGI IMG/M metagenome (GOLD analysis project Ga0315912, IMG submission 204469) | Garden soil microbial communities collected in Santa Monica, California, United States - V. faba soil | ecosystem: Environmental > Terrestrial > Soil > Garden | place: USA: California...
GAGCGGGGACGATCATGTTGTAATGGCTTTTAGCCAATGGGGTTTTTCGGTCTTATTCCGCTCTTTGTTCTTTCTGAATTTATCCTTCCTCTATTGATTAAATGTATTAAAATGTAAACATAGGAGGCGGTTTGGCAATATGGCGGGGCGACAAATATATTCTCAACTTTTTGTTCGCTATTCAGCATCAGTTCCAGCAGACGAATAAAGCCGAGCAATAGAATAAACAATGAACTTTTATTTATAAATTTAGCAGTGGTTACGGGCTGACGATTTTCAAATACCGCCACATCGCCAAGCCGTGCTCGTTGCATCATTTCAAAACTCATCACCACAACTTCATCCCCTTATAAAAGTCAAGGATCTTTGTGCGAAGCACATAATCATATTTCGCAACAATAAGGTTGATAGTTGCACGATCAAGACTGTTCTTTACTAATAAATAATCATAAGAATTTCCAACCCCGGAATTGAAACGGATCTCCGCAGCACGGAATGATTCTGTAAGAGCATCAACTTGCTCCTTTAATATTTTTTGCCTGTCAAACGCTGCAGTCATATTTATATAAGCCTGCTCAACTGATCTTTGCAATTGTGTCTTTGCAGTTTTTTCGATCAGCACATTATTCCTCAGATCGATCTTTGCCAGTTTGATCCTGTTTCTTTGCTGAAACGAATTAAAGATCGGAATGCGAACATCAAAACTGACCCCGGAGCTGCGATTATTATTGAACTGATCCAAATAACTTATTCTTTCATTGGAATAATTATTTTGCTTTTTAAAAACGGGTAGTTGTGTTGTGGGAGTCACCTTTACATAATCAGATGACTGAACATCCGTAGTATTTATAAAAACCGGGTTTGTAGCAGTATTGGAATAATTAGTGTTAATACCTGCATTCAGATCAAGGACAGGGAATAAACCACCCTTCGCAACTTTCACAGCTTTTTCAGCGCTCTGCGTAGAATAATTCACCGCTTTTATTTGAGCGAATTGCTGCATGGCAGTTTCATAGATCTTGTCAGGAGTATCTGCATACTTCTCAGTAAAAGAAGTTACATCCAGTCTTTCCAGCACCATACCTTTATCATAAGGAATATTCATGAATTCGTAAAGATTGATCTTGGCTGTTTCCACCGCTGTTTGTGAGTTAATGATACTTACCTGGTCACCGGCATATTGTCCTTTTATATCAGAAAGATCAGATGGCCTGATCGCACCTTCCTTATTCAAAATTTCGAGACGATCAAGTTGCTGCTTCGTCAGGTCCATTTGGTTACGGGCTTGTACAAGCTGATCCTCGTTGTTGAGCACCTGCAGATAGGCAAGGATGATACTAAGAGTTAAATTATCCTTTGCTTGCTGGAGACTCATTTTTGAAGCCTCATAGGTAAACCTGTTTTGCTTAACAAGATTTTGCAATACAAATCCATTGAAAATTGTAACTCCGCTACCAAGTGAAAAATATGATGATTGATTATTTTCAGTAATGTAACTATTAGTAAACTGATCGATACTACGACCTGCCCTGAAAGCATAACCACCCGTAGCATTCAGATCAGGATACCTGTTAAGCTTGGCCTGTTTCCACCTGACTTCATTTGACTGTGCCTGCAGATCGCGTTGCAATACATCCAGGTTATTTGCAATACCCATGTCTATGCATTGCTGCAAAGTCAATCTTCCTGAATTATTATTCTGGGAATAAATACTTATGCCTAAAACACAAAAAATACCTGTAGTTAAAAAAAATCTTTTCATAACATTACGATTGATAAAAAATATTTCAACAAAATCAGTTTACGATCATCCCATCAAGCAAATTGATGACCCTTGACCCATAAGATGCATTTTTTTCCGAATGGGTTACTTGTATAATAGCTACGCCTTCATTATTTAATTCTTTAAATAAGCTCATGATCTCTTCCCCCTGCTTCGAATTCAGGTTACCGGTTGGTTCATCGGCCAATAATAGTTTTGGCTTTGCGATCAATGCTCTTGCAATACCTACTAACTGCTGTTGCCCACCAGAAAGCTGTGTTGGAAAAAGATCTTTCTTTCCAACAATATTGAAACGATCAAGTATATCAGCCACCATTGCTTTTCGTTCAGATGTTTTTACATTCTGATAGATCAACGGCGTTTCAATATTCTCATAAACTGTCAGCTCATCAATTAAATGATAAGCCTGGAATACAAAACCGATATACTGTTTATACAAAGATGTTCTTTGCTTCTCTTTTAATTTGTGCACTGATTCATGAAGAAAATTATATTCTCCTTCATTGAATTCATCCAGCATGCCGATCACATTCAATAAAGTTGATTTTCCCGAACCCGAGGGTCCCATTATGGAAATAAACTCTCCCTCTGTTACATGAAGATTGACATCTTTCAGTAAAAAAGTACGATTGTTACCTGTGTTCACCCATTTGTAAATTCCTTTTAGATCGATCATAGATTTATTTTTATTCGGTTCTTAATGATTTAACTGGATTAGAAACAGCTACCTTAAAGCACTGTATAGATATAAGCATAAATGCAAGTATAAAAACAAGCAGGCAAACAGTTATATACGAATAAATGCTTTGCCCGATCCTGTAACTATAATTTTGCAGCCAGTTATTTGTTACAATATATGCCAATGGCCAAGCAATGATATTTGCAACCAGGATCAGCCACGCATAATCTTTTATAAATAGTAAAAGTATATCTCTTGCATCTGCTCCTAGTACTTTTCGTACAGCTATTTCTTTATTGCGACGTGCCAGCGTAAATGCAACAACTCCAAATATTCCCATTAATACGATAAGAAAATTGAGTGCTGTCGCCATGTTAGTTGCTTTCTTCAATTGCAATTCTGAACTATACAAAGCCTGGAAGCGATCATCCATAAACGTATATTCAAAAGGAGATGAAGGCGACAACACTTTCCATTTTGCTTTTATTTGCTCAACAGCGTTACCAATGTCAGTATGTTGCAATTTAACAGTCAGATACCTATACTGCGTCATATTGTTTACATGAATAAATGCTACCGGGCCTATTGCTTGCTGAAAAGAAGAGTAATTAAAATCCCTGACAATACCTTTTACAGTAAACCCGAACCCATCCGGCATTTTAATTGTACTGCCTGCTGAAGCATTCAAATTTTTTGCAGCAGTTTCGTTTAAAACGATCTCATTTTGCGTTGCAGTGCCCTCGTAGTTTGCAAAAAAACTTCCATCCGTTTTTTGCAAACCAAAAGTGGTAGCATAATCCTCGTCAACACTAATAAAAGGAACAACGATCTGTTTACTAGCACCAACAGGTATTAGATCTATTGTGGCTGGTGGTGTTCTGTCAGGCACTTCAAAAGAGAGAGATACGCTTTTTACAACTGCTAATTCTTTTAAGCCGTTCTTGATCGTTTGCATCTTTTGCACGCCAACAGAATCCCATTGTTTTGGAAAAGCCGTTATCACCAGCAATTGCTCTTTGTCATATCCAAGATCTTTCTTAAAAAAGTAGGCAACTTGCTTTGACACATTCAATGCAGCGATAAAAATAAAGATAGCGAGACTGAATTGCACAACTAATAAGCCTTTTCTCAACCACAAGCCACCTGTGGCATTAACAATTTTTCCCTTTATAGATCGAATAACTGTTGTTGAACTTAATACAAAAGCAGGATATATCCCAGAGATAAAACTGATCAGGATAGTCAATAAGATCAACGATCCGATCTTGAACAGATCAAAATCCCAGAACCGATCAAGCTTTGTATTCAAAACCTGGCCGAACTGTGGTCTTACGATCTCGTAAAGAAAAACAGAAAACAATGCTGCTAAAAAAGTGATTACTAAAGACTCTACGAGGTGTTGAAATACGAGTTGCTTTCTTGCGCTGCCAAAAACTTTTCTCAAGCCAATTTCTTTCAACCTGTATGAAGAAGTGCCAATATTAATATTGACGAAATTGATAATGGCCATTAATAATATAAATGCTGCAATGATCGAAAGAACAAGCATCATCTTCTGAACAGCATTATTATTATCTCTTAAATAATATTCCGTTATCGGAACAAACTCAGCTTGCAATAATCCCTTTAAATTACCCGGTAGATTTGATGTCAAAATTTGTTCAGTTGCCTTTAGAACATCTTTTGATGAAATGCCGGGTTTAAACTCTACCAATCCGGGCATATTAATATTATCCCATTTGTCATCACCGCTGCCACCCTGGAAATAAAGATTACCTTCAAACGGCACAAAGACATTATAGCCATTCGGGTCAATTGAATTATTGACCGTATTGAAAGGCATTGTTTTTAATACCGCAGATACAGTAAAATCCTGCTTTCCAGACGTAGTATTTGAAATAGAAATGGTTTTATTAATAACATTTGTCGTCCCAAACAATTTGATCGCCATTTCTTCGGTAATAACAGTTGAGCTATTATTTCTGAATGCATTTTGCGGGTCACCATACAATAACTTAAAACCATACATCGATATTAATGTAGTATCACAAATAGCAATACTCTCTTTAAAATGCATATCGCCGGCTGAGACAACGTTTGTAACCGGGTTAAACCTGTAAAAGTTCGCAACAAGGCCTGGATATTTTTCTTTTAATGTTTTTGCTAACGGAGCAACAGTAGTGATCTCCAATCCCATGTTCTCAACTTTCCATTTGCTCTTAATAAAATATTGGTTGCTTGCATTTCGTAAAGTACCGTTAATACTTTTTTGTTGGATAATATAAACACCTATCAACATTGAAAAAGCAATACCAATAGCAAGACAAAAAATATTGATAGCAGCATATAACTTGTGTCTACGCAGATGTCTTACAGCTATAATGAAATAATTCTTTAACATGAATTTTTATTCAGTTCTTAAAGATTTTATAGGGTTACTCCTGGCTGCTTTTAATGTATGATAACTTACCGCCACTAATGCACAAATAAAACCTATAAGACCGGCCACCGCAAAAAAGCTCCATTTGAGATCGATACGATATGCAAAATTCTGCAACCAACTGTTTCCAATGTATATGGCAATCGGCGTAGCAATTGCTATTGATAGTAAAACAATAAGTAAAGTTTGTTTATTCAATGAATAAAACATTTGTAAAACATTTGCTCCAAGTACCTTACGAATACCGATCTCTTTGGTCCTGTTAACTGCAACAATGGCCGACAATCCAAACAAGCCAAGACAAGCAATAAAAACAGCCATCCAGGATGCAGCATTGATCACTTTTAACCAACGTTCATGTGATTCATACAAAACTTTTATATCCTCATCCATAAAACTATACTTGAATACCTGGCCATTTGTATATTCGTTGAACTTTGCTTTTAATTTATTTGTTGCTGCAGCTATATCCTGGTTCTTGCCGATCTTAAACCAAAAATACCCTACCCCTTTTGGATTACATTTATGATACACCGGTTCGATCTTATGATCAAGGCCTTCAAAAAAATAATCCTGGCAAACACCAACGATAACACCACCCAAAGATCTATTAACTTCATCAAGAGGTGGTGAACCTAACATTGTATACAATGTTTCATTGATGACCAGGTTCGACATTGTTCTTGTAGCAAGTGTATCTAATTGATCTTTTGAAATGACAAGCCTTGTCGTATCAGTGATGAACTCTTTGGAGAAAAACCTGCCTTTAACAAGTGGTATCCTGTTAAAACTGAAATAATCATAATCAATATTCATTTGAGCAACCATTTCTTTCCTGCCATTTATATTATGTCCATTTTTATTGGAAATAGCAGCGAACCTAAAGTCAGACCCTGTTGTTCCTGTAAATTCCCGTTGCGAAGAAGCGTATTGATCTAGCTTATCCCGTAATGATAATGTTTGTTGCCTGTCGCCCCAGAAAGGATTTGCAATGATCAACGTTTGCTCTTTATCAAAACCCAGATTTTTATTATTTATGTATTTTATTTGTTGTGTGATCACTATCGAATATATAATAAGAACGATGCAGGCAGTATACTGAAGTGTGATAAAAACTTTTGAAAGCGAAGGGTTCAATTTATAGGTAGTAAATTTATTTAATATACTAAGCGGTTTTATTCCAGCCATTTTTATTGCAGGGTAAACACCCGCCAATAGAGTCAAAAGTATTGAAAGACCGAAAGCAACAGTTATAAACTTCCAATTCCACAATTCTGAAAGTGGAATAATGATGTTTGTTAATCCATTAAAATAAGGAAGGATAATTGAAGCCAAAATAAAACCAGCGATCATTGAAATGAAAACCATGACAAAAGTTTCAGTCAGGAACATGCTCATAATATGTTTCCACCCTGCACCTACAGTTTTACGAACACCGGCTTCCTGGGTTCTCGCAGCTACACGGCTTAGTGATAGTAAAACATAATTCAGACAAGCAATCCCCAATGCTATTAAAGCCAGAAGAAACAATTGATACAAAGCTTTCAAATCGGTAAAATAGAACCAGGGAGTACTTATATTATAATGTCCATCAGAAAATGGGCGAATTGACAAATTGAATTTCTGATCTGTTTTGCCAGGATTATATTTTTTAAAAGTTTCCTGCAATGGTTTAAAATAATCTTCACCAAATGAGGATAATTTTTTTTCGAATGAAGCAAGATCAATATTTTTATCTAGTTCTATCAATGCAAGTGTTGATGATGAATTAACACCCCCTGCCCGCTTTTCTTCATAATCATCTCTCGATTCTATGGGAAAAAGTATATCATACTGCATACTGCTATTTGATGGAAAATTCCTGGCTATTGCAGAGATTGTATATGGTCTTCCATCATTACCGCCCAGGATCAATATTTTACCGACAGGATCAGTACTTCCAAAATACTTTTTTGCTGATCGTTCACTAATAACAACACTATTTGTGTTGGCAAATGCATTTTGAACATTAGTATTTATAACTGGCAACCCAAAAAAGGAAAAAAAGTTTTTATCTACATACGCAACATGTTTGTTGTCTTCACTAAATTTCTGATCATTCGCAATGATCACTGGCTCCCAGCTTCCATTGATCCGGCAAAAATCTTTCACTTCAGGGAAATTCTTTTTCAGATCTTCGGCAAGAATGATCGGTGTCACCAATTGTCTTTTTTCACCTGCATCTTTAGTTAGCAAATCAAAAAACTCTGTTTTCCTGGTTTTCTCAGGATTACTCCATCTATCAGCTGTTTCTATCCTGTAAATATTTTTAAGATTTGCTGAATACTTATCCATAACAAGTGCATGCATTACGTATAAAGCGATAAGCAAAATAAAAGCACTTGAAATACCTAAACCCGCAAGATTGATAAGAGTGTATATCCTATTCCGGGCAAGATTTCTGAATGAATGTTTGATATTTAAAATATTCATACGGTAAGTTTATTCTGTCCTTAATGATTTTACCGGGTTAACAGAAGCACCCCTGATAACCTGCACACATATTGTGGCAATTGTGATCATAAAAATGATCACAAGGAAAAAGATCATTAATGAAATATTTAATTTATCGTGATATATAAATAAGCTTTCGAACATTTTTCCGGTGATATAGCTAAGAGGAAGTGCAATTATTCCCGCAATAATAAGCAGCTTGATATAACTCCACGAGATCAAATTGACAATTTGAGAAACTGACGCACCTACCACTTTTCGTATCCCGATCTCTTTAATTCTCTTTTCTGTGCTGTACGTTACCATGCCAAATAACCCCATTAACGTGATCGCAAAAATTATAATAGCCAGCAGGTACATAAACCTCATATCATCTATTGGGAAATATTTGTTATAAATATCTTTATCGTACCAGCTTGCAACCATTGCTTCGTGCGGATACAATTTCTTCCAAATTTCTTCCATGTCTGCTTTAAATGCATTCTCAGAATCTACCGCCCTCGTTTTTACAGAAAGTACATGAAATTGCGCAGGATCATATCGCATTATTACAGGTTGTACTTCGAACTGGTAATTAGCATAGCAAAAATCTTTTATCACACCTGCTATTCTTACTTCTGCGCTATTATTTAAGATCAAAATTTTGCCAATGGCTTCCTGTACCGTTCCCAATCTTAAATTTTTAACTGCTTTTTCATTTACCAAAATAAAAATTCCTGCAGAATCTGAATTGGACACAGGGAGATTGGATCCCGCAACTATTTTAAGCTTCATGTTGTCAATAAAATAATTGTCGGTAGCAAAGTAATAAGACAATGAATTCTCATCATTCTTATTTGCTTTTACTGCATACTCTGCTGCATTTGATCCAAAGGGCATTGAAGTAAGCCCTACTTGTTCTACATTTTTATTTTTTAAAATTTCATTTATCAATAGCTTTTCATTTCCTTCAACCAGCGTTATATTATAAATATTTTTCCTGTTATAATTTTCGTTTTCAGTTGCCATATATTTAAACTGACTGTACAAATGACCCATAAAAAATATATAACACATGGAAACGACAAGCTGAATAACGACAAGTGTTTTACGTAAGTTTAATTTTCCAAATGAAGCAGGGCCGGCAATACCTTTCAACACTTTCACAGGCTGAAAACCGGATAATATCCAGGCCGGGAAGATACCTGCTACAACACCAGTGAAAATGGCAAAAACAAAATAGATAGCCCACAAAATATAATTATTATCTACCTCCCAACTTATCCAATTAATATTGAGAGAATTTCTTATGATCTTCATAAATACTGCTCCCAAACACAAAGAAAATAGGGCAACTACAATTGCTTCGATCACGAATTGCCATATAAGTTGTTTGCGTAAAGCACCTGTTACTTTTCTTATTCCAACTTCTTTTGCCCTGTTCAAAGAACGGGCAAGAGTTAAATTGGTATAGTTAAATCCTGCCAAAAGGATGATGGCAATGGCGAAAAAGAAATTAAAGTAAAAATCAGAAACACTCTCAACATAAGCGTTGTTCAAGAGTCTATCGTATGCAGGTGAAATATCTTTAAATGCCTGCGGTTTGAATTCGTGTGATTTTTTAGCAAACTCAATTTCTGCATTGCTCTTTTTTGAGATATCATTTAATGCTGTGGTCACTGAACTTGTTTGCACATTTTCTTTAACCTTAACAAATGTATAAGTACCGTAATCAGCCCAGCCTTTAAGCTCAGCAACCTGTTTATGAGAATTTATATAAGTAGCCATGGAGATCATTACATCGCTTCTGAATTGTGTGTTACGTTTGAATGGTTTCAACACACCTGTGATCTTAAAATTTCCATAAGTAGCGTGAGTTAATGTTTTTCCAATGGGGTCTGCCTCACCAAAAAACAGTTCCGCCTTTTCTTTTGTAATTACTAGTTCGTCAGTGGCTGTCGGTATGGTGCCTTTTTCCAAAGGAAAATTAAACATCTCGAAAAAAGAGGGCTCTACATAAATGGTATTTATATCCAGTGTTTTTAACCTGTTGGTCAACTCCCAACTGTAGTCTCTTACTATTTTAGTTGCTTTTTCTACAAATGGATAGTCATTTAATTTATCAGCTAACAAAAAAGGAGTGGATGCCAGCTTTTCAATGCTTCCATTCAAAGGCTTTTCGACCGTGAGGATCCTGAAAATCCTATCCCTGTTTTTATGAAAATTATCAAGCTCATACGCATTCTGTACCTGTATAAGTGACATTAATGAAAATGGAATAGCAAGACTAAGTCCAACGATATTAATGAAAGAGAAAAGTTTGTTTTTCCTGAGATTGCGCCACGCCACAATAAAATAATTCTTCAGCATTTTTCTTTATAGTTTCCCTGATTGTCCAACACTTATGCCAATGCATAACTAATTGTTAATCATAATTTAGAAAGCTTAACGAGTGGGCAGGTGTACGAAAACGGACAGTTTACGTACATTTTCGTACACAGCCTATTCTGTCCTCAATGACTTGATCGGATTCGAAACAGCCGCCTTAATTGCCTGCATACTCACCGTGATCATTGCGATTATTAATGCCAACCCTCCTGCAACTGCGAAGATCCACCAACTTATATTCACACGATAAGCAAAATCTTCCAACCATTTGCTCATTACCCACCATGCGATCGGTGAAGCAATGACTATGGCAATGATTATAAGCTTCAGAAAATCTTTCGATAACATTTTTGTAATATCAGGCACGGAGGCACCTAATACTTTACGAATTCCAATTTCTTTTATCCGCTGACTGGCGGTATAAGCCGAAAGCCCAAATAATCCTAAACAACCAATAATGATCGCAAGCACGGCAAATGAAACAAAAAGTTTTTCAAATTTTTTTTCATTCTCATATTGAGCATTGAAGTAATCATCAAGGAAATAATAATCAAATGGATTTCCCTGAAATGCAGCGGCCCATGATCGTTCAACATGCTTCACTGTTTCTGAAAGGTTGGCAGTATTTACTCTTAGCGAATAATATTCGCCGCCATAAGGGTCGCAATTAAGAATAGTTGGATCAAGTGGTTTTTTCATTGATAACTGGTGATAATCATTTATCACCCCCACAACGATCGGCTTATATCCGCCAAATTGAGGAATGTTCAATGTTTTACCCACAGCATCCTGTGGTGATTTAAAACCTAACTGCTGCACTGCTTTTTCAGTAAGCAGTACTGAAGTATCATCATCGTTGGGAAATTCTTTGGAGAAATTTCTTCCGGCGATCAGCTTCATTTTAAAAACATCCAGGAAGTTATAGTCAATCGAATTAAAGCGGACCATCGCCGAATCAGTATCATTTCCCAATTTTTTAATGAATATTTTATACTCTCTTTGTTTGCCGGGAATAGTAAAGGACAAAGAAACTTTCTGGATTGCCGGATTTTTTACTAACTCATTTCTAAATACATCAATAGACGAATTAAAAACCTGCCGACTCGTGTCGGCAATAGCTGGTCTTTCTACGATCATTACCTGGTCAATATTCATTCCAATATCCTTACTTGTCATGTATTTCATTTGGCGATACACTATAAAAGTTCCTGCGATCAAAGCGATCGAAGCAATGAACTGTGTGATCACCAATCCCTGCCTAAGTAAAATGCCACGGCTATTATGTTTCAATTTTCCCTTTAATACAGTTATTGGCTTGAACGATGAAAGAACTATTGCCGGATAAAAACCTGATAGCAAACTTGCAGTCACCCATAATAAAAACAATAAACCCAGGAACCATGGTTGTATTAAATAAGATGCAGTGAGTGAGAGTCCTGATAACCTATTAAATGAGGGCAACAGCAAGAATGTAAGTCCCCAGGCAATTAATACAGAGATCAGGTTTACAATTGCAGCTTCTACTAAAAACTGGCTGATCAATTGTTTTTTAACCGCTCCTATTACTTTTCTTATACCAACTTCTTTTGCTCTTTCTATCGCTCTTGCAGTTGAAAGATTTACATAATTGATCCATGCAATGATCAATACAAATATCCCGATCAACCCAAGAAAAAAAACCGTTTGTGCATTACCATTTGGCTCTGGCTCTTCAGACAAGTCGGATGTGAGATGAATATCTTTTAATGGCTGTAATCCGAGTATTTGTTTTTGTGTGCTTGCTTTTAATTCCGGCTTATACTTAGCAACGATGGCCTGAAATTTTGCTTCTGTCTTTTTAGGATCAGTTCCCGGTTTTAATTGTACAAAAGTGTACATATCCTTACGTCTCCAACCTGTTCTATATCGTTGCACAGCCCAATCACCTCTTGGATATAAAGTATTATATGAAAACAAAACATCAAATTTCAAATGTGTATTCTTAGGAAGTTCTTTGAATACACCGGTAACTTTTACCAATTCATCTGTAAAATCATCATCACGCAAACGCAATTGTTTTCCAAGTGGGTCCTCGTTACCAAAATACATCTTTGCATACTTTTCAGAGATTACGGCCGTGAAAGGTTGTGAAAGGGCATCTTTGGCATCTCCCTTTACCATTTCATAACCCATCATTGGCAAAAAAGTTGAATCGGCGTATAAAAACTTTCGTTGCCTGAATGCAATGCGTTCGGGTTTTGCATTTTCGTTTGTGATAACGACATTGTTTTTATAACCCATATTATACAGGCGGGCATAACTTACTACCTCCGGTAACTCTGCCTGCAATGCAGGACCCACACCGGGATAATTCTCAGCTGTAGCCATGATCAGTTCATTTTTATCGTACGCCTCCAGCTTTACCCGGTAAATATTTTCTTTATTGGGGATAAAATTCTCATAGCTCTTTTCAAACTGTACATAATGAGCTATCAAAAGAAAAACGGCCATGCCAATAGCAAGACCTGAAATATTCAGCAGTGAAAAGAATTTATTTTTCTTAAGACTGCGAAATGCAGAGGTTAGAAGGTTTTTTATCATGGCTACTATACTTTTTAATCAGTTCTTAAAGTTCGTACCGGGTTTGCCCTGGCGGCTCTTATCGTTTGCGAACAAATTGTAATTAGACCCAACAGTCCTGTAATTGCAATTGCAAGCAAAACCAGGAGCCAGGCGTTCGAAATCCTAAAGGCAAAATTTTGAAGGAAGAAATTGCCCAGGAAATATCCAATAGGAATTCCAATTAGAAAACTAATGGCAATAAGAATGATAAACGATTTGCTTAATAGAAAAGTTACATTTTTTACTGAAGCCCCCAGAACTTTCCTAACCCCAACCTCCTTCACCTTCAATTGTGTGCTATACATCACCATTCCCAACATTCCAAGGCATGCAAGTGTGATTGCCAGGAAAGCTATATATCCGATGATCTTGACTATATCAGTAAATCCGTTATCTATATACGTTTGGTCGATATCATTTTCCATTGTTGTCACCACGATCGGATGGACTGCGTCAACTTTTTTCCATGTTGATCGCAGGTCAGCGATCACATTATCCATAGCAACAGAATCGACAGCAATGCTTAGCATGTTAAAAGCACTGGGACGATAACGAAATGCAACCGGACCGATTTCATATTCCATTGAACGAAAATTAAAATCTTTCACAACACCAACTACCTGTAGCTGTACAGAGTCCTCACTGTTTATAACCTGGTTCAAAGCCGATCTTGCATCTTGAAATCCAAAACTTTTCAAAGCAGTTTCATTCAGTATAACTTCGGATTCCCTTTCTTTTGATAATCCGGGTTGAAAGTTCCGTCCGGCAACAAATTTTACCTGCAGGTTCTGTAAATAATTTTCATCAACGCAGAAGTCACGCATCACAAAAAATTCATCGGAAATATTTTTTCTATAATCACTTGCCCTGTCGGCAGAAGTACCAAGACTATGTGAGACGGCTCCTACCCTTTTTACACCACTTATTTTCGCTATTTCATTTGAGAGTTTTTCATAGTCGTTCCCTTGTAACTGCAGATTGATGATATTTTTCTCGTTGATCCCGTAATTTTTTGAAAGCATATAACTCACCTGATCGTAGATAAACAATACACAAATAATAAAGACCAATGACAATGTGAATTGAAAAACCATTAATACTTTTCTAAATGTGATCCGGCTGCCCAGCTTTGCACCAATTGCATTTTTCAATACATGTACAGGTTTGAAACCTGATAAGTAGGAAGCAGGCAATAAGCCGGCAATTACCCCAACAGCTACGGCAAACAACACGAATAAAATATAGATCATGCCGGATTCCTTAAGATCAACAGAGAAAGATTGAGTAAGCCGGAATTGTAAAAAAGAGCTTTTAAGAAACTGAAGGATCAAATAGGAGACGATCAATGCAAGAACTGAAAAAACAACTGATTCACCAATGAACTGGACAAATACCTGCCACCGGTTTGCGCCCATTACTTTGCGAACTCCGATCTCTCTTGCACGCTTTAACGATCTGGCGATCATCAGGCTTGTATAATTCAATCCCGCCATTACTATGATCACAATTGCCAACACACTGAGAATGATCAATAGAATCTTAGGCATTGCTCTACCCATATTATTTGACATGATCGGTCCAGGACTGATCTTAGTTAAAGGCTGCAGATAAAATTGATAAGCCTTATCCCTTGTTTCTAACTTAACTCCTGCATAATTTCTTTTACTGATCGCTGCCAATGCATCATTTACTTCTTTCTCCTTTTGGCCCTTCTGAAGTTTTATATAAATATGACCCGAATAATAATTTGTCCAGCTTTGAAGAGATTGAGAAACTACTTCCTGCTTCTCAAGAATAGGCAGGGCATTCATCGATACCAACGCCTCAAACTCAAAATGAGTTTTGCCTGGGAATTCTTCAAACACTCCATTTACAGTAAAATTTCCATAACCATTCAATTCTACCGTTTTTCCTAATGGATCCACATTACCAAATATTTTCTTTGCCGCTTCTTGTGTAAGAACAAGTCCGTTTGGTGAGGATAATGCATTGTCAGAGTTACCCTTTTCTAATTTAAAATTGAAGACCTTGAAAAAAGAAGGGTCAGCAAAAAAACCAAAAATTGGAACTCTTACATCTCCATAAATAATATCCTGGTTGACCTGGCGATTTAAACGAACTATCTCCTCAGTGAATGCATACTTGTCTTTCAATTCAGCTGCTACTGGCAAAGGCACGGATGCATAATCCTCTGTGCTGCCATTAGTACGCATGGCTCTGGTATCTATCCGATAGACACGATTGGCATCTTTATGAAAACTATCAAAGGAATACTGCTCTTTTACGATCAGTATGATCAACAACCCCAACGACATGCTGATCGAAAGCCCAACAATATTGATAAAAGAAAAAGACTTGCTTTTCCAGATATTTCTTAATGCAATTTTGATATAACTTTTTATCATGTTATTACTTTATTCGGTTCTTAATGATTTGACAGGGTTGCTGATGGCAGCTTTAATAGCCTGGAAGCTTACCGTTAATATAGTAATGAGAATAGCAGCTAATGCGGCCATTACAAAAACCTGCCATCCTATTTTGATCCTATAATCATAATTAGTAAGCCAGTCACTCAGCCAGAGGTATGCGATCGGTGTAGCTATGAAGCAGGAGATGAGTACAAGAATCAAGAATTCCTTAGAAAGCAGGCCCCACAAATTTGTAATACTTGCGCCGAGAACTTTGCGAATACCAATCTCTTTGGTTCTTTGCTCAGCAACAAAGCTTGCCATACCAAATAAACCAAGACATGAAATAAAAATGGCTAGCACACCTAAGTAAGATGAAAGTTTGCCTAGCCTCTCCTCATCCAGGAATTTTCTTCCAAATTCCTCATCCACGAATTTATAATCGAAAGGAACTCCAGGTGTATATCTTTTCCATACCTGTTCTATCTTGCTTATTGACTGCTGTGCATTTTGTGCGGGGCTTAGTCTTATGATAGTATTCCACATATTAGTATCAGCTTCTACATGGTATAGAGTTGGTCGTACAGGGTAAAAAGGCGACTCCTGCATTATGTCGCTTATTACGCCGATGATAGTATAAGGTTTTTTCTCCCATTTCAAAGTTTTTCCAACCGGTTCCTGGAAACCTAAAAATTTGACTGCTGATTCATTTATAATAAACGCTAAAGAATCTGTTGCAAATTCTCTTGAAAAGTCACGACCTTCTTTCACCTTCCATTTTGCTGTTTTGCCAAATTCAAACGATACGCCATTATTGGGAAAATCAACCGCCAGGTTTGGATCTTTTCCTTCCCAATCAAATCCGCCATTTGTATTCCAAACACCTGTTAAAGGACTTTGACAACCTGTCATTTCTTCAATAGCTCCTGAACTTTTTAATTCATTTCTAATTGCGTCGTAATGTTCGCCTATTTCCTTTTGCATGCCCATCGCGATCAAACCATTTTGTGAATAACCGATGGGCCGGTTCTTTGCATGTTGTATTTGCTGATAAATACCAATCGTTGCGATGATCAATGCCACTGAAACGGTAAACTGTAGTACTACTAAAACTTTTCGGGGAACAGAGGCAAGTTTACCTACACGAAATGTTCCTTTCAAAACTTTCAAAGGTTGGAAAGAAGAAAGATAAAAAGCAGGGTAGCTACCTGCCAATAATCCTGTTATTAGAATAAACACAAGACTGTAAATCCAGAACAATGGATTTTGCCAGGGCATTTCAATTTTTTTACCGGAAACATCATTGAATAAAGGCAGTAATAAAAACACAAGAAGCAGACTCAGAACAAACGCCAGCAATACGACCACATAAGATTCAGCAAAAAACTGGTTGATCAATTGCCAGCGCATAGAGCCAACTGTTTTACGGATACCAACTTCTTTCGCTCTTTTTTCACTTCGTGCAGTAGCCAGGTTCATGAAATTGATACAAGCCAGCATCAACACAAATATTCCGATGATGCCAAACATTCGGACGTACCGGATATTTCCTCCCGTGTTTACTGCATTTTTAAATTCGTTATATAAATTCCATTTGTGCATTGGTTGCAGAAAAACGATCCATTGATACTTTGCTTCATCCTTACTTATATTGTTCAGTTTTGTATTCTTGATCTTTGCAGAAACTTTTTGCATATCAGCATTATCAGCGATCTGCACGAAAGTTTGAGAGAAATTACTTCCCCATGGTTCATTCATTGTTTCGGCCCATGGGTTTTGAATTTGCCATAATTTCCACGGCATCATAATTTCTATACTGTGGAAAGTAGTATTGTCTGGCAGGTCTTCATAAACACCGGTAACTTTTACATCATAGTTTCTATCAAGCTTTATCATCTTATTCATTGGATCCTCTTTGCCAAAGATGGCTTCAGCAGCTGATCTCGAAAGCAGGATAGAATAAGGATCTTTCAATCCGTTCCTAGTTCCTTTCAACATTTTAAGTGTAAGCATTTCCGGTGCATCCGGTTCAAAAAAGATCCCATTTTTTGTAAAGGGCTTGTTGTCTATTGTAAGTAAATGACCACCTGTCCATGATGACTGTACCACATATTTGAAATCACTTCCATGCTTTGCACGCAGCTCCGGTCCCATTAACGCAGGATTTGCAACCTGCGTTTCCCATTTACCATTAAAATTTGCATGCTGCATCACCTGAGCTATGCGATCATAATTTTTATGGTATTTGTTAAACGAAAGTTCATCATACACCCATAACCCGATCATTATAGCAACCGCCATTCCTACAGCCAGGCCGCCGATATTAATTGCACTATAGCCTTTGCTCTTAACTAAGTTGCGCCAGGCAATTTTGAAATAATTTCTTATCATGATCTTATTTTTATTCTGTTCGTAAAGATTTAACCGGGTTAGCGATCGCCGCCTTGATAGCCTTATATCCCACCGTTATCCATGCAATTATCAGGGAAATGAAAATTGCTATGACGAAGACGTCCCATCCAATTTTTGTATGATAATAAAACCCGGCTAGCCATTCTTTCATTAAATAGAACCCAATTGGTCCTGCTATTAAAAATGCGAGGCCTACCAGGATTGTAAATTCTTTCGAGAAAAGATAAATGATGCTCTGCACAGAAGCGCCTAAGACCTTTCGAACACCGATCTCTTTTGTTTTTTGTACGGCCATAAAAGAAACGAGCCCATATAATCCCAGGCAGGAAATAAAAATGGCAAGGATTGAAAATATCTTAAACAACCGTGAAGTGATCGCTTCATTATCGTAAAAGCTTTCAATCCGTTCATCGAAAAAAATACGATCATACATATAAGTAGGATAAATACCTGTAAATGTTTTTTGCACTTGTGCCAGTGTTACACTCATATCGCTTCTATTCATCCTGATGGCGATCCATTCATAGCTCTCATTATCTGAAGCGATAACCATTGGTGGTATTGACTCTCTAAATGAGCTGCTGTTAAAATCTTTTACCACTCCAACGATTGGATATTGTTGTGTACCATCAAACGATATTGTTTTACCAACTATATCCTGTGGCGAATGAAAACCCAATCTTTTTACAGCAGTCTCATTCACCAATACTTCCCGAAGAGAATCGCTATAAAAGAATTTTCGCCCCGCCACCAACTGAATTCCGAATGTTCTTAAATACCCGGTATCAGCTAACTGGCGATGTATATTAAATGGCTGTTTCTCCGACGAATAATTAAAATAAAATGAACGGTAGGGTGTAAAAAAATTCGCGGGTGCCTCCATGCATAAACTCGTTGATTGTACACCGGGTATTTGCGACACGCTGTTTACCAGCAACGGATATTTAACTTTTAAAGAACTATCACTTGGTAAATTGATAAGCGCAATTCCATCTTTATCGAAACCCATGGGCCTGTTTCGGAAGTAATTCATCTGCTTAAGAACGACAATAGTTCCGATCACTAATAATTGAGCAATTATAAATTGAAAAACAACCAACGCTCTTCTTAAGGAAAGAGCACCCGTTTTCCTGGTGATCAATTTATTTCTAAAGATCGTTATCGGGTTAAAACCTGATAAAACAACGGCAGGATAAAAACCAGCAAGAAAAGTGACCGAAGTAGCGCTCAATACGATAAATAATAAAATAGAAGGATGTTGAAGAAAATTCAATGAAAGCTCTTTGTGTAGCAGGCCATTTAACAAAGGAATACAAAGCTGTGCTATTATACAACCTATTAATAAAGCGATCAGGGTTATGAAAGCAGTTTCAAACAGAAATTGTTTCATCAATTGAGCCCGGCTTCCCCCCAGTACTTTTCGTACCCCTATTTCCTTCCCCCTGCTGACCGATTGGGCCGTTGATAAGTTTATGAAATTTATGCAGGCAACAATTACCAGGAATAAACCGATCAAACTTAATGACCATAGCTCATTTATAGAAAGACCATTCGTTCTGAACGTGTCAACGTCACGATCAAAATGCATGTTTTTTAACGGCTGAAGCGACAAGCTGGCGATCTCCGTTGCTTTTTGATCTTCGGGATAGTATCTTTTTACGAAGGCTGGTAATTGGGATTCCACCTGGTCAGCGGACTGATCTTTACCAAGAAGTACAAAACATTGTCCAAATGTATATTTCCATGGACTTTCATCGCTTGCGAAAATTTCAGGAACACGGACGCGGAGGGTGGGAAAAGAAGCAGCAATGCGAACCGGAATATCGGTATTGGCGGGCAGGTCTTTGAAAATACCAACAATTTGTAAGGGGATTCGAAAAGAATAAAGTTGTATCGTCTTCCCCATGGCTTTTTCATGACTGCCGTAAAATTTATTTGCTACGCTTTCTGCGATCACGACTTTGTTTGGATCTTTTAACGCAGAAGCATTCCCCTGGATCCAATCATAATCAAATATTTCAAACAATCCAGGCTCTGTCCAAAACAACCCGGTTTCCTCTTTAAATCTTTTTTCATCATCAATATTTTTCCCGGGAATATATATCTGTGCTCCTCCCATTTGTACAATTCCCGTTGTTTGTTCTACCTGCGCAAAATCCTGCTTCATGGCAACAGGTAGAGGTGGCGGTATACGCGGCATTTTTCTCAAAACTTCTCCATTACTCTTATTACTGATCGTGGTTATTACACGATAGATTCTGTCCCGCTTGCTTTGGTATTTATCGTAACTCAATTCATTTCTTATGATCAGGAATATAAGAATGCTTGCACCAATTCCAACCGCAAGCCCCATTATATTCAAAACGGAAAAGGACTTCTTATTCAATAGTGATCTCAAAGCTGTTTTATAAAAAGTATTGAGCATAACAAATATTTATTAAACAGAATTTTCTATTCTGTTCTTAATGATTTTACGGGATTCATAATTGCAGCTTTCAACGCTTTTAATCCTACAGTCAATAAAGCAATAAACAATGCTAATGCACCTGCAATAACAAATATCCACCAGTATATTTTAGTACGATATGCAAAATCACTGAGCCAGCTATTCATCATCCACCATGAAACAGGAATTGCAAGTACGGATGCGATCAATACAAGCTTGATAAAATCTTTTGACAACATTGCCACGATCCCGGTTACAGAAGCCCCCAGAACTTTTCTTATGCCAATTTCCCTGATGCGTTGTTCAGCTGCATAAGTAGCAAGACCAAACAAACCCAAACAAGCAATTAAAATAGTCATAACCGCAATGGCGAGGAATATAGATTCTCTTTTCCTGTCATCGCGATAAAAAATATCCCACTGCTTATCCAGGAAATTATATTCGAATAAATGATTGGGATCTATTTTGTAAAGAACAGCTTTCATTTGTTTTAGAATCTCTTCGGCTTTATCCGTTGTCAGCCTTGTAGTATAATAGTCGATGCGATCAACAGGATTCCTTTCATAGGCGATGATCATCGGGGCGATCTTTTCCCTCATCGAACGAAAATTAAAGTCTTTGGTTATACCGACAACTCGTGCCCTGAAAGGCTGATTCAGATTACTGATACTCCCATTGTAATCTGTCGAGGGTATTTCTATCAATTGTTCCGAAGGCTCTTTGATCCCCAACATAGATGCTGCCGTTTCATTAATAAGTATTGCAGACGTATCAGCCAGGCTTGCCGTTAAAAAATTTCTTCCTTTCAATAAACTTACTTCGAATGTTTTTAAAAATTGATCATCTGTGGTAAACAGATACATATCATCACCACCTGTTTCTGATCCCTGCGGTTTGGCTTTTACTTTTGTTATCACTTTCCATTCGCCGGGAACACGGGAAGTGGCACTGACGGATTTTACACCTGCGATCTTTGCAAACTCAGTTTTGATCGTTGGAGCTCCACGGCGTATAGCTCCGCTATTAATATCCACGACCACTAATTGCTCTTTATTAAAACCCATATTGGCGGTATTCACATATTTCATTTGAAGAAAAACAACTATTGTGGCGATGATCATAATAATAGAAAGAGAGAACTGGAAGACCACTAACCCGCGACGGAGAGACAAATGTCCCTTTCCCTGCTGCACTTTATTTTTTAACAGCAAAAGTGGCTTCAAGCCTGATTGAAAAATGGCAGGATAAGAACCGGCAAATAAACCCACGACTATAATTGTAGCAAATATGCCTGTCCATATTCGGTAGTCTGTGGAAGTAGTAAGGTCTAACTGTTTTTCAGTAAAGGCATTAAAGGAAGGCAGTACCAATTTTGTTATCAATAAGGCAAGCACCAATGAAATGATAGCCATTAAAAAAGCCTCTGACAAAAACTGGTTCACAAGATTCGAACGGGCAGCACCGGCCACTTTACGTACCGCAATTTCTTTGCTTCGATTGGCAAATCTTGCGGTAGTCAGATTCATATAATTTATACAGGCGATCAATAGCACAAAAAGCGCAACAATAGAAAACACATAGATGTAAGTAAGATTGCCCTTTCGCTCCTGTCGTGAATTATCTCCCTCAATTCCTGCCGAATGAAAGTGAATGGAGGAGAGTAGCTGTAAATTCAATTCAGATTTCCCTGTATTTTGAATTGTTCGGTATGCTGCCACCATTTGATTCAGTTTTTGGGTGGCTTTAGCAACATTGGCATTTTTATCCAACATTAAATAAGTGGTATAACTATTCGAACTCCAGTCGCTGGCAATAAAATCTTTGTATCGCTGGCCAGTGAGACTGCTTTCTGAAAATAACAGGTTAAATGAAAGATGAGAATTGGATGGAAAGTTTTGTAAAATGCCTGTTACAATATAAGGTAAACTATCGGTATCGCTCTTAAGTGTACGCCCAACTACAGAACTTACGCCGTAGATCCTTTTTGCAGTTTCCTCTGTAAGTATAACAGACCGCGGTGCAGTTAACGCAGTAGTACGGTTACCTTCCAGTAATTTAAAATCGAATAGCTGTAGGAAGTCGGAGTTGGCAACAACGTATAACTCATGAATTTTGTTAGTGCTTATCGGATCTGAAATATTGGTCCTGCCAAATGCGGTGAAACGGGCAGCCATTTTTACTTCGGGAATATCTGCCGGTGCCTGCTCTGCTATCTGATAACCAATGGAAGCTATTTTTGATTCTTTACCGTCAGCAGAAGTTCTGTTATCTACTACCCGGTAAATTCGGTCCGCTTTAGAATGGAACCTATCATAAGTTAATTCATCAAATACATATAAGGCAATAAGAAGAAAACAAACTAGCCCTGCGGTCAATCCAAAAACATTGATGAATGAATAGGTTTTGTTTCTCCACAGATTTCGCATTGCAATTTTGAAATAATGTTTTATCATGACAGTTGTTTTATTCAGTTCGTAATGATTTTACTGGATTAGCAATAGCGGCTTTTATTGCCTGAAAGCTTATTGTACACAAAGCGATCAGTAAAGCTGACGCACCTGCTAAAATAAATATCCACCAACCTATATCCACCCTGTAAGCAAAGTCCTGCAACCACGAATTCATTGCCCACCATGCCAATGGAAATGCAACAATAGCAGATAGTAAAATAAGTTTTAGGAAACTGGTTGATAACAACATCACAATATTGCCAACACTTGCTCCCAATACTTTTCTCACACCTATTTCTTTTGTACGTTGAATTGTGGCAAACATCGTTAATCCTAATAATCCGAGGCAAGCAACAAAAATGGCAAGCCCTGCAAATATTCCGAAGGTTTTTCCAAACAATTGATCATTCCCATACTGCTGATTAAACCTTTCATCCAAAAATGTATATTCAAACAAATTACCGGGGAAAAAAGTCTCGTACTTCTTTTTTATTTGAGCAATTGTATTAGGAAGATCACCCGGTGTCAGTTTAACTGATATTTGACTATTGTTGCTATAAAAGGACATGAATATCATTGGCTCCATTGGATAGCGCAAAGATTTCTGATGATAATCTTCAACAACGCCCACAACGTCCCATTTTCTTTGGCCACGAAGAATAGATTTTCCAACTGCATCCTCGGGAGTTTTAAAACCCAACAATTTGGCAGCTGACCGGTTTATAAGCATCGCTCTTACATTTCTGCCACTTGGATCATGATCTGTCGACTTGAAATTTCTTCCTGCTATTAATTTTATTCCATACACATTTAAAAAATCATAGTCAACAGATGTGTGACGAACTGTGAACCGATTTGTTGCAGCAGAATCAACCTGTCTTACATTAAAGCTTCTGCCAATATCACCTCCTGGTGTATTCCACGAGGTCGCTGCTGCCTTTACATGTGCTATCTTTTTCAATTCCTCTTTGAAACTGTTTGTGCGGGAAAGAAAAGTAGAATCCCATTCTGTAAGCTGTGGTGGATTAATGACCAGGATCTGATCCATGTTAAAACCTAATTCGGTTTTGTTCATGTAACGGATCTGTTTCATCACTACTAATGACCCAATGATCAAGGCGATGGTAACTGTAAACTGACCAATCACCAATGCTTTCCTGAAAAAAATACCTCTTTGCGAACTACTGAACTTTCCTTTTAGAACTGCAATCGGCCGGAACGATGAAAGAACAAATGCAGGATAAAGACCTGAAACAAAAATTCCAACAACAACAATTGAGATCAACCCAATGATTATGCTATAACCATTCAATCCTTTTGTAAGGAGATAAGACAACGATAACTGGTATTTCAGCAGACCATTAAATGCAGGTTGTAAAAGAAGTACCAATATAAATGCTAATCCTATGCCGATGAAATTAACGATCGCTGACTCGAAAAGAAATTGTGTGATCAATTGACGCCGTTCACATCCCACGACTTTTCTAACTCCCACTTCCCTTGCTCTCTCTACTGATCTCGCCGTGGCAAGATTGATATAATTCACCCATGCGATGGTGATAATAAATAAAGCAATGATCAATAAAGCCCATACTACTGTAGAACTTCCTGTTTGCCCTATCTCATATTCAAAGTCAGAATAAAGATGTGCTTTTGATAATGGTTGTAAATAGAATTTCTCATCGCTGCCGGAGATCTTATTTCCTTCAAAATGTTTTTGACTGAAAGCATCAAGCCTTGCATTTAGCGCTTTGTAATCAGTACCGGCTTTTAGTCTTACATAGTGCCAGAAATCAGATTGTGTAAAATCATAGTCTGCTTCTTTCCATGCATTCACCAATGTTTTATATGAAACCAATATCCTGAATTGCAAGTGTGAATTTTCAGGAACGTTTTTAAGTACTCCTTCTACTTTGTAAGGCATCGAATCAGTTCCAAAAACAATTGCCTTACCGATAAACTGGCTGTAATCATTTCCTTTATAGTCAAAAATTTTTTCTGCAAGACTTTGTGATATGAGTATAGTATTAGGTTCTTTCAATACTGACCTATTATCACCAGCCAGGAGAGGAAAATCAAACATTGACAAGAAATTGCTATCTGCAAAAATGATCCCGTCCTCTAATACCTTTTTATCATTGTAGGTAAGTATGACCTGGCCGGAAGGTGCAATGCGGGCATGTTGTACCACCTCTTCAAAATCATCATTCATTGCTTTGCTCACACCAGAATAAGTTATCGTGCCGTGCTGGATCAATTTACCTTGCTGAAACCGATCATTCACCACACGATAGATATTATCGGAATATTTATGGAACTGATCAAAGCTTAACTTAAAGCTGACATATTGTAAAATGAGCAAACATGCCGCCATTCCAATCGCAAGACCGGCGATATTGATTGCCGAAAAACTTTTGTACTTCCACAAACTGCGAAAAGAAATTTTTAAATAATGTTTTATCATAACTATACTTTATTCGGTTCTTAGTGATTTTACCGGGTTAGCAATAGCGGCTTTTATTGCCTGGAAGCTAACTGTTAACAGTGCTACCAACAACGTACACGAACCGGCTATAAGGAATACGGTCCAGTTAATATTTATCCTGTATGCAAAATCTTCCAGCCATTTATTCATCCACCACCATGCAACCGGGAATGCAATGACAGCTGCGACGAGTGTAAGCTTTAAAAAATCTTTTGATAGCAACGTAACAACACTCGGAACTGAAGCGCCTAAAACTTTGCGAACACCGATCTCTTTGATTCTTCGTTCAGCTATATACGCACTGAGTCCAAATAAACCGAGGCAGGCAATAAAAAGAGAAAGCGCTGTAAATATGCTGAAAATACTTCCCATACGTTGTTCTGCACGATAAAGCGATTCAAAGGAAGCATCAAGGAAATTATAATCAAATGGTTCTCCTGAAACAAATGTTTTCCATTTGCTTTCTATTTTACTTACTGTACTGCTTATATCACCAGGTTTCATTCTCACCATCATAAACGATGTGCCCATGTCGTATGATTTGGAAGAAGCATGAAAAAGAGCAATTGGTGACATGGCTGTTTGAAGTGATTGCACATTAAAATCCTTTGCAACACCGATCACCGTGTACCATTCGTTATTACCCCCTGGATATTGTATGCGTTGACCGATCGGATCCTTCCAGCCTATTTGTCTTGCTGCTTCTTCGTTCAGGATGACAGAAAGTGAATCAGAAAAATCTCTCGAAAAATTTCTTCCTTTTAATACTTGTATTTTAAGAGTTGGTATAAAATCATAGTCAATAATGAAAGAAGCAAGGTTAATATCCTTAACAACATCCTGCTCTCCATTCTGATCTGGTATATAACTGTCACCAAAAAGATTTCCTGTGGGAATACCATTACTAATACTGACATTGGAAACGCCGGGCAACTGGCTGATCGTTTGGCGAAAACTTTCTTCACTGCTTCCTAACCTGTTTGAATTTGCAATTACAAGCACATTCTCCTTATCCAATCCCATATTTGTGTTCCGGAAAAAATTAAGTTGTTTAAAAACAACCAATGTACCTATTATCAGTATCGTTGATATCGTAAATTGAAAGATCACCAATCCGTTTCTTATAAATAAAGCTCCTTTACCTGACCTGGACAGGATCCTTCCTGTTAGCACAGTTACCGGGTTAAAAGAGGTTAGGTAAAATGCCGGATAACTGCCAGCGAGCAACCCGATCAAGATAGTTAGCACAATTAAGACGAGCCACAAACCTGTTGTAAATGCAATACCCAGGTTAATTGATTCACCCGTGAGATCGGAAAAAGGTTTTAATAATACAGCAATCAATATAACAGCTATCAAGCTGGATATTAAACTATACAAAAATGCTTCTGCCAGGAACTGTCTTACCAGTTGCCCTCTTGTTGAACCGGTTACTTTGCGTATCCCAACTTCTTTTGCTCGTTTTGCAGAACGAGCAGTTGAGAGGTTCATAAAATTTACACAAGCAAGAATGATAATAAACAATGCAATACTGCCGAATATATATATGTATTTAATATTGCTGAGATGACTTAACCAGGGTATTCCAATATTTGCTGAACGTAAATGAACATCAGTTAATGGAAGCAAGTGCAGATCCCACCTGCCACCACTCTTTATAAACTCATCAAATGGTTTGCCGATCCTCTTAAATGCACTGGCCGCCTGGACTCTTACCATTGCAGGAAATTTAGATTCCAATTCTTGTATACTCGCAGCATCCGTTTTTACGTTGCTGCGAAGTTTTACATAAGAGATCATTTGCTGCCATACCCAGCTCCAGCTAAATTGTTTTACAGCAGGAAAATCTGCAACAGGCATTAAAAAATCGAATTGTAATGAAGATTGTGAAGGAACGTTTTCCAAAACGCCGGTAACAGTAAATGGCTTTTTGTTTTCCTTCATTACTATTGTTTTGCCAATCGCATTTTCACCGCCAAAATATTTTTTAGCGATATCGGCTGTAATCACAACCGAACCTGGTTTTAATAAAACTGTTACTGGGTCACCTTCCAGCATTTTAAAACCAAAGAATTCGAGGAAATTTGAATCAACAGCAATTATATTTTTTTCCGTAAAAAATTTTTCTGTTGAGTTATTAGATCCATAACGGGCTACTATATCTCTTGCTTTATAAAATCTCGTATAACTTTCTATCTCCGGAAAATTACTGACCAGTGCTTTGCCAACAGGAGGAGGCGTATTGCCAGCCCAGAATTCCTGGCCGCCCATATTCCCTTTCAATGTTACCTGGAAGATGCGATCAGCATCTTTGTGAAATTTATCGTAACTCAGCTCATTCTGTATATAAATTACGATCATCAGCACACAGGCTATTCCAATGCTCAACCCTGAAATATTGATGAAACTGCTCGTTTTATTGCGCATCATATTTCTCCAGGCTGTCTTAAAATAATTTTTTATCATGGCTTTAGTTTTTATTCTGTTCGTAAACTTTTTACAGGATTCGCAAGCGCCGCTTTTATCGCCTGGAAACTTATCGTGATCAATGCTATTAATAAAGCAGCCGCTCCTGCTATCAAAAATATCCACCAGTCAATGGTTATTCTGTAAGCAAAACCTTGAAGCCATTTATTCATTATCCACCAGCCGACAGGTGACGCAATAATAATGGCTACAATCACCAGTTTGGCGAACTCCTTTGATAACATCAGGCCCAGCTGTGCAACAGAAGCACCAAGCACCTTTCGTATTCCAACTTCCTTCGTGCGACGAACTACCATAAATGCTGCTAACCCAAACAATCCAAGAGAAGCTATAAATATTATAAAGCCCGTAAAGGCTGTAAGTATCTTAAGCAACTTATTTTCGGCTTTATACATAGCGTCAAAAGCATCATCAAGGAAATGATAAGAGAAAGGAATTTCGGATTCATACTTTTCGTAAGCTGACTTTGCCTGGCTGATTAATCCCGGGATGTTCACCTGAGGGTTGATACTAACAAAAAGACAACCTCCATTCTTTGCCCATAAGGAAGTAGTATCAGTATCCTGAGTTACATATATACATAAAGCATCAATTTTATTTTGCAGCGATGCATAATTAAAGTCTTTAAGAATGCCTACTACCACCGATTCATCATCCATTTTCTTATTTACCGGATCATCGTCAAGGCCTAATTTCTCAATAGCAGTCTCATTGAGAATAGCCGCATTGGGATTATGATAAAATAAAGAATCTGCTGGCCTTACTTTCCATTTTAATCCAAGCATCTGGATAAAATGCTGATCAACAGAAAGAACAGGCAGAAAAACAATTTCTTTACTGTTAACGGGTTTTGTTCCCATAATATCATATCCTTTATACATAGGATGAAGAGCCGTGCTGATCTGCCCTACCCCTGGAATAGAACCTATATCGCTTTTAAAGGCATTATAATGTTTTGCTGCTTCCGGCGTAAAGGGTATCATTACGATGTTTTCCCTGTTAATACCGGTGTCCGTGTTTCTGAAAAAGCTAACCTGTTGACTTATCACAATACCGCATACAATGAGAACCACAGAGACCGAGAACTGGAATACGGTAAAAAATTTCCGTGCACTGATACCATCGCCTTGCTTATTCATCTTTCCATACAGCACAGCGACCGGTTTATATGCTGATAAAAGAATGGATGGATAAGTAGCCGCTAGCAGACTGGTAATAATAAACAATCCTGCAAAAGATAAAAGAATATACTTGTTCCATAAGAACGAGTTATCAATATCTATTTGTAAAAAATTAAAAAAGAAAGGCTGCGTCACTGTACATAGAATATACCCTATTGCGAAAGCAATTGATGTATATAAAATAGATTCAATAAAAAATTGCCCAGCTATCATTTTTCTGCCTGCTCCAAGCACCTTTCTCACTCCTATTTCTTTTGTACGGGTAGTTGAACGTGCTGTAGAAAGACTCATATAATTAATAAGTGCCAGCAATAGCACAAGCCCGGCGACAAAAGGAAAAATTTTCAGGTATCGTGTTTTAGATGTGTCCGTTCCTTCTTCCTGACGTATATGTGTTAACGGTGTTCCGATAAACCTGCCAATCAATTTTCTTTTTACAGGATCTTCCATGGATAATAACCCCGCTTCAACCCTGGCGATATCTTTTGGCTGCTTTGTCTGGAAATAAGTGAGAAAAGTTTTTTCCTCCATTTTACTTGAATCTTTAGCCGCCATCGAAACAACAGTTGAAAGCGAAGCCACAAAATCGAATTGAAGTGTAGAGTTAGAAGGTGCTTTGGCAGCTACACCTGTAACAATCAAGTCATACTCATTATTGAATCGTAATATTTTGCCAACAGGATTTTGCTTTCCAAAATATTTTTCCGCAGATTGTTCTGATATAACAACAGAGTAAGGATTCTCTAATACCTTTTCTTTACTGCCACTTAGCAATTTGAAGGAAAAGAAATCAAAGAAATTAGAATCGGCAAAATAAACCTGATCCTCAGAAAACTTAACCGATGGGGTTTGCGAACTTTGGATGATGGTTTGCCTATCCTGGTGCAAACGAAGAAATGCTTCTATTGATGGCTCAGTCTTAGCAAGCGAAGGTGCAGTTGAATAAGGCAAAGTCATGTAAAGAGAATCTTTTCCCATCTTTATTTTTGACTTAACATAAAAGATCCTGTCAGCATTTGCATGGAACTTATCATAACTAAATTCATGGCCCACATATAATACGATCAACATACATACAGCCAGACCGATAGCAAGCCCTGTAATATTGATGAAGGAATAAACCTTGTTTTTAATGAGGTTGCGCCATGAGATCTTAAAATAATTCCTGAACATTATTGTTTTTTTTAATTATTTAGTTTCACATAAAGATTTTATTCTGTTCTCAATGATTTCACAGGATTGGCAAGCGCCGCTTTTATTGCCTGGAAACTCACTGTGAGCAGTGCAACAACCAACGCAGCAATCGCAGCTGCAATAAATACCCACCATTCTATAGAAATTCGATATGCAAAATCCTGCAACCACTTATTTAATGCCCACCATGCAACCGGGAAGGAAATGAGTGAGGCTATTACAACCAGTATTGCAAAATCTTTTGACAGTAAGGCAACAAGTCCTTTCACATCTGCGCCTAATACTTTCCTTATCCCGATCTCCTTTGTTCTTCTTGTTACCATTAATGTGGCAAGTCCAAATAATCCCATACATGCAATAAAGATCGACAAAGCAGATGCATAGTTTACAACTTCACCAAACCTTTGCTCTTTTGTATACATTGCATTTAATGATTCATCCAAAAATCTATATTCAAAATCCTGGTCACCTGCTACCTTTTTCCAAATATCCCTGATCGCTACTACTTCATCCTGCAGGTTACCTGCTTTCAAACGTATATTGATCCTTGGTTGCGGTGGAAATGCAAAACCAACATCATTTGACCAGCGGATCATTGAGTCAGGTTTTATAACTAATGCAAGTGGCTGGATCTTGTTATGCAATGATTCAAAATGAAAATCCTTTACTACACCAACCACTAGGTGCTCATACCTGCCTGGTAATTTTTTTCCAATAGGATCAGTCCATCCATACTCTTTCACCAATGCTTCGTTGACCAACATCGAATTGGTGATGTCAGTGGGATTACCCTTTGAAAAATCTCTTCCTGCGATCACTTTCAGATCCATTGCTTTTACAAAATCCGCATCAACTGCATTCATTCTGAAATTGCGATAGATCTTTTTATCATCTTCATAACCAAGATTCATCCATCCGGGTTCTGAAAAACTAAACAAGCTTATTGTAGAACTTACGATCTTAGGATCTTTTGAAAGTTCTTCTTTGAATCTTTCAGCGAGTGGTACCCCTTCAGCTCTTGATTTATTTGTCGGAACGATCAAAACATGTTCTTTATCAAAGCCCAGATTCTTATTCCTTAAATAACTTAACTGCTGACCAATAACAAGTGTGCCAATGATCATAAAGATCGAAGCAACGAATTGACCGGCAATAAGAGCTTTGCGAAAGAATCCAATACCCGCCCCACTTTGCAAACGACCTTTTAAAACTTTTACCGGTGCAAATGCTGATAAAATAATAGCCGGGTATATTCCTGCTATTAACCCGACAATCAATACAAGACCTATTATAAAAAGAATAGTAAATACATCAAATGCAAAAACCAGTTCCCTGCCAACAATTAAATTAAAAGGCTTTAACAATATAAAAGAACCAACGATCGCAACAAGCAGAGAAAATAACACTACCAGCAATGCTTCACCCCAAAATTGACGAATGAGCTGTGGTCGTTCGGCACCCATCACTTTTCTTACACCAACTTCCATTGCCCTTGTAGTAGATCGGCCAATAGATAATGTAACAAAATTGATACAACCAATTAATAATATCAAAAAACCAATCGTCGCAAGGATATATGAATAAGAAGGGTCACTTATTGGCAAATTCCCCGCTGGTAGTTTTTTATTTAAATGAATATCAGCAATAGGCTGCAAATGCAAATTGTATTGTCCTTCTTTATAGTTATCACCTGCAATTTTTTTAACAAGTGCCGGGAATTTTGCCTCTGTGGCCGGCGCTGTAATTCCATGCTTTAGCAAAACATAAGTCTCGCCAAAAACAGAAGTCCATCCTCTTGTCCTCGCTCTTTCACTAAACAAATACTTTTCATTTGAATGAGGGATCAACATATCAAACTGTATACTTGATTCCTGCGGAACCTTTTTTGCAATGGCTGTAACAGTAAACAAAAATTTTTCATCCCCAAGCTGCAGCTCCAGGTTTTTACCAATAGCTCTTTCTTTCCCAAAATATTTTTTTTCGATCTCTTTCGAAATGACTATTGAATTACTATTGAGAAACGCATTGCTTCTGTCTCCTTCGGCAATTCCAAAATCAAATACATCGAAAAAGTTTGAATCCACAAGATTGATGGATTCATTAAATCTATTACCGCCATTCTGAACAAATGTGTTAAAATTCGTAACCCGGCATGATGCTTCTATATCTGGCATATTCCCTTTCATGGTAGCTCCTAACGGAAGCGGCGTAATGGTATTCGTAAAAGTTTGCCCTTCATAAATTTCCTGGAGCCATACACGGTGAATTCGATCAGCCTTCGTATGAAATTTATCATAACTCCATTCGCTACGAACAAAGAGCATCATCAGCATACAAGCGGTTATTCCAATAGCAAGGCCAAGAATGTTTATTGCTGTATACTCTTTATTTCTGAAAAGATGCCGTAGTGCGACTTTGAAATAGTTTTTTATCATGACAGTTTTGTTTTATTCAGTTCTTAATGATTTTACCGGGTTTTTCAACGCAGCTTTCACAGCTTGTACACCTACTGTTGAAAATGCGATCACCAAAACACCTGTCGATGCCGCAATAAATACCCATGCATTGATATGTGTGCGGTAGGCAAAATCCTGTAACCAGTTATTCATGGCCCACCATGCCAATGGGAATGAAATGAGCGATGCGACCAGGACAAGCTTTAGAAAATCTTTTGAAAGCATGGTTGTAATATTTGTTATCGAAGCACCCAATACTTTCCTGATCCCTATTTCTTTTGTACGCTGTCTCGCTGTGTAAATACTCAGTCCAAATAATCCCATGCATGCAATGCTAATGGCCAAGACAGCAAAAATGCTCAACACCTTCATCAGCCGTGCATCAGAACTATAGAACCGGTCGATCTGTTCATTCATGAAAAAATAATCGAAAGGATATTCAGCATTCAGCGCTTTCCATTCAAGTTGAATTGAGGTCAGTGATGATGAGATCGTTCCTCCTTTTAATTTTATTGATAAATAAAGAGGATTGTCATGTAAAACAATTGCAAGTGGTTGCACACTTTCACGAAGTGAGGCGAAATTAAAATCCTTTACAACACCAATTACTTTTGCTTTCTTTAATTGAAATATGTCTATCTCTTTACCTATAGGTTCATCCCAGTTAAGGTAACGCACCATTGCTTCGTTGATCACAATTGAATTAGCAGTATCAGTGATCATTTGGGGTAAAAAATATCTTCCTTTTGCCATCTGCATATTATAGGCAAGTGCAAAATCTGCATCTGTTTCAAGTACATTGGAAAGTAAATGCTCTTCCTGTCTGCGTCCTTCCGGCACAATGCCATAACCTGTAAGTGTTTGTCCGGGCACACGATTACTTGCAGATATTGATTCTATAGCCGGATATTTTTTTAAAGCTGTAATGAATGCTTTCGTCTTTGGTTCCATTCCTGTATTCGTCAATGGCACTACAATAACCTGCTCCTTCTCGAATCCAAGATCTTTTTTTGCCATGAACTTCATTTGATCATTTACGACGATCGTTGCGATGATAAGTAAGATAGATAATGAAAACTGTACAGTCACCAATGATCTCCTTAACCATTTGTCTTTACCAGCTTTGATCACATTACGAAAAACATCTGTTGATTTAAAGCGTGAAAGGAAATAGGCCGGGTACAAACCCGCAACCATGCTTATCACTATCAATAAACCCAAAAGAGCAAAAAAGATCTTAGAGCTGAACAATAAACTTGCATTGATCTCTGAATTTGCCAGTTGATTAAAAAGAGGCAACAAAATATTAACTATAATGACTGCAAGGATCATTGAAAAAGCACACAACAAAAATGATTCGCTGAAAAATTTACCGATCAATTGAAATTTTTTTATGCCCAGTACTTTTTGAACACCTGTTTCCTTGGCTCTTGCTAGTGCGCTGGCTGTTGTAAGGTTAATAAAATTGAAACATGCAATAACTAAAATAAAAATCGCAATGATCATTAGTGTATAAATGATCTTTCCATTGTTGGCCTTAAAATATTCTGCATATTGAACATCTGAGGATCTTAAATAAATGTCGTCAAGAGGCTGCAGGTAAGGTCTGAATTGAAATTCTGTCTCGTCCCTGTATTTATGCATCATCACGGATATCTTATCAGTCACTCTTGCTAGGTCAGCATTTTCTTTTATTTGTACAAAACTGTAAACAACCTGCGTCCTCCAGTTGTTCATCCATGAGAAATAATCTTTGTTTGCAGGTGTTGCAATGGTTTCCCATGAAATAAGCATTGTGAATTTTATTGAGGAATTACCCGGAAGATCTTTGATTACTCCAGTTATTTTCACAGGTATATTATTTAATGTGGTAAGCGTCTTTCCAATTGGATCATCGTCTTTGAAGTATCTTTTTGCAACAGATTCAGTGATAACTGCTGTTGACGGCTCAGCTAATACTGAATTTCTGTTTCCTTTTAATAATGGAAAATCAAACACCTTTAAAAAAGAATTGTCCGCATAGGCTACATCATCCAATTTTAATCGAACCGTATCATAACTGACAAGCATTTCATTGAACCACGGCCTGAAACGGGTAGCCGATTCTATTTCAGGTATCTCATTCACTACGCCAGGAGCTAACTGCCCGGGAGTTATTCCGTCTTTTTTTGATTCACCTTTTTCATTTGTGAATTTATTGACACGAAATATGCGGGCATGGTTTTGATGAAATTTGTCAAAAGACAATTCATTAAAAATATAAAGTCCGATCATAATACAACTCGCAGTCCCGATCGTCAGGCCGAGAATATTTATTAGAGAAAAGGACTTGTTACGTATTAAATTCCTTATTGCCAGTCTTAAGTTATGATATAGCATAAAGAGGTTTTAAAAATTATTAATTACTCTGCTCGCAATGATTTCACTGGATTCGCCAATGCCGCTTTTATTGCCTGGAAACCGATCGTTAATAAAGCAATACCAATTGCAATAACAGCTGTAATTGCAAAGACTAACCAGCTGATATTTGTTCTGTATGCAAAATCCTGCAACCATTTATTCATCACAAACCATGTAATTGGCGAAGCAATGAGTATTGCAACGAATACCAGCTTTAGGAATTCCTTTGATAATAAACCGACAACATTCCCAACACTTGCACCTAAAACTTTTCTTACACCAATTTCTTTTGTTCTTTGCTCTGCACTGAATGTAGCAAGCCCAAATAATCCAAGACAAGAGATCAGAATAGCAATAATGGTAAAGTTTCTGACTATAGCAGCGAGCCGGTTGTCTGCTTCATAATTCTTCTGAAAATCATCATTGAGAAAAGTATACTCAAAAGGCTCATTAGGATTCAATTGCTTCCATGTTTTCCCGATCGATTCAAGCACACTGCTTATATTACCCGCTTTGGCATGCGCTACCAGGTAATTGAAACTTTGCCTGTTGTTTAATTGAAATCCATACGGCTCAATAGCTGAATGAAGATCCACAAAGTGAAAATTCTTTACCACACCAACTATTTCCCACCAATAAGTTTGTCCCTGCCAGTCGATACCAACTTTTTTCCCGACTGCATCCTGTGCATTTTTGAACCCTATCTTAGTTATCGCTTCTTCATTTAATATCATTCTCAAATTTGTATCCGCAGGGAATTCAGGAGAGAATAACCGACCTGATGCAGTTTTTATTCCGAGTGTTTGCAAAAAACTTGCATCGATCCAGTTCATGAAAGTTCTTTTTGCACTATTCATATTATCACCTTCCTTATACAATGGCATATCACTGGGATTAATGATACCAGGATAATACATCGAAGCGCCAACATTCTCTATTTGCGAATTCTTCTTTAGTTCTTCTTTCAATGATGCATAGCTATTTTTTGCTGTTCCACTCCTCAATGGGATCACCACCTGCTGATCTTTATCAAAGCCGAGGTCTTTATTTTTCAAATACTGCATTTGATTATTAATGATCACAGATGCTATGATCAATCCTGCAGATATCACAAATTGAAATATCACTAATGCTTTACGAAGTGATATTGCTGCCAGCGAGTTGCTTATCTTTCCTTTTAAAACTTTAACCGGCTGAAATGATGAAAGATAAAACGCCGGATAACTGCCCGCCAATAAACCGGTCAATAATGCAAGCAATAAAAAGCCAGCGAGCAACACACCATGTTCCTGGAAAGAAAAAAATATTTCTTTAGCCGATAATCTTGAAAATAATGGGAGCAGCATTTTTGCAAAAACAAGAGCAAATATGAAAGCGATCATTGACATCATCACAGATTCTCCAATAAACTGACGTATCAAAGAAGTTTTTTCAGCACCCAATACTTTCCGAACCCCTACTTCAGCTGCACGTTTTGAAGAACGGGCCGTTGAAAGATTCATAAAGTTGATACAAGCGATCAATAAAGTAAATAGGGCAATTGAGCCAAGAATATATAAATAAGTAACGCTGCCGGAGGGAGAAACATTTGTTGATGTATTTGCATACAGGTGTACGTCTTTTATGCCAGTAAGAAACTGCTTTTTGTAAAAACCCATAGCTTTCAAATTTGCCCCTGCATGTTTGTCAATAAAGGCGGGGAACTTGGCTTCCAATTTTTTTGCATCAGCACCTGGCTTCAGTAAAAAATAAGTATAGAACATATTATTTGACGCAAGGTCATTCTGCCTGCCAAAAAAACCATTGCTCGATGCACTGCCAGCCGACAAAATAAATCCTGCATCAATATGTGAAGGATTTGGAGGATCTGTAAACACACCCGTAACCTTATAAGTGCCATCACCGATCGTACTACTGCTTATAAATAAAGTTTTATTGATCGGCGATTCCCTGCCAAATATTTTACTAGCCGATGCTTCATTAAGCACTACCGAATTTGGGTTCATTAAAGCAGTAGCAGCATCACCCTCTTTGAATTTATAAGTAAGTACCTGGAAAAAAGTAGAATCAGCAACGAAACCTTTTGTCTCAAAGAAAGATCTCACGTTACCACTGGGCTCCGTGTATTGAAAAAGCGTTCTGTCATCCGAAAACATTCTTAGCAATCTTGTGCCTTTTTCAATCTCCGGAAACTCCATTTGCATGGTCCTGGCCATGGGTGCAGGTGTGTTCGCCGTTCTGTCTTCCTTGCCTTCTTTTACAAAGGTGGTTCCCAACTGGTATACACTACTGACATTTTTGTGATAGCTGTCATAGCTTAATTCATTGTGGAGGTATAATGCTATAAGCATGCAGCAAGTAAGACCTATTGCTAATCCAAACACATTGATGAAAGAAAAAGTTTTATTCTTCATCACGTTTCTCCATGCGATTTTTAAATAATTCTTGATCATGGCTTAAGATTTTAATGTCAATTGCGAATGGATAGTTATCACCAAAACTTTGTCAACAATGAACCCATTCACTACTCACCATTGACAATTCACTTATTCGGATCTCAGGTTCTTTACAGGATTTGAAATACCAGCCTTTAATGATTGATACAAAACGGTAAGTACTGCGATTGTTATGATCAATAATATAGGCAAGATGAAAAACCAAATACCGATATTGATATGAAAAGCATAATCGTGCAACCAGTTATTTACAAGAATGTATGCAACCGGCAACGCAATAATGCCAGCAAGCAACACAAGCTTTAAATAATCTTTCGTGATCATGCTTGTGATCTGGAACAGCGTTGCGCCCAATACTTTTCGAATACTGATCTCTTTATTTCTTTTGGCAATAGTGAAAAGCGATAAGCCAAACAAGCCCAAACATGCAATGGCTATTGCTATGGCAGTAAACAACCATAGTACAGTAGCAAAGAGTTGATCATTTTTATATTGCGCATTGAATCGTTCATCTAAAAAGAAAAAGCGGAAAGGACTTTGCGGATAATAGTTACTCCATTTTTGCTTTACAAAATCCATGAATGAAGGAAGATTGCTGGTATTAAATTTTATCGAGAAGTTGCCAAACCCCCTCTCCTCCTGCGGGTAAAAAACTACCGGGTCGAAGCTATTTTGAAGCGACTCCTGGTGCCAATCCTTTACCACGCCAATTACTTTATAATGAAAGCCACTTCCATCGATGTATTGACCAACAGCATCTTCGTTTTTCTTAAATCCCAAAATATTTACTGCTGTTTCATTCAATAAAATATTCACTAAAACATTCGTATCAACAGCCGGCTGATCATTTGTAAAGTTCCTTCCAGCGACAACGGATAGCCCATAAGCCGGAATAAACTCTTTATCTACACCAAGGTTCCTGCATCGTTTACCCGACAATGAATTTTTCAGTGCATAATCAGAAGAACCCCCGATCTCCCCACCCGGTACAGATGTAGATGCAGTAACTGATTTGACAGCTGTGTTCGTTTTCATATCATTTATAAATGCATTGAATGAGGGGATCATTGTGCTATCAATATTTGCAGTTTGCTGTACAACCAGCGTCTGCTGGATATTTACACCAAGATCACGGTTTTGCATATACTTAAGCTGGCGGTAAAAACCAATTGCCCCTGTAATAAGAACTATTGCAGCAATGAATTGTAAAACGACCAATGATTTTCTTAAGAAGTTTCGTCCGCCTTTTAACCCAGATGCGCCTTGTGATGCTTTAATTGAATAAACCGGTTGAAAAGAAGAAAGAACAAAAGCAGGATAAAATGCAGCAAGTAAAGCTCCTAATAAAAACAACCCAACCATTAACAACCAAAACCTCCAGTCAGTAATATTCAGGTAAGCAATATCCTTTTCTACAAAAGTCGAAAAAGAAGAAAGTGCTAGCCGGTAAATAAGTATGCCAATTATGATCGCAATGGTGTTGATCAAAAGCGATTCAAGCAAAAACTGGCGGATCAATTGAAATTTCCCGGCACCTACAACCTTTCTTATTCCAACTTCCTTCGAACGATCCAATGAATGAGCAGTTGATAGGTTTACATAATTGATCCATGCAATGAATAGAATAAATAAGGCGGCAATACCCAAATACTTCAGGTAGCCGAGATCCCCATTGCCCGCCATTTCATAATCATATTTTGATTTTACATGAATGTCCTTCAATGGCTGCAAGTAAAAAAAGTTTTCATAATCCCGCTGCTTCATATCTGTCCCCATATATTTTTCTGTAAAAGCAGGAAACTTGGCTTCTAATACTTTTGCATCAGTTCCTGGTTTCAATAAAACATAGGTATAAAAATCAGACCAGCCCCAACTCGTGTTTGCAGGGCTGTTCAACTGGATATACTTTTCATAGTTCAAAAGAATATTAAATCTTATATGTGAATTCGCCGGTACGTCTTCTAATACTCCTTTTACAACATAATCTTCATTGCGATAGTGAAGGGGCTTGCCAATGGGATCTTCATTGCCGAAATATTTCTTTGCCGTTTCTACTGTTATTACTGCATCATTTAATTCTTTGAATGCTGTTGCAGCATTTCCTTTTATAAATCGAAAAGAAAAAATATTGAACAGTGATGCATCTGCATAATATAAGGTCCCCCCTTCTACAATTTTCTGTTCCTTATAGGTCACAATTCCACCTTGACGGCGAAAACGGGCAGCCTCTTCTATTTCCGGGAAATCTTTCTTTAATGCAGGTGCTACAGCGGGATAAGTAAACGCAAAAGTTTGTTCTTTGCCTCCTTTTTCTTTTGTCATCATTGGCACACGATAGATCCTATCCTTCTTTACATGCGCATCGTCATAACTATATTCAAACCTCAGGTAATTTATGATCAGTAAAAAAGCTGCGACACCCACTGACAAACCAAAAATGTTGATAGCGGAAAAGGTTTTGTTTTTCCAAAGGCTTCTCCAGGCAGTTTTAAAATAGTTTTTGATCATGACTTTTGTTTTTATTCTGTCCGTAATGATTTTATCGGGTTAGCAATAGCAGCTTTTATTGATTGAAAACTTATTGTTATAATAGCTATCAAAATCGCTAATGCTCCTGCAAACACAAATACTGTCCAACTAATATTTACTTTGTATGCAAAATCCTGCAACCACTTATCCATAAGGTACCAGGCTATTGGTGCAGCAATAAGTATAGCGATGAATACCAATTTTAAAAAGTTCATGGCGAGCATTCTTATGATATTAGCAACATTAGCCCCTAAAACTTTTCTTACACCTATTTCTCTTGTTCTTACTTGTGCAGTATAAGCAGCCAGTCCAAGAAGTCCAAGACAAGAAATAAAGATGGCAATGCCTGCAAAAATGTTTATCAATGATTCTGTTCTTTCTTCGGTCTTGTATAAGTTATTGTAGGCTTCATCAAGAAAAGCATACGTAAAAGGGAAGTCTGCATTATATTTTTTCCATTGAGTTGACAATGCTGCGATAGCTTTTGGCGCCTCCTTGCCGGTTGTTTTTACATATAACCTGCGATAATTTCGGGGATCATAATAAAAAACAGCAGGCGTAATTTTATTGCGCATTGATGAGAAATGAAAGTCCTTTACAATACCGATAATAGTGCCTTCTGTTTTTTGCAACTTGAACTTTTTGCCGATCGGATTCTTCATTCTCGTTGCTCTTGCGGCAGTTTCATTCAAAATAAAATGTGTTGAATCGGCTACAGTTCCGGCAAATACATCACCTTCTTTCATTTGCATTTTAAAGAAGGAAAGAAAGTCTTTGTCGATAGCCATCGGACTTAGCATCAGTGTTTCTCCCTCTTCTTTTCCCGGCCACCAATTATTGCCAGTGCGACCGCCATATTGTACTATGTTTATACTTGCCGAAGTCACATCTGAAATTCCCGGTTGCTTTAAAAGATCAGCCTTGATCGCTTCATAATGGTTACGCATATCTCTCATAGGACATGACAAAACATAACTTTTATCATATCCCAATTGTTTTGACCGCATGAATGACAACTGCTCCTTAATAATAATGGTGCCGGCGATGAGCATAACAGAAAAAGTAAATTGAACAACAACTAACGTCTTACGAAATACAACATCGTTTATTCGTGCTGCAATTTTCCCTTTCAGTGCTTTTAGGGGTTCAAATGATGAAAGAAGCAGGGCCGGGTAAATACTTGAGACGATCAATGTTCCAAATGCGGTAAATAAAACGATCTCCCAAATACGATAGTCGGATAAATTCAATACAAGTTCTTTTCCCGAAATAATATTGAACAGCGGTAAGAGTATATAAACTAATCCTAAAGCAAGAATTGTTGCAATAAAAAACAATAGTGTCGTCTCAATAATGAACTGGAAGAACAATTGCCATCTTGCAGCTCCCACTATCTTCCGAAGACTAACTTCTTTTGCCCTCAACATTGAACGAGCCGTAGAAAGATTTACATAATTTATACATGCAATTGCCAATATCAGGAGCGCAATGATCAAAAACATTCTTACAGTTGAATAACCGCCGTCACCACCATCAGCTCTATGCAAATGCATTTTATTGAGTGGGAGCAATAGATAGTTCGCATCCACATCGTCTGGCTTTATCCGAAGATGTATTTGTTCCAGCTTCTTTGTAAATCCGGCAAAAGAAAAACCCGGTTTAAATTGTAAGAAGGTGTTATAGCTAAATGAGTTAAAATCATTTTCTAAATTCAATCCTTCTTTGTTATTAGCGTACAGATTTTTCGCCAACAGGCTCATAGGGAAAAGCATGTCTGCCTGGAAGGTAGAGTTCTTTGGAAAATCCTGAACGATTCCGGTCACTTTAAAATTCTCTTTACCATCAGCAACAATGATTTGACCTATTGGCTCTTTATTGCCAAAATATTTTTTCGCCATGCTTTCAGTAATAATTACTGAATTATTATCAGGATATGGATCAGTAGAATTTCCTTTTATCAATTTGAAATCAAAAACAGAAAAGAGAGAAGGGTCCGTAAAAAAAATATTTTGTTCACTAAACAGTTTGTCCTCATATTTAAACAACTGGTAGATCCCATTATCAGTTATTCTTACCATGTCCTCCACACCAGGAATTTCTTTTTTGGCTAATGCACCGATCGGCGCAGCTGTAACCGTCCATAGCTGCCTGCTGGTACCCGTGCCCACCATATTCTCAAGCTTATAAATATTCTTCTCATTTTTATGAAAACGGTCATAGCTGAATTCATCCTGTACCCATAGAAGAATGAGCATACCTACAGCCAATCCAACTGTAAGTCCTTTGATATTTATAAAAGAGTAAAGCTTGTTTTTCCAAAGGCTTCTCCAGGCCGTCTTAAAATAATTTTTGATCATGGCTTTTGTTTTAATTAGGCTTTTTGAATTCCACGTTAGTCAAATAATCACGGAATATCTTATAGCTGTTATTGCTTTGCTTTTTCCAGATCAAAACAAAATTTGTAACTGACTTTGTTTCTTTGCCATTTACGATATACGTGAGATCTGAATTTCCTAACTGATAGATATAATCATCAGTGCCCCCAATTTCAATTATAGTTAATTTCCATCCTCTGCCTTTGTCTTTAAGACTGAGCCAATACTTGTCAAGATTCGCCCGGCCTGTTACTACATAATTAGGTCCACTTATTTCTGCATCATTGCTATAAAACGCAGCAGTTGCCGCCATATCATTTGCATTAAAAACCCTTTCCATCTCCTTATTGAGTCTTTCAATTTCTGTTTTGATCTTATTTCCGTTTTGAGCAGAAAGAATAGTGATCGTAAACATCATAGCCACAAGGATCAATATCTTTTTCATAATATTTTAATTTATTATTCTGTTCTTAATGATTTAACAGGATTCGCTATAGCGGCTTTGATCGATTGAAAACTTACGGTCAATAATGCAATGATCATAATAACCACAAATGGTATAAGGAAATAAGACCAATGGATATCAATGCGGAAAGAGTATCCCTGTAACCAGTTTTTGATAGTTAGCCATGCAAGAGGAACCGCAATGACAAATGCTATTACTAACAATATTGCAAACTCCCTGTATAATAATTTTAAGATCCCAGCAATCGATGCACCCAATACTTTTCGTATCCCGATCTCTTTAGTTCTTTGAATTGTAGTAAATGAAGCAAGGCCAAATAATCCCAAACAAGCAACCAATATTGCGAGTGTTGTAAATAATCCAAATACCTGCCCGAATCGCTGGTCAGCTTTATACTGTTGGTCAAAATGATCATCAAGGAAAAAATATTCAAACGTATTACCAGGAAAAAATTTATCCCAATCGTTTTTTACAAGTGCAATAGTCTGACTTGCGTTTGCGGCAGGTGTTTTTATTGACATATACCCCCGAACATTCGGTATCAAACGGAATATTAAAGGTTCAAAAGCCTCACGTAATGATTGCTGATGAAAGTTTTCAGAAACACCGACAATTGTATACCGTCTTCCCCAAAAATCAATTCTTTTACCTACAGCATCCTCTGGCTTATCCAGGCCTAATTGCTCAAATCCTTTTTTATTAAATATGACGGCACTATCATCAGTACCGAAATCCCTGGAAAAGTACCTGCCTGCTATTAATTTGATGTCATACTGCTTCATGTATTCATAATCCATTCCAATTACACGATACTGCTTTTGTGCTGATTCATCTGTTCCAACCAGTTTTATCCCTCCTGCATTCCATCCTACTTCTTCACCCGGTATGCTGGTCGATATTGCTACTCCTTTAATTCCTGTTTGTTGATTTAAGGATTCTTTTAGAGCCGTAATATTTCGCAGGTAAGTTGAATCAGTAAGGACCCTGGGTGGTCTTACAACTAAGGTCTGATCAATATTAATACCCAATGATTGCTTTCGCATGTATCGTATCTGTTGATACACAGCCAGCGTTCCTATCAACAAAAACAAAGAAGCAGCAAATTGAAATACAACCAATCCTTTTCTTAATAAAGAACCTTTTGATGTAGATGCCAACTTCCCTTTCAGCACTTCAATAGGTTGGAAACCTGACAATACAAAGGCAGGATATAATCCGGAGAAAAATACACCTACCAGGAACAGTCCGATAAGACCCATCCAAAAATTAATCTCCTTGAACAATGAGAAGGAAAGCTGTTGTCCGGAAAGTCGATTGAAACCAGGTATTGCAACTATTACTATTATAATTGCGAGTACTAAAGCAAGTACATTCAACAATGCAGACTCAGATAAAAATTGTGCAATAAGTTGTCTTCGTTGTGAACCCACTGTTTTACGTATACCGACCTCTTTAGCACGGTTGATAGCACGTGCCGTTGCGAGGTTAATATAATTGACCCATGCAATAATTGCTATAAAAAATGCAATGCCAAGTAAAAGATAAACCGTTTTACCATCTCCATTAATTTCAGGTTCGGTCATATAGTGAGAATACAGGTGTATATCAGTTAAAGGTTGCAGGAAATAAATAACACCTGCATTGAATCTCTTCATATCTGTCTCTGTGAATTTGTCAACGACCGGTTTGAATTTCCCTTCGACAGTAGCAGGATCAACTCCTTTTCTTAATAAAAGATAAGTGAGGCATCCATCCCATTGCCATGCATTTTCAGGACCGTTACCAGTTGAATCAGTATTCCTTTTCACAAAAGTTGCATAAGAAAGAAGAGCCTCTGGCTTCAGTTGTGTATTCACCGGCGCATCTTTATAGACCGCGGTAATTTTATAATTGGTGGTGCGATTTAGTCGCAGCGTCTTACCAATTATATCGGTGCTCCCAAATATTTTGCGTGCAGATGTTTCAGAAAGTGCTGCCGTAAAAGGCTCTTTCAATGCAGTGGTTTTATCACCTGCAATTAGTGGATAAGTAAATATGTTGAAAAAAGAACCGCTTGCAAAGAATACCTTTTTGATCTGCAGAGGTTGATTGTCTACTTCAGCGATTACGGGATCCCTGCTAACTACTTTTACATAATCCTCTATTTCTGGTATAGCATCTTTAAAAGAATTACCCACTGCATATGCACCAGACACCCATTGAGTACTTAGTTTACCATTATCATACCTGTCCTGTCGAACACGATAGATCCGATCTTTATTAACCTGGAAATCTTCATAGCTTAATTCAAAAGATACATATTGAAGGATCAACAGACATGCAGCGATACCTATAGCCAAACCAACAATATTGATCCCGGAATATCCTTTCTGGCGTATGATATTGCGCCAGGCGATTTTAAAATAGTTTTTGATCATAGTTATACTTTTATTCTGTTCTTAATGATTTAACCGGGTTTGCTATTGCAGCTTTTACTGCTTCAAAACTTACTGTGATCAAAGCGACCAATAAGACCAATAAGCCTGCAACGGTAAACATCCACAATGAAATATGTGTTCTATATGCGAAATCTTCCAGCCACCTGTTCATTATAAACCATGCTACTGGCAATGCGATAACACACGCAACTAATACAAGTTTTAAAAAACCTCCTGATAACATAGCTACTATCCCGTTTGCTGTAGCGCCTAATACTTTTCGTATGCCTATCTCTTTTGTCTTTTGCGATGTAGTATAAGAGATCAGGCCATACAACCCAAGACATGCGATCACTAATGATAAAATGGAGAAGTATAAAAATATTGTTGAGAATTTTTCTTCTGCTCTATATTGATCTTCCTGTACCGCTTCTGAAAAACTATAATCAAGTAAGGCTGTAGGGAAATGTTTTTTCCATGTTTTTGTAAGCCATGCTATGGTCTGAGATGCTTTTGAGGCATCTGCCTTCAATGTGATCCTTGAAAATCTATCCCCCGAAGGATAAATAGCTAACGGGCTTATTAAATATTCCAAGGTGTTAAAATGAAAATCTTTTACAACACCAATTACCTTTCCATCCTGTCCACCCATTTTAAAAGGCCTGCCAATCGCTGATTGCACATCGTTCCACCCAAATTGTGTTATGGCATTTTCATTCAGGATAACTGGCCTGATTGAATCGCTTGCAGCATGAATACTAAAATTCTCTCCTGCTATCAATTTTAATCCATGTACTTTCAGATAGTCAGCATCTACCCTGAGTCGCGAAGTGTTTACCTGCAACGGATTTCCATTCACATCAACAGTTTCAGAACCACCGGTACCAAGACTACCTAATAAAGAATTAGAGATCGTTGCACCTGAAACAACAGGATTTGATAATACTTCATTTTTAAATGCATTATACCCATTTATCACATCAGTATTTCCATGTACTCTCAAATAGATCAATCCATCTTTATCATATCCAAGGTCTTTATGCTTTATATAAGACAGTTGTGAGTTGATAACAATAATACCAGCAACAAGGATCATAGTAATAACAAATTGTGATACCACTAATGCTTTACGCAATACTATCCCTTTATTACTCGATTTAAATGCACCTTTTAAGATTCCAATTGGTTTAAATCCTGAAAGAATAACTGCCGGATAAATACCTGAAAGAGATCCTAAAAAAACAGTTACTCCTACCAAAAAAAGTAACAATAGTGGAAACGAGAACAAGGAAATATCTTTACCAGTGAGTTGAAAGAAGAATGGTTGTAACAAGACACAAATAACAATTGACAACATTAATGCCAGGAGAGCAGTAAATACAGACTCGAATAAATATTGAACAATTAATTGTCTTTTATCGGCCCCTATTACCTTTTTCACACCTACCTCTTTTGCCCTGCTAACAGATCTTGCAGTAGCAAGATTGGTATAGTTTATTCCTGCAAGCAGCAAAATAAAGATCCCTATTGTTGAAAAAATATAAACCTGTTTGGCATTACCGGTCGCAGCAATTTCGTATTGAAGATTTGAATGAAGATGAATATCACCCAATGGTTGCAATTTATAAAAATAGATCGGCTTCCATGTTTCAAAACGGTCGCCAATGTATTTTGCATAGAACTGTGATATTTTATTTGAGAATGCTTTTCGATCTACCCCTTTCTTTAATAATAAATAAGTGTAGTAACTGGCGTCACCCCAGCCATCCACAGTTAATATATCAGGATTTGCAACTTCCACTGTTTTGAATGAACCGAGCATACTAAAAGTGAAATGTGCATTTTGAGGCGGATCAGGCATCAACCCTGTTACTGTATACGTCGCACCCTTTCCCGTACTATCATTCATGTAAATGACAAGCGTTTTACCCATCGGGTCATTATTATCACCAAAATATTTCTTTGCGGTTGACTGGGTAAGTATGATCGAATACGGCTGACTTAATGCAGAATGAACCTCGCCTTTTGATAATTTATAACTGAAAACATCAAAGATGGAAGGATCAGTTAATAAAATACCGTCTTGTAATAGTTGCTGGCCATTATGCATTACAAGTTCTTCACGCATGTCCATTCGTACAGTATTCTCCACTTCGGGATAATCATTCTTCAGTGCGCTGGCCATAGGTGCACTCGATACAGCAGATTCAGAAATACCGGATTCTCTTTTTTCAATGCCTGTTAATCGAACGATCCTGTCATAATTTGTATTGAACTTATCATAGCTCCATTCATCATTAACCCAAAGAGCAATAAGTGCAAAACATGTTAATCCAACAGACAAGCCTATTATATTCAGAAACGAATGAGTTTTGCTTTTCACTAAACTCCGCCAGGCTTGTTTTAAATAGTTTCTGATCATAATTCTTTCTTTATTCAGTTCTTAATGATTTTACCGGATTTGCAATCGCAGCTTTTATTGCCTGGAAACTAATGGTCAATAACGCAATTAACAATGCCAAAATAACCGCCACTAAAAATATCCACCAGCTAATTTCAACACGATAAGCATAATCCTGGAGCCATTTGTTAATTGCAAACCATGATAGTGGCAATGCGATCAAAGCTGCTATTAATACATACTTTATAAAATCACTTGACAATTTGAAAACGATATGTTGCAATGATGCACCCAATACTTTTCTAATGCCAACTTCTTTGACCCTTTTCTCAGCGGAATAAGAAGCCAATCCAAATAATCCCAAGCATGAAATAATGATCGCTAAAATTGCCAGGGAGCCGATAATGGTGCCTATCTGTGAATCGGCACGATACACTTCTCTAAAATGATCATCGAGAAACTGGTATTCGTAAGGCTTTCCCGGGTTAACTTTCTTCCAAACCGATTCAATATAACTAAGTGCCTCTTTTGCCCTGTTGCCGTTTATTTTCACTGACGCATTGTTTAGGCCCCACTGCGTCTGGTTGAACATGAACATAGTTTCGATCTTATGATGCAAAGAATTAAAATTGAAATCTTTTGCAACTCCAACTATCTGTCCAACTAAGTGTCCTGATGAATCGAATCCGAATTGTTTGCCAAGCAAAGAAGAGAAATCTGCCTTTGTATTATCTTTTAATAACTCTTTTGCTAACGATTCATTGATGATATATTCTCTTCCATTAGCAGAAGAATCAGGAGAAAAATTTCTTCCTTCTGCTAATTGAATTTTATAAAGTTTGAGATAGTCAGGATCAACGAGCAATCGGGTTGAGGTCAACTCTCTTTTTGGACCGTCACCTATGAATCCAATTCCCGATTGATCCAAATGACTTCCCAGTATATCCTGTGAAGCGGTAACACCGGATACAAGAGTGCTTTGCAATAATTCTTTTTTCAACAATTGATAATTGCGGTCGGCTCCATTGTTCAAAGGAATATTAACCACCTGCTCACGATCAAAACCGGTGGCCCGGTTTTTCATAAAATTTAATTGCCTTAAAGCAAACGTAGTAGCAATGATCAAAAAAATTGCTGAAGCGAATTGAGTTACTACAAGAACGTTTCTTAAAAGACTTTTACTTCTTCCTGTTTGTACCGATCCTTTTAAAACTTTTACAGGTTTAAATGAAGAAAGATAAACCGAAGGATACAACCCGGAAATGATACCAAGACCAATAGTAGCACCAAGTAAAGACAAAAGAAGTTTCCAGTTAGTAAATATTGGAAAGTCAAGTTCCCGTTGACTTAAGTTCTCAATCGCAGGTAGAAAAAGTTTTACGAGAATGATAGCAAAGAACAATGCGATAAATGCCATCATCAATGATTCGCCAATAAATTGCATTGATAATTGCCAGCGAAATGCCCCGATCGATTTTCTAACACCAACTTCTCTTGCTCTTTCCGCGGAACGAGCTGTTGAGAGGTTCATAAAATTGACACAAGCGATCAGCAGCACGACAAGAGCAATTATAAAAAAGATATTTGTATAGCTTTTATCAAATTGCTGGTAATTGAAACCGTCTAATCCAATATCAGAAGCGCCGCCATGCACTTCACTCAATGGAAGTAAAAAGAGTTCGTAATTTTTCCAGTTATCCTCTGACATATGCCTCTTGAGATAATCAGGAAATTTCTTTTCAAGCTCATCGATGTTTGTATTAGGTGAAATTTCAAGATAAGTGTTCAACCAGTTGCCGCCCCAGTTATCCATCCACTTTGGCTGCTCTATAGTCCTGAAAGGAATAAGAGCAGTAAACTGTAACTGGGAATTTTGCGGTACATTTTCCAACACACCAGTTACCAACAGGTCAGTTGTATCGCCGCGCCGGTAACTCGTAAGCGTTTTCCCGACGGGGTTCTCTTTACCAAAAAAACTTTCCGCAGCATCTTTCGTTAATACAATAGTATTCGGTTTTTGCAATGCTGTATTACGATCGCCTTGTAATAGTTTAAAATCAAAAATTTGCAGAAATGTGGAATCAACAAAGCAAAGTCTTTTTACATAGATCTTTTTATCTCCGTAATTAAAGGGTGTACTGCCACCTGAATTAATCCTTGTAAAATTTTTTACTTCCGGGAACTCAGCTTTTAATGTCGGTGCCATTGGGTACATGGATAGTGCTACTTTCTGTGCTGATACCATGCCTTCAAACTTTTGTACTTCATTGAGGCGATAGATATTCTTTGTATGAAACTTATCAAAACTTCTTTCGTAAAAAACAAACAGAAGAATAGCAATACAAGCGGCCATGCCGATTGACAAGCCAATCACGTTTATAGCAGAGTATATTTTATTCTTCCATAAATTTCTCCACGCTGTCTTAAAATAATTTTTAAACATAACTGCTGATTTATTCAGTTCTTAATGATTTTACCGGATTTGCAATCGCAGCTTTTATTGCCTGGAAACTCACCGTTAATAAAGTAATAAGCAAAGCCCCTCCAATAGAGACAGCAAATATCCACCAGCTTATTTCTGTACGATATTCATATTTCTGTAACCACTGACTTAAAAAATAGTATGCAAGAGGACTTGCAATGAGGCAGGCAATGATCACCAGCACTACAAAATCTTTTGATAGCATTTGCCAGAGATTATGCACGGTAGCTCCCAAAACTTTACGAATACCAATTTCTTTTGTACGCTTTTCAGCAACAAAAGATGCAAGGCCAAATAAGCCTAGGCAGGAAATAAAAATGGCTAAAGCCGCAAATACGGTAGCCAACTTGCCGACACGTTCTTCAGCAGCGAACTTTAAACCATACTCAGTATCCACAAACTTGTAATCAAAAGGAACTGACGGAACCACTTTTTTAAATACTGATCCCATTTTCACCAGTGCTTCACCGGCAGAAAGTTTTGGATTAATACGAGCATGAATGTAAGAACTCGCTTCTTCGCTATAAACGAGGTACATTGTTTGTCTTACCGGGTCAAATGGAGATTCCATTAACATGTCTTTCACTACGCCTATGATCTTAAATTGAGCACCGGACCACCTGATGATCTCTCCAATTGGATCGGTTAGTTCCATATATTTTACTGCAGCTTCGTTCACAATGATGCTGTAAATAGCTGAAGTATCACTGGCTTTGCTTATTGAATCACTCGCAAATGCAGGAGAATAATCCCGGCCTTTTTTTATTTCCCATCCAACTGTTTTGCCATAATTATTTGTTATCCAAATTGTGCCAAAGCCCTCTACCTTATTAGGATCTTTGCCCTTCCATTCTAAACCTCCATTGTTTGACCAAACAGCGGTAATAGGACTTGATGATCTTGCTATCTCTGTAACTATTCCCTCATTTTCCAATTCTCTTGCTAAAACATCATACCTGTTTAGCAGATCTGGCGATTTTATTTGTATTGCTAATAATCCATCCCTGCTATAACCAACAGGCCGGTCTTTTGCATATTGAAGCTGCCGGTAAACAACGATGGTTCCAATAATAAGTACAACAGAAACTGTGAACTGTAATACAACCATAACTTTTCTTGGTAGCGATGCAAATCGTCCAGCCTGAAAAGTTCCCTTCAATACTTTTACCGGATTAAACGAAGACAGGTAAAATGCAGGATAGCTACCAGACACCAGGCTGGTAAATACAATGAAAGCCGCACTGATGATCCAGAAAAATTGATTCGACCATATCATTATCATTTGCTTATCAGAAACCTGATTGAACCATGGCAATGAAAGAGCAACCAATATTGTTGCAAGAATGAATGATATAAAAACAATCACGAAAGATTCGCACAAGAATTGCCTTACTAATTGGCTGCGTAATGAACCGACGGCTTTACGTATACCCACTTCCTTTGCTCTTTTCTCGCTACGTGCCGTGCTTAGATTCATAAAGTTTATGCATGCCAAAAACAACACAAAAGCACCAATAATTCCAAACATCCATACATATTGAATACGGCCGCCAACATTGATACCATCTTTCCACTCAGGGTATAAATGCCATCGGCTCATCGGATTCAAGAAAACTTCACGATTAAATTTTTTGTACTCTTCTTCGGTTACATTGTACTCAGCATTTTTTATTATAGCATTTACTTCTTTAAAAGAAGCGTTTGGTTGCAATTGAACATACATGAGAAAAGAACTGTTACCCCAATTATCTTTTGCTTCCTGCATCCATTTATTATATGACAATAGCAGATCCCATGTAGAAATAAATTTTACGTTTTTGAAATCAGAATTATAGGGCAGATCATTATAAACACCGGTCACTTTTACATCCATTTGGTTATCTATCTTCAACATTTGATTAATAGGGTCTTCATCACCAAAAAGAGCTTTGGCAGCAGAGGATGAAAGCAAGATCGAATGAGGATCTTTCAATCCCTTCCAGTTTCCCTCTTGCATTTGCAAAGACAACATTTCCGGGGCTCCTTCCTGCATGAACCTCCCAACCTGCGATATCTTTTTATCTTCAACAGATAAAATATGGTCTTCGTCCCAACGGGACATTACAATATTTTTAAAAGGAGATTCATATTTATTACGTAATTCAAATTCTAAAGGACGTGGCAATGCTGTAGAGGAAAAACGTTGACCCTTAAAATTACCTTTCATCATTACCTGGGCTATCCTGTTATGATTTTGATGATACTTATTAAATGAAAGCTCATCATAGATCCACAAACCAATAAGGATAGCTACGGCCATGCCTACGGCAAGTCCTCCGATATTTATGGCAGAGTATCCTTTACTCTTTATAAGATTTCGCCATGCGATCTTGAAATAGTTTTTGATCATGATGTCTATTTTAAATTTATTCTGTTCGTAAACTTTTAGCCGGGTTTGCAATAGCAGCTCTTATTGCCTGGAAGCTTACGGTTATCAAAGCAATTAAGATCGCAGCTGCACCTGCAATTGCAAAGGCTGTCCAGCCAATATGAATACGATAAGCAAAATCTTGTAGCCATTTATATATTCCCCACCATGCCAATGGTGCCGCGATAAAAATAGAGATACAAACAAGTAGCAAAAAATCCTTTGACAACAGTGAAACGATATCAGACACAGAAGCACCAAGCACTTTTCTTACTCCTATTTCTTTTACTCTCTGTTGTGCAGCAAACGTTATCAATCCCCAAAGACCAAGACAGGATATCAGCATAGCCAATACAGAAAACATTTTGAAAAGGTTGAATAGTCTTGCTTCTGATTTGTACAATGCATTTAATTTTTCATCTAAGAAATTAAATTCAAATATTCCGGAAGGATATACTTTTTTATATGTTGCATTGATCTTACTGATCAATACAGGAATATCAGTACCAGCTTGTACTTTGATATTTGTTTTCTCAGAGAAGCGCAGGTATTGTGTGATCAGTGTTGGTTTGATCGCTTCATGCAATGAGTTCGTGTTGAAATCCTCCACTACACCGACTATTTCTGCATGCCATCCCATCATCCCTGTCCAGAAGCGTTTCCCGATAGCTGCCTGGGCAGATTCGAAGCCTAGTTCCTGTACTAATTTTTCATTGACAACTGATTTGGCATACCGTTGGTCTTCTGGTAAAGTTTGAGATACAGAACTGGTATCCGCTGTGGCAAAAAATCTCCCAGCTTTCAATTTTAATCCATATAGTGAACAATAATTTTCATCCGTCATAATAGTTGTTACCTGCTTTTGGTTAGGATCTGACTTCCCAACGACACTCATTACTGTTCCCCAATGCCCTTCACCAGACAAAGCACTTGTAGAAAAAGATAGTTCTTTGATACCGGGAATATTTTTCAACTCATTTTCAAATAATATTTTCTTGTCTATTTCTCCAAATGTAACCGGCACTATAACAATATTGTCTTTGTTAAAGCCAAGATCTTTATGCCTCATATAATTCATCTGTTTGCCGATCAACAGCAAGCCAATTAACAAACAAACAGAAATGGTGAATTGAGTTACAACTAATGCTTTCCGTAAAAATGCCGGTTGAGGAGAAGACTTTACTGCTCCCGCTTTTAAAACCGTAGCTGGGTGAAACCTTGTAATGATCCATGCCGGGTAAATTCCCGCCATTAATGCTGTTAAACAAACTCCCACTAATAATGCAGTCAGTATTGAAGCTGAATCGAGAATATTAAAAACAATTTGCTTACCGGTAAGTTCATTAATGTAAGGCAATGAAAGTTTTGTTATGATCGATCCAACTATTGCAGAAAACAAAACCAATAAAAATGCTTCACTGAGAAATTGAGTGACCAATTGAAATCTTCCTGCACCGATCGATTTGCGAACACCAACTTCCTTGGCCCTGCTTAATGACTGTGCTGTAGAAAGATTAATAAAATTGATACAAGCGAGTATCAATACTGCAAGTCCGACACTTCCAAAAAACCAAAGCCAAGTTGTGTTGATCGCTTTCACCCATTCACCACCACCTTCATATTTTGAATTAAAATGGACATCACTCAAAGCCTGTAGTTCCATTTCTTCCCGATGATCCTTGCCCGCCCACTCCTGGTTATTAGCAAACCTGTCATAGATACCTTGAATGGCAGTTGTAAGTCCTGATCCCGGTTTTGTTCCCTTGGGTAAAACTATAAATGTAGTTCCGCCAGATACGGAACCATAATGCTTGGTGCTAGTTTGTAAATATTTTTCATTGTCAGATAGAGATAATAACATTTTGGCCGGTAAATGCGTATTGCCAGGAAAATCTTTTATGACTGCTCCAACAGTAATATTAAAACTATCATTGTAAGTGAATGTTTTTCCAATTGGGTCTTCATTTCCATAAAACTTCTTTGCTGTGGCTTGTGTCAGTACAGCCTGGTAAGGTTTACGCAATGCTTCATAAGCGTTGCCTTCAACAACTTTTACATCAAACACATCTAAAAATTCCGGATCGGTCATCATTACATTATCCTGTTTAAGACGTTTTGTCGGATTTATTTCGACAACATTCTGAAAAGGATGATGAACCTTGGTAATATATTCTAAACCCGGAACATCTTTACGCATCTGGTCGGCTAATGGGAAAGGAGTAGAATAATGAAATTGCTTTTTCCCAAATTCGATCCATACCTGGTTTATCCGGTAGGTTCTATCTGCTTTGGTTTCGTAAGTATCAAAACTTAATTCATGTTTTATAAATAAACCAATAAGAAGACATACAGTAATTCCGAGTGTCAGTCCAACTATATGCAATGAAGTAGTTAGCTTCTGCCTGCTAAATCTGCGTAGTATAAATGGAATGTTTTTGAATATCATAAGCTATATTTTATTCTGTTCTTAATGATTTTACAGGATTACTGATGGCAGCTTTGATGGCTTGCGTACTGATAGTTACAAATGCGATAATGATCGCAATAACAGCTGCCACCAAAAATATCCACCATTGGATCTCTACACGATAAGCAAAATCTTTTAACCATTCATTCATTACATACCATGCAACAGGGGTTGCCAGTATCAATGCAATGATGACAAGCTTTAAAAAATCTTTTGAAAGAAGTCCAACAACATGTGGAACAGATGCGCCTAATACTTTTCGGACACCAATTTCTTTAACTCTTTGCTGCGCAGAGAATGTAGCAAGTCCCAGCAGGCCAAGGCAGGCGATCAATATTCCCAAAATAACAAGACTGATAAATAATTTTTGAAATCTTGCCTCCGACGCATAGAGTTTTGAGAAAGTATCATCGAGAAAAACATATTCAAATGCAGCGTCTGTCGGAAAACTTTTCCAGTTTTTTTCCAATTGAGCTATGGTAGTCTTAATATTATCGGCTGAAAGCTTAACTGTAAAATTGAAACCGTTCCTTGGCCTGCAAATAAAAGCGAAAGGCTTTATCTCATTCCGAAGAGAAGTAAAATGAAAATCCTTTGTAACGCCGATCACAGTTACATAGTAAGAAGTATCGCCGTCATTACCCCAAAGAAATTGCTTGCCAATTGCCGGAGAACCAAGGCCAAACTCTTTCACTGCTGTTTCATTAATAACAATACCGCCAACATTTTGTTCAAGCGGTCCGTTGGGTATACCACCATTCATAGAATCTGCAGGATACTTTGACGAAAAGCCACGTCCTTCTTTCATTTCGAGTCCTACAACATCCATATAGTCAAACCCGACATTTGTAAAATTCATTTGTATCTCTTTATCCGAGCCTTTTACATTCATTCTTGTTGTAGAAAATCCTTCACCCATAGAAAAGCTTCCGCTTGCCGCTTTTTTTACTGAAGGGATACTTCTGATCGTATTTAAATAAGCATTCCTGTCAGAGATCGGCATACTATTACCATTTTTTATGACGATCACTTGTTCTTTATCGATACCGAGTTTTGCATTTTGGATAAAGCTCATCTGCTGATAAATGACCAATGCTCCAATTATCAAAACGCTTGAAATGGTAAATTGTACAACAACCAATGCCTTTCGCAGGCTTAATGCACCACGTTCATTTAGCTTCAATCCTTTTAATACAAGGATCGGTTTAAAAGAAGAAAGATATAATGCCGGGAAAAGACCTGCTACAAGCCCCACAAGCAATGCAGCAATTATTAAAAATACGAGAGTCAGCGGGTTTCCTATAACTGAGAGCTGCTTTAAAGTAATATCATTAATGATTGGAATAAGCAATTGCGCTATAATGATCGCCAGTATGGATGAAATAAAACAAGTAACCAATGATTCAAACAAGAATTGTTTTACCAATGAACTTCTCATCGCACCAGATACTTTTCTTATTCCAACTTCTTTTGTTCTTAAAGATGATTTGGCAGTGGAAAGATTAATATAATTAATAGCGGCAATAAGAAGGATAAATAGACCAACGAATGCAAATACATACACATATAACTTATCACCATTGGGCTCCAGTTCCCATTTGAGGTGTGATGTTAAATGTATATCTGTTAAAGGCTGTACATAAAACTGGCTGTATTTCTCTTCCTGGTTACGGTTATATGTTTCCTGTATCTTTTTTGTAAATGCGGGGATATCAGTACCGGGTTTGACCCTGGCATACGTATAATAATTATAGGTATCCCAATTGGCTTCATCGGCCTTTAGCTGTTTAAAAGGTGAAAGAAGATCAAAATGAAAATGTGAGTTGGCCGGCACATCTTTTATCACTGCTGAAACTTTCAACGTTCCTCCACAACAAGAGATCTTAAGGGTTTTGCCCATTGGATCTTCTTTACCAAAATACCGTTTCGCTACTGATTCAGTGATCACAACAGAGCTAACATCACTTAATGCAGTTTTGGGGTCCCCTTTAATAAACGAATAAGTAAATACATCAAAGAAATTGCTGTCAGCACGCCAAAACTTTTGTTCTGATATTTTCTTATTACCATATTCTACATTCCAGCTATCCCCCCAATTTGGAAATATACGGGTTATAGTTTCCACTTCAGGGATCTCCCTTTGCATGGCCGACGCTAAAGCTGTTGGAGATGTAGCATCTGGGATACGACTCCCGTCATCATTGATAAAATCCTTTACAACACGATAGATCCTATCCGCATTTTTATGATAGCGATCATAGCTTATCTCATCTTTTACAAAAAGAAAGATCAATAAGCTGCAAGCCATCCCTGTTGCTAATCCAAAAATGTTTATAAAGGAAAACCCTTTATATTTTAAAAGGCTTCTCCATGCTATTTTGAAATAGTTTTTGATCATAGCCTTGATTTTTTGTTACCAGCATTTATTATTCTTATCATCGCCTGTTGCGTCGCACACTTGTACGTTCCGAATTCTGCTCAGCAGAATTGTTACAGCTGAGGTGTGCGACGCAACAGAAGCTCAATATTTATTCATCAGTTTGGCTCATAAATAATTTCTCTAAAAAGATCTCTATTCTGTTCTTAAACTTTTAACCGGGTTAGTCAATGCAGCTTTTATTGCCAAAAAGCTTATTGTGATCAATGCGATCACTGCTGCCAGGATACCTGCAGATATAAATATCCACCAGGGCATCGATACACGGTAAGCAAAATCTTCTAACCACCTATTCATAAAATACCATGCAACAACAAAAGCAGGAATAACCGCAAAAGCAACTAGTTTTAAAAAATCTTTTGACAGTAATGCAACAATAGTTGACATATCAGCACCTAAAACTTTCCTGATACCGATCTCTTTAAGTCTTTGTGAGATCGCAAAAGCAGAAAGACCAAACAATCCTAAACAAGCAATAACAATAGCAAGTGATGCAAAAACGATCAGCAAAGTTTTTTGCCGTTGTTCTGCATCGTAGAGCCTTTTAAAATTTTCATCGAGGAAAGTATACTGGAATGGAGTTTCAGGAAGAAAATTTCTCCATGATGATTCAATACGATCAAGCGCTGCCTGGATATTTGATCCTGAAATTTTTATTGATATCCTTCCATAAGAATTGGGACCTCTTGGAACTAATAATACAAGAGGCGTAATTTTTTGATGCAATGACTCAAAATGAAAATCATTGAAAACACCGATCAGTTTTCCACTTCGGTTGCCATATCCAAAGTTTTTACCTACCGCATCTGCATAATTATTAAAGCCGAGAACTTTTGCAGCTGCTTCATTGATAAGAAAAGCCGAAGTATCTAAACTAAAATCTCTTGAAAATCCTCTGCCTGCTACTACTTTTATTCCATACGTTGTAATAAAATCATGGTCTGCCGATACATATTTAATATTTGCATTTACCGGCGCTAATGTATCAGCCGATTCCATCCTTGCACCCATCGCATCCAATAACCTGCCGGTAGGGATCCGTGAGGATCGTCCGACATCTTTTATGTTTGAGTTTGCCAGTAATTCATTTCTGAATGCTTCATAACTGTCATTTAGTTGTGTTGCATAAGGGATCGTTACTATATGTTCTTTATCAAAACCTAAAATTTTGTTCTGCATATATCTCATTTGCCAGAAAACAACTCCTGTGGCAATAAGGAGAATAATAGAGATCGCAAACTGTAGAGTGACCAAAGCTTTCCTGAAAGAAATACCGCCGCCAACTTTTAAAAAACCTTTCAAAACTTTTATTGGCTGAAATGAAGACATGAATAGTGCCGGGTAAATTCCGGATATAACTCCTACAACAAACGGTATCAACAAAAGTGGGACGATGATCTGCCATTTCAATAAAATATCAATGGCAAGGTTCTGTCCTGAAATTTTATTTAACCAGGGAAGTGTCAACCATGTAAGTCCTATTGCTAAACCCAGCGAGATATATGAAACTAAAATTGATTCACTCAGAAATTGAAAAATAATTTCCTTTCTTTCAGCACCTGCAACTTTCCGGATGCCAATCTCTTTTGCCCTTAGAGTTGATCTTGACGTAGAAAGATTCATATAATTAATACAGGCGATCAATAAAATGAACAACGCAATGGCCGAAAAAATGTAAACTCTTTTTATATCACCATTTTCTTCCGCTTCGTAATCGGTATGCGAGAGCAGATGTATATCAGTAAGTTTTTGCAATGCAAGCGATGTTCCTTGTGAAGGTTTGTATTTCCCGGTATATTGTGAAGCCATGTGATTGTCAAGAAATGCCGGGAACCGTGCTTCTAATTTTTTCGGATCGTAATTATTGGGCAAACGGATATAAGTAAAAAAAGAATTATTACCCCAGTTAGTTCTCAGGTTTTCCGCTCCATAGATCAATGTATCGTTCAGGGTATTGAACGAAAGCATAATCTCCGGGTGAAAATGTGTATTGGAAGGCAGCGGTTTAAAGACACCTGTAACCTTAAAATCAAAGTAGTTACCGAAATTAATACGGATCATTTTGTTCATAGGCTCGTCATTCCCAAAATACTTTTTGGCTAGCTCTTCGGTCAACATTACACCATACGGATCGGACAATGCTTTTTTGGGATCACCTTTTACAACAGTTGTTTTAAAGAAATTGAAAAAATGATCGTCTGCAAATATTAGATTGTCTTCATTAAACATTTTCTCTTCATACTTTATCGGCGTTGTACCTGTCGCCAACGTACGAGTGATATCCTCAATCTCTCCAAAGTCATTTTTTAAGTAAGGCCCAAATGGCGGAGAAATAGTGCTTAATGTAAGAGAAACTGCTTTGGTTTCAGGGTTCAGAAAAGTTCTTGTAACACGATAAACCCGATCAGCATTTGGCTGGTATTTATCATAACTTAATTCATGAATGATATAAGTGAGGATGAGCATGCAACAGGCTAATCCTACAGTTAACCCAAAAACATTTATAAAGGAAATGAACTTGTATTTTACAAGATTCCGATAAGCGATTTTTAGATAATTTTTTATCATAACGAATGCTTTATTCTGTTCTCAATGATTTTACGGGGTTAGTTAATGCTGCTTTAATTGCCTGAAAGCTTACAGTAAGCAATGCGACAGCCAGTGCTGCAATAATTGCAATGCCAAATACCCACCAACTAATAGTAACTCTGTATGGAAAATCTTCCAGCCAGTTATTCATTGCATACCAGGCAATAGGAACGGCAATGACAGATGCAATGATGACCAGCAAAAGAAAATTTTTAGATAATAGTCCAACGATATTGAATGCATTGGCTCCTAATACTTTTCTGATTCCTAATTCTTTTGTTCTTTGCTCTGCGCTAAATGCAGCCAATCCAAACAGGCCCATACAACCAACCGCGATTGCCATGATAGTGAATATCCAAAGCAGCTCACTCAGCTTTCCTTCTGCATTGTACATTTTTCCATAAGTTTCATCCATGAACTTATAATCAAGCGGGTAACCTGGAACAAATTTGCTCCAGACATTATCCAGGTAAGTAATTGTATTTTTTATATTAGCTGTTTTTAATTTAAGAGCAACAGCAAATAAAACCTGCGGATACACATGTATAACTGAAGCAGTAACTTTTTCATGAAGACTTTTGTAATGAAAATCTTCAACTACACCGATCACTTTTCCTTTTTTTACCGGGTTGAGAGTGTCTTTCGGGGACCACTCATTCCAGCTTATTGGTTGACCGATCGCTTTTTCGGGTGTACCAAAACCCCATTCTTTTACTGCTGTTTCATTAATAATGAACGCCTCTTTTACATCGGTCGCCATATCTTTCGAAAAATCCCTGCCGGCAATAACTCTTAAGCCCAATGTTTTTATATAATCATGATTACCTATAAATACATTAGCGGAACGTTCTTTTTCTCCGTCATTTCCTTTGGTCTTGACCCCATCTCCTGCATACAGATCACCTGGCAAGCCATAACCTGAAGTAATTGAAACAATATCTGGAGAACGCTTTAATTCGGATTTGAATGCCTCTAAATTTCTTTCGAGATCACCTCGTACCTGGAAATAAACAACCTGTTCTTTATTAAATCCAAGATCTTTATTATTTAAAAACTTTGTTTGACGGTAAACGATCATTGTAGAAACGATCAACAAAACAGAAAGTGAAAACTGGATCACAACTAACCCTTGCCTTAACCATGCGCCTCCGCCACTGCCCACAAGTTTCATATTCTTTAAAACTTTTATTGGCTGAAAACCTGATAACACAAATGCAGGATATAAACCTGCGATCATACCAATTAGAATTCCGGCAGTTAAGATTATTAAGCCAAGAATAGGATTTGCAACAGGATTAAACTCTATTGACTTACCTGTAAATTGATTTAGCAATGGAACGATCAGCAATGTAGCAACAATTGCTAACAACATTGATAATACTGAAAGCAAGATCGTTTCACCAATAAATTGTATGACAAGCTGTTTTCTTTCTGCTCCTATCACTTTGCGTACTCCGATTTCTTTTGCTCTTCTGAATGATCGTGCAGTAGCGAGGTTTACGAAATTGAAACATGCGATGACTAAAACGAATAAGGCAATAATGGTTAATGATCTTACATAAGTTTCGTTTCCCCGCACTGCATTATCATAAATAAAATCTGCCGATTGAAGATGAATATCTTTTAATGGTTGAAAAAAAGCAAGAAATGTAGAACCAGCTTGTGTCAATGTCGGAAATATTTCCTTCTTCATGTGTGCCTGGAACTTATTTTGCAACTCTTGCACATTTGCTCCGGGTTTTAATTTTACATAAGTATAAAACTGGTGCCAGGTCCATCTTTCCATTCTTTGTTTCGGAATACCGGCGGTTTGCAAGGATACCAGGTAGTGAAAATTCAAATGAAAATGATCAGGCAGTTTTGCAAGCACTCCTTTTACGGTCAACGTATCTTTATCGAGGTAGATCGTCTTGTTGATCGGATCTTCATTGTTAAAATATTTTTTTGCCAGCTCTTCGTTGATCACAATTGTTCTTGGCTCAATTAGTGCTGTAGCCGGATCTCCTTTACTGAACTTTAAAGGAAAAACCTGGAAGAAAGAAGCTTCCACAAACCATCCTTTTTCTTCATAGTTCCTTTTTTCTCCAACTTCCAGTAAAAACTTATCGATCGACATTAATATTCGTGTAGTGGTATCGACTTCAGGATAGGTCCGTTTTAAAAAACTGGCAAATGCAGGAGCAGAAATAGCGGCATAAGTTGTATTGTCATTGTCTTTTCGTTGCTCGTATATTCGATAAACATTCTCTCCTCCCGGTATCTTTTTATCGTATTGCCACTCATCCCATACAAATAATCCAATGACCATACAACCGATGATACCGATCGTAAGACTTGAAATATTGATTATGGCAAATCCCTTATAGCGCAATAAATTTCTTATTGCGGTTTTCAAATAGTTTCTAAACATGGCTACGTTTTAAAATTTTAATTATTCCGTTCTTAAGAGCTTCACCGGGTTTGTTCTTATTGCCTGCCATACTTTAATTCCTGATGTAATACCTGCTATAACAAATAATACAGCTACTGAATTTATCAATGTAGACGAAGCAATACCAGCATTTACACCAAAGATCAGGTCGAGTAAAAGTTTTGTAAGAGCATAACCTCCATAGCATCCAACGGCTGCGCCTACTATAAAGACCCAGAAATAACCGCGGTTGATCAATATAAGGATATGTTTTGCTTTTGCACCAGCAACCTTTCTCACTGCTATCTCTTTCATTTTTTTCATTACAGTAAGCGATACCAATGCAAATAATCCTGTAGCAGTAAGCAAAATCGAAATAATAGCAAACCACAAAAAGATCTTTGCAATATTGCTGGTTGTCTGATAAGCTTCTTTTTTAATTTCATTCTGATAAAAGCCAGTGAAAGGTTTCATCGGTAATACTTTCTTCCATGTATCTCTTGCCTTTGCATATACCAATTCAATATCCTGGATCTTTGATTGTATGACGAGGAACTGGTACCTGTTCTCTTTTCCTAATTTCATAACAACAGGTTCTATTGGATCAAATAACATATCGATCTTGAAATCTTTTAATATACCAACTACAGAATAATATGAACTGTCAATAAGAATTTTTTTACCTAACGCATCTTTGTCTTTCCAACCATAGTTCGCTGCAAGATTCTGTGTGATCAGGATCGAACTGGTATAATCCCCTTCCATTTGTGGATCAAACTCTCTCCCTTCTGCCAGCTTAAGGTTCATGGTTTTTATATAATCTCGTCCAACTTCCATATAGTTTGTTTCATTCTTCTTTCCTTCCGCTTCTGCTACAATATTGCGGAAACCGTACCCAATATGACTTCTTGTACCTGCTAATGCAGTGACTTGAGGAATCGCGGCCATCTCATTTCTGAATGCAGGGAATACAGTAGTATCAGTCAGGATGACCCCAACTGTATTTTCAATATTGTATCCATAATCATAATTCTTTTGAAATTCGGAATTACGGGCAAATCCAATTCCCGCGATCACAGTAATGATGGCAATACACACTTGAAAACCCAGCATTATCCGTGAGAACAAATTCTTACCACCAAATTTTACCGTACCGCGAAATATAGTTGAAGGATTAAACCGGGTAATATAAAATGCTGGATAGACCCCAGCCAATAATGTAGTTAACAAAATGGCCCCACCCATGAATAACAAAAGCGTGGGATCATTCAAATAGTCAGCAGTAATTTTAATTGCTCCAAACATCTGGTTGAATGTTGGTAGCCAAAAACGATTCAATACAACGGCAAGCAAAGCCGCAATGCAAACAATAATGCAACACTCCATTAATAATTGTATCACCAGTTGCCGATGTGAGCTTCCCATTACTTTGCGCATTCCCATTTCCTTTAATCTCCTGTTGGCATGAGAGACAGTTGTATTAGAAAAATTCAGACAGGAAGAAAGAAAGATCAGGATAGCAAGAACAAAAGGACCATAAGCTGCTGAATCTTCAGGACGATCATACAACCCATTATTTGGAATATCTCCCATCACTGCATTTTCATGCAATGAAATAAGTTTAAAGCCCGAAGCCTTCCAATCCATTCTAGCTTTATTCTGTATCGGCAAATACTTCTCTAATGATTTGGAGATAATAGCAACATCAGATTTTTTAGGAATCCTGAAAAAAGCGGCGTCCACCATCCATGACCAGTTATCAGGGGCGATCTTTGATCCATCACCTTGCAAATAATTTTCAAAATTTGTCATGAACCCAAACTGCATTGTAGAATTGCTCGGGATATCTTTCAACACACCAGTCACGGTAAGTGGCGTTGCATATTTTTCATCTGAATAAAAGATCAATGATTTTCCTAACGGATCCTGGTTGCCAAAATATTTTTTTGCGATCGATTCAGTGATTAGAAGAGAATTTTTATCGCTTATATTATTAGAACCTGCTACAACAGGGAAATTGAATAGCTCAAAAAATTCGGGGTCGGTAAAATGCGCCTGCTCAGCAAAAGGCTCATTCTTATCATACTTTACACTCAATCCGCGACTATCATAACGAATAGCCCCTGTGATCCCTGCAAACTCAGCTTGAGCCTGTTTTACGGCGGCCATTGGAAAAATACCTCTTGCACCATTTCCACCTGATTGAAAAGTTAATGCACGATAAATATTATCCTGGTCTTTATGAAAATTATCATAACTAAAACTGTAACGATAGGTTTGAAATCCCCACACGATAGCAGCCAGGCCAACTCCCATTCCGAAAATGTTGAGTAATGTGTAGCCTTTGCGGCGCCACATGTTACGGAAAACGATCTTAGAAAAGTTTTTAAACATAAAACAAGTTTTAGGTGGTTAGTTTTAAGTTTTTATTTTATCAGCATTTGAATTCTATTCATCGTCCCTTGTTTCCAATTGCTGCTTCGCCACGCAATTGCTCACTTGTACTACATCAATTCTATTCATCAATATCTATTCACTTCTCAGGCTCTTCACAGGATTAGTAATCGCTGCTTTTATTGCCTGGAAACTTACCGTTATCAATGCAACGAGTATAGCAGCGGCCGCTGCTATAAAAAATGTGATCCACCCGATATTTATTCTAAATGCAAAGCCCTGTAGCCATTTTTGCATAAAATAATAAGCAACCGGGCTTGCAATTATGATGGCTATAAAAACAAGCTTTACAAAATCCTTTGAGAGTAAAACAACAATATTAGATACACTTGCACCAAGCACTTTTCGAACACCGATCTCTTTAGTACGTTGCTCAGCGGCGAATGTGGCGAGTCCAAGCAGGCCCAAACAGCAAATGATAACTGCAATGATTGTGAATCCAAGAGATAGTTTACCTAACATTGATTCAGCCTGGTATTCCCTATTATAAACATTATCAAGAAATGAATACTCAAATGGATCATCAGGCGCATATTTTTTTGCTGCTGCATTTATACTTGCCAACGTCTGATTTACATTGGCGTTCTCAATTGTTTTGATATAATAGTTAAACCCATTTGAAGTCGTGAACATTAAGATCAACGGTTCAGTAGCCTGGCGTAGATTACCATTAACAAAATCATCCGTAATGCCAACTACCTCGCCTTTGCCATTCCACATTTCTAATTTGGTACCGATCGCATTTTGCTTTGTTAGTCCCATTGCAAGCATCGCCTTTTCATTGATGATATAATTTGATGAATCAGATCTTGTATTTGTAAAATTTCTGCCAGCAATAAGCTTAACATTCATTGCGGGGATAAAACCCTCATCACAGCGAAGTATTTTGAATTCAAGAGATGAATTTGCAGGTTTACCGGGCCATACCGGGTCAGTAGTAGTGATGGGGACCTGGAATAAATTACTACCCACGAAAGCAACATTTTTAACTGTAGGTATTTGTAACAGATCGTTCTTGAAAGCATAATGACTCTTAATAAATCCATCCCTTTGCGGTACTACAATTATATTTTCCTTGTTGAATCCAAGGTTCTTTTCCAGGATGTATCCAAGCTGCCTGTATATAACGATACTTCCAATTATTAATACGATTGAAACAGCAAACTGTGTCACAGTTAATAATTTCCTGATACCTCCCCCTTTTAGCGATGCAGTATTACCTTTTAGAACTGTTGATGTTTTGAGTGAAGACAAATAGAAAGCCGGGTACACACCGGCAAGTATCCCGCACAACAACGTAATACCGATAATGCCAGTTACCAATAAAGGGTTTTTATAATCTAAGATCAATGTCTTACCGGTAATTTCATTTAATAGGGGAAGAAGCAACACCACTAAAAAGACCGCAAAAAATAAAGACAAAAAAGAGATAAGGACAGATTCACCAATAAATTGAAGACCTATAGAAAACCTGCTTGCACCAATAGTTTTTCTCACTCCTACTTCACGATTTCTTGTAGAAGCACGGGCAGTAGCAAGATTTGTAAAATTGAAACATGCCATAGCAAGTATGATCAAAGCAATGCATCCAAACAATACAACTTCACTAATACGACCACCAGAAGCTTTGCCATTTACAAATTGGCCATTCAGGTATAATTCTGCAAATGGATACAAGAAAGCTTCCCTGCTACACTCACTGCAATTCTTCTTAATTAATTTCCTGATCTTGGCATCGGTTGAACTAAAATCTGAATTTGGCTTAAGCGTTACAAAAGCCTGCGTAGCCCCGCTTCTCCAATGATCCGCCCAGGGGTTTTCAGTTTTCCAAAGTTCAAATGAAACAATGAAATCAAACTGCAAAGAAGAATTTGACGGCACATCTTTAAAAACACTTGCTATTATAAAGTTTGATGTATGATTTACATTCAGTGTTTTCCCAATTGGATCTTCTTCGTTAAATAATTTATGCGCCAGCTTTTCAGAAATACTTATTGAATTGATATTGGAAATTGGGGCAAGTTTATTACCCGACACAATCGGGAATGAGAAGATCGTGAACAAAGTTGAGTCGGCGTAAAGCCCGGTTTCATTGAATTTTTTATCCCCGTATTTGACAAGCATATCAGAACCCCAGCTTGTTTGTGCTATTTCATCTATTTCCGGAATGTCAGCTCGCATAGCTTCGCCGAGCTTCACAGTTGGAGCTTGATAAGTTTGCATTTTTCCATCAGGATAAATATCATTTATCATTACCTTATAAATGCGATCTGCTTTAGAGTGAAACTTGTCAAATGATATTTCATCTACTGTCCAGAGGAAAATTGAGATGCAAGCAGCTAATCCCACGCTAAGTCCAAGTATGTTTGTTAAAGTATAGGTTTTATACTTTACTAAACTTCGGAGGGCTATCATTAAATAATTCTTGATCATAATTACCAGTTTATTCTGTGCGCAATGACATTACAGGATTCATCAATGCTGATCTTACTGAATGAAATCCGACTGTTGCCAATGCTATCAGTATTGTTGCCGCTGAAGCAGCGATAAAAATCCATCCCTGTACAGGGATCCTGAATGCAAAATCCTGTAACCACTTATTGCCAGCATACCATGCTAATGGAATAGCGATCAGGATCGCAATACTGATCATTATCAGAAAATTCTTTGCAACAAGCATTGTGATATTGCCGATATTGGCACCAAGCACTCTTCTTATTCCTATTTCCTTTGTACGTTGTACTGTTGTGAATGCAGCTAATCCAAATAATCCTAAACAAGCAAGCAGTATAGCAAGTGTGGCTGCAACAGAGAACAATGTTGACGAACGTTGTTCACCGATATATAATTTGTTATAATCCTCATCAAGGAAATGATAAGTGAATGGACGGCCAGGAACCCGTTGCTTCCATATCATCTCCAATCTTCCTAATGTTGGTTTTATATCATTCCCATTGATGCGAACCATATAAGCACGAGAGTGATCACGACCAAGGAATATGAGCAATGGACCAATTGGTTCACGAAGACTACTAAAATTAAAATCCCTGATCACACCGACTACCGGGCCTTCAACACCCTTACTAATAATTTTTCCGATCGCTTGTTCAGGTGTCCAGCCAATCTTCTTGGCCAATGATTCATTAATAATATAAGGTAGTCGGAAATTTTCACCATTGTTTGATGTATCCATCATTGCAAAATCTGACTGCTGAAAATCACGACCCGCAACCAGTTGCATTTTCATTGTCTTTGTAAAATCAAGATCCACCGGCATAGCATTCAATGAAATTTCCTTCTTTCCATTTTCATCTGTTACTTCTATTCCATCACCCCATTCAACAAACTCAGGTGTTTCATAAGCAGCAGTCACTCCTTCCACTCCGCTTACATGAGCTATCGCTTCTTTTATATTCTGAAAATCATTTCTCATTTTGCCAGCTATAGGCAATACAGCAACATGGCCTTTATCATACCCAAGATTTTTCGTCTTCATGAAATTCATTTGCTGCAAAATGATAGCTGTGTAGATGATCAGGAAAACAGAAATGCTGAATTGAACAATGATCAAAGACTTGCGAAGTGTCCCGCTTCCACCTGTGATCCTAAATCCTTTTTTCAATACCCCCATCAATTTTGTTCCGGACAGAATCAAAGCCGGGTAAAAGCCGGCAAGAAAACTTACCACGATCGTAAACAAAGCAAGAGAAATGATCGGCACTGGCTGCAATAATACTTCTGCAGTAAATTCTTTGCCGGTGATATTATTAAAGTAGGGGATCAATAAAACTCCTAATGCAAGTGCCAGTACTGCCGAAAGAAAAGTAATGACTGTTGATTCACCAATGAATTGGAAAAAGACTTGCTTTTTTGATGCGCCCATCACCTTCCTCATTCCTATTTCATTACCACGACCGGTAGATTGTGCTGTTGCAAGATTGGTATAGTTGGCAGAGGCAATAATTAATATTAACAAAGCAATTATTCCGAACATATATATATAAGACATATTGCCGTTCGGTTCAAAACCGGCAAGTGGCGATCTTAAGTGAACTGTTTTAAGAGGCTCAAGATGATAAGTAAGATAATTATTGCCTTCAAGTCTTGCTTCGGTCCTAACTTCATTCGTTTTCATATAAGCCGCAATCTGCTGCTGCAATTGCGAAATATCCTTCGTGTCTCTAACCAAAACGTAGGTGATCCAGTTTGCTTCCCACCACGTTTCCTTTTTTACATTATTACCAAGATTTAAGAATTGCGTTACAAAATCAAATTTGACCTGTGAATTTAACGGTGCATCTTCACAAACACCAGAAACTGTCATTTCCTTTCCAAAGGCAGTTAGTGTTTTATTGACTGCTATTTCGTTACCAAAATATTTTTTTGCCATTGATGCAGTCAACACAATTTTCTGGGGTGCATCAAGTACTGAAGCAGCGTTTCCTTCAATAAGCTTAAAAGAAAATATTTTAAAAAATGGATCATCAGCAAATAATATTCTTTGCTCATCAAAAACTTTCTCTCCATATTTAATAACACCCTGGCTTAAAAATGTTCTTGCATATTCTTCAACCGCAGGAAATGTCCTTTTAAATTGAGGACCAACTTTTGTTCCTGTAGTTGCTGTTGAGTTTACAGTTTCTGCATTCTTATACTCCATCGTCACCCGAACGATCCTGTCTGCATTTCTATTAAACTTATCATAGCTAAGTTCATGGCTGATAAAAACACCAATTAAAAGACAAGCTGCAAGTCCGGCTGTCAATCCTATTATATTAATGCCCGAGTAAAGTTTGTTTTTACCAAGGTTGCGAAATGCCGTTTTTAAATAATTCTTGAACATAGATTATAATTTACTCTGTTCTCAATGATTTTACCGGGTTGGTTAATGCAGCTTTGATCGCCTGTGTGCATATTGTGAAAAATGCTATTAACACAGCTATGATCGCTGCGATAATGAATACCCACCATTTAATATCGATGCGATATGCAAAATCCTTAAGCCATGAATTCATGACAAACCAGCCAACAGGTATCGCAATGAATAAAGAAACAATGATCAGTTTCAGAAAATCTGTCGACAACAACAACAAAATGTTTTGCACCGAAGCCCCGAGCACTTTCCGAATTCCAATTTCTTTTGTTCTTTGTAACACATTGTAAGCTGATAGACCTAATAAGCCAAAGCAGGCGATCAGGATAGCAAGGAATGCGAATACTCCAAACACTTTTCCGAATAATTGATCAGCTTTATATTGTTGGCCAAACGTTTCATCAAGAAAAGAATACTCAATCGGATCTGCCGGAAAATATTTGTCCCATGTTTTGCTAATGTTCGCAATGGTTTGAGGAAGATTAGCCGATTCCACTTTCAAAGAATAGAACCCCCGGATATTCGGAGTTAAAAGGAATATCATCGGGTCAATTACTTTTTGTAAACCCTGGTGATGATAGTCTGCTACTACTCCTACAATATTCAGTGTGTCTCTGCGGCCTCTTGCTAATTTCCCATTGATTGCCTCATTTACATTCTTATATCCAAGCAATTCGACTGCTTTCTGATTAAGCAGCACGCCACGTTCATCCGTTTTAAAATCTTTTGAAAAATTTCTGCCCGCAAGTAGCTTCAATTGATAGCCGGGTACAAAATCATAATCAACACCCATATAATAAAGTGTGACGGATTCATTTTGAGCATCCAGTCTTCTTGTTCCATTTGTCCAGTAAATTTCTCTTCCCATCACATTTGATGAGGCTGTTACTGATTTAATTTCTGGTTGCTTTAGTAAGTCGGTCTTGAATGGTTGAAATGTTGTTCCATAAAGAGAATCCTGTAATGAACCGGCGGCACTTAATACAATTGTCTGGTCAATATTTACTCCTAATTTTTGGTTGCGCATATATCTTACTTGCTGGTAAACGATAATAGTACCAGCGATCAATACCACTGAGATCACAAATTGTGTTACAATTAAACCTTTGCGAAGATTGATACCACCGGAAGAGTTTTTAAATATTCCTTTTAATACAATGATAGGCCTGAAGCTTGCTAAAACAAATGCGGGATAAATACCAGACAAAAATGTTCCAAGTATAAATAGTGCAAAAAACAATTGCCAGTAAAAGGGTGTCAGCGTAAAATCAGTAAAATGGTCCCTTCCTACAAACTGATCGAAAGCCGGAAGTAATAACTTGAAAATTCCGATCGCTAACAAGAGAGCTATCACGTTAAGTAAAAAGCTCTCCATCATGAATTGCCTGATAAGATTTGATCTTGCAGCACCTAATACTTTTCTCATTCCTACTTCTCTGGCTCTTTCTGCAGATCTTGCTGTGGCAAGGTTTATATAGTTGATCCACGCAATGCCAATAATGAATACAGCGATAAGAAATAAAAATCCTACGGCTTGTCCATTACCATTCACTTCTGCTTCCTGGTTGTAATTAGAATAAAGATGAAGATCAGTTACCGGCATCAGGTACAACTCTGCCTTGTTATTATTTTTCTTATACCATTCCTGGCTATTGATGTATTTGTCACAAAAAGCAGGAAGCTTCTTTTCAAATTTTTGCCAATCCGTTCCCGGAGTCAATTTCAAATAACTGTAGAAATCATACCAGCCAAAACTTGTTTCAAGAGCATTCGAAGTATCACCCTGTGCCCTCAAATATTTATTAAATGTTGACCATGAAACAAGATATTTTATATCGAGGTGTGAGTTAGCCGGGTAATCTTTAAATACACCTGTAACCTCATAAGCTTGTGTTTGTGATTGATCTTTTTGAATGAGTTTTTTTCCAACAGCTTCTTCACTTCCAAAATATTTTTTGGCCATGCTTTCTGAAATGATCATCTTATCTGGCCCATCCAATACTTGTTTTCTATTTCCTTCAATTAACTTCAGATCGAACATGCTCAAAAAAGAAGGCTCGGCATAATAGCCCTTATTTTCATTGAACTTTAAGGTATTGTTTTCAGTAGATAATAAAAGATTCGCATCAATGATCCTGCAAAAATCTTCCACTTCAGGATAATCTTTCTTTAAATGAGGGGCGATAGCTGGATAAACAGTTGCTGACTTCCATGCAAGTTTGCCCTTTTGATAGCTATCTAATCGCAGACGAACAACATTCTTTGAATCCGGAACAAAATCATCATAACTCCTTTCATAAGAAACAAAATGGAAAATGAGCAAACAGCAACTCATCCCGATCGTGAGACCGAAGATGTTCAAAAGACTGAAGCCTTTTCTTTTGAAAATATTCCTAAATGCAGTTGTCAGATAATTTTTGAACATAAAAATGATTTATTCAGTTCTTAAACTTTTTATAGGATTCGCAATACCCGCTTTTATCGCCTGGAAACCTATTGTAACAAATGCTACAATGATCGCCAAAGCTCCTGCAACAATGAAGACCCACCACCCAATTGATATACGATAAGCAAAATCCTGTAACCATTTATTCATAAAGTACCATGCAAGTGGTGCTGCAACTATCAATGCCAATACAACCAGCTTCAAAAAATCTTTTGATAACAATGCTATAATACCGGGCAATGATGCTCCCAGCACTTTACGAATTCCAATTTCCTTTGTACGATTAATAGCCGCTAATGCAGCAAGACCAAACAAACCAAGACAAGCAAGAAAAACAGAGATGGCGCCTGCCCAGCCAATAATACCACTCCATCTTCTTTCAGCCTTATAAAAATTATCAAGGCTTTCATCAAGAAAATTGTATTTGAAAGGAAGATCAGTAACAATACCTGTCCATGCTTTTTGCATAGCAGCTAATGCAGGAGCCGGATTTCCCGGTTTGATACGAACTAAGAATTTATAGGGTGCATAATCCGCAAATTGGTGAAACATCTGTGGTTTCACCTCTTCTTTTAATGGACGGAAATTGAAATTTTTTACAACACCGATCACCACAGGTGTCTTTGATTCCATATATCCTTTTATCTGCTGGCCGATCGCATTATCCATCGTCCATCCCATATCTTTCACCATCGCTTCGTTCACTATCACAGATGTAACTGTATCCGCAGCGATCTTGGGATCAAAATCTCTCCCTGCAATTAATTTCATTCCCATCAATGAGATATAATCCGGGTCAATGAAATATTCAAATACATCTTTATGGGTTCCGTTATACTCAAAACCTGAACGACTCCATCCTGTTCCTTCACCTAGACTAAGTTCTGCACTAGCAACGCCTGTAATTTCAGTTCTTGTAGCAAGTGCCTGCTTGAATAACGGATATATTTCTTTTGTTTTTGTATCACTTGCATCCACAACAACTATATTCTCCTTATTAAACCCGGGATTCTTATCACTCATGTATTTTGTTTGCTGTAAAATGACCATGGTACAAATGATCAATCCTATTGACAAAGCAAACTGAACTGTGACAAGAGACTTTGTAAAAATATTTGAGCCACTTACTTTGATCTTACTTTTCAAAACTTCAATTGGGCGGAAACCAGATAATATCAGTGCAGGATAACTACCGGCAAGCACACCTACTAATAATGTGAGGCTAACAAGCATCCATGACATTTCAGGATACAATGAAAAAGAGAATGTCAGTTCACGACCTGAAAGCTCATTGAAGTAAGGAAGCAAGAGTTTTACAAGTAGCAAGGCAATGATCAATGACAAAACGCTAAGTAAGATCGCTTCAGCTAAAAATTGCAGGACCAAATGTTTCCTTTCACTGCCAATCACTTTTCTTACGCCGACTTCTTTTGCCCTTCTTGCTGAACGGCCGATGGCAAGTGTGGTAAAGTTTATACATGCAATTAATAAAACGCCGGCTGCGATACTCAATAATATCCAAATTGTTTTTGGATCCACCTGTTCAACTGAACCACCAAAGATCTTTGTATCCGTATGCCCTGCTTTCAATGGTTGCAAACCATAACGTACAGGAAGTTTATTTCCTTCCCATTTGTATCCGGCATCTTTTAATTCTTTTTCTTCATCAGGATAATACTTATGCCGAAATGCTCCCAATCGCTGATCATCGTTTACTAAACCGCTACCGCGATTTAATTGCACATACGTAATATAAGATGACCTGTTCCAGTTATTGACCCCTCTTTTGGCTGACCTGGTTGTTTCCATGTAACTAAAGTTTCCAAGCAGCTCAAAACGGATCGAAGAATTTGCCGGGATATTTTCAGCAACAGCACTTATTGTAAAAGGAACAAATGCATCATCAACCTTTACCTCAATTTTTCGTCCAACAACATTATCCGTTCCAAAAAGATCTTTTGCTTTTGCTTTCGTAATTACTATGTTTTGAAGCTCTTTCAAGGCGCTTTCTGTTGTTCCATATATCAATGGAAAACTAAATACAGAAAAAATGGAAGGATCAGTATAAGAAACTCTGCCACCCCTTACATTGCCATCAACTTTTACAAAACTTTCTCTCCACCCATCGTTTATCCGAACATACTCCTTCACATCCGGTAAGTCAGCTTTCATTGCTGGCCCCAACGGAGAAGGCATATATACATCGCCACTCGCTTCTTCTCCACTCATCGCATCACTCCATCTATATACACGATAGATATTATCCGCATTCTTATTGAACCGGTCAAAACTGAACTCATTTACAGAATATAACAGGAACAATGAAAAACAAGCAAGACCTATTGATAAACCAGAAATGTTTATAAACGACAAAATTTTTTGCCGTCCAAGATTACGTACCGCAATTTTGAAATAATGTTTGATCATGGCGTTGGTTTTTATGTTGTCACCGTCCCGGAATTCTAATCATCGTCTGTTGCGTCGCACTCTTCAACTAAAACAATTCTATCCATCATTTTTGTCAATGGTGAACGATGAATTACCAAGCTCACACTCACCATTGACAAATCAATTCATTATTTAAATGCAAGACTGATCCTGCCACTTGATGATCTCACCCTTACTGGCACTCCGCCACCATTCAATTTTCCCTGTAAGTTGTCATCTTCAATTTTTCCATCAAAATTTCCAAGCTGATCAGTTTTAATTCTGTTACCACTTAGATCAAGATCAACACCTTTTCCTTTCGGAAGCTGCAAATCAATACCGCCACCAGAGTTAGAGAGCTTCACATATTTTCCCAATTCTTTTATTTCAACATCAATGCCGCCACCGCTTGTTGTAGCTTCAACACTGCAAGCGAGTTCATACAAATGAATGCTGCCGCCTGATGTATGAGTCACCAATTCACCGCCGATGTTTCTTCCATTTACACTACCACCGCTTGTTGATGCTTTTATATCACCTTTCAGATCAGTCAGGTTTAATGAACCACCGGAAGTAGTAAGACGAAGTTTACCGTCGCAATTATTTGCTTTAATGCTGCCACCGCTTGTTGTTAGCTCAATATCATCTCTTGAATTTTGAAGATCAATACTGCCACCAGATGTACGTCCATCCACTTTGCCACCTACATTGTCAATATGTAAACTGCCACCGCTTGTTGTGAATTTTTGATCACCGGTTAAATTCGTCAGGCTAATACTGCCTCCACTAGTTGACAGATCAGTAGATATATTTTTTAATACAAAAATTTTAAAAGAGATACTCAACCCTTTTTTCCAATCCATATTTCTTTCTTTGGGCTTTGCAATTGCTGTTAGCTTGTTGCTGCTTACTGATACATTCAGATCATACTGCTCAAGTCGTTTCTGGATCTCTTCTTTTGAAATTTCATTTTTGCCATTATTACCAGAAATGTATACCTCAACTTTTGTTTCTGCAGCAGAGTTCACACCAGTAACAGAAATGCTGCCACCAGAAGTTTGCACTTCGGTACTCTTTACTGATTCACTGCTTAATGACTTTGTCATGTAAGGTGTTTTGTCCTGAGCAGCAAGTGAAAAGCTGACGGCAAAAACAAGGTTTAATAAAAAAAGCTTTCTCATAATTGATTTTTTAATTTTTATTTATTCTGTTCTAAACATTTTAGAATTTATTCAGTTCTTAAAGATTTAATAGGATTTGCCAATGCCGCTTTTACAGCCTGGAAACCCACAGTCAGCAATGCGATAGCAAATGCAGCAAGAATGGCAATAGCAAACATCCACCATTGAAAATTGATCCGGTATGCAAATCCTTCTAACCATTTACTCATTGCATAATAGCCTATCGGTATTGCTATCACTGTTCCGATCAGCACAGGTTTCAAAAGATCCTTTGACAATAGAAAACAAATGTTTTGTATTGACGAACCAAGTACTTTTCGAACCCCGATCTCTTTTGTTCTCTTTAATGCAGTGTATGATGCGAGTCCAAATAGTCCAAGGCAAGCGACAAAAATTGCAATGACAGAAAATATACTTAATACAGATTGCTGTCTTGATTCCGTTCTATATAATTGATCAAATCGCTCATCCAAAAAACCATACTCAAATGGATAATCAGGTGCCAACGAAGAATAAACTGACTTGATCTTATTAATTGCTGATTGTACTTCAGATGTTTGGATCTTTATCAGTGCAAGTCGCCTGTCACGACCGGGAGAAATAACGAGGGGACCGATCGGATCTTTTAAAGAAACATAATGGTAATCTTCTACTACGCCAACGATTGTTCTGCGAAGACTATCACGGCCCACATTCTTTATCCATTTTCCAATAGCTTGTTCAGGAGTATATCCAAGTGTTTCGGCAGCTTTCCTGTTTATAAGAACTGCTTGTGCAGAATCTGTTTTAAAATCTTCAGACAGGTCTCTTCCTGCAATGATCTTTAGTCCTAATGTTTTTGCAAAATCAAGATCGGTAAATTCTGTACTGAGCAGGAGTTTCTCATTTGGCTTCGCTTCTGCTTCAAACGAATACCGATCATGGAAACCACCGGGCTCACCCGACATCAGCGAAACATTTTTTATTGCAGGAATAGTTTGTAGCTGGTCTTTGAATTGAAGCTTATTTCTCGAAATACTTAAGTTATCAAATCGCACCATTAATGATTGTTCTTTACTAAAGCCCAGGTCGGTATTTTTTAAATAATTCATCTGGCTCATGATGATCGACACACAAATGATGAGTAGCACAGAAATACTGAACTGAAAAACAACAAGACCTTTTCTGAAAAATGCGCCACTATTTCCTCTCCTCAATTTTCCCCGCAACGATTCGATAGGCTTAAATGATGATAACAGCAATGCCGGGTAACTACCGGCCAATAGTCCCACAACGACTATTACGCCGATTAAGAACGCATAAACAAGTGGATTGTTCCAGAATGCAGGCAGCTCATATCCCAACAAGTTACTGTAAGCAGGCATTAGCAATTTTACAAGACCAATTGAAAGAAGACAAGCAACAGTTGCATACAAAACTGATTCCATCATGAACTGCGTAACCAATTGCCGGCGGACAGCACCCAAAACTTTTCTTAAACCCACTTCCTTCGAACGGTCAGTGGCACGGGCTGTTGCAAGATTAATAAAATTGATACAGGCAATGATTAGTATTAGTAAAGCGATCGACATAAATATGAATACCATTTTTTCGCTACCATGCTTTACACTGCCATCTAATTTATCAGTGGCAAAATAGATATCCTTTAAGGGCTTTATAGTCAATCCAAGTTTAAAACCAGAAGTAGCATAATACTCTCCCATGTATTTATCCATAAAAGCCGGAAAAAGCTGCTCGAGGTTTTTAGGATCAACTGCAGGATTTAATTGAACATAAGTAAATAAGCCGTTGTTTGGCCACTGTGTAAACCATTCTTGTTGTGTAGGACGAAGCAATTCGATAGGTATAACCATATCAAATTGCAGATGGGAATTGACCGGAACATCTTCAGCTATGCCTGTAACTTTCAGTTGTTGCTCTTTATTAAATTCAAGTGTTTTCCCAATAGGATCGTCGTTCCCAAAATATTTTTTTGCTGCTGAAGCGGTTAATACAACACTATTAGGATCTTTTAAAACAGTAGCAGGATCTCCTTTACTAAGTTTAAAATCAAAAAACCTGAAAAAGTTATCATCAGTGAGATAAATATTTTTTTCGTTGAATGAAATATTATTATAACTGATCAGGTTATTATCCTTCATTACTCTCACGGATTGCTGTATGGCGTCGGGATAATCGTTAAGGAGAGCGGGACCATAAGGAGGAGACAAATAGGGTATTTCACGTCTTTCTCCGTTATCATTGCCGACTCTCATTACACGATAAATATTTTTTCCATTCTTATGAAAGTTATCATAGCTCAGTTCATTGAGAATAAAAAGAAAGATCATGAAACAACAAGTAATGCCTACTGTCAGACCCAGTATATTGATAAAGGAAAATGCTTTTTGTTTCTTCAGATGTTTTATTGCCAGTACGAAATAGTTTTTTATCATCTCAATAGTTTTACTCAGTTCTTAATGATTTTATAGGATTTGCAACAGCCGCTTTCATTGTATTGAGGCTAACAACTGCCAATGCCAATAAGAGGATCAATAAACCAACCGCTCCAAATAACCAAATGCTTATGTTGATGCGATCAGGATATTTCTGTAACCAGTCATTCATAAACCACCAAGCAACTGGCGTAGCAATAACAAATGCGATCAAAACCAGCTTTAAGAAATCTTTTGAGATCAGCAAAAGCAGTTGCTGTAATGTTGCACCCATTACTTTGCGAATACCAATTTCGCGGATCCGTTTCTCGATTGTAAATGAAGCAAGACCTGCAAGGCCAATACAACAAATAAAAATGGCAAGCCCTGCAAATATGTTGGTGATCCTGCTGATCAGGTCTTCTGTCAAAAATTTTCTTCCAAATTCTTTGTCGACAAATTTGTAATCGAAAGGAAAGGCAGGATTGTATTTCTTAAAAACTGTTTCCATCGACTTCAGTGCATCCTGAGGTTTTGCATTATCCTTTAACCTGATATTTATCATATTCACATTATTTGGATCGAAATAAACAAGCAAAGGATCAACAGCCTTGAATGGAGATTCCATAACAATATCTCCGGCGACGCCGATCACCGTGTATTTATTTTGTCCATATCTGAGTTGGGTACCGATCGGGTGTTTTAGCTGCATTGCTTTGACAGCCGCCTGATTGACTACCATGTTTCCCGTATCCACAGGCATACCCGAGAAATCTTTTCCTTCAATGATCTTCACTCCCATTGTTTTTGCATAATCAACATCGGTAGCCATGCACGCAACAATCAGTTCTCCACCCGCCGGTTTTCCATCCCAATCAGGAGCAATGTTTTTCCACCATATATCAGTTATCGGGGAAAATGACCTGTTTACCATACTGATCGCACCCGTTTTCATCAACTCATCTTTTATTACAGTATAATTCTTTTGTATATCTCCGGTTGCTGGTATCATGATAAGGTTATTGGGGTTGTAACCCATATCCCGGTTCTTGACATGCTGTATCTGCTGATAAATAATTATTGTTGCCGAAATAAGAAGAATAGAAATCGCAAATTGTCCCACTACCAGAATATGTCTTGGCAATGCACTCTTTTTTCCCGAAAGAAAAGTTCCTTTTAAAACTTTGACAGGATTGAATGACGATAAGTATAATGCTGGATAGCTACCGGCAACTATCCCCGTAAACAGGACCAGCAAAACTGCAGCAACCCAGAAAAGCGGCTGCATGATATCTAATGACAAATGTTTATCAACAAGCCCATTAAAAGATGGAAGTAAAAGATAAACAGCAATTATGGATAGAACAAAAGCGATCGATGCTAAAATGATCGATTCAGAAAAGAACTGGAAAACAAGCTGCCTTTTACCAGAGCCTAATGTCTTTCTTACTCCTACTTCTCTTGCTCTTTTCTCTGAACGAGCAGTGGAAAGATTCATAAAATTGATACAGGCGATCAATAAAATAATAATTGCAATGATGCTGAACAAACGGACATACTCGATCATACCTCCAGTATTCTTTCCCTCTTTGAATTCACTGTTTAGTCTCCATTTATTCATTGGGAATCCGAAATAGGTACTTATTTTTTTATCGCCTTCGTCATGCTGGTATTTAATATCGTTAATGCTTTTCTCCAACACTTTCATATTTGTTCCGGGATGCACCTGTACAAAAACATCCCATGAAGAATTTTGCCAATTGTTCATGGCTCTTTTCAAAAAATCATTGTTATAATTAAAGGCATTTATAAAATCAAACTTAAATGAAGAATTACCGGGCACATCAGCAACAATGGCTGTAACCTTTGCATCATAATCGTTATCTACTTTTATTACTTTATTAATAGGATCATCATTACCAAATAATGCTTTCGCTGCAGATTGTGTCAATACGATCGAATATGGATCAGGAAGAGCTTTTGCTGGAGTACCTTTGATGAATTTCCAGGAAAACATATCAAAAAAACCTTCGCTAACAGTATGCCCACTCTTCTTGAACTTATTTTCTCCGTAAGTAAGAATATGCTCCTGTCTATGTGTGGTTACAACTGCTTTCTTTATTTGAGGAATTTGTTTTTCAATGGTACTTGCGAGTGGCAACACCATGTTCTCATCTGTAAAAACCTGGTTATTGAAATCACGGTTCGCATATATTTTATAAATGCTGTTGTAATTAGCATGAAACTTATCATAAGTAAGTTCATCCTTCACCCATAATGCGATCAGCATCGTACAAGTGATCCCGATCGTAAGCCCCAGCAAGTTTGTTGCCGAAAATCCTTTGTTCCTGAATAAATTCCTCCACGCAATTTTGAAATAGTTCTTAATCATAGTTGTATTTTATTCTGATCTTAAATTTTTTATAGGATTTGTAAAAGCCGCTTTTAAGGCTTGTGTACTTATTGTAAACAATGCGATCAATAAGGCTGCCAGGGCAGCAACAATAAAGATCCACCAGCCAACATTTGTCCTGTAAGCAAAATCCTGTAACCACTTATTCATTCCCCACCATGCAATTGGAAATGCGATGGCTGAAGAAACCAATACCAGTTTTATGAAATCTTTTGAAAGCATTGAAACTATACTGCCTTCGCTGGCTCCCAACACTTTTCGGATGCTGATCTCTTTTGTACGTTGTTGTGTCGCATAAGCAGCAAGGCCAAGCAAACCAATGCATGCTATGAATATTGCAAGGCCGGAAAAAATTGTAAATATTCTTTGTGTTGTTTGTTCAGCCTGGTATTGATCTGCCAACGACTTATCAAGAAAATAATAATTGAATGGTTTTTCTTTTACAAATTTTTTCCAAACTGATTCAATGCTGGCTATCGAGCTTTTAAAATTGTCTCCTTGTATTCTTAATGCTACCAATCCGGACCTGCCACCAAATTTTTTAGAGCTAATTATTACTAAAGGTGAAATTGGTTCATGTAAAGAATGATAATGAAAATCTTTTACTACTCCTACTACATTATAAGTATAGGCAGAACCATCCGGGGCATTATAACGGCCATCAGGACTTGTGAGCCGCGAGCCAATTGCATTCTTTAATCCCAGTTCTTTTACAGCCCTTTCATTCAGTACGATCGAAAGTGTATCCGTAGAAAAATCTTTAGAGAAAAACCTTCCTTCTTTGATCTCGAGTCCCAACGTTTTACTGAAGTCTTCATCAACGACCATCCCTCTCCCTGTCATCGGGGCTTTGGAACCAACTTCCTGCCATGTAGTTCCAAAAAAATTCTGATTGCCAGGCATGGTGGAGGTACCGCTTGCTGATTCAACTCCCGAAATAGCCAACAATTCATTTTTAAAAGCCGGCAATTGATTTTCTACCATATCAGTTCTCTCTAAAACGACTACATGATCTTTTTTAAATCCCAATTTATTGCCCAGCATATAATTCATCTGGCGATTCACAACAATTGTAGAAATAATAAGTATGACCGAGATAGCAAATTGGAAGATCACTAAACCATTGCGTAATGCAAGACCATAACGGTTTGACTTGAATCTACCCTTCAAAACCATGATCGGGTTAAATGAAGACAGAACGAATGCAGGATAAAGACCGGCGACAAGACCTGTGATCAAAACAAAAGTCACTAATAGCAATATCCATTTTGGTTGTAAGAAATAAGCAACGCTAAGCTCTTTTCCGGAAATTGTATTAAATGCAGGAATCAATAAAATGATGATCACAAAGGCAAGCAACATACTTATTACACTAACAACTATTGACTCAATAAGAAACTGTTTGATCAACGATTTTTTTTCAGATCCAAATGTTTTTCTTATCCCAACTTCTTTTGCTCTTTCTACAGAACGGGCTGTTGATAGATTTATAAAATTGATACAGGCAAGAGCTAAAATAAAAATTGCTACAATACCAAAAATATAAACAGCAGTCATGCTTCCATTAGGTCTCAGCTCCGCCTCGAGGTTAGAGACCAGGTGGATTTTAGTTAATGGTTGTAAATAATAATTATAACCATTGCCGGCCTTTTGAAAATCTTCCCAGCTTTGATTGAAAACTCTATTGATCTCGGGAGAAACATATTTTTTTATTACGTCAGGAAACTTTGCTTCTAACGCTTTATATGATGAATTGGGGTTTAAAAGCAAATAAGTGGAAGCTGCAAACCCAGTATAATTCGGTCTGCGTGTAAACTGGTAGGTACTTGTAGAAATAAGCATATCAAAAAGAAAATGCGAATTATCCGGCCAGTCAGCAACCACAGCAGAAATAGCAAATGTTTCAGTGGTATCATTTCCATCTGTTTCAAATTTTTTTCCAACAGCATCAGCAGTACCAAAAAACTTTTTCGCAGTTGTTTCATTCACGACTACTGAATGAGGTTTCTCCAAAGCAGTTGTGAGGTCACCATGAAGTACTTTGCAAGTGAATACACGGAAAAAATTAGAATCAACAGCAAGCACTCTTTTCTCTTCAAAAGTTTTATCGCCAATACGCAAAAAGAAATTTCCATTACCCGTAAAATTGAAAAGTCTTGTGCTCTCAAGTACTTCGGGGTATTCGGTTTTTATAGCCCCACCTATAGATTGAGGAATGATGGCATAAGAAGTAGAACGTCCCGGGTATGAACGTTCGAGCACGACACGATAAATATTATCAGCCTGCTTGTGTTGCTTGTCAAAACTTAATTCGCTTTGTACAAACAGGACGATCAATAAACATACAGCCATGCCGGTTGCCAGTCCTAATATATTAATAACACTAAACCCCTTTCTTTTTAAAAGATTACGAAAAGCAACTTTAAAATAGTTTTTAAACATAATCCTCTGTTTTTAATAAACGCCTTAACGATTTATAGTTTGTGCCGGATAAAAGATCTTCTGAATAAAAACTTAATCACATGGGATACAGCTTCTACTCATTCTGTTCGTAAGGATTTCACAGGGTTTGCAAGAGCAGCTTTTATCGCCTGGAAACTAATTGTAAACAATGCAATGAACATTGCTAATACAGCCGCTGAAATAAATATCCACCAACTAATAGTTATACGATAAGCAAAATCCTGCAGCCAGCCATGCATTATCCACCATGCAAAAGGAAAAGCAAGAACAGCTGCAATAAGTACAAGGATCAAGAATTCTTTGGAAAGAAGACTGGTAATACCAGTAACGGACGCACCTAAAACTTTTCTGATACCAATCTCTTTTGTTCTGCGCTCGGCTGTATAGGCTGATAACCCAAATAAACCAAGACAGGTAATCACTATGGCAAGCAATGCAAATATTCTTGACAACTTCCCTATCAACACTTCACTTTTGAATTGCTTATCAAACTCATCATCTACAAAAATGTAATCAAAGGGAAAACCAGGATTGTTTGATGTAATGGTTGTTTTGATCTTATCAACAGCTCTCTCAACATTCGCTTGTGGTTTCAGCTTCACATACATATAACCAAAATAATCTGGCCAGCATCTAAAGATCAAAGGGTCGCTTTTGGCATACATATCACCAAACACAAAATCTTTTACCACACCGACAACGGTATAGTTAGTTGAATCATTGCGAAGGAGTGTACCTACAATATCTTTTTTACCAATGATCTTTGCAAACGTTTCATTAATGATCACATTCAAACTATCTTGCTTTGGATCGGTATAAAAATCCCTTCCTTTAGTTAATTGAATGCCCATAGTTTTGATATACTCTGGGCTGATGAAATCCTGTGTTACCAAAACCTTTTTTGATGGATCTTTCCCTTCCCAATCATAACCACCAGTCGAGCTTCCCATATATAACTGGTTAAGATTTGACATTGCTGCATTTTCTACAAATCCAGAAGACAACAACTGCTGCTTGATCACTCCGAAATTATCTTTCATGTTTCCTCTCAGGCCCGTTTGAATCACATTGTCCTTATTATAACCAAGATCCCTGTTCTTAATATGCTGGATCTGGTTATAAACAATGATAGTACCGATAATAAAGAAGATCGATAAACCAAACTGAACAACAACCAGGCCTTTCCGGATAAGAGATGCACCACTTCCTTTTAATTTAAGCCCTTTGAATACACTAATGGGGTTGAACGACGAAAGATATAATGCAGGGTAACTTCCTGCTACCAATCCACACAGCAATCCAATGGCAAGAAGTGATAATATATGCAGAGGGTTATTAAAACCGATCGAAAGCTGTTTTTCAACGAGTGTATTAAAAGCAGGCAAAACAAGTGAAATAATACCAACAGCAATGAAAAGTGATAAGAATGCAAGTATCATTGCTTCACCGATAAATTGTGCGACAAGTATTTTTTTACCAGCACCTAAAACTTTTCTCACTCCCACCTCTCTTGCTCTTTTTTCTGAACGGGCTGTTGCCAGGTTCATAAAATTGATACAAGCGATGAATAAAATGATCCACGCAATTGTACTGAACATTCGAACATACTGAATGCGACCTCCTGTTTGTTTGCCTTCTTCAAATTTGCTATAAAGCCTCCATTCGTTCATCCCAAAAAGAAATGGCCTTGCTACGATAGTTGTATCCTTTGATTGAAGATAACTGTACAGTTTTTTATTTACAGTTGCAGGGTCAGTTGCTTTTTCAAGTTCGACGAGTGTTTGAATGCCGTTATTACCCCACTCGTTCAACCATCCATTTCGATCATTATAAATTTTAAATGGTGAGAGCCATTCAAATTTTATGGAAGAGTTCTGGGGAATATCTTTGAACACCCCTGTTATAACATATTCCTCCTTGTTATCAACCTTGAGTGTTTTACCAAGAACATCTCTTTCACCAAAAAATTTGGCTGCCATCTTTTCTGAAATAACCAGCGAATGAAGTTGCTTAAAAGCATTTTCCTTATTCCCGGCTACTAGTGGCAAAGTGAGCATATCAAAGATGGAAGAATCAACATAAACACCCCTTTCGTAAATTGATTTCTCACCAAGGTTAAATAAAGTATATTGCTCCCATGTCATCCTGCAGGCATTTTTAATACCTGGGATCTCATCCTTCATCCCTTTGGCTAGCAGACCTGGTGTTGCACTAAATGTATACGTCTTTCCTTCATAAGGTTGATTTTCTAAAATCTTATAAAGTTGATCCCTTTTTACATTTTGATGGTTATAGCTCATCTCATCTTCCACCCATAGAAAGATGAAAGCGGCACATGCAATGCCGATCGCAAGACCAAATACATTTAGAAAACCGTATGACTTGTTTTTCCAAAGGTTTCTAAATGCCGTCTTAAAATAGTTTTTGATCATGGCTATACTTTACACCTATAGCCATTAGCTAAATGCTAATAGCGCTTCTATACTAAAATGTTCTCGGTTACAGTTTGACCATCCAACATGCGAATGATACGATGACTAAAACGGGCATCATGCTCAGAGTGTGTTACCATAATGATGGTGGTACCTTGTTCATTCAGATCAGTGAGCATTTGCATTACTTCACTACCATTATGTGAATCAAGATTACCTGTAGGCTCGTCGGCAAGTATAAGTTTGGGTTTATTTACAACTGCTCTTGCAACAGCCACACGTTGTTGCTGACCACCCGATAATTGTTGCGGATAGTGATTGCGACGATGCATGATCTGCATCTTATCTAGCACCTCTTCCACTCTTTTTTTCCTGTCAGCACCTTTTACTCCTGTATAAATAAGCGGCAACTCAACGTTTTCAAAAACTGTTAATTCATCGATCAGGTTAAAGCTTTGGAAAACGAAACCAATATTCCTTTTACGCAGGTCGGCTCTTTTACGTTCATTGAATTTTGCCACTTCAATGCCGTTGAACTGATAGCTTCCCTCATCCGGATCATCAAGCAGGCCAACAATATTTAACAGTGTTGACTTACCACAACCTGATGGACCCATTACCGCAACAAACTCTCCTTCTTTTATTTCAAAAGAAAGTTTGTTAAGCGCTACTGTTTCTACTTCTTCTGTGCGATAGGTTTTTTCGAGATTTGCAATCTTGATCATTGTTTATTTTTTAAAGTGAAGGTGAAAGATTAATTGTTAAATAAGAATAAGCCGAGTGATGGAAAATTTAATTCAGTTTCATTTGCCGTTTTTGACTTCATCAGTTGGCAGCATATAGATCCGCTACCACAAGTACCTTTAACTTTTTTTGCAGAAGAAAATAAACTGATCGAAAAGATCAGTGCGACGAGGTATAAGGTTTTCTTTTTCATGGCTATACTTTATAATTAGTAAACAGTTTTAGTTTTTTATAACAAGCTCTTCCATGTTCTCATAATTTTCATAGCTGGATGTAACCACTTTATCCCCGGCTTTTAATCCCTGTAATACCTGGTAATAATCCGGGCTTTGCATGCCAAGCTGTATATCCACTTTGTAAGCTATTTTTCCATTATCGGCTACTTTAAAGATCCAGTTGCCACCTGTTTTTTGATAAAAGCCTCCTTTCGGCAAAAGCAAAGCAGTGATCTCATCACTTAATGCTAAACCGATCTGCAGCGTTTGTCCACGACGGATTCCTTGGGGTACGTCTCCAACAAACTCCATGTCTACCTGGAAGCGGCCATTGACGATCTGGCTATAAACTTTTGTGATCTTAAGTTTATATTGCTTGCCCGCAAAAGTGAAATCACCCATGAGACCAGTATAGATCCGGGATAAATAGTGTTCATCAATGTCTACTCTAACTTTAAATCCACCGAGAATATCAATCTGACCTAATCTCTCACCTTTATTTTTTGACTGACCAATTTCTGCGTCAAGCGAAGTCAGTTGTCCGTCAACCGGTGCTCTTACGATGAGGTCGCCAACTTTTTTCTGCATTACATTCAAGGCTTCCTGTGATCCACTATAAGATTGTTGAGCTTGTTTCAGTTGTTGATTTCCGGATAAAGAATCTTGTTTCATGATCTGTTCTGAAAGCTGCTTCTTCTCCAGCAAGTAGTAGTAGTTATTTTCAGATTGTTTGAACTCTTGTCCACCAATAACTTTTTGCTCATAAAGTCCTTTATTCAATTTATAAATTCTTTCTGCTTCTTTTAACTGGCTGTTGGCGTCAGTCAGTTGATTCCTACGATTAACTGTATTTTGCTGAGCAGCATTTTGAGATATCTGCATTTGGGTAAGAAGATTATAAACCGCAGTTTGCTGTTGTACAAGACTTAGTTCCAGGTCAGTATTTGACAATCTAAGAATTGGCTGACCTTTTTTCATCACGGTGCCATCCTCAACATACTTTTCTTCAACTCTACCGCCTTCTAAAGCATCAAGATAAATTGTAGTAATTGGCATCACTACTCCATTAACAGGGATAAACTCTTTAAACGGACCAGATTTAACTTCGCTGATCGTAATACGTTCTGCTTCTACATTCAAACGGCTTTTGCCGGAAGTGAGATAATAACTTGCACCGATCAAAACGAGAATGCCGACAATCCCCACAATAGTTAATATTCTTTTACGATTCCAGGTCTTTTTTTTGATGACTCTATCCACGGTAATAATTGGTTTTAAAAATCCTCTTTTGTTAAAATAAGCTGCCTTGACCTTACGACTGCAGTGAAGATCAAAGCAGCTTTCAAAAATATCTACATGAGAAACTGGTTTCTATACTTATAAGAATATGCCAGTTTATGACGGTTATGATTTACAGAATGTTACAAGCGGACAAACTACGAAACTGTTCGTTAGTGATACAACCAGTGTCCGCTTTCGATACAACTATACTGTTCGCTTATTACTAAAAAATTAATTGCCATGACTTTGTATTTATGGTATAATTGCAGAAGATGTTAAAAAATATTTTTAGAATTTGTAACAAGGATAGTGATGAACTTAAAAAATGCCTCAATATTAGTAGTAGATGACGACCCCGATGTACTAACAGCAGTTAGGCTATTACTGAAAACAGAAGTAAAAGAGGTTATAACAGAAAAAAACCCCGAAAATCTTCGCTGGCATTTGAACAAGGATCATTTTGACCTGATCCTGCTCGATATGAATTTCACCAGCTCTATTCATACCGGTAACGAGGGATTGTTTTGGTTAAACGAGATCAAAAAATTGAAGACCGATTCTGCTGTAATCATGATCACAGCATATGGTGATATTGATCTTGCTGTTCGGTCATTGAAAGAAGGCGCTGCCGATTTTGTAGTAAAACCCTGGCATAATGAAAAACTTATCTCGATTATAAAAGATGCGTTAAGAAGAAAAGAAAGCAAAACATCTCTTATACCTGGTTTGCGGTCTGATTCAATAATAGGTAAAGAACTCATTGGCGATTCAGAAGTGATGCAGGAAATTTTTTATAAAGTGGAAAAGATCGCTCCTACCGATGCGAATATTTTAATATTGGGAGAAAACGGGACCGGGAAAGACCTGATTGCAAAAGCTATTCATCAGCAGTCACTCCGTACTGATAAACCTTTTGTAAAAGTAGACCTCGGTGCTTTAACTGAATCCTTGTTTGAAAGTGAGTTGTTTGGTCATAAGCGTGGCGCTTTTACTGACGCAAGGGAAGACAGAGCCGGAAGATTTGAAACGGCGAATGGGGGAACACTTTTTCTTGATGAGATCGGGAACATTTCATTACAACAACAAGCAAAGCTGTTGAATGTTTTGCAAAACCGGCAAATAAACAGATTAGGTAGTAATGAGAACATTTCAATAGACATAAGGCTTATTTGTGCAACCAATGTTTCGCTAAGCGAACTTGCCAATGAGAATAGATTCAGAAAAGATCTGATCTATCGAATCAACACAGTAGAGATCACGATGCCGCCTTTAAGAAAAAGAGGAAACGATATATTGCTATTAGCCAAACATTTTTGTAAAATGTATTGCAATAAGTATATCAAGCCGGCTCTTGAATTTGATAACAAAGCAGTCGATAAATTGATGAATTATCACTACCCCGGAAATGTAAGAGAACTTCAATATACAATCGAAAGAGCAGTAATTATGGCGGATGAGGATGAGTTGCAGGCAAAAGATCTTATTTTTTCTCCAATAGAATCCGTTTTGGCAGATGATAATGAACCTGTGGAAATGAAATTAAGCACTATTGAAAAAAATACAATTCTTAAGGTCATCGAAAAAAATAACGGCAACATTACAAAAGCAGCAAAAGAATTAGGTTTAACAAGAACAGCTCTTTACAGGAGACTAAGCAAATATGATATTTAAACAATTTGAATGGAGGATCTTAATAAGAGTGCTATTGTTATTTATAACATTAAGCGGTGTCTCTTTCTTATTAGTAAAGGAACTTTATGTTTACTTGTTAATTGCTATTCCCGTAATCATTTACCAGCTTGTAGACTTCTATCGTTTTCATAAGAAAGCACATGATGAGCTGAACCAGTTTGTTGAGTCAATTCACTACCGGGATTTTTCAAGAAACTTTGACGTAAAACATGCTCCAGTAGAGATACAACCGCTACGCCAGGGTTTTAATGAGATCAATACAACTTTCAAAGTTATCAGCAAGGAAAAAGAAACCCAATATCAATACTTACAAAAAATACTTGAACTTGTTGATACCGGTATTCTTTCTTATGAGGAAGAAAGCGGAAAAGTTGTTTGGATGAATGAATCACTGAAATCAATGTTGCAGCTCCCCTATCTTAAAACTATCCACTCATTATCAAAAAGAGATGAGGCTTTATATCACCAGATCCTCGCTTTAAAACCTGGTGATGGCAGAATTGCCACTGCCCACCTGGAAACATCTTCATTCAAAATTCTTATATCGGCAACAGCTTTTCAAACTGAGGGAAAACTATATAAACTGATCGCTTTTCAAAATGTGAACGAAGCATTGGATGAAACCGAATCAAAAGCGTGGCAAAAGCTATTGAGTGTATTAACACATGAGATCATGAATTCTGTTGCACCTATCTCTTCACTTGCTGACACATTAAAACATCGGTTACAACAATCAGTCGCTGTATTAAGTAATGAATCTGGCTCAGTTGATGATCTTGAATTAGGCATTGAAACAATTAAAAGAAGAAGTGAAGGCCTTTTAAAATTCGCCGAAACATATCGAAACCTGAATAAGATCACCACACTGAATCTTAAAAAGATCTATGTGAGGGATATTTTTGAAAATTTATTTCAGTTAATGCAGCCTACACTCGAGCAAAAGAATATCGAAATAGAAACCATTTTAAAAGATCCTGATCTTTCATTGGAGGCAGACACTAACCTACTTGAACAAGTATTGATCAATCTTGTTGTAAATGCGATCGAGGCTGTAAAAGAAAAGACCCATCCACGTATTGTTTTATCAGCTTATACAAATAATAACCGCAAAACTGTAATAAAGGTTGCAGATAACGGAAGTGGTATGCCGCAGGAAATTTTAGAAAAGATATTCATACCATTTTTTAGTACGAAAAAAAGTGGAAGCGGAATTGGGCTTAGTCTATGTAAACAGATAATGATGTTGCACAAAGGCAATATCCAGGTTCAATCAATAGAAGGTGAAGGAACCGCTTTCCTTTTACACTTTTAGTTTCCTGATCACATCTATACAGATTCATTCTTATATCGTCTTTCACGATATAGTTCTCTCCTGTATCTCAAAAGCTTATTTCTTTCTTCATCTGTCAGGTCTGATGTATCTATTACATCATTACTGGTTCTTTTTTCCCAGAGACGAAGGCCATCATCATATTCAGTGTCTTTATCTAATTTATGTTTCCTTCTGTTTCTGTATAAATTATCAGTACTATAATACTCATGACTATAGAATTCAGGATCCACCTCGTCATCTCCAGTTACATGCCTGTCGGCATTTTGTAATGGCTTGATCGGTTCAATATTCACTTTCCTTCCAAAAACAGAAGAAACTTTTCTTTCTATCTCATGAGTTAAAGAATTTCGATTATAGTCGGGCAAACTGCATATCTGGTCAACCGATACGTTTGGTATCATCACATCATCATTGCCTTTGTCAAGTTCTGCAAAGCCTATTGGAATTAAAACCTTCCTGTGTTCCAATCTTAATTCATTCTCATCAAGATCAACGATCATATATCTTACCTTTTTTGCTTTTGCATCAAGGATCAGTTCTTCCACTGAACCGATCTTTTCGCCATTTCGATATCTCACATCCCACCCGCGGATGTCTGGCTCACCCTTTATAATTTCAAAATTTGAATGATCCAATTCCTGTAAACGATTATATTTTTCTTTACTCATAACAAATTATTTTATGGAACAAATTGTTCCGGGTTAAATAAATATTTGACGGATGATCTCAATCAGGCTCTTTGTGGAAACTCGTATTGCATAAAGGAACTTTGGCTTGGCTTGTTGATCGCATTTCTTACGCCTGGATTATTATTCCATATTAATATAAAAGCGATCGCAACGATCACTATAATGGAGATCAATATCCACAACCATGTGGATGAGCTTCTCTTTTTTGCCTGCACATGTATCTCAGCCATAACAAAAAAATTTTTGGTTAAACAATAGATATTCGATTAATAGATAATCATAAACTATGCCTGCAATATTTGATGTTTACCTGTGAATTATTTAGGTGAGTTCTTAAAGATTTTCTGCAAAAAAGAAAATTTTGGTAAAGAAAAATGAGGAATGAAGTCGCCAAAAATTCTATTTCAAGCTTCGGTCATATTTCTATATTTTTGCTGCCCTTTAATGGTTCATCATTATTGGTAAGCCGGGATAGCTCAGCTGGTTAGAGCACTGGATTCATAACCCAGAGGTCGGCAGTTCAAGTCTGCTTCCCGGTACGGAAAAGGCTCTGTTTCAGAGCCTTTTGTATTTTATTATTTTTAAGAAGTGGTAATCATTTCTTATGATAAAGAGGCGACAGGTCCATCAGTTGAATATTTTTAAAATCGATTTCTTGTCCTTCACTTTGTAGCGCAATAAAACCGCTCTTTAATAATTTTCCATCCACTTTGATTTTTGGATCATAGCGATTAACAACTCCACCACCTATCTGTGGCTTTGAATATTGAAGAACAGTATCGCCATTGATAATATGCGTGATGAGAGAATCTGCTAATACAATTAACTCACCATTTATCCATTGCTCACCCTCATAAGTTTTTGAGCTGGAATTGATACAATGAGATGGAACTATCTGTCCTTTTTGCATTACCTCTGTTCCCGGTGAACACATGTTGCCGGTTGTCCTTGGTTTTCCATCACCCAATCCACCGAGCAATTGCATTTCAACAGAAATTGGCCAGTCCTGTTCTTTAGGCATCGTATGCGGATCTTGTGAATGAAACATTACTCCACTATTTAATAATGTATACGACGGCGCAGACTTTACCCATTGACCTACGAACCGGTATTGAAATTTTAAATGAAAATAAGAGAACGGCGTTTTATAATAAAGATGTCCGAACTGGTCGTTGAACGCTTCCCCATATTTGTCATAACGAACTTTTATCATCCCTTCTTCCACACGAAAAGTATTACCGAAATTTTCCCCTACATCATGATGATGGATCTTAACCGTCCAATCATTAATATCTTTTCCATTGAACAAATGCTGCCAGTCTGTAGCAGAATTTACATGTTTCGCAGTATTGCAATGAGTAAGAAGCGTTCCAAACAAACATAAAAGAACCGATAAATAGATATGAGATCTCATTAGCTAATTGTTGATGATCAAAGTTCGTGTCTTCTGATCATATATCCTTTGCTCTTCTTACTAAATAATATACAATGATCCCTGCTAAGGCGATCAAACTTCCATACAAAGCAAACCAACCTGTAGAAACAAATAGAAATAACCAAATACTAATCGAAAGAATAACAGGTATTGGAAATAAAAACATTTTAAAAGGGAGTTTTAATGTGCCAAACCTTTTACGCAACAAAGAAACTCCAATACTTTGGGCAATGAACTGTACAAGTATCCTCATAGCAAGTATCGAAGAGATCACCTGGCTTAGTTTCATGAATAAACTAAAAATAAAACCAAGTGCACAAAGAAAGATCAATGAAATATACGGGAAATTCTTTGTTGGATGCAGTTTTGAAAATATTTTAAAGAAATTCCCATCAACAGCTGCTGCATAAGGAACTCTTGAATATCCAAGCACAACAGCAAACAGAGAAGAAAATGCAATACAAAGTATAAGCACGGTAACAATCACACCGGCTGTATGTCCGTGGACGTTTTCCATAAAAGCACTCACCAGGTATTTATCATCTTGCAATACCGATTGCCACCGTATTACACCCATTACGCTTACGTTCATCAACAAATACAAAACAGCAATTCCGGCAATAGAAATAAAAATGCTTCTTGGGATATTCACTTCAGGCTTTTTGATCTCTCCTCCTAAATGACAAACATTATAGTAGCCCAAAAAACTATAAACGGTTTTTACAGAACCTTGCCCCACAGCCGCCCAAAAAGCATATGTAAAAAAAGTTCCCTCACCAGTAGGAATCAGTTGAACAGGATGTTGTTGATTCATTAAACCGCCTATAATGATCCAAAGAATTGTAAGTACAACGATCGATCCCATTACAACAGAAATTTTTCCGATCGTTTCTATTTTTCGATAAAGCAAGAGAAAAACAAGGATCACCAAACTACCCGAAACTATTTTTTCTTGTACCTGTGTGAGATCAACGATATAAGTAAGATACTGAGCAAAGCCAATGGCTCCGGATGCAACAACCAATGGCGCCTGGATAGAAGTTTGCCAGACAAATAAAAAACTCATTAGTTTTCCATATTTCTCGCCATAAGCAATACGATGAAAATTATATGTCCCGCCCGCCAATGGATAAGCTGCTCCGAGTTCACTCCATATCATCGCATCAACAAGAGCAGTGATAGCGCCAAATATCCATGCCCATAAAAATAATCCATCATTAAATCGGCTAACAACAAAAGGCATAACAACAAAGGGCCCGATACCAACCATATCTATCATATTGATAGAAGTTGCCTGCAGTAAGTTAATCTTACGGTTGGTGATTTGTATGGACATCTATAAGGAAACTGTGTTGAGCTGTAATTTACTTTGCTTTGCCCAAAATCTTAAAGGATAAAGCTTACAGAGCTTACGAGTTGAGAAAATAAATTCTAAACCTGCTTCACAAAAGCATTAATGCCTTCAACTAACACATCAAGATTTTTTGTAGTGGTATAAACATTCGGAGTGACACGAACACTATGAATATTTTCCCAGTTTATACCAACCGTATGAACTTTATAATTATTGAGCAGGAAACCATCCAACTCTTCAGGTTTTTTTCCTTCTATAGAAACATTGCCGATAGCACAACCCCATTTTGGGTTGAATGAAGTATGTAATTTAACCTTTGGTGTATTCTTTACTTTGTCGAACCAATAATTTTTTAAATAATGCAACCGTTTCTCTTTTCTTTCATTACCGATCATTTCATGAAAATCTAATGCCTTGTTGATCGCCTGCTCGATGAACATTGGCCTGGTGCCTAACGCTTCAAATTTTCTTATATCATCTTTTAAAGGATCACCATTTGCAAACAACGGATATAAACTCTTGATCTTATCTTTTCTTACATACATCATCCCGCTTCCGATAGGCGCATACAACCACTTATGCAAACTACTGGCAAAATAATCGCAATCGAGATCGGTTATTTTAAAATCAAAATGAAAAAGACTATGAGCTCCGTCAACGATCACTTCGATGCCTCGTTTATGAGCTTCAGCTGCAATCTTCTTTACTGGTATTATTTGTCCATTCCAATTTATAATGTGAGTAATATGTACAACTTTTGTTTTGGAAGTAAATGCATTCACATATTGACTCAACAGGTAATTTTCATCTTCACTTGGTAATTCAAGATTGACCCAAACCATTTTTATACCATCACGAAGCTCCCGTTGTTTGTAAGCATTCACCATATTTGGATAATCCTGTTTCGTTGCAACTATTTCATCTCCTGCCTTTAATTGCAAACCAAAAATGATCGTCTCTAATCCTTCTGATGAGTTCCGATTGATGGCTACTTCTTCCACATCACACCCCGCCATCTTTGCCATGTTTTTTCTTAAAGGCTCTTTACCCTGGTCAAGAATGCGCCACATATAATAACTCGGCGCTTCATTGCTATAATCATAATAACGTTTCATTGCATCTGATACAACTTTTGGAGCCGGGCTAACACCTCCATTATTAAGGTTAATTAAATAAGGAGATACCGTAAATGATTCCTGGATATAATACCAGAAGTCTTCTTCACTTGCAAGATCAGCTGCTGATACTCCTTCAGCATCTTTTAATGCTGCTTCAAGGTTCCTTGCCCACATTGGTTTTGCAATTGAAGAAAGAACAGCAGTCGCAGAAAACGTTCCTACTTTTTTCAAAAAACCGCGACGATTGGCTCCAGACATAATAAAGGTTTGCATAAATTTAAAATAAAAAGATGGAAAAGCTCTTTTCAAGAGAAGAAATTGAACCGATGCTGCAAAGGGCGCTGTTTGAGGGTCAGCTGAAATCTATTAGAATCTTTACTGAATATCTTCAAAGCTTACTTGAACCCGACCTGGCGCAACTCAAATATCTAAAAGAAAGCGGCATGACCTTGGGTGAAGATTTTATGCGTTTATATACAAGAACCTCTACTTTATTAGAAATAAAACAAACGCTTGAAAAATTAATAAACGACCTGAAGATAAACAATACATGAAGTATTGATAAAAGATAAGAAAGCAACGAAGACTTATCCGAATGATGAGTAGTGATCTGAACCCCGAATGGAGCGGCGCAACGAAGCTTAATAGTAGCAATCCAGTTGGCTACCTAATTAAAAAAACTTATATTGAACATCCAACATTTTATTTATGCAAATACTTGAAATAAAAGTGCTGAAAGGTCCTAATTATTGGAGTGTAAGACGAGCCAAGCTGATACAGATGAAACTTGACCTGGAAGAGAAAGAGAACATGCCGACCAATAAGATCCCGGGGTTCAGGGAAAGATTGGAAAAACTATTACCATCATTGATCGAACACCGTTGCAGCGAAGGTGTACGTGGTGGCTTTTTTCACCGGGTGGAAGAAGGGACATGGATGGGACATGTAGTAGAACATATTGCATTAGAGATACAAACCCTGGCCGGAATGGACACTGGCTTTGGAAGAACGAGAACTCCTGAAGGAGAAAAAGAAGGTGTTTATTATGTAGTATTCAGTTATATGGAAGAAGATGCAGGCGTTTATGCGGCAAAAGCATCTGTTCGGATAGCACAAGCATTGATAGATGGAATGGACTATGACCTCGCTGAAGATATTCAGAACATGAGAGTGATAAGAGAAGACACACGTATGGGTCCTTCAACCGGTTGTATTGTTGATGAAGCAGCAAAACGTGGAATACCTTTTATAAGATTGAATAAACAAAGTTTGGTGCAATTGGGTTATGGTGTAAATCAAAAACGCATCCGTGCCACGATCGCTTCCACTACTTCAAATATTGCAGTTGATATTGCCTGTAATAAAGATGAAACAAAAATGTTGCTCGAAGCTGCAGAGATACCTGTACCAAAAGGAACCGTAATAAGAACTGAAGAAGGCTTAAAAGATGCTGTTGAAAAATACGGATACCCATTAGTAATAAAACCAATTGATGGCAACCATGGAAAAGGAAATACAACCAATATCAATAGTTGGGAAACGGCAGTAAAAGCATTAGCCGCCGCAACTGAATATAGTCGCAGTGTAATAGTGGAGAAATTTATAACAGGTTATGATTTTCGCTGCCTTGTTATCAATTATAAATTTGTTTGTGCAGCGTTGCGTACACCAGCTTCGGTTGTCGGGGATGGAGTTCATAATATAAATTGGCTGATCGATGAAACGAATAAAGATCCACGTCGTGGTTATGGTCATGAAAAAGTGCTGACACAAATAACGATCGACCAATTCACGCAAAAAATGCTTGATGATGCGGGTATCACATTAGAAACTGTTCCCAAAAAAGATGAAAGGATTTTATTAAAACCAACAGCTAATCTTTCTACAGGCGGTACTTCAACTGATGTTACTGACGAAGTGCACCCGGCAAATGTTTTTATGTTTGAAAGGATCGCAAAGATCATCGGACTTGATATTTGTGGTATCGATGTAATGGCAACCGACCTTCGAACTCCGGTTTCAGAAAATGGCGGCGCTATATTGGAAGTAAATGCTGCACCCGGCTTCCGCATGCATATTGAACCTTCAGAAGGCCTTGGAAGAAATGTGGCGGAACCAGTTGTTGATATGCTGTTTCCAAAAGGAAGTGCAGGAAGAATTCCAATAATAGCTATCACAGGAACGAATGGGAAAACAACAACGACAAGATTAACGGCGCATATTGCAAAAAGTGCGGGAAAGAAAGTTGGTTATACAACAAGTGATGGTGTTTATATACAAAACCAAATGATGATGAAAGGCGATTGCACCGGGCCTATCTCTTCTCAATTTGTTTTGAAAGATCCCACAGTTGATTTTGCAGTGTTGGAGTGTGCAAGAGGTGGCATCTTAAAATCCGGTTTAGCATTTCAGAATTGTGAAGTAGCCGTTGTTACGAATGTAGCAGCAGATCATATGGGTCTTGGTGGTATTCATACATTAGAAGCAATGGCGAAAGTAAAAGCAGTTGTACCTGAAACAGTTTTTGATCATGGTTATGCTGTGCTAAATGCCGATGATGATCTTGTTTATAAAATGAAAGAAACACTTGACTGCAATATTGCTTTGTTCAGCATGAATGAAAACAATCCGCGTATAAAAGAACATGCAGCGGTGCATGGTTTGTCATGTGTGTACGAGAACGGATATATCACTTTAATGAAAGGAGGATGGAAAATTAGAGTGTTGCACGTAAAAAATATTCCTTTGACGTTTGAAGGAAAAGCTATCCATAATATTCAGAATTGTTTACCTGCTGTTTTGTCAACTTATCTTTTTCGCGATATCACGATCGAGGATATCAGGACAGGGTTGCAAACATTTATGCCAAGTGCAAACCTGACACCGGGTCGTTTGAACTTTTTTCATTTTAAAAACTTCACAGTACTCGCCGATTTTGCCCACAATCCGCATGGCTTAAAATTACTTTGCGATTTTGTAAGCAAGCTTGATTATCCTCTTCGTATTGGTATTATCAGTGGTACTGGCGACAGAAGAGATGAAGACATTCGTGAACTTGGAGAGATTTCAGCAAAATATTTTGACGAGATCATTATCCGTTGCGATAAAAATTTAAGAGGAAGAACGGCAGACGAGATCATTGGTCTGTTAAGAGAAGGAATTGAAAGTGTAAATCCGAATATTCCAATCATGACGATCCCGAACGAAAACCAGGCTTTGGAATACATTTATGAAAATCAAAAACACGGAGCTTTATATACCATTATGTGTGACGTGGTGGCAGGTGCATTGGACAAAATAAGAGAGTTGAAGGAAAGAGAGGAAAAGGAGATCAAGCCGTTAGCTATTAGCGATTAGCTGTTAGCAGAGCCAGTAACCATTAACCTAAAATATGAGAAATTTTAAAGAACTCAAGATTTGGCAAAAGGGCTTTCAAATCGCAGTAAATAGTTTTAGAATCACTGAAGCTTTTCCTAATAAAGAAAAATTTGGGCTTGCCCTTCAAATTAATCGATCTGGTGTTTCTATTCCATCGAATATCGCCGAAGGAAGTAGCAGGTCGAGTGACAAAGATTATAGTCGATTTGCAGAAATTTCGTTAGGGTCTGCTTTTGAACTCGAAACTCAGCTTTTGATAGCAAGAGAGATCAAATATGGAGATATTTCCTTAGTCGACAAGACACTTGAAATGCTGGCTGAGGAAGAAAAAATGCTAACGGCTTTTATTAGTACTCTTTCAGCTAACAAATAGTTTGTTTTTTAAGAATTGGGTGCTAAAAGCTAACAGCTAAACGCTAATAGCTTTTCTAAAATCCATTTGGCACAAAAGACGTCAAACCTTATTTTTGCACCCCATTCCGAAAGGGATGTTAGGCTGACCCATGGTGTAACGGTAGCACTACAGATTTTGGTTCTGTCTGTTAAGGTTCGAATCCTTATGGGTCAACAAAAACTTCACATGAGAACCTGCCCCGCATTAAAAGCGGGGCTTTTTAATTAAATATCTTTCTTCTTTTTTAACTTTCATGAACAAAAATCACAGATCATGAAACTATTGGCTGTTCTTATCTCTTTATTTTTTTGTGCAAATATTTTTTCCCAGGATTGTTCCAACTACTATTACCTGCAAAATAATAAGACGATCGAAATGACGATCACCAATAAAAGTGGAAAAGAATCCGGAAAAATGACCTATGTTGTTTCGGACAGTAAAAAAACAGGTAATACCACAAGCGCAACGATCAATTCTGAATTTGTTGATGCGAAGGGAAAAACAATTACGAAAGCGACGAATATTGTAAAATGCGAAAATGGCGTGATGCAAATGGATATGAAAACCTTTATCCCACCTGCACAGGCTGAGCAGATAAGAACGGGTGAAGCAAAAGCCACTGATGTTTATCTTGAATATCCTGCGAATATGAATATAGGAGATCAATTAAAGGACGGGCAATTTAATATGGATTATGAGTCTGGTGGTTTAAAGTCTTCTATAGAGATCAGCATTACAGATAGAAAAGTAGAAGGAAAAGAAACTATAACTACATCAGCAGGTACATGGGAATGTTACAAGATCTCAGCAAAAAATAAGATAACATCCAAGATTGCTGGTATAGGTATTCCTATAAAAATGGATGTCATCGAATGGTTTGCTCCTGGCTTTGGTGTTGTAAAAACAGAATCTAAATCAGGAAAGACAGAGATCACCTCTATAAAATGAGAATACAGGATTTACCAAAACACAGTGTACAAGGCCGCCAATATTCCGCAAATAATAAACGATCCAATAAGAAAGCCGGGAGTTACTTTAAACATTGATCTATCCATTTCAATAACATGCATATCATTTGCAGGCTTTGGTTTTGCTAAACTGATCACAACCATAATAATCACTATTGCAAAAAAAGTAATTGTCATCCTGTCAAGGAAAGGATAATCAGGAACGGCACCGTTTGTCCATACAGGTAAAAACTTTAAGACAGTTGAAATAGGAACAGTAAGCAATGCTCCCGCTAATCCTGCAGCAGCTGTTGTTTTTTTCCAAAACAATCCTAATAGAAAAATAGCTAAAACACCCGGGGAGAAAAATCCCACATATTCCTGTATGAATTGATAAGCCTGGTCTAATGACTTTAATGCAGGTGCAACAATCGCTGCAATTATCATAGAAATGATCACAGCCCATCTCCCGGTCAGCACTAACTTTCTTTCAGATGCTTCTTTATTAAAATACTTTTTATAAATGTCCAATGAAAAAATAGTGGAGATACTGTTTGCCTTTCCCGCCAATGAAGCAACAATAGCTGCGGTTAACGCTGCGAAGGCTACACCTTTTAATCCGGCTGGCAATAGGTTCATAAGAGTTGGATATGCATGATCAGGTTTTACAATACCTGATGGATCTGCCATTTCAACCTGGAACATACCATTCTTATGCATTACATACATAGCTATTCCGGGTAACACTGCGATCACCGGGATCAACAATTTTAAGAACGCTGCAAATAAGATCCCCTTTCGGGCAGTTTGCAGATCAGCACCCAGTGCTCTTTGCACAATGTATTGGTTGCATCCCCAATAAGCAAGGTTATTGATTAACATACCACCAATTAAAACCGACAAACCAGGCAATTCTTTATAATGGGGATTCGATTTATCAAATATCATATGCAGGTGTGATGATGCTTCCGTTTTCAAAACAGAAAGGCCTTTCAGAATATCTTTTCCAAAACCAAATTGTTCGGATAGTAACGTTAATGCAAGATATGTGGTAACCAATCCTCCAATGATCAATACGAGTACCTGGAAGACATCTGTATACCCGATCACTTTCATTCCACCTAGCGTTACAATAATTGAAAAAATACTAAGACCCGCAATACACCATTCAAAACTGATATTGGAAATAGATGATATAGCTAATGCCCCCAGGTAAATAATGGAAGTAAGATTGACAAATACATACACAAGCAACCAAATAACCGCCATGATCGTACTTACCGTATCATTATACCTTTTTGCCAGGAACTGCGGCATTGTGAAGATCTTATTTTTAAGATATAAAGGGATCATAAAAACCGCTACGAGTATAAGTGTCGCAGCCGCCATCCATTCATAAGTGGAGATGGCAAGCCCCAATGCATAACCGGAACCACTCATGCCAATAAAATGTTCGGCGGAAATGTTGGATGCGATGAGTGAAGCACCAATAGCCCACCATGTCAATGAGCCTTCGGCAAGAAAGAAATCTTTGGAACTGGTTTGCTTGGCTTTTTTCTTTTTATAAATATATAAGCCATATGCGGTCACCAAAATGAAATAAATAAAGAAAACAATATAATCGGCGGTTTGTAATTTGTTCATAGCAATCGTTTATTATCAAATTGTTCCTGGCAAAATATCAACTACAGATCAAACTTATTATATGTGTAAGATAAATGATCGCAAACTTTTTTATACATATAAAATGCTTATACAAAAATCCCGGGGCCAGAGAACCCCGGGCTTGAGACTGCTTATACTAAAACTAACTATTTATTAATACCCCGGATTTTGAACCAGGTAACCGGGTATATTAGATGCTGCATCAATAGCTGTGCTTGGAATAGGGAAAAGTCTTTTTTGTTTATCAGTACTTGTTTTTTCTGTCCACGTACCTTCATATTTTCCAAAACGTATCATGTCTGTACGTCTTACCATTTCCCAATACAATTCAAATCCTCTTTCGCGAAGCAGGAGATCCAGTGAAATATTGGCTAACGGTGGAGGCGGTGTGCTGGCTGTCCGGGCAGCTCGTACAAAATTTACATCAGCCAGGGCAGATGCATCGGCACCACCTTTTCTAAGCTTTGCTTCAGCACGCATTAAATAAACATCGGCAAGACGAAGAATAACAATATCATGTTCGCCAAAGTTTCTTCCAGATACAGATGTTTTACTGAACTCATATTTCTCCACTCTATAACCCGTGCTGTAACCGCTGCCTGCAACCGTAAAATCAATTTGTTCAGTAAAGTTAACCGGTACGTTGGTTGAACCTGGCCGGGTAGTATTATGAAGTTTCCCTACTCTTAAACCATTGGTACCACAATTCACAAATGCACCACTTACCCTAATCAATCCATATTGCTGACCTCTTAATATTCCGCGATCAATATTAAATGTAGCTTTTGGTACGCAGGAATCAGCTGGAACAACTAAATTTTGTTTATAAAAACGTGGATCAATGGCAGCAGGATCTGTCGGCGCATAAGCATTTACCCATGTACGATAAAATTCAGGAGTGATGCCAGGTCCATCAGTTCCATTAGCACCCGGATAGGCTGTCAAAGGAAAATGATCTCCTGATAAAGAAAAATATGCCATCCTGTTATGTCCATTCCCAAGATCGGCCCGCTGATCCACTGCGAAGATCAATTCTCTATTGGTGTGATTGTTATCATTGAACATAGAAAAATAATCTGCAGATAAGGCATATTGCGGAGAAGCGATGATCTTATCGCAATATTCGATCACTTTATCCATATCCTCAGTTTTGAAAGTAAAGGATGATGCATAGCGATCTCTGTACACTGCTGCATTCAAATACAGACGTGCTAATAATCCCTGAACTGCTCCTTTCGTAAGCCTGCCAGGTCCGGTAGTATTATCAAGGAGCGGTTCTACCGCTAATAATTCTGATTTGATATATTCAATGGCTTCTTCACCCCTTAAGATCTTTGAAGTTTCACTTGCATCTTCTTTAACGAAGATCAATCCATAAAGATCCAATGTAAGTAGTGAATAGTAAGCCTTCATACCTCTTGCTTCTGCCAGGAATAATTTTGAGTCAGTATAGGTATTAGTAGGAAGTGCATTCATAGCAGTAACAGCCCGGGATATTCCTATTAAGATATGATTCCATGTATTCCTGACATTTACATCTGAGGCTATGTTTTCATGCTTATGCAGTTGAACATAAATACCATTGTCACCCCAATCAGTTCCACCACGGAATGGTAAAATAGCTTCATCCGTTGAAATTTCCTGCAACGCAAAATAAGTGGTGTGCATAAAAACATCTTCCAGCTTTGCATATACCGGTGCAATAACTCCTTCTGCCTGCTGCTTATCAGTTAATCCGGCAACTGAACCTTCATCAAGTACATCTTCTTCAAGTTTTGTACAGCTGTTAATTACTGCAATGCCAGTAAAGATCAACAACAGACTAAATATTTTCTTTATCATGACTGATTATTTTAAAATGAAAAATTTAATGCGAAAATGACAGATCTTGCTTTTGGATAAGTTATATAATCAATACCATAAGAAGATATCCCATTAATTGATCTGTCAATATTTACTTCCGGATCATAGCCATTATATTTTGTACTTACAAAAAGATTCTGACCTGTTACAGAAAAACGAACAGCAGAGACCCAATTGCTTATTCCTAGCTTTTTTGTATTGAAATTATAGCCAAGAGTAGCATTGTTCAATCTTAAGTAAGCTCCATCTCTAAGGTATCTTGAAGTGACAGGAGTTGGATTATTGATCGACTCTTTAGGATCAGCAACTGCTTCCGGAATGCTGTTAACATTTTTTGCCAACCTTAGTTTGGAGAAACTGACGTTCTCTGTATAATTATATACTTTATTTCCTGATACACCATTAAAATTAAGTGCCAGGTCAAATCCTTTATAACCGATATTGCCATAAACACTATAGATAACACTTGGTAATGCAGTACCTAATGCAAGCCTGTCATTATCATTAATAACCCCATTTTTATCAACATCTGTGTAAGCACTCATGCCATTATTATCAAAACCAATAAATTCCTTTAGATAAAAAGTACCGATCGGCTCACCATTTACATATCCATTAATAGTGGATGATGTAATTCCTGCGCCTGATACAGAACCAGATGGTATTAATGTATAAGGGGAATTTTCTACTTTATTTTTTATGAAAGTAATGTTACCACCAATATTGTAAGAAATAGAACTCTCCGACTTATGCCTGTAATCTAATTCAATCTCTGCTCCTTGGTTTGTAATAGTCATATCCGGAACATTTGACCATACTTCTGTTGCAGGTTGAACAGGATCAGCTGGAATTACTTGCAAAAGAATATCTCTTGAAACTTTATGGAAAAGATCTATCGTACCTGTCAATGCTCCTTTGAATAAACCAAAATCTAACCCCAGGTCAATTTGTTCAGATGTTTCCCATTGAATATCTGGATTAGCCAATCTTGTATATGCATAACCTGCAGGATAATTTCCCGAAGCTGGATAGAGTGGATAGCTGGCTGAACCAAGTGATGTAAATAGTGCTTGCGTAATTTTTGGCGGTATCTCCTGGTTACCCGTTAAACCCCAACCTGCTCTCAATTTTAAATTACTAAAAATTGAGTTTTGCATAAAGTCCTCATCAGAGATCTTCCAGCCAAAAGAGAAAGAAGGAAAGTATCCGTATTTATTATTGTCACCAAATTTAGAAGAACCATCTGCTCTGAAATTTGCAGTAAACAAATATTTATTATTGTATTGGTAAGTTACTCTTCCAAAAAATGATTGTAGCTCATTGATAAAAGCAAAACCTCCGGGACGATTATTTGCAAGCGTTAGATCTTGCCCTACTCCGGGATTATATATTGGATCTACGCCACCGACAACAAATCTGTTTATGCTACTATTTCTTTGTTGAACAAATATTTTTTGATATGAATGACCGGCAAGTGCAGATACATTATGTTTTGCTTTACTCCATGCATAAGTCAGATAGTTTTCCACCAACGTGTTCCTGTTCCAATTATAAAAATTATCTAACCGCCCGTCCCGAAAAGGTACTGTACTTGGTAAACTTAAAACATCACGTGTTGCAGTAGAATTATCAATACCAAAATTCAGTTTATAAACAAGTCCTTTAATTATTCTGAATGAAGGAGAGATGTTACCCGTCACCCTATTGATGGTTGTAGTTTCCTTATCAAGTTCAAAATAAAGTAGTGGGTTGATATTTTGATAGATTGCCGGATTACCATTTGCATCGTACGCCGGGTAAGTTGGGTTATAAGTAATAGCATCACCTATAACACTTGTAATAGGAGGACGTTTCTGTTTGGTATTGGAAACACCCAGGTTAACCTCGAGAACCAACCTGTCTTCTAAAAATTTTTGAGTAACATTAAATCTTCCTGAATACCTGTCGAGATCATTTTCCTTAATAATGCCCTCTTGTTTTTGTATTCCAAATGAAGCAAAGTAAGATAGTTTATTAGCACCCCCACTCAGATTAAGATTGTAATTCTGTGTCATGGCAGTTCTTGTTACTTCGTCCTGCCAATCAGTGTTGCCTCCTTTGTTGTCTAACGTGCCACCCACTTGTGGAACTGCAACTCGAAATTCATCACCATTAAAAACGGGTAAAGCATTTGCTATCGATGAAAAGCCCACACTTGAAGTAAATCCAAGTGTAGAAACACCTGCCTTGCCCCTTTTAGTAGTAATGATGATCACACCATTTGCTCCCCTTGCACCGTAAATTGCAGTCGCCGATGCATCTTTCAATACATCGATCGATTCAATGTCCTGGGGATTTATAAAATTTAGTGGATCACCGCCACCGGTACTTGAGTTATCCAATGGCAATCCATCTACTACAAAAAGTGGTGTACTCCCAGTTCTCACTCCTCCTGGTCCTCTTACTGTAATGCCAATATTTGCACCTGGCTCACCACTTGAAGATGTAACATTTACTCCCGATACTTTACCTTGTAAAAGTTGTTGCGGAGTATTAACAATCCCTTTATTAAATTCATCACTCTTCAGTGATTTCACGGCACCTGTTACATCTTTTTTTCTTTGTGTGCCATATCCAACCACTACCACATCTGATAGAACCACAGTGTTGGCTGTAAGCACAACTTCATAAGAAGAAGCTGAAGTAACTTTCAATTCAGTGGATTCAAAAGAAACAGAACTGAAAACGAGTACGTCGCCATCCTTTGCAGAAATAGTAAAAGATCCATCTTCAGCTGTGAGTGTCGTACCTGTGCTTCCTTTTACAATTACAGTTACTGAAGCAACCGGACTTCCTTTTGTATCTTTTACGGTTCCGGTAATTTGTCTTTGCTGCGCCTGCACTATCAACATTGGTAGTAAAAAGAAAAAAGTTAATAAAACAGGTAACATGCGGAAAAAGACAAATCGTTGGTTAAGTTTTAGCATAGCAGTTAATTTTAATTTGAGATATGAGATTTATAAGCAGCGAAAAACCTTTTAGTATCTTAAATATTTACGATCAAAATTTAAGAGTTGGCGGTAAATATTTTGCGACAAGCTCTTCATAGTAAGATTTCAATTTTTTCCAATCTGGTGGTTCTGGATTTTTTGAATAAAGATCATAGGGGTTAAACAGTTTAACCCATTTTAGCATTTCCCGATCATGAGCATCCAACAGGTGATCATAAGCTCCTTCACGATGCCATGAATAAAATGAATGATAACGAAGCATGTACAACCCAGATTCAGGTAAATAATCTTTCATCATCTGGTAAACATATTCATCATGTCCCCACGACATATGAACATTCCTTAATCCGCATCCTTCGGTGTACACTCCGTATTTAGAATTATAATTTTCATTTTTGTAATCAGGATTGAGATTGAAAAATTCCGGGTAAACTATTTTATCTGAATAAGCACAGCCAACAGGAAATGTATCTCCAACAACAGCCCACTGTGGCTCGCCAAACAAACAAAGAACTTTGCCCATATCATGCATCAATCCTACCAACACCATCCAATCAGGGTGGCCATCTCTGCGTATTGCTTCCGACGTCTGGAGCAAATGTTGAAACTGATCAAGATCTGTGTCAGGATCAGAGTCGTCTACCAATTCATTTAAGAAATTAAAGGCATCCCAAACCGGCATTTCTTTTTTTGAAAACGAGAGGAATTCATTTCTCTTGTTCATTACAAAATCATAAGTCTGGTACTTATGATTCAACCGGTAGAATTCTTTTACGGTATCACGTTCAGGGTTATCGTAATTCCTGTATTCATCTGTTTTTTTTGCAGCTGCTATTGATTCTGGGTCAGGATAACGACGCAGGAGATCCTCTTCCCATTCATCAAGGTTTTTAAGTGGCACCGCTTCAAAATTGTTTGTATGCATATCGTTCAATTTTACTAAATTAGGTAAGGCATCCTCACTACTGTTAAAAACAGTAATAAGGATATATTATCATTAAATTATGGCCTTGTTATTTATGAAATGAACTGTTCGGGAATACGACAAATCGCTTATGACAATTTGTACGGGATCAAATAGCAGTTTGAATAGTTGAAGACCGTCTAAGCAATCGTTGGCGTAACCGGGTACTAAAGTGACAATTTTAAACCGCAAACAATCAGATCGGGACATTTTTATTTACGAAACCGTTTTCGAAAAATGTCGGACCACGTTATATGAGTGTAAAAATTAAAGACCTGGCAAAGCAGCTGAATCTTTCTGTTGCTACAATTTCAAAAGCGCTGAAAGATAGTCATGAGATAAGTCCTGACACAAAAAGAAAAGTTCTTGAGCTTGCAAAAAAACTAAATTATACTCCTAATCCTTATGCAAGCAGTTTGCGCAAAAGAAGCAGTAAAACAATAGCTGTCGTACTCCCTGAAGTTGCAGATAGTTTTTTTTCCCTTGCCATAAATGGTATTGAATCCGTCGCACATGACAAAGGGTATCACGTTCTGATCTATCTTACGCATGAAAATTTTGAAAGGGAAGAAGCTATATTAAAAGAATTTCAAAGTGGGCGGGTTGATGGAATTCTTATATCAGTGTCGGGAGAAACCCGTACCAGCGATCATATTAAAGCCGCTATCGAAAATGGAATGCCGGTTGTTTTTTTTGATCGGATATGTGAAGAAATAGAAGCAGCAAAGATCGTTACCGACGATTTTGAAAGTAGCTATAATGCCACCTTCCATTTGATCAAATCAGGTTGTAAGAAAATTGTTTATTTATCTACTTCCGCTGCGCTTTCTATTAATAACAAAAGAATGGAAGGCTATATGCAAGCATTGACAGATAAGGGGATAAAAAATAAGACCCGCATCATTTCGTGCACCAGCGATGGCGATGGAAATTACCGGATCATTTATGATCTGCTGAAAAGGAAAGACAGACCCGATGGTTTGATAGCTTCTGTCGAAAAATTAACGACCCCTATTTATCTTGCCTGTAAGGATCTAAACCTTTCTATACCCAGAAAATTAAAAGTGGTGAGTTTTACAAACCTCCCCGCTGCGATGATACTTACACCAACTCTTACTACTGTCACTCAGCCTGCATTTGAAATGGGCAAGGCTGCTGCCGCTGTTCTATTTAAATCATTGGAGAAAAACAATTTTAATCTGAAAAAAGAAATTATAATAATTCCTTCTGTTCTTAATATTCGTAATTCCGCGACTTAACTTATTATTTTTTCTATACAGATCGCAAGACTTTCTTTCCAATCTTTTAATTGAATTCCTAATGTCTCCTGAATCTTTGTTTTATCTAAAACAGAGTAAGCAGGCCTTTTTGCTGGTGTTGGATAGCCTGATGTCGGAATTGGTTTCACTTCACATGGGCTGTTAATGATGTCCTTTATTTCTTCTGCAAACTCAAACCATGAAATAACTCCTTCATTACTGTAATTATATATTCCAGGAACCCATTTGCCATTTCCTGATCGTGTATTGCTAATTATCATTAAAATCGTTTCAGCAAGATCAGCAGCGTATGTAGGTGAGCCAATTTGATCATTTACTACACTTATTGAATCTTTTTCATTCATCAAACGGATCATTGTCTTCACAAAGTTTTTTCCGAATGAAGAATACACCCATGAAGTGCGGATGATAATACTGTCAGCGTTTAATTGAATAGCTTGCTTCTCCCCTTCCAATTTTGAAGCGCCATAAACGTTTATCGGGTCAGTTGGAAAATTTTCTGTGTAGGGATAATTGCCTTCACCATTAAAAACATAATCAGTGGAGATATGAACGAATTTTGTTTGATGGGCCTTGCAAACTGCTGCAAGCACTCCAACCGCTTCACCATTTATTTGAAAAGCCAGTTCCTTTTCTGATTCAGCTTTATCAACAACAGTATAAGCAGCACAATTAATGCAATAAGCCGGCTTTATTCCATCAAAAAAATTTCTTACCAATTCAAAATTATTGATCGGCATTTCTTCTTTTGAAAGAAATATGAATTCATATTGAAGATATGATGAAGCTAACTCGCACAGTTCCTTACCCAATTGACCATTGGAACCGGTCACTACTATCTTTGGCCTATTATTCATTACTTGTATTCAAAATTATTTCTGCATTCAGAAAAGAACGGGAGTCGCATGTCCTTTTCTGAGATCGTTTCTTTGCCAGCGGGAATTTTCCAATCTATATTTAAAGAAGGATCGTTGTACATGATGCCCCCCTCACTTTCCTTATTATAAAATGAATCACACTTATAAAATACTTCTGCCTGCTCACTCAAAACAGAAAAACCATGGGCAAATCCTGCAGGTATGAATAATTGCTTTTTATTTTCAGCAGAAAGTTCAATAGAAAAACTCTTTCCAAAAGTTGGTGAGCCTTTGCGAATATCAACTGCAACGTCTAAAATTCTTCCTGCTAAAACTCTTATTAGTTTTACTTGTGCATGTGGATTGAGCTGGTAATGCAAACCTCTGACCACCCCATATTGTGATGATGACTGGTTATCCTGTATAAAATTTATTTCAATTCCTTCTGTCCTGAAAGTTTGAAGATTAAATGACTCAAAAAAATACCCACGACTATCTTCAAAAATTTTGGGTTCGAAAACAAGCAGGTTCGGTATATCGGTATGGATAAATGGCATATTATAAGCTCCAGTAAGTTCTCTTTTTAATTTTATCGCGGAATAATCCTTTCAGATCATAAATAACTGCATGAGGTTTTGTGATCGATAAAAGATAATCCTCGTCCATTTTTTTGTACTGCTCATGTGATACAGCAAGTATTACTGCATCATAATCTGTCCCATTAATTTCTGTTAATCCAAAACCATATTCATGCATCACTTCATCAGAAGAAGCATGAGGGTCATGAACATCAACATTTAAAGAAAATGATTGTAATTCCTTTACAACATCAGCCACTTTTGAATTCCTGATATCGCTTACATTCTCTTTAAATGTAGCTCCGAGTACTAATACTCTTGCTGATTGAACATTGCTTACATTCTTTGTAATATGTCTTACCACTTTTCTTGCAACATATAAAGACATTCCATCATTGATATAACGGCCGGCCAGGATAACTTTTGAATCAAAGCCAAGTTCACTCGATTTATAAGTAAGATAATAAGGATCTACACCTATGCAATGACCGCCAACAAGTCCGGGATAAAATTTTAAAAAATTCCATTTTGTACCTGCTGCTTCCAATACTTCATAAGTATTAATATTCATCTTATCAAAAATGATTGACAGTTCATTCATCAATGCAATGTTGAGGTCACGCTGCGTATTTTCAATGATCTTCGCAGCTTCCGCTACTTTGATGCTTGATGCACGATGAACACCTGCAGCAACTACAAGCTCATATGTTTTTGCTATTTCTTCTAATGAGCCGGCATCACATCCTGAAACTACTTTTACTACTTTAGAAAGAGTATGTGTTTTGTCGCCAGGATTTATTCTTTCAGGCGAATAGCCAAGCTTAAAGTCTTTAATATTTTTTAATCCGGATAATTTTTCAATGATCGGTAAACAATCTTCTTCAGTACATCCGGGATATACCGTTGATTCGAAAACAACATAATCTCCTATTTTCAAAACCTTGCCAATTGTTTCCGATGCTTTCTTTACAGGAGTCAGATCCGGTACATTGTGCTCATCAACTGGCGTGGGCACAGCCACAATAAAAAATCTTGCTTCTTTTAGCTCCTCTAGCTTAGAAGTAAAATGAATATCACAATTATTAAAATCTTCTTTAGTGAGTTCGTTGCTTGGGTCAACGCAGTTTTTCATCATTTCAACTCTCCCTTCATGAATATCAAAACCGATCACAGATATTCTCTTTGCAAATTCCAATGCAATGGGAAGCCCAACATACCCCAGCCCGATCACCGCCAATTTTGCTTTCTTATTAATCAATTCCTGGTACATCTTTCGTTTAAAGTTTTTTAGTTTTCAAAAATTATCTCTTACTAACAAATTCCTTTGGTTGCTTATTTAATTCTTCAGGTGCAAGAGACTTGAAATATTCATAAGTAATTTTTAAACCCTCTTTTCTTAAAACTTTTGGCTCCCAGCCTAATAATTTTTTTGCTCTCGTAATATCGGGCTGTCTTTGTTTTGGATCATCAACCGGCAATGGCTTATAAATAATCTTTACTTTGTTACCTGTTAATGTTAGAATTTCCTCTGCAAAATCCTTCAATGATATTTCATCCGGGTTGCCCACATTTACTGGCATGTGATAGTCACTCATCAGCAAACGATAAATTCCTTCTACAAGATCATTCACAAAACAAAAGCTTCTTGTTTGAGATCCATCGCCAAACACAGTAAGATCTTCTCCACGCAATGCCTGACCTATAAAAGCTGGCAATGCTCTTCCATCATTCAACCGCATTCTCGGTCCATATGTATTAAATATCCGAACGATTCTTGTTTCTACACCGTGAAAATTATGATATGCCATTGTAATGGCTTCCATATAACGTTTTGCTTCATCATATACACCTCTTGGACCAACAGGATTTACATTTCCCCAATAATCCTCATGTTGAGGATGCACTAAAGGGTCTCCATATACTTCGCTTGTTGATGCAACTAACATTCTTGCATTTTTCGCTTTTGCAAGACCAAGACAATTGTGTGTACCCAATGCCCCTACTTTTAACGTTTGTATTGGGATCTTTAAATAATCGATCGGGCTGGCAGGAGATGCAAAGTGAAGAATGTAGTCAAGCTTGCCCGGTATTTCAATATGCTTTGTAACATCATGTTCAATAAATTCAAAATGATCATTTGAAAAATGATGCCCTATATTTTTTAAATCACCAGTGATCAAATTGTCCATTGCAATGACATGATGGCCCTCATTGATAAACCGATCACAAAGATGTGACCCTAAAAAGCCAGCAGCTCCAGTTATTAAAGTCGTTTTTTTCTCCATAATATTTGGCTATGGAACAATTGTTTTCCTGCCGATGCTTTCATAATAAAATCCTAAGTCCTTCATTTGTGAAAGATCAAAAACATTTCTACCATCGAATATCACCTTGGACTTCATTCGTTCCGTCATTTTATCAAAATCAGGAGTTCTGAACTCACTCCACTCAGTTGCAATGATCAATGCATCACAATTGTTCAAAGCATCGTATTGATTTTCGGTAAAGCTGATCTTGTCGCCAACAAGCTCTCTCACATTTTTCATTGCTTCAGGATCAAATGCCGCAACTGATGCGCCTGCCTTTACTAATTCATCTATAATATAAAGAGCTGGTGCCTCCCGTATATCATCTGTATTTGGTTTAAAAGCCAGACCCCACAGTGCAATTTTCTTACCAGCCAGGTTACTATTAAAATATTTTTTTATGCGGGGAATTAAATACACTTTCTGTTTTTCATTCACATCCATTACAGCATCAAGTATCCTGAAATCATATTTCACTTCAGCTGCAGACCTCACCAACGCCTGCACATCTTTTGGAAAACAAGAACCTCCATATCCAATACCTGGAAATAAAAATCTCTTACCTATCCTTTCATCACTTCCTATTCCACGACGAACCATATCCACATCGGCACCCATCAACTCACATAGCCTTGCTATTTCATTCATGAAAGAGATCTTCATGGCAAGAAATGAATTTGCAGCATACTTGGTAAGCTCAGCAGATTTTTCATCCATAAAGATGACAGGATTTCCCTGGCGAACAAATGGGGCAAAAAGATCCGCCATTATCTTTCTTGCTTTTTCCGATTCTGTGCCGATCACTACTCTATCGGGTTTCATAAAATCTTCCACTGCTACTCCTTCACGCAAAAATTCAGGGTTACTAACAACATCAAATTCACATTGGCAATTTTTAGCGATCACATCCCGGACCTTTTCCGCTGTACCCACCGGAACTGTACTTTTATCAACAATCACTTTATAATCTTTCAAAATCTTTCCAAGCTCTTCACCAACTCCTAAAATATATTTTAGATCCGCCGAACCATTTTCACCTGGTGGTGTTGGTAATGCAAGAAAAATAACTTTTGCATCTGCAATTCCTTCTTCAAGACTTGTTGTGAATTTTAATCTTTCCTCCCGCTGGTTTCTTAAAAATAATTTTTCAAGTCCGGGCTCATAAATGGTGATCTGTCCGCTGGATAATTTTTCAACTTTGCTTTGATCAATGTCAACACAGGTTACGGTGTTCCCTGTTTCTGCAAAACAAGTACCTGTCACCAATCCAACATATCCAGTTCCAACGACTGCTATTTTCATAAAAAGGTTTTATCTATTTATGTATTCCAACACTTTTGTAGTAATAAAATTTAATTGTTCATTATCCAATTCTGTATGGATTGGCAAAGAAATAACTCTTTCTGTAAGCCAATCGGTAACCGGTAATGAAACTCTTGCGGTCTCATAATGTGAAAACATTTGCTGTTGATGCCCGGGTACCGGATAATAGATCATCGATGGAATATTATGCTCAGCAAGAAAAGCATTTAATCCATCCCGATTCACATTATTAAGAACTAACGTATACTGATGAAAAACATGACTGCAGTAAGATGCACGGTAAGGTGTTGTGATCTTTGGATTATTTGCAAATGCTTTATCATAAAAATCTGCAACTGCCTGTCTCGCTTTTATATATTCATCAAGATGTTTTAGTTTGATATTTAATACTGCTGCCTGGATCGTATCAAGACGGCTGTTACAACCCACTATCTCATAATAATATCTTTTCCGCTGACCATGATTGGCAACCATTTTCATTTTATCGGCTAACGCATCATCATTGGTGAAAATAGCTCCTGCATCGCCATAAGCTCCAAGATTTTTTGAAGGGAAAAAAGAAGTGGTGCCGATTTGACCGATCGTTCCTGTTTTCTTTTTTCCATTCTTAGAAAAATAATCACCACCAATGGCCTGGGCATTGTCTTCTATAACAACCAGGTTATGCTTCTTTGCAATTGCCATTATTTCATCCAGCGGCGCTGAGTGTCCATAAAGATGAACTGGAACAATGGCCTTTGTTTTTGGAGTAATTGCCTTTTCTAATGCCGCCGGATCCATGCAAAATGTTTTTGGATCAACGTCAACGAAAACTGGTGTGAGCCTTAACAAAGCGATCACTTCGGTCGTTGCAATAAAAGTAAATGAAGGTGTGATCACTTCATCACCCGGTTTAAGATCAAGCGCCATCATGGAGATTTGAAGCGCATCGGTTCCGTTGGCGCAGGGAATGACATGTTTAACGCCAAGATAAGCAGAAAGATTATTTGCAAATTCCTGGACAGGTTTCCCATTAATAAACGCTGTGCTTTCAATTACATTCAACACAGCCTCGTCAACTTCAGTTTTTATTTTATGATACTGCCTTTTCAGGTCGACCATCTGGATAGGATGCATGGCGTTTCCGGATTTCAGATTTACGATCTTAGATCTCTTTTTCTAAGATCAATTCCTGTTTAACGGACGCAAAAATAATGAATTAAAGATAGTTTATCAGTTTGCCTTTACATTTGTTATTCCGGCCTGATAGGATAAATTTTACACCATGGCGATATTCCTTTATAATATTTTTTTGTTTTTATACCGGGCAGGTATTGGCATTGCATCATTATGGAATGACAAGGCCAAATTATGGGTCGAAGGAAGAAAAAATTGCCTGGAGAAGCTTGCCGGTAATCTTGCTGGTATTGACCCTCCAATAATTTGGGTCCATTGCTCATCACTCGGAGAGTTTGAACAAGGAAGACCAGTGGTTGAAAAGCTCAGAGCTAACTATCCTGGTTCAAGGTTACTACTCACTTTCTTCTCTCCTTCTGGATATGAAATAAGAAAAGATTTCAAAGGTGCTGATTGGGTTTCTTACCTGCCTTTAGATTCAAAAACTAATGCAAAACGTTTTTTTGATATCGTCAATCCATCATTTGTCATTTTTGTTAAGTATGATTATTGGTATTACTATTTAGCTGAGTGCAACAAAAGAGATATTCCATTATTGCTGGTTTCAGGAATATTCCGAAAAGATCAACTGTTTTTTAAATGGTATGGAAATCTTCATCGAAAAATGTTGAGATCCATCACCCATTTTTTTGTTCAGGACAAAGAGTCTTCTCAATTATTACAATCCATCAACATAAACAATGTAACTATCGCCGGCGACACAAGATTTGATCGTGTTTCTGAAATTGCTGAAAATTTTAAACCAATAATTGAAATAGAAAAGTTCTGTCGCAGTTCACAAATACTTGTTTCGGGTAGCACATGGCCCGATGATGAAAAGATCATAAAAGATGCCACAGCTAACTTTCCCGATCTTAAGATCATCATTGCGCCCCATGAAATACACAAAGAACATATAGACCAGTTGAAGTCGATCTTCCCGAATGCAGTTCTTCACTCACAACTCATAGCTCATAACTCACAGCCAACAACTTCAAACCTTCTCATCATTGACAACATCGGAATGCTTTCAAGACTTTATCACTATGCAGCTATTACTTATATTGGTGGCGGATTTAATAAAGGTATTCATAACACACTTGAAGCTGCAGTTTATGGCAAGCCGGTTTTATTTGGACCGAATTATAAAAAATTTAAAGAGGCAGTTGAATTGATTAAAACTGGTGGTGGTGTTTGTATTAATTCAAGCAACGAATTATCAGCTGTCCTGCAAAAATTTTTAAGCAATAAAAGTGAATTAGAAACAAGAAGTAAAAGCTCGTTTGATTTTGTAAAGCAAAATAAAGGAGCAACTGAAATGATCCTTCACTACATTAAAGCGAACCGTCTTTTGACCAATTGATAGAAATGCTTCACAGTTTCTCTTGTATCATCCCAGCCAAGCTTTATCTTTAATTCACGATTCATCCAGTATTCAGCTTCGGGATAAATATTGAAACTATTGATCGTTTTTATACTCCGTTCATACATCGGTTCGTCCCCACGGAACAACTCACTTATAAAAACAAACCGATCGTTTATACCAATGCCTTTGCGAAGATCCCGGATAGGCGAATCTTTCAATGAATGCATTCGTTCCGCCCTGTTCTCTTTCAGCCGATCATTAAGTGATTCCTGTTGACCAACTATTTCATTTACTTCTTTTGGGATTTTATGCTGTGAAAAAGTCGGGATCTCATTCATCGGATCAAAATGCATATCAAGCTGGTTATTGTTTCTTGCTTTTGGTTTTGGCAATGAAACGACTTCCTCTAATTGTTCAGCTTCAGCTTTTTTGGATGATACAGGCGCAACGGCAACAGGAGTTGGTAATACGACTGAAACTTTGGAAGTACCTAATGTTCTTACTGATGTTTTTTGAAGTTGGTTCAATTCAGCTTGTAATAATTGAACTGTAAGCTGCATTTGTGCTATATCTGCATTTTGTTTTACCTGTTCCTGCAGGCGGTTTATCAGTGTCTGAATTCTTTCCATTTGTTTATGCTACTTTTGACCGCGGATAAAAGGATTTTAAATTTTTACGGATACTCACAAATATTGTTCCGTCTTTAAATTTACAAACTGTTTTCCAAGAATTTATAATAATACCAGATTTTAACGATGTTTATTGAACCTAATATAAGAGGCGACCGTCGCGGATGGATAGAAGTTATCTGCGGTTCGATGTTTAGCGGCAAAACCGAAGAATTGATACGCCGGTTGAAAAGAGCCAAAATAGCTAATCTGAAAGTGGAAATATTTAAGCCGGCAATTGATGTCCGTTATGATGAAATAAAGATCGTTTCGCATGATGAAAATGCAATACAATCCACCCCTGTAGACAATTCCCAGAAGATCTTGCTACTGGCACAGGACGTAGACGTTGTTGGTGTTGATGAAGCTCAATTTTTTGATCCGGAGATCGCTAATGTTTGCGATGAACTTGCTTTTCGTGGCATCAGGGTAATTGTGGCAGGGTTAGACATGGATTACCTTGGAAACCCATTTGGCCAAATTCCTAATCTTTTGTCAAAAGCTGATTACATCACCAAGCTCCATGCGATCTGTGTTAAGTGTGGCAATATCGCCAATTACAGTTATCGGAAAGTTCCGAATGATGACCAGGTAATGCTCGGGGCAAAAGATGTTTACGAACCAAGATGTCGAACCTGTTATAAGCTCTGATGAATTCAGGACGCCATATATATACTCTTATTAAAAAAGATCTGCTGCTTGAAGTAAGACAGCAATACAGTTTTTACGGAATACTTCTCTATATCATTGCGACAATTTTTGTTTTGTATATGACAATACGTGAACCAGAAGCAAAAGTTTGGAATGGGTTGTTTTGGGTCATTCAATTATTTATTTGCATAAATGCAGTAGCAAAAAGTTTTTTACAGGAAACCCGTGGCCGCATGCTTTACTTTTATTCGATCGTAAATCCAAGAGACTTTATTCTTGCAAAACTTGTCTTTAATTCTGCGCTAATGTTATTGATGAGTTTCCTGAGCATACTTCTTTTTTCGCTTTTTTTAGGAAACCCTGTCCAAAAAGCACTTCCTTTTATCGGGTTGGTATTACTTGGCGGTTGGAGTCTTAGTCTCGTTTTTACTTTTCTTTCTGCAATTGCCGCAAAAGCGCAACAAAACGCAGCTATTATGGCAATACTTGGATTTCCTATTATTATTCCACAATTAATGTTGTTAATGCAACTTTCCAATACTGTTTTTAGCGACAAAACTGCTATTGCATTATCTACTTTGCTTTTGATAGTAGCACTTGATATACTTGTAATAATGCTGGCTATAATCCTTTTCCCATTTTTATGGAAAGATTGATGAGCTTTTATTCAAAAAATTCTCTGCCACTTGTCCCCTATTCATTATTTCTTTCCCCTTATTTTTGCAATCACTTTTATTTTGATTGCTGCGCCTGTCGCAACCTTCCTATGATTAACCACAATTTTTTATATGCGTAAATCCTGGTGGAAAATTCTGGGTGTTCTTCTTCTCGTTTACACATTTATTGCGGGACTACTTATTGAAGTACCCCGAAACCCGCAATTGCAAGAAACAATTCGTAACCTTTTCTTTCATGTATGCATGTGGTTTGGAATGATGATCCTATTCATTGTTTCATTTGTTCGCGCCATTATGTATTTACGAACGGGCAAACACATTCATGATATAGCGTCCCGTCAATATGCCGGCGTAGGTATTTTGTTTGGTTTGCTCGGTTATTTGACAGGCGCCATTTGGATGAGCTATACATGGATCGATCCAAATAGATCTCTTTTCAATTCTTTTGATACTGTTGCTCGTGAACCCAAGTTGATCGGAGCGGCTATCGCATTACTTGTTTACGCCGCCTACCTTGTATTAAGAGATTCGATCCAGGATATGGATAAAAGAGCAAGGATAAGTGCAGTTTATAACATCTTTGCATTCGCGATGCTCTTTCCTTCTATCTGGATCATTCCACGATTATTAGATAGCTTGCATCCTGGTGGCAGCGAGGGAAATCCTGCTCTTGATCCGGGAAGTGCTTCTCCAAACATGCGGCTAGTTTTTTATCCAGCGATCGCAGGATGGACTTTAATAGGTGTTTGGATCGCTACACTGAAGATCAGGATGAAAATTCTATACGAACAAAAATTATCGCAATGAAAAAATTGATCCTCGCTTCCTTTTTTTTACTTTTTACGTTCATTGTAAATGCACAGAATGTAACAATGGCTGATCAAATGAAAGAAAATGGAAAAATTTATGTTGTAATAGCTGTGATACTGACAATACTTGCCGGGCTTGTATTGTATCTTATTCGTCTTGACAGAAAAATTTCTAAGCTGGAAAAAAATAAATAACCTCATTTTTAAAATTAAAAGCTTGCCAAATGTCAGATTATAGTTTTTTTGGAGCGGTTTCAAAAAGTTTTGATAAGGCCGCTAAGTTTACAAATTGCGATGAAGGTGTTCTTGAACAAATAAAACAATGTAATGCTGTTTACCGGATGAACTTCCCTGTAAAGATCAACGATAAGGTTGAAGTTATTAAAGCTTATCGTGTTCAACATAGTCATCACAAAACACCATGTAAAGGTGGTATTAGGTTTTCAACTTCTGTTAACCTTGATGAAGTGATGGCACTTGCTGCATTGATGACTTTTAAATGTGCTATTGTAAATGTTCCTTTTGGTGGTGCTAAAGGTGGTATCAGTATCGATCCTAAAAAATACACTCCTTATCAATTAGAGAATATCACAAGACGTTATACTGCTGAGCTGATCAAGAAAAATTTTATTGGTCCCGGCACAGATGTACCAGCTCCTGATTATGGTACTGGTGAGAGAGAAATGGCCTGGATACTGGATACTTATACTTCTATGAGGCCTGGTGAAATTGATGCAGCTGGCTGTGTTACTGGTAAGCCTGTTACACAAGGTGGCGTTCGCGGAAGAAGAGAAGCAACAGGGCTTGGAGTATTTTATGGTATACGTGAAGTATGTAAAATGTCTGAGGTAATGGGAAAACTCGGTTTGTCAACAGGAGTGGAAGGCAAAAGAGTTATTGTGCAAGGATTGGGTAATGTGGGTTATCATGCGGCTAAATTTTTCCGTGAAGGAGGAGCTAAACTAATTTGCCTCGCAGAACATGATGGCGCTGTATACAATGAAGATGGTTTGAATGAAGAAGATGTATTCCAATTCAAGAAAAAGAATGGATCAATAAGAAATTATCCTGGTGGTAAACATATCAACACAAGTGAAGAAGCATTGGAACTCGAGTGCGATATCCTAATACCTGCGGCTTTAGAAAATGTGATCAACGGAGAAAATGCACCAAGAATAAAAGCAAAGATCATTGGCGAAGGTGCTAATGGCCCACTTACACCTGAAGCCGATGAAGTATTTGTTCAAAAAGGAACATTGGTTGTTCCTGATATGTATTTGAATGCAGGTGGTGTTACCGTAAGTTATTTCGAATGGCTAAAAAATCTTAGCCACGTTCGTTACGGAAGGATGGAAAAACGTTTTACTGAAAATTTGAATGCTCATATTCTCGGGACAATTGAAGAGTTGACAACAAAAAAAGTAAGTCAGCGTGAAAGAGAATTCATCATGCATGGACCCGAAGAAGCAGATCTCGTTTACAGTGGGCTCGAGGAAACAATGATCACTGCAACACATGAGATAATGAATACCTGGAAAAGCAACCCTAAAATACCTGATATGCGTACAGCTGCGTATGTAGTTGCAATAAACAAAGTAGCAACAAGCTATGCTGAACTTGGTATTTTCCCATAAAACAAACCAATACTAACTGCCCGATCCCCTTCAACGTTGGAGGGGATTTTTAGTTCTAATAGCATTGAATAAACTTTAGAAAATCATTTTGAGTTAGAATTGTAAATTTGAAATAACACAAATGTTTATGAAAAGATTTGGACTCTTTATTTTAGTATTAGTTATTTCATCTCATGTTGTTGGGCAAAGCTTTGAAAAAAAATTCAAAGACTTATCCGCACAGAATGATACAGCCGCTCAATCAAACCTGTTAATAGAATGGGAAAAAGCTGATCCAAAAGACCCGGAGTTATATGTGGCCTACTTTAATTTCTATGTTAAAAAAAGCATGCAGGAAGTGGTTTCTTTAGATGCTAAACCCAAAAACGAAGAATCATTACAACTTAGTGATTCGTCAAATAAAAATCCAGTTGCATATTTGAACTCCTCTATTAATTATCGGTCAGACATTCTTCAAAAAGGATTTGAATATATTGATAAAGGTATTGCACTGCACCCGACTCGTCTTGACATGAGATTTGGAAAGATCTACATGCTGGGAAAAGCTGAAAACTATTCTGTTTTTACAAAGATCATAATTGAAACTATCAATTATGGCAATAGCATAAAAAACGCATGGCTATGGAAAGAAGGGAAACCACTGGAGGATGCAAAAGAATTCTTTTTAAGTTCCATGCAAGATTATATAGCCACTCTTTATAATACAGAAGACAATGCCCTTTTGCCAAACATGCGACAGATATCAGAAGCAATCTTAAAATACAATCCCGATCATGTTATTAGCTTAGCGAATATTTCTCTTACTTATGCAGTAGAAGGAAATAATGACAGGGCTTTGGAACACCTATTAAAAGCCGAAAAGATCGATCCAAAAGATATCATCGTATTAAATAATATAGCTGAAACTTATGTTCGCAAAAAAGAAAATGCAAAAGCTAAAGTGTATTTTGAAAAAATAATCAAAGTTGGAACTAAGGATGACGCAGATAGTGCGAAAGAAAGAATGAAAGAATTAAATTTATAGGTCATCGCCAAGCCGGCATCTGTTGCAGTTCCTTTAATTCCTCTCCCGTCTTTTCCCAACCGTACGTATAACTTCCATTAGTAATGATCAGGAAATCTACCGGTGTTGAAATATTATAACGAAGAACCTGCATTAACACTTCCTGGTTAAGTTTGATCTCACCCGCCTTGCATTCCACCAGCATCCATGGTTTATGATTCATATCGTAAACAAGAATGTCAAATCTTTTTTTCAGATCTCCTAATTGGATCTCTTTTTCAACAGCAATTAATTCTAAAGGATACTTTAGCTCCTGTACGAGAAATTGAATAAAGTTTTGTCGTACCCATTCTTCTTTATTTAATAATAACCATTGCTTTCTCACAAAATCAAAGATCATTTCCTTACCATTCTCTTCTTTGAACCGAAATACAGGCTCAGGATAATTCACTTTTATCATCGGTCAAAAGTATTGATTAAATTAGCAGGATGAAGACCAAAGAAGACATAATTCAAAACTGGTTACCAAGATATACTGGCCAGCCACTTGAAAAGTTTGGAAGTTATATACTCCTTACCAATTTCAGCAACTATATTGACAAGTTTGCAAAATGGAATAAGGTCAGAGTGATCGGTAAGGGCAAACCAATGCAATGCGCCACAAAAGATGATATCACGATCATCAATTTCGGAATGGGGAGTCCGACTGCTGCAACTGTAATGGATCTGTTGGCAGCCATTCATCCGAAAGCTGTCCTATTTCTTGGTAAATGTGGTGGATTGAAAAAAAGAAATAAGCTTGGCGACCTCATACTTCCCATCGCTGCAATTCGTGGCGAAGGAACAAGTAATGATTATTTTCCAGCAGAAGTACCTGCCTTACCAGCATTCGCATTGCAAAAAGCAGTTTCTACAACTATCAATGAATATGAAATAGATTATTGGACAGGAACTGTATATACAACCAACCGAAGAGTATGGGAGCATGATGAAAAATTCAAAAAATATCTACAGGATGTCAGAGCCTATGCGATCGATATGGAAACGGCAACGATCTTTACAGTTGGATTTTATAACCATATACCAACAGGAGCTTTATTACTTGTCAGCGACCAGCCAATGGTGCCAGAAGGAGTGAAAACTGAGGCAAGTGATAAAAAAATAACATCAAAATTTGTTGACACTCATTTAAAGATCGGAATTGATTCATTGAAACAGTTGATCAATAAAGGTCATACTGTACGGCATCTTCGTTTTTAAAAATCTTTTATGAAAATAATAGTGGCTTCTTTAATTTTTCTTTTATCTACCACGACAAATAAATGCAAGAACAAAAATGAAACTGGTGTTTATAAAGGAAGATTGGAAGCAAAGGGCATGTGTATGAATTATACGATCAAACTTTTAGAAGGGAAAATTGATACTTCAAAACTTGTAATGAAATGGAAAAATGATGTGACTGGCAAAACTTATAATAATGTATTTGCATTGGGCAGTGTTTGTAACTTTCCATCGACTATTAATGAAGATGATGAATTTTATTTTAGCATAGATACAACCTACGTCAGCAACTGTGCTGTTTGCCTCGCCTATTATCCCAAGCCTTCAAAAAGTATTGCTATTAAAGTTGTGAATAAATAATGTTGCCCTTACTCCGGATAAATGACCTTTCAATCGATTTTGTTTCTGAATCAGGACCAACTTCAGCCTTAAAAAATATTTCTCTTACAATTGATCGCAACGAAATATTTGCAATTGTTGGCGAATCAGGTTCTGGAAAATCAGTAACAGCACTTTCAATTCTTCAATTACTATCAAAAACTGCAAAAATTAAAAGTGGAAATATTATCTTTTCTGAAGACGGGGAAAATGAAGTCGACAGTCTTCGACTATCAAATAAAGAGCTGCAAAAGATCAGAGGCAATAAGATCGCTATGATCTTCCAGGAGCCAATGACCTCCCTGAACCCGGTATTCACTTGTGGCGACCAGGTTGCTGAATCATTGCAGCTACATAAAAGAATCTCATTTGGAAAAGCAAAAAAACAAGCGATAGAATGGTTCAAAAAAGTAAAATTGCCCGAACCTGAAAAAATTTTTTCCAAATATCCTCACCAATTAAGTGGAGGTCAGAAGCAGCGAGTAATGATCGCTATGGCCATGTGCTGTAAGCCTTCTTTACTTATTTGCGATGAACCAACAACCGCATTAGATGTAACAGTTCAAAGAAATATTTTACAGCTAATTAAAGATTTACAGAAAGAGCAAAAGATGGGTGTCATCTTTATCACACATGATCTTGGTGTAGTTAGTGAAATTGCTGATAAGGTCGCAGTGATGTATAAAGGCGAGATCGTTGAAACAAATTCTCTAAAAGAGATCTTTACAAACCCACGCCATGCTTATACAAAAGGTTTGCTTTCGTGCAGGCCAGCATTCCATCAAAAAGGAGAAAGATTGCCTGTTGTTAATGATTTTCTTGAGGCAACAAACAATATACAACAACTAATGGTTAAGCCAGGTAACCTTAATTCTTCTACAGTGGTTCCTGATCGATCGATAACAGTACTTCTCTCTGTAAAAGATCTTTCAGTTTGGTTTCCCGTCAAAAAAAATCTTTTTGGTAAATCTCTTTCATTTACCAAAGCAGTTGACGATGTAAGCTTTGAAGTAATAAAAGGCGAAACGCTTGGTCTTGTTGGTGAAAGTGGTTGCGGTAAAACTACACTGGGAAGAACATTACTTCGGCTTATAGAACCAACAGCTGGGTCAATATTTTATAATGGAGAAGATCTCACAACAAAAACTATTGACGAAATAAAGCCCCTCAGAAAAGATATACAGTTGGTTTTCCAGGACCCCTATTCGTCTCTCAACCCACGGTTAACTATCGGCGCTGCGATAAGTGAGCCATTGAAAGTACACAGTAAGTATAAAAGTGAAAATCAACGAAAAGACAAAGTTATCGACCTGCTTGGAAAAGTAGATCTCGATCCAAAACATTATAACCGTTATCCTCACGAGTTCAGTGGTGGACAAAGACAACGGATCGTTATTGCCAGGGCATTGGCTTTAAATCCTTCATTTATTATTTGTGATGAACCAGTATCTGCATTGGATGTAAGTGTACAAGCACAGGTGCTCAATTTGCTGAATGATATTAAAAAAGAATTTGGATTTACAACTATATTCATTTCACATGATCTCGGTGTTGTCCGTTATATCAGCGACCGGATCATGGTAATGCACAAAGGGAAAATTGTAGAGCAAGGCAAAGCAGATGAGGTCTATTACAATCCAAAAAATGAATACACAAAAAAACTAATTGATTCTATTCCCGGGAAAAATCTCCATTAGTCAAGATAACGGAAAGGCATTTCAGAATAATCGGGACCTTCATTGTAAAACATTTTGGCACTTTTCCTTTTTGAATATAAAATCTTTTTTAACTGCTTTTCCATTTGCTCTTTTATTGGAGTTTCATCTTTTATCTTTTCGTCAGTGAATTCTGTAAAAACGATCTTATTCTCATCGCCTGAATATCTCAAAGTATACATGGAAGTATAGTAGATGTCACTATCATTGTCGTCATAATCCTCTTCATCATCGTCATAATCGAAAGGATTGTTATCCTTTGATAATAACCCGGCAGTGGCCAACTTCCAGGACATGTCGTCCTTCTTGGTTTTATATTTATAAAAAAACACAAACCCTGTTCTGTTTTTTATTGATGCAGGAAGGCTGTCAATAAATACCAATGAATCAGGTTTATTATAATAAGAAGAAGAAAACAATTTACTTTTTGAAAGATCTAATTGATTTTTATACACAGCAGGAAACTTATCAAGCATTTTTAATGTCCGCATATCTGTAAATAACTCATAACGGAAATCATCAAGCTTTGCAAAATAAGTCAGCATAGTATCAGGGAGAGCAATCTTATGCCGCAAAAAAAGACAGACAGTATTATATTTTAATCTTTTGTCGTTTGATGATAACATCTGTTTAAAGACATCATTCACTGCAGGGTTTGTTTCCCTGAAAGGCAACAATAACGTTGCATAAGTGATCAGGTCTTCATTTCCCTGGTCATTATCGTTGCGTCTATAAAGGTTTGTTGTTTTCGTCTCTGTTTTTTCACCTTCCGCTTTTTCAATTGCTGATTTTTTTTCTTCAATTGCCTGCTTCTTTAATTGTTGTTTTGCCTCGATCAAAAATTTGCTAAAATAAATTTCATACTCATTTGCTTTCACCAGGTTACTGTCGACCATTTTTCTAAGCAAGTGCATAATTGGCTCTTTATAATCGTCAAGCGTCATCAAAGGAAGCAGATCTGGCAAAATAGTTTTTGTAAGCTGCAAAGAGTCGTACAGCGAATTTAAAAACCCACCACCTGATCTCCCGGTATTTGTATAAATATTTCGATAAGAAAAGGTCCTATAATTGGTTTGGTAAGAATTATTATTATTATCAAGCACGGGCGGATCAGTAGTAATTATATCCTTAAAAAGATTAAATGAGTACTGAGTTTTTTGATTTAATAATGCCACCAAAGTTGCATTTTGTAATTGGACAGTATCTCCGGCAGCATAGTAAATATCTTTTAAAAGATCTGTACTGGGCTTTACAGAAATTTCTCCCAGCTTGTCGATAAAAGAGATCTTTCTTTCAAGATATTTCTTCTCGCTCCATTTAAAAGAATTAATTGCTTTTGTCAAAAGAGGGAGATCAGTAGAATCCATTTCGATCTGCCATACTGAATTGATCGCTTTCTTTCTTGCAATACTATCACCGCCAAAGAAATCGTCAAAGAAAACCTTTGTCTTTTTTGTAAATGGGCTGATGATCTTTAAAGTATCAGTTGGAATAAAATTCTCAAAAAAGCTTTTTACAAAACTTGATGGCTGTGAAAGCGTATCAGTTTGTGTTGTTAATTGAAAACTAAGTCCTTCCTTGTAAAACGTTTTGGTTATAATTGCCCGACTGCTGTTTGTGTCAGAAAAAACTTGCTGCATCACTTTCATTCCATTTGGCAAGCTTGATCTTTTTGTACTACGTACGATCCAGGTAGTATCATAACCTGGCATAAATAAATATTTATTATCACGTAGTAATGCGCTGTCGATATATTCATATTTCGAAGTGCGGGAAAAGCTAATGTAGATCGCTTCACCTGTTGTATCATTTTTTACCAGACGGGTCTTATAATCATCTTTTGTAAGACTATAATAATTATCATCTTCGTCTTCATCATTATCTGATACATAAGAATCTTCATCGGGTAGGTCAAGCTTATTTTTCTTCTCTTCAGGGAACCATGGCGTTTTTACAGAAAAATACATGGCTGTATCTTTCTTTTCCTTCAGTTCTTTGTACATGAATGGAGTGATCTCAAATGAATTGAAAAACTTATCTGCGGTATTATTCAGATTCTTTCCATGTGCAACCAGTGTAAAATAATGTGGACCCTGGATAAGGAATCTTGTAAATATCACGGACCCATCTTTGTGCTTGTACTGGCAATCTAGTGCAGGATAACCTTTATATACAAATAATCTCCGACTGATACTTTTTTCGATATAATCTCCGGACCTAAAGCTTTCATCCATCAAAGCAAGATCAAATGTATCCTCTTCAGCAAACCTGTAATTATGGATATCTGTTCTTATCACCGAAAAATGCAATCCGGTCGATCTTTCTTCAGCATCATATTGCACATTATCTCCAAATGACTCATAAGGTTCTTGTGGAAACTCCACGGAAAAGCCTCCATAAGCTGGTTGAAATTTTTTCCATCCACCGTTTTTAAATTCTCTTAATTGAATACTACCAAAGAATTTCTTTGCTTCATCACCGTTTTTTACATACTCACCATTGCCCCCCATTTTAAAAAAAACAACTTCGAATGGGGTGATAAAAATATTATAGCGATTATAATCACCTCTTCTGGTTCGGCTGGTTATATCATATCCTTTATACCCATTTTTTATAATTTCTGTTTTATTTAAAATTTTTCCGGGAACATTTTCATACAATAAACTATCAATTTTTTTTGCAACCACATCAGCATTATGACCCCAGAAAAGACTATTCGTTTTCACTCTTGTTACCATATAAAAACTTCCATTTGCCATATCTGCGTATTGCTTCTGATCAAATAAAAAGTTGGGTCCGAAGTGATAAAGTTTTCCCGGGATATCTACTTTATAAAATCCATCGTCTGCAGATTGTGTTGAAAATGTTACCGACACACGAACTTTTTCAACTGCATCCTTTTGTTTACTGTCCCGCGTACCCATATGTATAGGACGAAGTTTATATCCCTTCCTTCTCAGCAATTCTATTACTCCTCTATTACCGGGAAGATGTGCGGCCCCCACTCCTACAAATAATGACGATCTTTTAAGTATCGAATCAATTGAATTTGCCTGTATCTCATTTCTGCGATACAGGAACTTTTCATCAAAAGCATCAGATTGACTGTTTAGTTTGTTAATCGAATCAAGCTGATCAAGGTTTCCTGCACGGTATGCTTCTTGTAATTTTGCTGGCGAAAACTCCTCATCGTAATCATAACTTTTTTCCTTTCTATTTTTCTCTTTTGCCGCATCACGAAATGCTTCTGCCATCAATTTCATACTTTCTTCATACTGTTCAACTCCTGCAACTTTTTTTCCTAATTTTTTTCCTGTTTGGTAGATATAAAGGTCAAGGTAAGTGTCTTCTTCAAAATCGCTATTATTATCCGACATACTACGATAAAGCAAATTGTTGATCATGGATGGTTTGCTAAACATCGCTACTTCCAACTTTTTCTCATATTTGTCAAAACGCAAAGTTTTGATATTAAAAAAGTCACTGGGCATTTCATTTAATAAAGCCGGGTTGAATCCATACCTGTAATTTGATAAACCAAGATCATAATTGTTCATATCCTCCTGCCATGTTTCGGGATTAGTTTCTAGCGCCACAACCTCTGAATTTTTGATGGCCAGGTAAAATGAATCAGCCAGGTTAAAAGCAAGTTTGCTGCTAACATGCATTGTGCCGAATAAATAAGAAGGCTTTTTCAGACCATTGCCACTGATCTCCCAAAAAAGGCTGGGGTATTTTTTGGCTTTGGTTTTCGCGGGGCCCTGACTTTGAGCATAAAAACAAAAAAGAAAGGCTGTCACCAGGATAAAGTATCGCTTCATAAAGTAGATGATGGTCCAGTTTTAGATATTCAGATGCTGAATGCGTCTGAATACATAAAAATAATCAAAACTCACGGTGTAATGGTTTATCAGGAATGCGTAAAGAATGTGAAAAATTATTCATGGAAAAGCGTCTAAATCCATTACCTTTGCCCACTTTAAAACTGAGTGAACCGCCCGGCGCCGTAAGGCCGGATGGGATTCAAACCCTCCATTAAGTATTGCCCTGCCCCCGGACAGTCACCAGTAAATTTAATAACCTTAAGTCCAATAGAATTGATGGTGACGAAAGGAGCGTCGCAACAAAAGATGCCCGGAGTTACATCAGCTGGTAAATAAAAAAAACAAATTAAGCCCATGAAGCTATCGCAATTCCGTTTCGACCTTCCATTAAATCTTATTGCTCAGAATCCGGCCAAAAAAAGAGAAGATGCCCGCATGATGGTGGTTCATCGCCACACTGGCCAAATCGAAAACAAACATTTCCGCGACATCATGGATTATTTTGATGATAAAGATGTGTTTGTTGTAAATAACACCAAAGTGTTTCCTGCAAGAATGTATGGGCGCAAAGAAAAAACCGGCGCCAAGATCGAGGTATTCTTGCTGCGTGAATTAAACAAGCCCAATCGTCTTTGGGATGTGATCGTTGATCCTGCAAGAAAGATCCGTGTTGGTAACAAGCTTTATTTTGGCGACAATGAAGAACTGGTAGCCGAAGTGATAGACAATACTACAAGTCGTGGCAGGACAATTCGTTTTCTTTGGGAAGATTCAGAAGAATCTTTTCGTGGTATGCTTGAAAAGTTAGGTGAGACCCCTCTTCCGAAATATATTAAGCGTAAGCCTGATGAAGAAGACAAGGAACGTTATCAAACTGTTTATGCAAAACACGAAGGTGCTGTGGCAGCTCCGACAGCAGGTTTGCATTTCAGCCGCGAGTTGATCAAGCGTCTTGAAATAAAAGGGATCCGTTTTGCTGAGGTTACACTGCATACCGGTTTAGGTACTTTCAGACCTATTGAAGTGGAAGATCTCAGTAAACATAAAATGGACGCTGAATACTACCGTATAGAAGAAGATGCCTGCAAAATTGTGAATCGTGCAAAAGAATATGGTCATCGTATCTGTTCTGTTGGCACTACCACGATGAGAGCTGTTGAATCATCATTTACCGCACAAAAATTATTGAAACCTTCAGAAGGCTGGACAAATATGTTTATCCACCCGCCTTATGAATTTAATATTGCGGATGCATTGGTTACAAATTTTCATTTGCCAAAAACAAGTTTACTGATCATGACTTGTGCGTTTGCGGGTTATGACCTGATCATGGAAGCTTATAAGAAAGCGATAAAAGACAAGTATCGTTTCTTTAGCTATGGCGATGCATTGTTGATCGTTTAAAATCAAGCTTTAAAATGCTTAAGCCCTGTTTTACAGGGCTTTTTTATTTGGATTGAATTTTGTGTAATTTATTCTGTAGCTGCATCTTCTTTTCAAACCGAACTCTTAACTATCCGCTAACAGCAATATTATGTAACTTGAAAAGGAGGAGAAACAGATCATGAAAAAGATTCTTATAATAGGCGCACTGATAATAACTACAATAGGCGCAACTGCTCAAACCAGGGCAGGCAATTCCAAAAGCTATAAAGAAATATTGAATGACAAATATACCAGCGGCCTGTTTAAAAATGCCGAAGGAACAATATTCGATATAGAAAATGAAAACGTACAGTCGTATTTTAATATTCTTGATTGGCTTGAAGGAAGAGTATCTGGACTTCAGGTATTAGTTGCACGAAATGGAATAAGAGTGCCTGTGATCCGCGGTACAGTTGCCAGTATTTATGTAGATGAAATGCGAATGGATGCATCCTTCCTTAATTCACTTTCTGTAAATGATATTGGAATGATCAAAGTGATCAAAGGCCCTTTTGCCGGAGCAATTGGCAATGGTGGTGGTGGCACGATCGCTATTTATACTATTAAAGCGGATGATGAAGAGGAAGATGAATAAGTCGAGTAATTAAACTTTTCTCTTACATTCCCGTCTATCACTTTTGCTGACTCCCAAAGAATTTATATAGCAAGCCTCTTAATTTGTACACCAATAAACTAACTGTTATGAAAATTTGGTTATTCATTCTGAGTGCATTTTTAATTATCTCATTCAGTTTTGCAACTTGTGAAAGCAAATGTTATGACAGGATATGTACCGACCCCATAAATTTTAAATTAATTGACAAACTTACACAAGAGGACATGGTATTCGGCGCTATTCCCAGGTATACTGTAGATTCAATGCAACTAAATAAGGCTCCAGATTTCAGTTTGGGTTTTACTATGAATTTTTTAGGTCGTGTGATTGGTAATTATGAGGGTCTTTCAACTTCAACCGGTGTTTTTAGTGTCGATACTGCATATTTGCGTTTGACCTATAATGACATCGATACTTTAGTGATTAGTTACATTCGTGAACAATCCGATTGTTGCAACAACTATGGCGGTTATGGAAAAATTGTTTCACTAAAATACAATGGCCTGGTTGCAATAAAAGATGGAACAAATTATAAATTCGAAAAACAATAGTTGAATTGATCCTATATATTTAATCTTAGTCCAGCCCAAACATTCCCTTATTCAATTGCTGAAGAATTTGTGTTTTATCCTTTGCAGAAACAAGCAATGAAATATTATGCGGGCTGCCGCCATAGGAAACCATTCGCACCGGAATATTTACAATTGAACCAAACAATTTCTTGATCATATCTCTTGTTTGGGAGATCTCATTACCAACAACAGAAATGATCGCCTGGTCTTTATCAACTTCAATTGTACCAAATGGTTCAAGTTCTTTTAATATCTCTTTTAACTGGGTTGTATTATCTATCGTCAATGAAACTGCTACCTCAGAAGTTGTGATCATGTCGATAGGTGTACGGTACTTTTCAAACACTTCAAATATCTTTCTTAAAAAACCATAAGCCAATAGCATCCGGCTGCTTTTTATACGAATAGCAGTGATATTATCTTTTGCTGCCACCGCCTTCACTCCTACTGATTCTGCTACTTCACAAATTGTTGTTCCTTTTGCATCAGGTTGCATTGTATTCAGCAATTTCACCGGCACTTTATAAGTTTGTGCCGGCCAGATGGATGCCGGGTGCAATATCTTTGCTCCGAAATAAGCAAGTTCTGCCGCTTCTTCAAAACTCAATTGTTCTACCGGCACTGTTTTCTTTACAATTCGGGGGTCGTTATTGTGCATTCCATCGATGTCTGTCCATATCTCGCAAACATTTGCATTGATAGCTGCAGCGATCAATGAAGCTGTGTAATCGCTTCCACCACGTTTCAAGTTATCTACTTCACCTCTTGAATTTCGACAGATATAACCTTGTGTAACAAAAAGTCTTTTTGCATTATGTTGTTTCAACAGCTGTGACAATTTTATCTTAATGCTACCGATCTGTGGCTCATCATAACTATCAATGCTCATAAACTCCAGTGCAGGCAACAATTCATGGTCAACACCTGCTTCTTCCAAATAAACACTAAACAGTTTTGTAGAAAGTAATTCACCTTGTGCAAGAATATCCTTGCTCAATGCTTCACTAAAAGAAATCTTCAAAATGATATTGAGAAATTCAAAATGCTCAGCAACGATCGCCTTTGCCTTTTCGACTGATGCCGGCTTTTTTACCAACTTTGAAATAAAATCAATGTAATGCGCTTCCAGCTTAGCGATCTCTTGCTTTGCCAATGTTCTTTCACCTTTTGCAATATAATCACCGATGGTCACCAATGAATTAGTTGTACCGCTTAATGCACTCAATACAACAATTACCGGTTCGTCGCCTTTTGTTACAAGCTCTGCTACCTGGAACATACGTTCTGGTTTGCCTACAGACGTACCGCCAAACTTCATTACTTTCATAAATACCCCCTAAAAATTTTGAGTGTGCAAAGATAGGCTTTGAAGAACATTAATAATTGTTCGAAGTATAATTTGATTGTCAGCTTTGAATAATTCTATCAGGCTCCGGTTGTGTCACTCTCTTGTGCGTCCTGTAATCTTATTCAGCTATTTCATGATTCGTCAATTGTAATATTGAATTCGTGTATTGCTTGCAGAGAATAACATAGTTCACCACTGCACTCCAAACTTTTCTCCTAAAAATTTAAGGTCCTCGACAACAGGTTTTAATAATGGTATTCCATTCTTCATTCTTTCCAATTCCATCTCCCTTTCAGGGTCGCCCGGTATCAATACTCTTTCTTCACCCTTTACTGTTTTGGCAGAACGAAATCTTTTTATCCATTTATCCATATGCATTTTAAAATCATCGGCTGGACGAAATGCATCAACTCTCATTGCACCAAAGAAATGACCAATACCTTTTCCGGGTTGTTCATCAGGCATTGGAACATAAGCAGGAAATGGCGGAACCCAAGGGCCATAATTAGCACCACTTAATACTGCTGAAAAGATATCAACAATAGCACCGAGTGCATATCCTTTATGACTCCCATGTTCTCTATCTCCACCCAATGGTAGTAATGCACCATTGGCTTTCAGCTCATGCGGATCAGTTGATGGCTTTCCATCTTTTGTCTGTATCCAACCAAGTGGAGCCACTCCTCCTTTGCGTTGTAATATTTCTAATTTACCATTAGCCGCAGTTGTTGTTGCAAGGTCTGCAACAAAAGGGGGTTCTTCACCAGCTGGTATCACTACACAGATGGGGTTTGTACCTAATAATCTTTCAACAGAAAATGTCGGCGATACCAGTGGGCTTGCATTTGTAAATGCAATACCGATCATATCATACTGCAAAGCCATCATAGCATGATAGCCAGCAATCCCAAAATGGTTACTGTTCTGCACACTTACCCAACCAGTACCAACGTTTTTTGCTTTATCAATTGCAACTTGCATAGCATAAGGAGCAACTACTAATCCCAAACCACTGTCCCCATCTACAACGGCAGTTGATGGAGTCTCATGGATGATCTTTAATGCGGGATCCGTATTTACTCTTTTTACTTCCCATAATCTTACATAACCACTGAGCCTTGCTACACCATGTGAATCAATACCCCGGAGATCAGCCGATAAAAGAACTTTTGCTGAAGTAACTGAATGTTCTTCGCTACATCCAATTTTCCGAAGTATCGCTTTTGTAAAATCAAATAGTTGTTGATAAGAATATTTTTGTTCGGGCATGAGGCAAAGAAACGATAATCCTGCTGAATAAAAGTACCCGACTTCCTTAGCCACCCAGGCAATCGCTTTTATAATTGTTGAAAGAATTATTAGAGTATAAGTGAGTGACGCAACCGATGATCAAAGCAGAAATCCAGCCCCGAACATAAAACTTTTATACAGTAGCGAGCTGCATCTTTTCAGGGTTCCAATTGATCACTTTCTTCTGGAAATAACTATCATTCGCAGCAAGACATGGGGCAGCTGCACGAAAACCTACAATAGGATCTTCAATAACGGATTTATTATTTCTTATTCCCTCAAAAAAATTAGTAAAATGTTCAAGATGATCATCATTGCCTGCTGGTGCGGAATATTGCACAGATTGTTTTGTAACTCGTTTCTTATCATCGGCGCTCCATTTCTCATTGTAGCGTTTCATTAATTCATCCTGCATAGATTGCGGATAAGTGTTGAGTGAATCCCAACCACCAATACCCGGAGCTTTTGGCATAAGGCTATAAGCAATGCGAACACCGTTGCCTGTTTTTTCCATTACTCCTTCACTGCCGATATAGCGAACAGCGCCCCGATCACCACCTCCACTGATGAAATTTACACGGAGCATTGTTTGAAATGCCGGGTGTTCCTTTGTTTCAGGATAATCCATAATGGCTACCATTACATCGGGTACATCACGACCATCCTTCCAATATGCAAGCTGACCTGTTGAAACAATTTTTTGTGGACCCATAGAAGCCGTGATATAATGTATGCCGGTAAGTAAATGAACAAACAGATCACCAGACATTCCGGTTCCGAAATCTTTATAATTGCGCCACCAAAAAAATTTCTTTGCATCATATTTTGGTTTTGGACTCATCATCGAAACATAACGGTCCCAATCAACCGTCTGTGGCGATTCATCTGTCGGAAAAGTATATTGCCAGGCGCCAATTGCACTTTGGCGATCATAAGTTGCTTCAATACAATTGAGCTGACCGATCTCACCAGCTTTAAAAAGTTCTTTTGCTTTTGTAAAACTGGCGCCACTAATACCCTGGCTGCCAACCTGCATGATCTTACCAGATCTTTTCCATGCATTGATCACTTCTTGCCCCTGGCTTAGCTTATGCACCATTGGCTTTTCGCAATAAACATGTTTGCCTTTATTCAATGCATCAATTGAAATACGTGAATGCCAGTTATCACTTGTTGCAATAATGACCGCATCTACATCTTTTTTCTCCAATATTTCACGATAATCTCTTGTTGTGAAAAGATCCTTGTTGTATTGTTCTTTCATTCTCTCAAGTCGCCCTGTATACAGATCACAAGCTCCAACTAATTCAACACCCGGAACTTTTAATGCTGTATCAAGATCATTATGTCCCATAATGCCCGTACCAATCACAGCAAGGCGTATTTTATCATTCGAAGAAATTTTTCTTTCCCATGGAATTATTCTCTTCTCGTAATTTTCTTCGGCAAGAAGTTTAGAAACACTTCCACTACCAACTAACAAAGCTGTACTACTGAGATGTTGTAAAAATTTTCGGCGTGATGACATAAGAAGCAATTTTATTTATGAGTAGCTCAAGTTAGCAAAAGTTATAAAATAATAATGCCCCGCTTGCGGCGGGGCATTATATAATTGCTTCGATAATCAATTAAAAAGGAAGATCATCGCTTGCATCAGGCATATCGCCAGATGGAGCAGCAGCCATTGCAGGTGCTGAAGAACTAACAGCATTGCTGTCGCCTTTTCCACCAAGCAATTGAATTTCACGAACCCTCAATGAAAGAGATGAACCTGGAGTGCCATCATTACGTTGAAATGAACGGGCTTCGGGAGTTCCTTCCACATACACCTGCTTCCCTTTTGTGAGGTAAGGTGAGATAGCTGTTTTGTCGGTCCAGTAGGCACAATCAACCCAGGTTGTTTTTTCCTGGTTGTTGCCTTGTGAATCACGATACTTTTCTGTGTGTGCAACGGTAAAGTTGATTACATTTTTACCATTAACTGTGTTAACCACGCAATCCTTGCCGAGGTTTCCGATTACTTGTAACTTGATCATAGTGCTCAATTTTAAATCGTACGTAAAAATTTTTAACGAGTGCAATTTAAGGTATTTCGTTGAGCGAAGTCAATACCACGTTTGTGGTAATTTATTTATTAACCCAACTTGGGGATAACTATTGTGCTTTTGTTGCCTTCGAATCTTCCAGTGGAAGATTCGCACTCTTGTACGTTCTATAATCCTATTCGCAATCGTGAAAAGTGAAATGTCAAACGTAAAATAATTCCTTGTTTCACCTTTCACATTTGACGAAGTTGTTATTCTTCAGTTCGGGCCGACGCTGCATCAATTATTCTTCCAAAGAAAATCGCATTCATAAAGAGTTTACTTCCGCCAAGCCAGAATGCACGAAAGTTTGGATTATCTGCAATATTGATCACTCTACCGTTACCAACAGTGTTTACTATAACGGCTGCTGAATTTTTAATTGCGTCTAAATTTTCCCTGCTTACCCAACCACTTTGCAATGGCTTGCTTCCATAATAAAATGGAGTTGCGTAAGGATTCTTGCTTTTCTCCATAAAAACCTTGTTTGCTTTAAATAAACTTATCGTTTTTTGGTTATACCCATAAGCAAGCGGATGAGCAAGATCAGCATCAGCACCAAAGATGGCTCCAAATACTTGTTGTGCTCCATCGATCTGCTCACGATCTGTGTAAGCGAGTTTTTGTGTGCTATCAACCGGAGCTTTTGCTCTTTTAAATTTTACCTCACTGATCCCATTTTGCGCAGCCCAGCTTACCGCTTCTTCTGTTAATACTAATATTCCGCCTGCCTGTATCCATCCTTTTAATTTTTCTTTATTCAAATCTGGGTAACTGCCACCAACCATAATAATCGTGTTGTATTTATTCAAATCAACACGATTAAAAACAGATGATTCAAGATGAGTAGCTGGAATATTCATTCGCTGATCAAGCAGGTGCCACACCTCACCAGCATCAGTTGCATTTACGCCTTGCCCAACCATCATTGCAATTGAAGGCTTAGTTACAGAAACAAACTTGCTACTGCCCAGGTCTATTCCTGAAACTGCATTTCCGGTTTTAACGGATATTACATTTACTCCATATTTTCCTGAAACCACGCTCTGAACTGCTTTATATAACTGCTCAGAAGACAATGTTTGCATTGTAACTGGGATAAGAATTGTTCCCCCGGTAAAATTTCTTTTCGTCCCATTGACATTCATTCCAAAATTATTGGTAGCAACTTTTGTATTTATACCCTGGCTTAGCAATTGATATAATACAGCCGGAGAATAAAAATTATCCCACTCCAATAAATAAGCATAATTACTTTTATCAAAAGAAACTGCAGTGCTTAATACAGCCCCTTGTATCTTTTCACCCATCAATTCATTTCTAAATTGAGTAGCGTTCAACTCTGCATAAGGAATTCCAAATGCCAAAGGCATTATCCATGCAGTAATATCATAAAACAAGCTGTCTTTATAGTTAAGTGTTTTTTCAAAAATTGTTTTAATGACCTTGTATTGTTTTTGATTAAGTGGTACAATAAAAGAAGCTCCTTCTTTAATTTCTGTATCACCAACACGAACACTATTTTTTAAAGAATACACATCAATTTGATGACGCTGAAGCATTGTTAGAAATAGTTCGGTCCTTGGCTCATAGTTTTCCGCTCCAAAAACAAATGCCTTTACCGGATCAGCAGCAGCTTCTGTGAGTGAGCCCTTGTAAAAATCTCTTTGCCATTCTAAAAACTCTTTATGTAATGCCTTTGCTCCTTCCAAAGTTGAAAGAGCAGTTATAAACTGATTTCTTATAGTGAATGGGAAGCTTAATAAGCCATTATTTGTTTGTTGTAAGTGTCCTCGTGATGATGCCTGTTCAAATAAAATTCCAATAGCTCCATTGATGTCAGGATATGTAGAACCTTTTCCATAATAGAAATCATCATAATTTTCTTTCGTAAAATATAATGAGCCTATGCGATCCAAAAAGGCAGCATGAAATTTTGCAAGCTTACCAGTAAGCTCCTGGTTTTTCTCTGGTGTTAATGGATTTACTCTTGATGGCACACCGGGTTGAAAAAAGAATGTTGCATTACTACCCTGCTCATGATGATCTGTTAAAATATTCGGTTTCCATTTATGAAACCATGCCAAACGGTTTTGACTTTCTACATGCACTGCAGGTAACCAGTCACGATTCAAATCGAACCAATAGTGATTAAAGCGACCACCCGGCCATACTTCATTAAATTCTCTTGAGTTTGGATCACTCACTAAATTTTTACTCTTATGCTGATTGGCCCATGTAGAAAAACGTTGTAAGCCATCTGGATTAAATGATGGGTCAAATAACACCACCACATTATCCAACAACTCATCGATTTGCTTTCCTTGTGCAGCTGCGAGATAGTATGCTGTCAATAAACTTGCATTAGCACCACTTGATTCATTCCCGTGTATAGAATGCCCGATCCACACAACGATCGGCATATTATCAATATTAACTGAAGCTGATTGCGAAGGATCAGTAAGTTTCACATGTTGTAGTCTTATTTCTTCCAGCCGTTGCTGATTTTTAGAAGAAGTAATGATCAATAAAACTTGCGGGCGGCCTTCATAAGTAAACCCCATAGTTTCCAGCTTTATCCTATCCGGTGCAGCTGCAGCAATTGCTTTCATATAATTTACAAGGCGATCATGAGTAACATGCCACTCTCCTACTTCGTGATAAATAATATCTTTTGGTTTTGGGATAGCAGGATTGTATGAAACCGAATCAGGCAAATAATATTTAAGATCCTGTGCGGTAAGTGAAACATGAAAAGTGAAAAGTGAAAGGAGTGCAATCAATAATTTTCTCATGAGTTGTTAGTTTGAAATTATGGTGGAAGATAAGGACAAAGCAGAAAATCATCGAAATAGTTTTTTATCGAATCTTTGTTATACTCACATTTTTGCTCCTTATGCTTTACATATGAAACTTCTAATGGTTGACCTCAATCTTTGTCATTTTAATTAGAGCTGGCTTTTGTTTTGCAATCATTTTTTTGTCGTACCGTTTCCTTTTCAATCCAAACAATGGCCTGATGAAATTTACGCTTCTAATGATGAATTCATGGAAGGCAAAATATCCAATAAATGTAATCACTAACACTAAAATGAAATTGAAGTAAACCACGCGGACATGCAGCCGTTGTTAAGATCACAGTGCAAAAAGTAAGGACAATAGCTATCTTATGCAAAAATGTGTTTTGCTTTTTCATTGTTTGTAGTATTTAATTGATTAAAAGATTCTGGTTCTGATCAGTGAGTTTATTCTTCTTTTTTGTATTCTAAAATATCTGCAGGTTGACAGTCCAGCGCTTCGCAAATAGCTTCTAGAGTACTGAACCGTACTGCTTTTGCTTTACCGGTTTTAAGTATTGATAGATTGGCCAATGTCAAACCAACTTTTTCTGAAAGCTCATTCAATGACATCTTTCGTTTAGCCATCATCACATCAAGGTTTACGATAATTGGCATAGTTATACGGTTAATTGGTTTTCCTCCTGGATCTCGATACCACGTTTGAATATTTGGGAAACGATATAAACGATCGCCGCTATAAACAAGTATTCATCTCCACTCCTGTTAGCTGGTAATTGTATACCCGTGTCTTTCGCTAGATAATAAATATATATTTTCCAGAAAAAGCTACTGAACAACCAAACACTAAGCAAAAGAAAAGCGATCCTTTCCAGCCTTCTTTGTACTTCCATTGAAAAAGGTGTTTGCATCTTCAGCTTCACCAATAAAGCAAACACTACATACCAAACAAAAGCTTTTAAAGCTGAGACCGCAATAATCAAACACATTGCGAAAACATAATACGTAATGTTATGCTCACGAATACTGAATATATTCAGATCCACTTCATAAGTACGCATGGCCCAATCAGCATTTATAAAACTTGCTACTAGTGTGAGGATCTGACTTCCGCACAAAATTGAATACCAAATGGCGCCTAGTAAAGCCAGGAATTTGGACCCCATTAAAATTGTTCTTGTTTTCATCTTAATTTGTTTGAAACACAAATATAGATAAATATTTATCGAAAAGCAATAAATTTTTACTGAAATATTTTAAATCCCTACCAAGCTTCTGAAACTGAAATAATTAAAAAACTTAAAGCCATAAATGAGATAACGGAATTTGAAACCATACACCCCGGCCTTTCATTGTATATTTGCGGTTCTCAATTTTTGTAAGACCCATGAGCAAAAAAGGAAAAGTTTTGGTGGCAATGAGCGGCGGTATCGACAGTACCGTCACCGCATTGATGCTTCATGACCAGGGTTATGAAGTAGTTGGGATCACTATGAAAACATGGGACTATGCACATAGCGGCGGAAGCAAAAAAGAAACCGGCTGTTGCAATCTTGATTCATTTAATGATGCAAGACAAGCGGCCGTTGAACATGGTTTTGCTCATTATATTCTTGATATCCGCGAAGAGTTTGGCGGATTTGTAATTGAAAATTTTGTAGAAGAATATTTAGCGGGTCGTACACCCAATCCATGTGTTCTTTGCAATACACATATTAAATGGAGAGCTTTATTAAAAAGAGCTTATGCTTTGAATTGTGATTTTATTGCAACAGGTCATTATGCAAAGATCCGTCAGCATGATAATGGAAGATTTGTGGTGAGTAAAGCAATTGATGACACAAAGGATCAGAGCTATGTATTGTGGGGATTACAACAAGATCTTTTAAGCAGAACTTTATTGCCATTAGGGCCATACAGAAAAACAGAGATCCGTCAAATGGCTTTTGATTATGGCTATCCTGAATTAGCTAAAAAATCTGAGAGCTATGAAATTTGTTTTGTTCCCGATAATGACTATCGTGGTTTTTTAAAAAGAAATGTAGAAGGTTTGGAAGAAAGAGTTGATGGCGGAAATTTTGTGGATAAGCATGGAACTATTTTAGGTAAACATAAAGGTTATCCATTTTATACAATTGGACAACGTAAAGGTTTAGATATTGCTCTTGGTCGTCCTGTGTTTGTAACTAAGATCGATCCTGATACAAATACAGTGATGTTAGGTGATGAAGAAGACCTTGAGCAAAATGAAATGGTGGTTGGAAAATTGAATTTAATTAAATACGATACCATAACACCGGGCATGGAAACAACAACGAAGATCAGGTATAAGGACAAAGGCGCACTTTCAAATATTTATCCTGAAAATGGCTCGATGAAAGTACAATTCTATGAGCATGTAAAAGGAATTGCCCCGGGTCAAAGTGCAGTTTTTTACGAAGATGATGATGTGTTAGGCGGGGGTATTATTCAAAGTGGTAAGCTTAATCCTTAAGGCTGAAATGCTTAAAAAGGTGCCCAAGTTTTGGCGTTAAGCCTTCAAAAACAATAATCTAACTAAAATCACGTTTAAGAGACCGGGAATTGTGTTTCCCGGTTTTTGTTTTTAGTTTTGAACCGCCGTTGGTTCCATTATAAATCTAATGTACCCTTATTGATCAACAATCTTATGAGATCGAAGAACCTGATACTATGTTTAGCTGCACTCAGCCTTCTTTTTTCTTTCACCTCATGCGAAAAGGAAACAGAAGAATTCAAAACAGATGCTATTGCCGATTACATGCCTTTGGCAGTTGGTAAGTATATTACTTATCGACTGGACTCAACTGTTTTTACAAATTTTGGAACTGTAGAAGAAACACATAGATACCAGGTAAAACATGTGGTAGATAAACAGATACCTGACAATCTTGGAAGACCCAGCTATCGCATATTACGTTATTTGAATGATTCATTAGCATCCGGTCCATGGGTAGATAATGGAACATACTTTATTACTCCATTGACTGACCAAGCAGAGGTAATAGAGGATAATCTTCGTTTTATTAAACTGCACTTACCATTTAAATTGAATACAGACTGGAAAGGGAATAGATATTTGTCTGATGACCCTTATGCTTCGCTTTATACATTCTTCAACGATGATAATATGAATGAATGGGACTATAGCATGGACCAGTTTGATAACACAATAACCATTGGTAATGAAGCCATCAATGATGTATATACTGTTTTCCAAATAAATGAATCGATCAATGCTCCGGTAACTAATAACTCACAACCAGGGTATAGAACATTAGCTTCAGAAAAGTATGCAAAAAATATTGGTCTTGTTTCCCGTGATTATATAATGTGGGAATATCAGCCACCTGCGCCTAATTCACCACCAAGTACTAAAGGATTTAAAACAGGGTTTGGCATTAAAATGTGGATGGTTGACCACAAATAATTCTGTCTTTATAATTAGTATTTTTGTGAGTGGCTAAAAGTCATCCCAATGAAGAAATTGATCATTGTACTTTTTGGAAGCTGTTTACTTTTTACTGAAATACATGCTCAATTCACCCGCTATGTTGTAAAGTTTAAGAATAAAGGTGGTAATCCTTTTTCGCTTTCTACCCCTTCAGCTTATTTATCTCAACGAGCTATTGATAGAAGAACAAGATATGGCATTGCAATTGACAGTACTGATCTGCCAGTCACACCCTCTTATATAACTCAAATAAGAAATGTTCCAAACGTTACTGTTTTAAATATTTCTAAATGGCATAATAGTGTCGCTATTCAAACTTCTGATCCAAGTGCTATCACGACTATTAACGGGTTATCATTTGTTCAATCAGTTGTGCCGGTAGGAACTCGAACAGAAAATGATACTAGTGAAAAATTAGTTGCCGCTGATCAACCCTATAATCCCATTGGGGACATATTTGTAAAAACAAGTCTTGCCGATACAGCTAATATGACAACCTCGGGCGGGACTACTTATACCATATCCGCTAATAAGTTGTTAATGGATATGTCAACTGCTTCTACCCCGGCAGACGGAATTATGCCAAGAATATATATCGATAGTACCACCTCTTTGGATATTCTTACAGCCGAAGCAATAATTTCTTTTGATACGATTGGAAGTGCCGCACAAAATATGTATGGTGTTGGGCTTTCAATTTATGGAGGTGAACTTTATTCTGTTGAGGGGTGGATGTATGGAGCAAACGACGCCAATAAGGGACGTTTATTTCTTAAAGGTTATAACCAATATTTAGGTACTACACTTGCAACAGGTGGAAAAGTTCCAAGTATAGATGTTGGCGATTCATTGATCTACAAATTAGAAACATATAAGAACACAGTTACGTTTTCTGTAAAGAATTTAAGTGATAATTCAGATTGGTATTCGGTTACTCATACTTATACCGGAACTGAAACAAAGCATAGCACTGGTCATGTTGCCATCACTCAAAGAGGCGGGAGAGTTTTCCTACATCAAATAAAATATTCAAGCAAGCAAATAAAAAATCCGGAAATCTATTTATTTGGCGACAGTAAGTTTACAAAGTCAACTTATCAAAACGAAAGTCTCGTTGAACTACTGAAAAATAATTACGGCCTCGTATCTGCAAATAGTGGACCAGGTGATTATTCTACAAGCCTGTTGCCAAATAGGTGGGAAGTGATGAATATAATAAAACCAGCCAAAGTATTAATATCTATTTCAAATGACATTCGTTACAGTGTTTCTTCAGCGACCTGGCAAGCAAATCTTACACAGCTTTATGATGAATTTACAGCGGCTGGGATAGATGTTTATTTCACTTGTTTTTATGAAACATCTGCGTCACAGGCAGCAATGGACACATGGCTTGCTACAAACTATCCATTAAAGTATATAAGATTAGTATATACTGATCTTGCAAGTAATCCAGGTGTATTATTGGGTGATTCTGTCCACTTGACAGCATTTGGAAACAGAGTGGCTCATGAAGCAATAGTGCTTGATGGTAAACTTGAATCCACAACTGGTGTGACAAATTTTTTTAATTATGGAGCAGGCTCCCTTGCCGAAATCGATCTGCATAAAGGCCAATTTTTGCATAACATAGGATTATGTGGTCAAGGAATGGTAATAGCCATTCTTGACGGCGGCTTTTTTAACTATACCACTCTTGATGCAATGGACAGCATCATTACAAATAACCAGGTACTTGATACCTGGGATTTTTATTCCAACAATACAACTGTTTCTGACGACCACCCTCATGGCATGCAATGTTTGTCAACTATTGCCGCTAATATTCGTGGTCAATTTATTGGCAAAGCTCCTAAAGCAAATTTCTTGTTATATCGTACTGAAGATGCATCTTCAGAATATCTGATCGAGGAATTCAATATGGTATGCGGAATGGAAAGAGCGGATAGTGCGGGTGCCGATGTTATCTCGGCCTCCTTGGGATATTCAGAATTTAATGATGCGTCATTCAATCATACATATGCGCAAATGAATGGCAACACAACAATTGCCACCCTTGGCGCAAATCTTGCCGCTAAAAAAGGAATTTTATTTGTTGTTGCTGCAGGAGATGAAGGCGATAGTGCCTGGCATTATATTATGACACCTGCCGATGGAGATAGTGTTCTCGCAACAGGGGCAGTAGATATGAATAGAGCAGCCCGGTCATTTTCCAGTTATGGTCCATCAAGTGATGGACAAGTAAAACCCGATGTAGCTTCAATAGGTGTTAATGTAATGGTTCAATCGACCGATAACACAATTGTAACAGGCAGCGGTACTTCTTTTGCTTGCCCTAATATGGCAGGTTTATCATCAATTCTTTGGCAGGCATTTCCTGAAGTTAATAACATGAGAATTATACAGGCATTGCGGGACGCTGGAAGTATTGCTACTTCGCCTGACAATAGAATCGGTTATGGGGTTCCTGATTTGAAATCGGCCTTTGGAACTCTGTTAAAGGAATTTGCTACTTCCACTTCAACTTTTGATACGTGCACTGCTACAATCAGATGGATCAGTAAAGATGTTTCAGCTATGAAATATGAAATAGAAAGAAAACTTCCAGGTCAATCTGCTTTTGTAAAAGTCGGAGAACTACTTCCACAACCCGGCAATCTTCTGGCTATTCATACTTACCAGTTTAGTAACGCACTCATTAACTCGCCTACAGGATCAGTTTCCTATCGTATACGTCAAATTATAGATACAGCGATGTCGTCATTTAATGCTGTTTATATTGATACGACCTCTGTAAACACGACGAATGACTGTTTAGCAAATTTCTTAGCCAGTACGTCAACTTCTGCTGCTATAATGAATAATTGTACTGCAACTGTGAAATGGCATAGTAAAGACAATGGTGCTATGAAGTATGAGGTAGAAAGAAAACTACCAAACGAAGCGGAATTTACCAAAATAGCAGAAGTGCCTGCGCAGGAGGGCACTGGCCTTTCCTGGCGCGACTATTCGTTCAAGAATACAATTATTAATTCTCCATCAGGAGTAATCACATACAGGATACGACAAATAATAGATACTACTTCCACTTCCATCGTCAGTGTTTATCTTCAAAGTGTTACCACTAACATCAGCGATCAATGTTTCTCAAATAATCTGATTACCACAGCTTCATCCTCAACCATAATAAGTGGTTGTTCTGTCACCGTTAAATGGACAAGCATTGATTATGGCGCTATGAAATATGAGATAGAAATAAAAATCCCTGATGAGACAATTTTTTCTAAGGTTGGCGAGCTTAATGCATCCGCTGGCGATTCATTAGCCACGCATAGTTATGAATTCGTCAATATTCTGCCGGCGGGTCCAGGATCCTATTCTTATCGCATAAGACAGATCACTGACACAACTACTGCCAGGTTTTCTGCTGTTTACATTGACACGACAACTGCAAATGTTCGGTCTCCTTGTATTACCCTAAATAATTATGTCACAGTTCGTCCAAATCCTTCTATTGGAAGCGTTGCTACTTTAACAATTCAGACAACAGATGCAATCACTTCTATGCCAATCCTTGTTTATAATATGAGTGGAAGACTCGTACAACGTTTACATGAATCAAAAGGCTCTGGCAAAAAGATAATTGAACTTTCGGTAGAGAAGCTGCCCAAAGGAAAATACTTTATCAACGTTTACAATAAAGATGTTTTGATTGGCACTGCTGAATTCATAAGATTATAAGAATCTTCGATACAGCACAAATATCGAGTCAGCTTTTCTATCATACCCTTTTAAAACTTCCGATTGCTTAGTTGTAAATGGAATCTCGCTTTTATAAAATCAATTATTTCTTCGTTTTCTTTTCTGCACAAAATAAAGTTGTTCGATGGTCCGGCTATTATGATCAATTCTTATCATTTAATTAGTATTTTTGGGATCGACTAAAGTCATCCGGAATGAAGAAATTGATCATTGTACTTTTTGGAAGCTGTTTACTTTTTACTGAATTACACGCTCAATTCACCCGCTATGTAGTAAAGCTTAAAAACAAAGGTGGTAATCCTTTTTCGCTTTCTACCCCTTCAGCTTATTTATCTCAACGAGCTATTGATAGAAGAACAAGATATGGCATTGCAATTGACAGTACTGATCTGCCTGTAACACCTTCTTATATAACTCAAATAAGAAATGTTCCCAATGTTACTGTTTTAAATATTTCTAAATGGCATAATAGCGTTGCTATTCAAACTTCTGATCCAAATGCGATCACAACCATTAATGGTTTATCGTTTGTTCAATCTGTTGCACCGATTGCAGCAAGAATACAGAACAATACTAATGGGAAATTGATAATAGCTGATCAGCCTTACACCCTATCGCAGAGAATCACAGGTACAACGGATTATTTTAATTATGGTGCCGGTTCGCTTGCTGAAATGAATCTTCATAAAGCGCAATTCTTACATAATATCGGTTTACGCGGACAAGGAATGTTGATCGCTATGCTTGATGGGGGCTTTTCTAATTATAATACACTTGATGCAATGGACAGCATCATAATAAATAACCAGGTGCTTGATACCTGGGATTTTTATTCCAATAACACTATGGTGTGGGACGATCATCCTCACGGTATGCAATGTTTGTCGGCTATCGCGGCAAATATTCCCGGGCAATTCATTGGCAAAGCACCGAAAGCGAATTTCATGTTATATCGCACAGAAGATACTAACAGCGAATATCCAATTGAGGAATTCAATATGGTATGTGGAATGGAAAGAGCGGATAGTGCCGGAGCAGATGTTATATCAGCTTCTTTAGGCTATTATGATTTTGATAATGCGACTTTCAATCATACTTATGCCAACATGAATGGAAATACCACTATCAGTGCGATCGGTGCTGATCTTGCTGCAAAAAAAGGAATTTTATTTTCTGTGGCTGCTGGTAATGAAGGTAACGGAACATGGCATTATATAATTACACCTGCAGATGCTGATAGTGTATTAGCAGTTGGTGCTGTAAATGCCAGCGGAGTAGTTGGCTCCTTTTCAAGTTATGGCCCTTCAAGTGATGGACAAGTAAAGCCTGATGTAGCATCGATTGGTGTCGGAGCTATGGTGCAGGCAACAAATAATACTGTTGTTACTGGTAATGGAACTTCTTTTGCTTGTCCCAATATGGCGGGCTTATCTACTATTCTTTGGCAGGCTTTTCCTGAATATAATAATATGCGCATCATTCGTGCATTGCGTGAAGCAGGAAGTATTGCTTCTGCACCGAATGATAGAATTGGATATGGTATTCCTGATATGAAATTGGCTTTTGGTTCTTTATTAACCCAATTTGCTACTTCATCAAATACCATTGATGGATGCAAAGTCACTGTAAGTTGGACAAGCAAGGATGTTGGAGCTATGAAGTATGAAATAGAAAGAAAGGGGCCAGCTGATCTAAGTTTTTCAAAAGTCGGCGAACTTATGCCAACCGCAGGAGCCAATTTAGCCACACACAGCTATACTTTTAATAACACATTAGCTGCAGGAGCAACAGGATTGTTTTCCTATCGTATTCGCCAGGTCATTGATACAGCTTCAGCAACTCTTACCGGCGTTTATGTTGATACAACTGTTGCCAACATCGCTTCAGCCTGTGTGATCACCGGCGTTGTAAATCCCGGCACCATTAGTAATTATGTAGCTGTTCGACCAAATCCTTCAATAGGCTCCAATGCAACATTAGAAATAGAAACAACGGATGCCATCCAGAACATGCCGGTACTTATATACAATATAAGTGGAAGATTAGTGCAACGGCTACAGGAGTCAAAAGGTTCTGGTAAAAAAATCATCGATCTGTCTGTGGGAAAGTTGCCAAAGGGCAAATACTTCATTAATGTTTATAATAAAACCGTATTAGTAGGAACTACAGAATTTATCAGGCTATAATTCTTTTTCAAACACAGCCACAAACATCGAATCTGCTTTTTTATCATATCCTTTTAAAAGCTTCATTTGCTTTAATTGTAAATGGAGCTTTTCTTTTATGAATTCAACAATCTCTTCGTTTTCCTTTTTAAAAACTGAACATGTAATATATATAAATGAACCTCCTTGCTTCAAATGAGGAATGACATTTGAAACTATCCTCTTTTGAAGTGAAGAAAATCTTTCTATTTCCTCTTTTTCAAAAAAATAAAGTTGTTCTGGTGTACGGCTCCATGTACCTGAGCCAGAACAAGGAATATCAGCGATAATAATTTGAAATTTATAATCTTGGATTTGAGATTCTTGTGTCAGGTCCGCCAGAAAGGTTTTATAATTTTTGATACCAGCTACCAAAAATCTTTTTTTAAGATTGGCTAAAATGCTTTCCCTTATATCCGAAACTGTTAGCTCAATAGTTGGATCGAGATCATAAGTCATTATAGATTTACCGCCACTTGCTGCACAACAATCCCAAATGGATATTTTAGTCCCGATAGCCATCGGGGTAAAATTTGAAATTTGTGATTTGATAACCTCACCTGTCCTTTGTGAACTATAATCCTGTAACACTACTTCCCTGTCCAATTCAACGATCTCATCGATCTTTGAAGAATTTGGTAATGCAAGACATGAACTGGAGATCATTTTAAAATCAATTCCTGCGTTCTGAAATTTTTCTTTAGCTATCTTTTCCTTTCCAGGGCGTAAACGAAGAAATAAGTCGGGCTGAACAAAAAACGATTCGCAGAACTCGCCATGATCAACTCCTTCGCTTAATTCTTCCTTCCAGGGAAAAACATTTTCAATTAAAAATGAAGAATTAATAATTAGTAATTTTTCTTCGAAACCCTGCTCACACTTCTCGTTCCATTCAGGTTTCAAGGCAGCAAGTATATCATTTGGTTCGGTTGAACAAAAAAACAAAGCTGTTAATATTTTTTCTTCAATGCTTATATTCATGATCACTTTCCCCATTCTAAAAAAACAATAACACAAATGAGCAACATGTTTTCGATCTTTTGAACCAAATTTCTTATTCGCGGAAAAATATTTCTTTAAAAAAGAAGAAAGAGGTTCTTCTCCCCTATAACTGGTAAGAATATCTTTTGCTGAATTAATATACGAATGATAGCGGCTCACACCACAAGATAAGAAAGAGAAGTTTTAATGTATAAACGAAGAAAAGTTCTTTAAACATTGATCAAATTAGATATGCACAAAAAAACGTTCTGGCATAAAAATTTGTGCTTACCAAGTGAACAATACATTTATACAGTTATAGAAATCCCTGCAGGATTTGATTTGTGGAAAAATAACCTCAATTATTTCTTTACTTCTAAACTTTTAAAATTATGAAGACATTTAGCATATTACTTTTCGCAGCATTGTTTGCCGGAAGTAATTTATTTACACTTGATGAAAATCTTTCATCAACAAAGCTGGCCAAATCTCCGGTTATTTCATGTGCAACCGTTGATACAGTGATAGTGCCCGTTACAGTTCGTACATCATTTGATACTAAATACCCAAAAGCAACTAGAGTGATGTGGTATCAATATGCACCTGATAAAACAATGCCGGTAGATCCGACAGCTTGGTATTATGGTCTTGACGACAAAGATTATTATGTAACTTTCAATTGGCAGGACGCTGATTATATAGCGTGGTATGATAACGGCAACTGGATCCGCGCCTCTCATAGAATTGATGACATTGATCTTCCTGCTGATGTAATGAGAGCAATAAATACGCAGTATCCTGGTTATACAATAATGGATGTGGATATGGAACATGACAACAAACAAGAACTCTATGAAGTAAAACTTGTAAAAGGTGACACGAAATGGAATGTTCATTATACCGCCAATGGCGCTGTAGCAAGAAAGAAAGAAAGACACCTGACCAAATATGATCCCCAGGCAGAAATGACATCAGATTTTACAACACGTTTTCCAAATTCAACAGACGTCGTTTGGTACCGCTATGATCCTGATTCAAGAGTTGATGTTTATCCAACCGACTGGAACTATAATATGGATGCAAATGATTATGAAGTAAGATTTAAAATGGATGGCACTGACTATTCTGCATATTATGATGATGGCAAATGGGTTCGTTCTGAATCAATGACAATGAACACCAATACAACAAAACTCCCGGCCAATATCAATGATCTTTTGAAAACACAATACAGCGGATATACTATCAAAGATGTAGAAACGGAGCAAAGCAGCACACGTACCGTTTATGAGATCGAACTGGCAAAAGGAAATGAAAAATGTAAAGTCTTCTATACAGGCGAAGGAGCGATCATTAAAAAGAAATGCAGAACTGTATAACTGATCAAAATTTTTGAGTCGCAAACAATGATGCAAACAAAAGAATGAGCTCTTCGGGGTTCATTCTTCTTTTATTTGCTAAAAACTATAATTCAAGTAATGTCTTAACCGGGTCCTTACCAAATAAAAGTTGATCTGGATTCTCCAGTAATTCTTTTACTCTAACCAAAAAGCTTACTGATTCACGACCATCGATAATTCTGTGATCATAGCTTAATGCAACATACATCATTGGTTTGATCACTACTTGTCCATTCAAAGCAATTGGCCTTTCTTCTATTTTGTGCATTCCAAGTATTGCACTTTGAGGAATATTGATGATTGGAGTACTTAATAAAGATCCAAATACTCCACCATTTGTAATTGTAAATGTTCCGCCAGTAAGGTCTTCAGCTGTTAACTTGCTATCTCTTGCTTTACCAGCTAACTCGATCACTTTTTTCTCGATCTCTGCCATGCTTAAACTTTCCGCGTTGCGAATTACGGGCACAGTCAAGCCTCTTGGTGTAGAAACAGCAATTGATATATCACAGTAATCATGATAAACAATACTGTCACCATCAATATAAGCATTTACAGAAGGCCATTCCTGCAAAGCATAGCAACATGCTTTTGCAAAAAAACTCATGAACCCTAATCCCACTCCATGTATCTCTTTGAATTTATCCTTGTACTTATTCCTGATGTCCATGATCGGCTGCATATTCACTTCATTGAATGTAGTGAGCATTGCAGTCGTATTCTTTGCCTCAACCAATCTTCTTGAAATTGTTTTTCGAAGATTGCTCATCTTCTCCGGCTTCTCATTTCTTGAAAAAGATTCAATACCTGGCTTACGACCTGGATTACTTAATGCAGCTAAAACGTCTTCCTTTAAAATTTTTCCTTCGGGACCCGATGGAGTTATTTTTTTTGTATCGATTTTTTTATCCGCGATCATTGCTGCTGCAACAGGAGTTGCTTTTACATCAGCAGCTTCATGTTTTCCCTCTGGCAAAATAACTACAGGTTCAGCTTCTATCTTTTCTTCCTTCTTATCCTCAACTTTAACCTCAATTTTTGCCTTCTTCTTTTCTTCCGACTTCGAACTTCCGACTTCAGACTTTTTTTCAGCGGGCTTACCATTAGAAGGTTTTGATGCTTTATCATCAATACTTGCCAGCTTGTCTCCTATCTTAATACTATCACCTTCCTTAATATCTTCTAATTTAATAACACCCGCCTTTTCAGCATTCACTTCAAAAGTCGCCTTTTCACTTTCCAATTCAGCGATTACCTCATCTCTTTCCACATAATCACCGTCATTCTTTGTCCACTTTAATAAAGTGACTTCGCTTATTGACTCTCCTACTGTCGGAACTTTTATGTCTATCATTGAGTTATTTGTTAATTGTTAAGCGTTAAAGGTATCACATGATTAACTATTCACTTTTCACTATTAACTTTTATATACTAAAGGCTGTTTCAATTATCTCTTCTTGTTCCTGCACATGCACTTTATTATAACCAGTCGCAGTTGATGCAGAAGGCTGACGACTGATGACTCCGTAATTAATGCTATGCAAATTCATTTTTAAAAACGATGCTGCTCCCATATTCAATGGCTCTTCCTGTACCCAAAACCATGTCGCTTTATTATATTTTTCATATAATGCGTCAAGTTGCTTTAATGGTAATGGATATAATTGCTCAACACGTATGATAGCAATATCATTTCTCTTTTCTTTTTGTTGCTTCTCCGCCAGATCAAAATAAATCTTACCACTGCAGAATAGAACTTTATTCACTTTCGATTCATCAGCATATACATCATCAATTACTTCTTTGAAGCCCCCATTTGTAAACTCACTCATTACTGAATAAGCACCGGGGTGACGAAGATTAGCTTTTGGTGAAAAATTGATCAATGGCTTTCTGAAAGGCCATAATAACTGGCGACGTAAAGCATGGAAAAAATTATATGATGTTGTAATATTTGTTACCACCATATTCAACTCAGCACACATTTGTAAGAACCGTTCCATTCTTGCGCTGCTATGTTCCGGCCCCTGCCCTTCATATCCATGCGGGAGCAGCAATGTAACGCCATTCATCCTGCTCCATTTTTGTTCTCCGGCAGCAATGAATTGATCGATCATTATTTGAGCTCCATTACTAAAATCGCCAAATTGAGCTTCCCATATAACTAAAGCATTTGGATTGGCCATAGCGTACCCATACTCAAATCCAAGCACTCCATATTCACTCAATAATGAATTATAAATTCTGAATTGTCCTTTCGCACCCGGCACATTGCTTAAACGACTATAAGCTTTATCATTTTCTTCGTTTCGCAATACAGCATGCCGGTGACTGAAAGTTCCACGCTGTACATCCTGGCCACTCAATCTTACATCTTTGCCATCAAGTAATAAACTTCCATAAGCGAGTAGCTCAGCTGTAGCCCAATCAACTTTACTTTCAGTTTGAAATAATTTTATTTTGTCCTGAGCCAGTTTCTCCACCTTACGTATTGGCTTAAAACTATCCGGCCAGGTCATCAATGCATCAAAAACGGTTTTGAAAGCTTCCTCGCTTATTGCAGAATTAGGAGAGTTGTCAAAATCATCAACTGAAGCTTTCCTTAATTTTTTCCATTCCAATTCAGGCGGCTGATATTTATAAGGTAGTGGATTTTGTTTCACCTCATCTAATCTCTCCTGCAGATCTGCCCAGAATTTTTTCTCCATTTCTTTCGCCAGCTCCTGTGCATCCTCTTCGCCATGCTCCATCAAATATTTAACATACACTTCTCGTGGGTTTGCATGCTTATCGATCAATGCATACATATGAGGCTGTGTAAATTTTGGATCATCGCCTTCATTATGTCCATGGCGACGATAACAAACCATATCAATGAAAATATCTGTATGAAATTCCTGTCTGAATCTTGTTGCCAGCTCCACACATTTTACCACGGCTTCAGGATCATCACCATTCACATGCAACACTGGTGCCTGTATGGCTGCCGCTAATGAAGTACAGTAATCAGAACTTCTCGCATCATCAAAGTCCGTAGTAAAGCCGAGCTGGTTATTAATTACAAAATGAATTGTTCCCCCGGTATGATAACCGTCGAGATAAGCCATTTGCAAAACTTCATAAACAATACCCTGGCCAGCTATCGATGCATCCCCATGAATTAATATAGGTAGTATTTTATCATAATGACTTTCATACATGATATCAGCCTTCGCTCTTGAAAAACCAAGAACCACAGGATCTACCGCTTCAAGATGTGAAGGATTTGGCATAAGTTTCAAATGCATTGTTCTTCCATCAGGCGTCTGCACCTCACTTCCATATCCCATGTGATATTTTACATCACCACTACCCATTGTTTGATCAAGCTTAGCAGTTCCCTCAAACTCGCTAAAGATCTGCTCATAGGTTTTACCCATGATATTTGCTAATACATTCAAACGGCCACGATGCGCCATACCGATTACTACTTCATGTACATCTAATATAGCAGCAGAATTGATAATAGCATCAAGTGCGGCAATAGTTGTTTCTCCTCCTTCTAATGAAAACCTTTTTTGACCAACATATTTCGTGTGAAGGAATTTTTCAAACATTACACCCTGGTTCAGCTTTTCTAAAATCCGACGACGCTGATCCAAAGAAAATTTCTCATGAAATTTTTTCTCTATCGCATTTGTCAGCCAATCTACTTCTACCTGGTTGCTGATATATTTATATTCAATGCCTACATGATGAGCATACCATTTTTCAAGATGTGCTATGATATTTTTTAATGTTGTTGCTCCAAGCCCAACCAGGTTTCCAACTTGAAAAGTTTTATCAAGATCAGCTTCAGTAAGACCAAAAAATTCTAAATTCAAATTTGCCCCACGATCTCGTCTCTTGCGGATGGGGTTTGTTTTAGCGATCAAATGTCCTTTGTTTCGATAACCAAGTATCATTCGATAAGCACCTAACTCACGTTTCCACCCGATAGCCATCGGGTCAGTATCACTTACTGTGGCAGTTTGTGGTGCTTCTTTTACAGTAGCACCATTTCCATTGGTTGCAGGTTTGCCACTTGAAATAGCAAAATCGAATCCTTCAAAAAATTTTCTGAATTCAGGATCCACACTTGCCGGATCTTTCACAAAATCCTGGTATAAATTTTCAACAAATGCAGGATGCTGGCTGGTGATATATTGGAAATCTTTCATCGAAGTCTCGTTTCACTGCTCCCAATTTTGATTATGAAAGAGAGCTGGGCTGCAAATATCTGCCAAAAAACCGAATATGCTGTCATTTTGAAGGTTTTAAGGTCTATTGAGCCAGCTACAAATCCCTGAGCAACAGTCGTTGCGTCGCACTCTTGTACAGCACCAATCCTATTCGACTTTTTTTGGAATTTGTTATTTGATTCTTTGGCACATAAGCTCTGCAACCTTACCTTTGCTGTCCTCAAAAAAAGAGTAATGGCAAATCACAAAGCAACAAAAAAAGATGCACGACAGGCAGAAAAGCGCCGCATAAGAAATAAATATTATGGCAAAACAACACGTAACGCAATTCGTGATCTACGTGAATTGACAGGCAAAGCGGACGCTACAAAAAGCTTACCGGCAACTATTGCAATGATCGATAAACTTGCAAAAAGAGGCATCATTCACAAGAACAAAGCAGCGAACCTGAAAAGCGGTTTGGTAAAAAAAGTAAGCACATTAAAATAGATCAAGAGGTCTCTATGCTAAATAATTAAAGCATCCGCCAAATGGCAGATGCTTTTTGCTTTATATAAAATTAAACTGCTGAATAAAACTATTTGCGTCATTCCCCAACCCTTTACCGTTTAAGCCGAGACCACTTTCATTATTGCTTATATTGCAAACCGAAACATCGACTCAATCATTCTTTTATGAAAAAAATTATAAGCATACTTCTTTTCACAACATTCACAAGCTTTCTATTCGCCCAAAACATTACAACTGTATTTGAAAAAAGTAATGGTACGAAAACTCCCACCTATTTCGAAGCAATTGATTGGTGGCAAAAGCTCGATGCGCAATCAGGCAAAGTGAAAATGCTGACAATGGGAATGAGTGATGCAGGTTATCCCTTGCATTTGATTATTGTAGCAAATAACGGCGATTACAATTTTGATAATATCAGGAAGAATAATAAAAGAGTAATTCTTGTTAACAATGGCATTCACCCCGGCGAGCCGGACGGCATTGATGCAAGTATGTTGCTGGCAAGAGATATTGTTTCCAATAAAATAAAACTTCCGGATAATGTTGTGCTTGCTATTATTCCGGTTTATAATATTGGCGGTTGTTTAAATCGAAGTCCAAATTATCGCGTAGATCAAAATGGACCTGAAGAGTTTGGTTTCCGCGGCAATAGCCAAAATCTTGATCTTAACCGCGACTTTATTAAATCTGACTCAAAAGAAGCAAAATCTTTTGCAGAAATTTTTCATTTAACTGATCCCGATGTTTTCCTGGATAATCATGTAAGCGATGGCGCCGACTATCAGCATGTGATGACACTTATTTGCACACAGCATAGCAAACTTGGCGGTGTGTTAGGAGAGTATTTAAACAAAACCATGGAACCTGCATTATATGCAAGCATGAAGGAAAAAGGTTATGATCTTATCCCGTATGTAAATGCATTTGGTGATACTCCTGACAATGGATGGCCTGAGTTTTTTGAAAGCCCTCGTTACAGTAGCGGTTATGCTGCATTATGGCATACGTTCTCATTTATTTCTGAAACGCATATGCTGAAACCTTATGACCAAAGAGTAAGATCAACTTATGAATTAATGAAGAGTTTTATTGATTTTACTTCAACAAACAGCGCAATGATCAAACAACTCAGAGATCAAACAAAACAATCTGTAAAAACGCAGGCTGAATTTCCGATAAGCTGGACAGTTGATCGTTCGCAATCTTCAAAAAGAATTTACAAAGGGTATACTGCAGGCAGAAAACCAAGTGATGTTTCTGGTCAGTCAAGGTTATTTTATGACAGAACAAACCCTTACGAAAAAGAAATTCCGTTTTATAATTTTTATAAGGCTACAGCTTTTATCCAGAAACCAACAGCATATATTATTCCTCAAGGCTGGTGGACTGTAATTGATCTTCTGAAGGCGAATAAAGTATCAATGTCTCAATTAAAAAAAGATACAACGATTGAAGTAGAAGTTTATCGCATTGATGATTATAAAACAGCTGCCCGGCAAAATGAAATGCATCATATCAACAGTGATGTAAAAACAAGTGTCACCATTAAAAAAATGAATTTCAGAAAAGGAGATTATTATATCCCTATGAACCAGGTGGCCAATCGTTTCTTGATTGAAACACTGGAACCTTCAGGCATTGATTCTTATTTCGCATGGAATTTTTTTGATGGTATACTCGGACAAAAAGAAGGTTATTCTGGTTATGCATTTGAGGACATTGCCGCTGATTATTTAAAAAATAATCCTGATATAAAAAATAAATTAGCGCAACGAGTAGCCACCGATACGACATTTGCAAAAAACGGAAGAGCACAATTAAATTTTGTTTACGAAAATTCTCCCTGGGTTGAGCAGGATTATTTGAGGTATCCTGTTTACAGGGTGAAGTAAACTGGTCATCTTAACATTTCTTACCTTGAGTGTCGATCAAACTCTGTTAAATGAAAAAAATATTATTTCTTTTATTTACTTGTGCCTGTTTTTCTAAAAGTTTTGCGCAGGATTGGATAAATTTTAATTCCACTGAAGGAAAATTCTCTGTTCTGCTTCCTGCTCAACCAAAGGCTCAAACAGATACTTCAAAGTCATATCCTAATTACATTACCAGCTTGTTTATAACAAGAACCAACACCGATATTTTTGTACTTGGCTGGGTTGATTATGAAGAGGGCTTTACGTTTGATGAACAGAAAGAATTAGAAGCAAACCGTGATAATTTTATTAAAGCGATTAACGGCACCCTCATAGAAACTAAAAATGTTGCATTCAAAGGCTATCGGGGTCTGGAGTTTTCTGCGCAGGCTGGCGCCTATTTTTGGACATCTAAAGTATTTATGGTTGGCCGGCGTCCTTATCAACTCGTTGTAGGAAGCGGTTCAGGCAAAGCCTCAGAAAATGAAAATAAATTTTATGATTCGTTTACAATAACGAAATAGGATTTTTAAATTATCCCTTGATCACTGCTTTTAAAAATGATTGCACTGCTTCTGATCTTCCAACCGGTTCCAAAAACAAATTGAACACATTCACCGCTACAGCAAGCCAGGTGGCTGGATGTTTTAGCTTTCCATATTTCCATGCACCTAATAACAACAATGTAATGATCAGCCCTTCTGTAAAATAAAGCGAAGGCATGATTTCAACATTAGGCCAGTTCTTCGCCTGCATTCCTACATGTACAACTTGAATTCCGCGTCCAAGTGCGGGCATCATAATAATAAATACGGTTGTTATCAACCACCATGAATGGTTTTCTAATTGTTTTCGATGAATAATACTTTTAATAACCGCAAACCCAAAAGCCAACATCATTGGAATTTCTACTGCGGCCACCCCCATGAAAAACCAGGGCTCAAAAGGCCCAAATTGCTCCCGCATGGTCGCTGATCTTTCAGCAGAAACGATGTCACGATGCATCATGCTCAATGCAGTTAAACATACAGCACCAGCGAGAAACATACCGATGATACCATTGGTGCGATGTCTTGCCAGTTGTCCATGCGTAGCATAATAAGGTTGAATGATCAAATAGAAATACCAAACTGTTCCTGTTATATAATGAACATGCACAGACCATGCGTTCTCAGAAAAATCACCCCAGTAATCATGAAATATTCCCGCTTGCATGACCAGCATTGGAATGATCATCCATAAGTGAAGGGTTTTGTATTTTGCCAGGTTAGTATTCATGAGGTTGCTTTTAAAATTCTTAGATATTTTCCATACGTCAACATTCTCCATATCCATTCAAACGGGCCATAATTAAAATATTTGAACCAAAGATTACTATATAAAACTTGTAATGCATAAACTGCTAGCCCGACAGGAATAAATATTGCAGGCCCGATATTTCCGCCAAATCCAAAACCTACTCCATAATAAAGAGTGATCCCAATAATTGTTTGCATCAAATAATTAGTCAATGCCATCCTTCCCATTGGCGCCAATACTTTTAATTTACTGTTTCCATCTTTTTTTATCCAATGCAAACAAATAATAGATGTATAAGCAAGGCAAAGCGGAACAACACTGAACGCATAGAAAAAAGTATGACCTAAAAGTGCAGGTTCGTTTTTCATTACTTCCCTTGCAAAAATTTCAAAATAAGTGCAGGCAATGGCTGCAGGTATTCCAACAGCAAGACCCCAGAATCTTAAACTTTTAAAAAGAGAAACATACTTTTCAAGTTGCAGATACATTATTTTTCTTCCGGCATAAAAGCCAAGTAAGAACATGCCAAGTACCTTGGGAATACGATTGCTGTCAAGCAGACCTTCGTAACGCCAGGCCCAACCAGATTTCTGCCAGTTGCGCCATTCATTCCATCCGCTTCCTTCAGCAAAAAGATACTTTGAATACCCTGCTTGTTCTAATGGTACACCATTTCTCTGATCGATCGACAAAGCAAGTCTTTCAAGACCATCACCTGGCTTGCCATGAAATAGTATGTAGAGACAATCCAATGCGATCGGTGAAAGTATTAATACAGTAGCTGTAATTAATAATGCTTTATCCGAAAATTTTCTGAACAATGGTAATATCATCCCGATCAATGCATATAAAAAAAGTATATCGCCTTCCCATAATAAAAGCATATGAGCTACACCGATCAGTAATAAAATAAATAATCGACGATAAAATATTTTTAAAGGATTAATGCCTTTTTGTTCATTGCGAATTAAAATAATAGAGAACCCGATCCCGAATAATAACGAAAAAAGGCTGTAAAATTTTCCATTTATAAAAGTCAATTCACTTAAAGAAATAATGCCATCTGCCGGCCATGTTGGTAATGCTTCCCGCATCTCTTGAGTAAAAAAGCTCCACCCTGTAAATCCCATAAGATTATCCAGCATAACGCCAAGCAAAGCAAAGCCGCGAAGTACATCGAGAATATCGGCTCTTTCAGTTAATGAGACTGGTAATGCAGTTTGTGTAGAAGAATGCATGTTGATTCATTTTTAGATAATACAAACCAATGCCTGCATTCACGGATTTAAAAGTCTCGTTGGTTTATTGAATACTAAATTTAGAATTTATTCTGCATATCAAGTGCCAGTTCATCAGATTCCACGGGCCGTTCGTTCTCAGAAGAAGGCGCTGGCTTGTCGATCGACTTGAATATCTTATTCCCAATAATTACACTAACTATTAACACAGCTATGCTTAGGTAACCAACCCAATTATAATTTGATAATTGATGTGTTGTTTTATTTGTTTTTACGATCACGCCTGCTATTAACGAAGCCATGCCTTGTCCCAATTGTTGCATGCTCCCATTTACGCTCATAAAACTTCCCCGTTGATTTTGTGATACTACATTGCTGATCATTGACTGCGCCATAACGATGCGGCTGGTAACTACCAGGAATAATAAACCAAAAAAAAGTAGTACAGCAGGAAGGTTCATTGATGGCATGTCTGTAAGAATAATTACCAGGAACAATGAAATAAAAACAGACCAGCGAAAAATAGGCAGCTTCCCTTTTTTATCTGAAAATCTTCCCAAATAAATAGCAGCAGCAAAAGAAGCTAAACCACCGCATAATAATATCAATGCGATCTGGAGTATAGTAAATCCTTTATTGAATTGAAGATAAGATGGGATAAAAGGGATCACCAAAAAATGGCCAAACATGATCAGGCATGAAAAAATAAGTGCAGATCGCTGTATGGGAACATTCATTGGCTTAGTAAGGCTTCCAAAAACAGTGGATGAACTAAAACTTGTGATATGTCCTTTCATTGGCGGCAGGTATTTGATCATAAGTGCCAATAATAAAAGTCCTATAAAACCATTTGCAAGAAAAGGTAAATGCCAGTTTGAATGAAATGTATTAGTTAATAAAAGAGAAAGTGGCATGCCGATGACCGATGCAATGGCAAAAGCACTCATGACTATACCCATTGCCCTTCCCCTTCTCTCATAAGAAAAAACATCCGCTACGATCGAATATAACTGGGCGCCTAATATTCCACCAAAAGTGCCGGAGACAATTCTTGCTATCAATAAGGTCAAATAATTAGGAGCAATACCGCAAGCAAAAGTGCCAATTAAAAACCCGGTAAATGCAATTAATAAAGCTTTTTTCCTATCGTGGCGATCGATAAGCAATGCAGCAATGATGCCGGAAAAAAAGGCGCTGATCAGGTATGATGCGATCAGTGTACTAAATTGAAATGATGAAATATGAAGATCGGGGATCAGGTAAATACTCAAAGGAACCATATTGACGAAGTCAAGTACCTGGGTGAAATTTATAGCAGCAAGCAGGAACAGTATGATCCGTTCGTTACGTGTCATGGATGCGCAAAGATTGACCAAAATGTCGGGAAAACAAAACCGAAAACTTTCATCACCAATTCATGTTCGATCACCAATTAAATAGTATCGTTCACCCATTCTGTCTTAGCGTAGCATAATTCCATTTTTATTTTTGATCATCCGATCGATGTAGCAAGGAATAAAAAAGAGATATTAATGAGGAAATTATTGCCGTATAAAGAATAGGCTATCAAATTTATTTGTCCCTCCTTAAATATCTATTGATCATTGAGCTTGTAGTTTTTCCATCACCGCTTGTTTATATAAACGACCTATAGGAATTTCTTGTTCGCTTAACTGTACCGAAAGACCATTGTATCCAGAAATTTTATCAAGCGAAACCATAAATGACCGATGCACCCTCACAAACTTATGGTCCGATAAAAGATTTTCCATAGCGCTGATGGAATGTTTTGCCAATAAGCTTTTGCCACCGCTAAGGAATATCTTTACATAGTCCTTCCAGCTCTCGATATATATAATATCATTCACAAAAACCTTTTTCATATCCCTGTCCACTTTCAGATAAATAAACGCCCCGGGATCAAGCGTGTCATTTGTGATCATTACTGAAGTTTCTCCGCCCATCAACCGGTTTAGTTTAGTAATGGCTTTAAAGAATCGTTCAAATGAAACAGGCTTAACGAGATAATCCACCGCATCCAACTCAAAACCATCGACGGCATACTCCCTGTAAGCTGTAACAAATATTACCTTGGGAGGGTGAGAAAGATTTTTAAAAAATTCTGTCCCGATGATGCGTGGCATTTTAATATCGAGGAAAATAACATCTACCGTCTTTTGCCGCAACACCCCCAAAGCCTCAATGGCATTTCCGCACTGACCCACAATTTCCAAGTCGTCGATGGAAGAAATATATTTTGCCAGCACTTTTAGTGCCGGAGGCTCATCATCTATAAGCAGGCAGCGAAGTTTCATGCTGTGATAGTTTGAGTAGCTGCAGGTGAAAGTGGAAGCATCCTATAGATGGATTCCCTTTTAGCTAATTTAACCACTAAAGAAACTACAAAGAAATCTCCTTCATCATTAATTTTCAATTCATATCTTTCGGGGTACAAAAATTCGAGGCGTTTTTTAACATTGTTTATTCCAATACCATTTTCATTGTACAACCCATCTTCGTTCTTACTATTAACAATCCCGAATTTTAATACATCGCCGGTCATACCTATATTCACTTCCAGCCTGGGTTTTTCGATCTGCTCGGAAGCGCCATGTTTAAAAGCATTTTCCAAAAAGGGAAGCATGAGTAGCGGAGAGATAAATTTATCATTGATGTCTCCTTCTACATTCCACGAGATTTCTATTTTATCTCCATAGCGTTCTTTTTCCAGGTCGATATAATTTTTCATGATCTCCACTTCTTTTTCCAACCGTACTTCTTCTGCTTTGCAGTCGTAAAGCATATAGTTAAGCAACGATGAGAGTTTTAAAATAAGGCCAGGTGTTTTGGGCGACCTGTCGAGAGAGAAAGAATAAATATTGTTGAGTGTATTAAACAAAAAATGGGGGTGCACCTGTGCCTTCAACAATTGCAGCTCGGCAGTTATCTTTTCTTGTTGTGCCCGCAGCCAGTCCCGCTGCTTCCATGTCCATAGCTTAAAAAAACGGATGATCATAGGAATGCCTGCATGTGTGAGCAGGCATAGAATACCTACCGGCTCGTGGCCCCTTTGCGGAATCACTTTAAACCCGAACGCCTGCAGCAGCGGTACATGGAGATAGATCCTGTAACCATAATGAAAATAAATGCCCGCAAAGCCCCAGGCAAGAACAACGAGAATAAACTGCCACGCTCTTCCTTTTATCATCAGATAGGGAAAGGCCCAATAAGCCAGGGGATAACCAAATAAAATTATAGGCGGTATCCAAAGTAATGTACTAAGAAGACCCAAGCCATAATATCTGTTCGTTGGCTCCACCACAATCCAAAACACCGGCCATGTTATCAGAATAAATGACCAATAAAGAAGATGCCGCCATAGTCTGTAGCGGGAGGAAAAAATAAATTCGTCTCCAAAAAAAATATTTATTTTTTTTATCAATTCTTTCATTTCATTAACTATAGATATAGAATGATAGCAATGTTGCATAAGCCCCCTTACTATTAGCAGTTAAAGTTTGTTTAACCGCAGGCATATGCAATGCCTTACCCAAATTGATTTGCAGAGAAGCCACAAAAAAATTGGCCTCATCATTCAGCTTTAGCTCATAGTTATCCGTGTAAATAAAATCGAGTCGTTTCCTTACATTGCTAATGCCTGCGCCATCTTCATGGTAGAATATGTTCTCCCTTTTACTGTTTGCGATTTTGCATTTCAGTATATTCTGCTTTACCATTACATCAATAGCCAGCCACGATTTTTCTATGTCTTTTGAAATACCATGTTTAAAAGCATTTTCAAGTAAAGGCAGCAGCAGTAAAGGAGCAATCAATTCACCTCCGGCATTACTTTCTACATTCCACGATATTTCCATTTGGTTGTTATGGCGTTCTTTTTCCAGGTCAATATAATTCTTCATGATCTCCAGTTCTTTTTCCAGGTGCACTTTTTCTGCCTTGCAGTCGTAAAGCATATAGCTGAGCAGCGATGAAAGTTTAAGGATAAGACCAGGCGTTTTGGAAGAATTTTCCAATGAAAAAGAATAAATACTATTGAGCGTATTAAAAAGAAAATGAGGATGCACCTGTGCTTTCAGCAATTGCAGCTCGGCCGTTAGCTTTTCCCACTGCATTTTCATCCATGCCCTTTGCTTGATGATCCAGAGTTGGTACAATTTAATGATCATGGTCCAGGCGGCCGATGTGGTCATGCTCAGGTAACAGGAAGGCAGCGAAAGAAAATGCGGAAGACGGTCATCCAGCCCCAGGCTGCGGTGCAGGGGAATAAAAACATAAGTCCTGTAGGCATCATTAATATACAAACCTGCAATAGACCAGCACAACACCGTAAGAAAAAACTGGAGGTATTTGCCTTTCATTAATAAATGTGGTATAGCAATATATACCAGGGGGTAACCGAAAACAATAAACATTGGAACCCACATCGCTACATTAAATAATTGTTCTGGGTAAGAAGCCGGTTCCCCCATAATGGTCCAAAAAGCGGCCCAGATGAAAATTTGAAAAGTCCAGTAAGCAATATGCCTCCATACCCGGTAACCAGGAGAAAAAATAAAATTATTATAAGGAATGGATTTCATTTTATACTAACCTGCACAATTTAAACAATTAGCCAACTCCTGCACCGTGTGAATATGTAAAAACGACAAGCAACCGTTAATCCCGATAAACAGCAGTTATTTTCTGTTAAGTGAAATTGAACCCTGCGTAATGTTTTATGGCTGTCAATTTCTTCACTTAGCGATTTACCTCGACAACCTAAAAAACCAACTTCTATCTTGTTTGCGTAATAATTTTTTCATTAATCAAACCTATTGTTATGAAGCATACATTGATCAAGACCGTCAGTTATGTTTTTGTTTTTATCTTATTCTTTTCTTCGTGTCAAAAACAAGTATCCAGCCCTGAGCTGCAGGAAGAAATTTTAACAGCGGCAAATAATCAAAATAAACATGGCCATTTGCAGCAAACCAAAACCTTTTCATCTGATGTAGCCATCAGGTGGATGAATATGCAGATAGATCTTATGCGAAAAACAACTACCGTGGGCAATGTCGCTTTTTCCCGTCACTATGCTTATAGTGGCATTGCGTTGTATGAATCAGTTGTTCCGGGTATGCCAGCATATCAATCTATTGCTTCGCAATTGAATGGATTAAGTAGTTTACCAAAAACCACTCCTGGCTATGCGTATCATTGGGCAGCCTCTGCTAATGCGACATTAGCGTATATGAATAAAAAAATGTTTCCAAATGCAAGTGCAGACGACAAAGCTGCTATAAATGCATTAGAAGCAACACTTCAATCACAATACAGTAATGAAACAAATGCCGAAGTCATAAATCGTTCTGTAGAATTTGGAAGAGGAATAGCTGAAAAAATATTCAACTGGTCAGAGACAGATGGTTATCAACATGTCAATGACGCTTACACTCCACCTCAAATGGGCGGGCAATATTGGACACCTCCGGTACCATTACCAGTTCATGCACTGCCACATTTGGGAAGCCTTCGTCCTATTGTGATTGGCAGCGGTAACGATGCTCATCCAAATGCTCCCAATTACGCGGCACTTCCTCAAATGACAACGGAAGTCATTAATGCAAAACCTGCAGCAGGTAGCGATAATTATAATAAAGCATTTTGGTGGAGAGATTTTCCTGGTACCAGCACTCCCGGACATTATATAAGTATTTTAAAGCAAGTATTGCAAAAAGAAAAATCAACTCTTGATGTAGCGGCCATTGCATATGCACTCGGCGGAATTATTGATGTAGATATTTCTATCAGTACATGGAAAGCTAAATACGAGTATCTCTTAGCAAGGCCATTTAATTACGATGATTTTATGGGTCAACCATTCACATCACTCTTAAGTGCTCCTCACCCCGAATATCCAGCAGCGCATGCTTCTTTGTCAATTGCGAATGCAGAAGCAATGACCAAAATTTTCGGAGATAATTATGCTTTTACTGATAGTACATTCAATGGACTAGTTACTCCGCAGGGAATTACACTTTCCCCAAGATCGTATACTTCTTTTCGCGAGGCTGGAGAAGAAGCTGGATGGTCAAGGCTATACGGAGGTATCCATTACCGCCAATCTATTGAGATCGGATTTTGGCAGGGAAGAAAAGTGGCTAACAATATCATCAGTAAGGTGAAGTTTTTGAAAGAGTAAGCCTGGCTTAATGATCTATGGCCCGATTAAAAAGCCTTTCAGTAAACTGAAAGGCTTTTTAATTGTGAAATAAATTATCTTGTTAAACTAAAACTCCAGTTTAAATACCTGGTTGGATAAGACACCATTCACAAGGCCACCTGCTACATATATTGTATTATTAACAGAAATAATTGAAGCAACTTCAACAGTGACTGGCAATATCCCAACTGACCATGTATTGGTTGTTATGTCATAAATATCAAATCTTTGTTTGTTGCCTGGTAGGCCTATGTAACGGTTGCCAGTAAAGAAAACAATTTTGTTATCTTTTAAAACAGCATTCTGACCCGCATTTGTATAGAAATTTCTGCGCTGATCTAAATAAGCCAAAGAACTGCTTTGGTTATTAATATCTTTTATTTCTACAGAAAGATATTGCGTGCCAGCATTTGAAGGATTAGTGATCATGCCCCCTGCCCAAAATATTTTACTACCGCTATTAATACCTGCAAAAAAGTATCTGGGGCTCTCAAGAAAAGAAGTTGACCAGGTATTTGTAGAGTTATCATATACATCTATTTTGCTTGAAGCGACCCATTCAAAAAAATTATTGGAAAGAAGATTGTATCCTGAGATGCCTCCGGCAAAATATACTTTATTGTTAGCTGTAACTGCGGTAAGACCTGTTTTTGGTTCGCTTAATAAAGTAGTAGACCAGGTGTTAGTTACCAGATCATAAATGTCAATGGTTTTTGTCATGCTATTCAAAGCATCGTCACTATTGCCTCCCGCAAAAAAAACTTTATTCCCAACCGTAGCGGCAGCCAGATCTTTACGGTTGCTACTCAAAGAATCAACTGTCCATTGATTGGTTGTATTATTATAAATATCTACAACTTTATAAGAAAAACCATTATCAGCATCATCATAATATCCCCCGCCCGCAAAGAATACTTTATCACCAGCAGTAACCGTAGCAATTTGCCACCTTCCCACACTCAACTCCGCAGTGGTCCATGTTTGACTACTGATGTTATAAATATCCACTCTTGAGCTACCCCCTGCCCATACATTCCCTCCTGCAAAGAAAATTTTATCTCCAATAGCTGCTGTAGAAACGAATGGCCTGGTTTGTGAAAGGTTTCCGATAGGTACAAGTTGTGCGTTTACTTGTGGTCTGTCGCTTCCACAGGAATTCGGGCTTGCTTCGGAATTGACAGTTATCTGCATTGTATCTTTTGCTTGCAAACCGTCATTGTCAGTTACTTTCAACTCAAATTGATAAACTCCCTTTATAAGATTTTTCACAGTAGTTTTTGCAGCTGATAAATTCCGGATATCAAAAGAAGCAGGGCCAGAAATCTTTGTCCAGAGCCATTCACTTATCGTCCCATCCGGATCGTTGGAACTACTGCCATCCAGCACAGTGCTATCGGTTGGTAAAGTGATTACCTGGTCAGGCCCTGCAAGAGCGATTGGCGGTTTGTTATTTTCATTGCAACCTTCACATGAAACTTCTTTTTTGCAAGAAGAAATTGTTTGAATTATCATAAATAAAACAGCCAGGGCGAAAAAAAATCTCGTTAACATAGTCTCGTAAAGAATTACAGGTTATAAAAAAGTAACTTGTATAGAAAAGTATTTACCGATAAGCAAAGGATTATCCGGAGATCGCCAAATAAATAAAGTCCTGGAGGCTATGCCATATAAATAACCCTTGTAAGAAGAATTTCCAGCAACATGAACAACTGATTCCCAAAATGATGAGCTATCCTGCATTAGTATAATACTCATACTTCGATAAGGATTAGAAAAGAGAGTTGAGTTCTCGATTTCAAAAGCAACACGTCCAAAATCGTCTACTCCCCAAACCAAACTATCAAACACAAATTGTTTTCCGCTAAATGAATCTGGTTGGTTATCTACAGGGAATGGCATTTTTTGATTGGGATGTAACTCTGGATTTCCAGGTTTACTGCATGAATTGAGTAATACTATTGCAAGTATCAACAAGCAGCTAATTGATCTCATACAAAAAAGTTTACTTGGACTTTTTAATTTTATTTAGTCATGCGGCCCTGACATGTTAAAACCGCAGTTGCCCTCTATATGGAAAATTTCCGGCCTCGATATCGTCCTTAAAGTTTATTTGTCCCGTAGCTCCGTTAAAAACACCTGTGCCGCTACCTGCAACAATGGGGTGTTGACAACGTCCAAATATTTCTGCACCTAAAGGACCACCATCGCAGTCTTCATACTTAGCTTCAAATCTGTAAGTGGTCCAAAACGTACCGGACTGTCCGTTATACGTGCCAACAAAATATTCTCTTCCTTCTTCACGGTAAGTGCCACTCGGCGAACACTCATAGTCGTCAATGAATGCATAGAGACAACCTTGCAGATCTCCCGTCATTCTTATAGCATAAACAGCACCCTGGCTTTCATAATCACATTCACCGGCAGTGGCATAAAAGCCGACCCCCGATATTTGCGTTGCTCCATTACTGTTGTTTGCAGAGGTTTGCTCTTCGGTTATTGTCTCTTTCTGTGAGACAGAATTGTTGTTTTTGCTGCAAGCGAAGAGGATAACAGCAAGGAAAAAACTCAGACAAATAAAATTCTTGTGTTTCATAATTGACTTTTTTATAATTAATAATTACTTCAAATGGTTAAGGGTTGTGGATCAGTATTAATTCTATAACTGGTATGAAAAGTTTTATCATTAAATATGTAATATGTTATTAATGATCCGAGTTGTCGCATGTAAAATCAAATAGCGTTGAATGTTGCTCATTCTTTGTGCCGATGATCAATGCGTCGAAAAAACTCACAGTGTTAGCAAATAAAGAGGGTGGTCCTAAAGTAAACCGCACACCTTCTCCATTGTTTCCCTGTAATGGAATATCAATTATCCTCGCATCGGGAAATAATGCTACCAGTTGTTCCATGGTGCAATGCTCCGGCAAACCTGTGATAGTAGAAACTTCAGGATACCATCTTCCATGCAGTGCATCCCACTGCTGCCAGGTGTTTAGTATAAGCGGAGGAAAGTTTGCATCCTGGTAGGGCTGCCTCGGGTCATAGAATATATTAAAATCCCTGGAACCGTCGTTGTTAGCATCAATCTGCAGCACCATATTGGTTGGTGCATTATTAACAATATAGGTACTGTATTTTAATTCTGTGAGATCAGCCAACCTTGTGCCTGAATACCCTTCCTTGCGAAGGCGTATCCTTCTTAGCGTGGGATCAGCGCCAGTGGGAAGATTCATGGTGATACATCCTTTTATCAACCGCGGATCGCTGTTGTTCTCCGGTCCGCATACGATCTGTATATGATCCGACTCATCAGAAAAAATCTGCCCGCCGGGAATATTGTTAATCTGTTGCTCTCTCCATCCCTGTGAAGAGAAATTATGTTCGTTTATTCTTTCGAACTTGTAAGGAACGACTCCATTTCCTTTTGATGTATTGGCGGCAGTGGCGATCTCATTAATATCCGCTTGTCTATCGATAGATTTCTGACACGAATAAAAAATAAAAGAGGTGGCTATTGCTAATAGCAGTAAAGGGCTTGTATTTTTTCTCATAAAAAAAGTTTTGATTATTAAATTCAGCAACCAAATTATGATAGCACAGCTGCGAATAATTTGCATTTCGCTAAACTGTAAACTGAAAATGGCACATCAACTAACCGCAAGCATCTAAACCGGTCGTCGACGATGAACGGTTTTCATCACAACCATATTTGCGGATGTCTACTTTCCTTTGAACCATAGTTTTTTGCGAAAGGGATTCTTTAAATTTATAGAACGAGATTAATCATGACAAAACATGAATTCACATTCTCCAATCAACGAAAACATCGCATTGCGAGGCATGTCACGTTTTGGTTTGTATGGTGTGTTGCATTCAATCTTCTTTTTCATTTTCCAATTCATGTTTTTAAAGGCTGGGATACTAGTGGACCCGGAACAAAAAATTACCAGGAACTTGGGCCAGTGCTCTTTTTTATCAAAGCACTTATTGTTAATTCATTTTTAGGAGTGATTGTGCCGCAAATTGCACTTACCTATGTTCTCATATTTTGGTTGCTGCCTAATTATTTTTATAAAAAGAAAAACTATTTCCTTGTTGGAGCCATCACGGTTGGTATGCTGCTTGCGTTTTATATTGTAGCTGCCATATTTAAATATTCTCCCGCCGTTTATAATCTTATCGTAGGAATGACTGGCGGCGGCGCAATATCTCTTTTAGCAATGATGCAAGTAGTTATAATCGATCAGCTCAGCAGTTTACCAATCGTCCTTGGCTTTGCCCTGATGATCAAACTTGTTAAACGATGGTGGTTGAAACAAAAAGAAACAGAACAGTTATCAAAAGAAAAAACAAAAGCTGAATTACAATTATTAAAAGCACAGATACATCCGCACTTTTTATTCAACACACTTAACAATATCTATTTTTTTACCCTTACGAATTCGGTACAGGCACCGCTTATGATAAAAAAACTTTCAGGCTTGTTGAACTATATCCTGCATGAATGTGACCGGCCATTGGTACCACTTGAGAAAGAAATTAAAATGATACAGGATTATATGGCTTTGGAAAAAATAAGATATGCCGAACAGATGCAAATGACAATTGATATAGATGGCAACCCTGGTGAAAAAATGATAGCTCCTTTGATGCTGATACCGTTTGTAGAAAACAGTTTTAAACATGGCGCAAGTAAAATGATCACCCAACCGTGGGTAAAGCTTGCTATTTATATTGAAATTAATTGGCTGCGATTTACGGTAATAAACAGCAAACCTTCAATAAACGAGTCTTCCTTATCAAAGGGAAATATTGGTTTAAAGAACGTCACGAAAAGATTGGAATTACTTTACCCGGGCACTCATGAACTCAATATCGTTTCCGAAGCGGATAGCCATAGTGTTTATCTCAGTTTGCAACTGTTTGACATAAAAAACCACACAATCAGTAAAGATGAAATAAAACCAACGAATGAATATGCGCTGGCATGAATTTATTTTTTCTGAGGAAAAAAAATATAAAGTATTGCGTCACCTTGCTTTTTGGACATCATGGTGGTTCTATTTTCTTTTATGCTTTTTCCTTTTTCAGCAACCTATATCTGGCAGAATAAGGCCCTATTACCTAACACCCGGCAATCATCTTCCACTTAAAACTTTTTTACTGGTATTGTTGTTTGCACTAGCCTGCTATCCGCTGATGTATTTTATTCTTCCAAAGATCATCAAAGGGAAATGGCTGAAAGCTGCTGGATATTTCGTTTTGCTTTGTGCAGGCCTGTACCTTGCCTCCCATTTTTTGTATTGGAGTATCTTTTCATCTATTGATTCATTTTTGGAGACGACAAGAATAAATCGACAATTAAGCCGTCCATGGCCCGCTGTCAATCTTGGATTAATGAATTTCGTCAAAGTAGCCGCTGCAGCAGCGATCATAAAATACCTTAAATACTGGTGGCTGAAACAAAAAGAAAGTCAGCGATTGGAAAAAGAAAAAATAAATGCCGAGTTACAATTATTAAAAGCCCAGGTTCATCCTGATTTTCTTTTTAAAACATTAAATAATATTTACACCCATGCTTTGTCCTCTTCACCACGAACTTCCGGTATGCTATTGAAACTATCTGACCTGTTAAGCTATATGCTTTATGAATGCGACCGATCAAACGTACCGCTTGAAAAAGAAATTGCGATGATGAAAGAATATATGCAACTGGAAAAAATAAGATATAACGATGAGCCGGAAATACAAGTAAATATAAAAGGAGAACTGGATGGCAAAAGGATTGCTCCATTTTTATTACTGCCGTTTATAGAAAACAGTTTTAACCATTGCAGCCAAATGACAGAACAATTTTGGATAAATATGGATATAAGAATGGAAGGAGAAAACTTTTCGATGAAACTGACCAATGGTATTTCTGAAAGCTTGGCGGATCCATGGTTATTGAACTCGAATGGATTAACCAATGTTCAGAAGAGATTATCTTTATTATACCCCCGAGTTCATGAATTAAAAATGACTACCGAACAGGAAATGTTCATCGTGTTTTTAAATATCCGGCTTACTGATAATGCTGAGATTGAAGTTGAAGAGGAAGAAATTGATTTTGCCATTACAAGAAACGAAAAAACGATAGTGCCCGTCCTGAAATATGCTCCAAAATAAAAAAATAAAATGTTTGGTTGTAGATGACGAACCGCCTGCAAGAGAAATTTTAAAACAGCATATTGCCGGTGTTGATGCATTGGAATTAACCGGAACCTGTGCCAACGCAGTAGAAGCTATTTCATTTTTGAAAGATCATCCTGTTGATCTGATCTTTCTTGATATACAAATGCCCCAGTTGTTAGGTACAAATTTTATCCGGACCTTAAAAGCGCCGCCGAAAGTTATTTTCACAACTGCATTTCGGAAATATGCGCTTGAGGGATTCGAGCTTGACGCAGTAGATTATCTGTTAAAACCAATTTCTTTTGAAAGATTCTTGAAAGGCATTAATAAAGTAATGCAAATAAATTTCACTGTTGAGCATTCCTCTTCTCCTCTTAAAGAAAATCATAAGGAAGCTGCCAGCTCGTTTCTCTATTTCCGTGCCGACAGGAAAATGGTAAAAGTTTTTTTTAATGATATTTTATTTATTGAAGCATTAAAGGACTATATAAAGATCGTAACGCAAAACAAAACTATCGTTACAAAATATGTGCTTACAACATTGGCCGAGCTGCTGCCAGCCGATGAATTTTTGCGAATACATAAATCGTATATCGTCGCTATTAGTAAAATTGAAAGCTTTAATGCCGATAGTATCCAGATAGCAAAACATGAATTACCGATCGGAAGATTATATAAATATGATGTAGGCAGGATATTAAATGCCTCATCGGCAACCTGAACCTTTTCTGGATGAGAATGAACCTATCATATAAGATTGCATTCGCAATTATATTGTTTCTGTTTGCGGACAAAACCGTATTTGCACAATCCAGTACGCTGACTGGAACTGTAAGAAGCGGATTTGAAACTTTGCCATCAGCTACAGTATCCATCGCCAGTCAAACAATTACTACAGATCAGAAGGGTCAATTTTCGTTTTCTCTTAATCCCGGAACATACGTCATTGTCATTACATATGCAGGTTATAAAAAAATAGAAACCAGCATTACCATTGTAGAAGGTAAAAAGAACAGCGTTGACTTTAATATGATAACAAACGATCTGTTAGATGAAGTAACGATCATGGGATCAAAAACAGGGACTGAGAGAAGTAATCTATCCACAACAGTTCCTGTTGATGTGATCTCTTCATCCAGGTTAATGCAAACCGGTCAGCCGATCCTGATTCAAATGCTCAATTATAGCCTTCCTTCTTTTAATGCCGAAAGACAGAAATATGATGAGCCCGTAACATACAGGGGAATGGATCCAAATCATTTGCTCATTTTACTCAACAATACCCGCTATCATAATTCAGCCTGGATAAATAACGGAACACCTAAGTCAAACCTTGGTCGTGGCTCAGTCATTAATGATCTCAATAGTGTTCCATCAATTGCGATTGATAAAGTTGAAGTTCTTAGGGATGGGGCTTCTGCACAATATGGTTCCGATGCTATCACTGGTGTTCTAAATGTACGGTTGAAAGAATCAACAGGTAAGTTACTGGTCAATGCTAATATCGGTCAGTTTTATGCCGGTGATGGGTTTAAATCATGGTTAGGAATTTACAGGGGATTTCGATTGAATAACAAGAAAATGTCTGCCGATAAACAGGGTTTTATTAGTTTGGCTGCAGAGTTTAGGACACAAGAAGCTACTACCAGGAATAATGAATATACCGATCTCGTATATGAAAATTATCTGCCTGGCATGTCTCCTGCTGATTCCGCAAGAGTAAAAGCTAAGGACGATTCCACGATAATGGCCAACGGACTAAACAGAAAAGATTTCACCAGGAATAGCGAAAAAGCAAAAGTTAATTCAGGATTGCTTGTCAATGGCAGCTATCCTATTAATAATCGTCTTAAATTATTCTGGACAGGGACTATTAATTATAAGAATGCTCCATCAAGTGGAAATTATCGCTATCCAAAAGGGACAGCACAGGTAAATAAATTTTTATATCCGGATGGATTTAAGCCCTACTACAAGACAATAAATTGGGATGCTACTGTCATTGCCGGGATAAAAGGTACCACTAAAAATGACTGGCACTGGGAACTGAGCAGCTCGTTTGGGAACAATACAAACAGTAATGATGTGTACAATTCAAATAATGCTTCTCAGCAAAATACATGGGGACCGGCTGCCCCTACTTCATTTTACCTTGGCACCATGGTTTATAACCTGTTTACAAATAATATCAGTTTTACAAAAGATCTTTCCAATAAGAATAATAATGAATGGTCATCTAAGATCATCATTGGAGCTGAATGGAGATTGGAAAACTATAAACTAAAAGAAGGAGATGAAGCGGCCACTATGGACTATGATGGCGCTGGGCCCAAACAAGGCGGATCACAACCTTCGTCAGGCAGTGTCAGCAGTGGCGATGCCATCAATAAAGATCGTACCGCATCTTCCGTATATGTTAACCTGGAGCTGGAGCCCAATGATCGCCTTCTTGTTGATATAGCAGGCCGATATGAATATTACAGTGATTTTGGGAGTAACCTTGCTGGTAAACTGGCTATGCGTTATAAGCTCTCACCAAAATTTTCCATTCGCGGATCTCTCAGCAATGGTTACCGGGCACCCGCATTACAACAACGCTTTTTTTCCGGTATTCAAACTTTTCGCGGTAAAGAACAAACAGTACGTGTATTTAACAACGAAAGCAATATTACAAGAGCCTTCCATATACCTTCCCTTACAGCGGAAAGTGCTTTAAATCTAAGTGCAGGTCTAACATCAAAACTTTCCCGATCGGTTAGTTTTACGCTGGATGGTTACATTATACAATTGAAAAACAGGATCATCCTGAGTGGTGTTTTCGATAGAACAAAAGATCCACAGATCAACGACATCCTTGTTGATTATCCAGGTATTGACCTGGTACAATTCTATACAAATGCAATTAATACAAGAACCTATGGCATTGATGCTGTATTGAATGGAAATTGGACTATCCAAAAAATAAATATCGGGCTAACCCTGGCAGCCAACATTAACCGACACGCTGTTTTCGGAGATATTAAAACCACCGATGTCGTTACGGATATTTCAAACTATACAAAAATTTTATTTGGTGTAGAGGAAAGAACAACATTAAAAAGAGATCAGCCCGGGGAAAAAGTTATACTATCAGCAGTTGTCAATAAAGGGAAATTCGGTTTTGTGTTGCGCAATACTTTTTTTGGAAGTACAGAATCCGCTACGCTGGTAACAAACCCGGTGGACACTGTGTACGAATTCTTTTCTTCCAGAATACTGACTGACTGTAGTATTAATTACTCTCCAAAAAGATGGATAACAATAACAGCGGGTGCCAATAATATTTTCAATGTTTATCCCGATCGCCAGATAAGGAATGGTGAGTATAGCAATGGATCGATCCCCTATGGAGCCAATGGTGGGTATTATTATTTGAATATGAGGTTCAGCCTTTAGTTGCTATTTCCGGCAGTTAAAAAAAGCAAACCCGGCCGATCCCAGGTGTAAAGTTTTTTCAGTATAAGACACCACACTCCTTGCCATGAGTTTGCCCACTCAAAGCCGTACTAAAGCCCACCATAAGTCCACTCAAACTCGGCTAAGGTATTTATGCAATCTCAACCAATGTTGCTAAAACAAAAAAGCCTCTCAGAAAATCTGAAAGGCTTTTTTAATAAATATGGCAGCTACCTACTCTCCCGCATTGTGGTGCAGTACCATCGGCCATTAGGGGATTAGCATCTCTGTTTACCAGCCATCCTTATAACCTTTTATTGTGTTTAAAAATTTAATATTTTGAACTCTATGAGATGTTTTGCAGAAGGGAAATATTTGGGCAGCACTAATCACAAGCTTGAATTCGAAGGGAACCTAATGATGATCACCTCTTATAGGAATTGTCCTGATTCAGATTGGCATTATCACGAAAATTCCTTTTTTACGTTTGTGTTGGACGGAGGTTGTAAAGAGATTCGAAAGGGATACACGCATGAATCCATGCCTGGCGACCTTTTATACTTTGAAAAAGGACTTATTCATAGAAATAGTCATTACACAGAATATTCAAGGAATTTTAATTTAGAGTTAAATGATAAATGGTTAAACGATTACGATATTAAATTTAAAATAGATCCCACAGGCTTCGTATTGAAAAAATGCGATTTCAAATTTCTGTTTATCCAGCTTTATAAAGAATTTCTGAACCAGGATTCTGCATCGTCAGCTTCGATAAATAATATACTGCTCGGGATCATGGGAAATAAGATCTATGAAATTAACAACGGTACACCATCATGGGTGCCAAAGATCAGAGAATTTTTGTTTGACAACTGGGCCACGAATTTTTCACTGAAAGAACTGTCTGAAATTATGGATATTCACCCTGTCACGATCTCCAAAAACTTTACTCGCTATTTTGGATGCACATTGGGGGAATTCATTCGTAAATACAGGATTGAAAAAGCCTTGTACATGATCAGGTCAACAAATTCAAGTCTCACTGACATCGCATTTACCTGTGGCTTCGCTGATCAAAGTCATTTTATCAGGACATTCAAAAAATATACAGGAACTATTCCTCTTCATTATCGAAAGATATAGGCTAACCTGGTTCTATTTTTACTCAGGTATTTATTGTTGTTTGCAGCATGCGGGTTATAATAACTATTTTATGCTGCACCTATTTTTTTTCGTTAGCCGGACAATCCAATAGCAGCTTTAAACCTTTTCCGGATGATTCTGCTGACCTATACAAGTTTGATCTGTACAAGAATTATTTTATCAATGATGAGGAAGAATATAAGCAAAGGACTGAGTTGATCACCGGCTTTAATAAATTTGAAAAGAAATTCAATGAAGCAGTAAAGTCAGGTCAAAAAAATGTTTATCGTCTCATTTATGAATACGATTCCCTGGGTAGAAAAATAGGAAAGCACAGTGCTTACCTGGGTATGTTTGCATATATAGATCTGGCCAACCCGGTTTATTATATGAAAATGGATACGTTTGATAAACAAATTACGCCTATACTCAACCGTATCAATGAAATCATCGCATCACTTCCCCCACCATCGATCGACAGGAGCACCGGCCCCACTGGGCCTGACTACAATTTTTTTTATTTCCAGCTACGGAATAATCCATTGAGGAAATTACCTGAAAATGAAAGACAGATCATTAATGACGTAACTCCGAACCTTGTTAATTGGCAACCGAGATTATTTCAGACCACTTTGCGTACCATTGAATTTAAACCGGTAAAAACTCCAAACGGACTATTAAACTTACCGGCAAACCTTAACCAGATCTTCAATAGTTCAGACAGGAATGTGAGAAAGGAAGGTTATTTAAGTAACCTTGAAGGAATTAAATCCCGGAGAGAAATTTTTGCCACGCTTTTACTGGAAACTGTAAGAAACAGGAATAAGGCGGCTACCCTGGCTGGTTTCAAAGATTATCCTGAACAATATTATGCACAAAGATTTTTAACACGTGCTGATGTAAATACTCTTCTTGATAGGCTGAAAGACAGCGCCTATATCAATAAACGTTATGAAAATGCATTGTTTGAAAATTTTAAAAAGATCGGGGGAATAGATACTGTTTTCGCATGGGATCGGAATATGCCGGACCCAAATGCGCCTGCTCCAAGATTTACAATCACTGAAGCTACAAATATCATTTTAGAAGCCACAAAGCCATTGGGAAATGATTATCGTGTTGAAATGTCAAAACTCTTAGACCCCAAAAATGGAAGACTCGATATGGTGAACCGTCCTAATCGTATTCTGAGACCAGGTTTCTCCTCTGGTTCCGTTGGTTACAACAGCATTTTTTACCAGGGTAATTATGAAGGTTATATGTCCGACGTTATCATATTTGGACATGAAGCTGGCCATGCGGTTCAAAACATGCTGATGGACAAAAATGCAGTGAGTTCATTTTATGCTTTAGGTGCCAGCTATTTTACTGAATCGTTTGCCGGGTTCAACGAACTTCTCATCACAGACTATCTCTATCAAAAAGCAACCACTAAAGAATTAAAAAAGTATTACCTGTCCCTCTTTCTCAACCAGGCTACAGAATTTTTCGGGACCGGGATGGATGCCACATACCAGCAAATATTGTATGACAGTATTCCTGCAGGCAGGATCAACACCGTCGATCAGTTGGAATCACAAATGCAAAAAACAGGTATTCAATTCTCGATCTGGTATCAGCCCTATATGAAATACGAAATGCAGTGGGTAAATAAAATGCAATTTGTAACAAACCCTTTGTACCAGGTAAATTATGTGTATGCGAAATTATTGGCAGTTTACTATTTCAGTTTGTACCAGCAGGATGGAAACTCATTTGTTCAGAAATACAATGCTTTGTTGCGCAATGGTTATGACAGCGAGCCCGACAAGATCCTGGAACGGTTTTTTAATATCAGTGTAAGGGATAAAAAGTTGGTTGATCTTTCCTTCCGTTTGATCAATAAAAAGATAGATGAATATGAGGCATTAATAAAGTGATGAGGATTGGCAAAACAGGAGAGGTCAATCGCAATACAACTCCTTTCGATGCTTCGTACAAAAGGCAGCAACCTTTTCGACGCACTATTTGAAATTGGACAAATTTACAAGTATGATGTTTTTGTGGTAGATCTTACAGAGAGCTTTAAAGAACGGCTTTTAAAACGAGGCGCTATTGCAACGAATGAATTCGACAAATTACAAATTGTTGAAACGACAAACTTATTAGAACCTCAAAAATAATATAGGTTTTAGGTCCGCTGGGGCCTTGCAAATAGGCAAGCTCAAATTCTGCTTTAGTCATTAAATAACTTGTAAAGCCATATCCGTAACATCTTACCAGTAGTATAAATTTTGTCAATACAAAATAAGTTGGAGGAGTATTAGACAGCCTGCACCTTACTCCCACTCAAAGCCCACTCAAAGCCGTGGATAAAGCGTCAAATCAGGTATAACTACTATGCTCATCTTAAGTCAAAAAAATAGTTGGTTATAAAACAAAAAAGCCTCTCAGAAAATCTGAAAGGCTTTTTTAATAAATATGGCAGCTACCTACTCTCCCGCATTGTGGTGCAGTACCATCGGCCATGAGGGGCTTAACTTCTCTGTTCGGTATGGGAAGAGGTGAACACCCTCGGCAAAACCACCATAAAAAGATGGCTGTTAGCAAACGCTAACGGCTTAATAAATTAACATATCGGAAGTTGTTAGATAAGTATCTAATAATTATAAAAAAAATTAAAGCGTACGGGCAATTAGTACTACTCAGCTTTGCTGTTACCAGCTTTATACCTGTAGCCTATCAACGTCATAGTCTTTGACGGCCCTTAAAAGTAGACTCATCTTGAGGTAGGTTTCACGCTTAGATGCTTTCAGCGTTTATCCTGTCCGTACATAGCTACTCGGCACTGCACCTGGCGGCACAACCGATACACCAGCGGTACGTACGACCCGGTCCTCTCGTACTAAGGTCATGTCCTCTCAATCTACTGACGCCCACCACAGATAGGGACCGAACTGTCTTGCGACGTTCTGAACCCAGTTCACGTGCCACTTTAATCGGCGAACAGCCGAACCCTTGGGACCTTCTCCAGCCCCAGGATGTGACGAACCGACATCGAGGTGCCAAACCTCCCCGTCGATATGAGCTCTTGGGGGAGATCAGCCTGTTATCCCCGGAGTACCTTTTATCCTTTGAGCGACGGCCCTTCCATACAGAACCGCCGGATCACTTCAGCCGACTTTCGTCCCTGCTCGGCTTGTGTGCCTCACAGTCAAGCTCCCTTATACTGATGCGCTCTACGTACGATTACCAACCGTACTGAGGGAACCTTTGCAAGCCTCCGTTACTCTTTAGGAGGCGACCACCCCAGTCAAACTACCCACCATGCACTGTTTCCCGCAAGGGATTAGATTCTAAATCAAAGAAGGTTGGTATTTCACCGACCGCTCCACCCTACCTGGCGGCAAAGCTTCAAAGCGTCCCAACTATTCTACACATCCGTAATTCAAAATCAATGCAAAGTTGTAGTGAAGGTTCACGGGGTCTTTCCGTCCCGTGGCGGGTAACCGGCATCTTCACCGATACTACAATTTCACCGGGCTCGTGGAGGAGACAGAGTTCAACTCATTAGACCATTCGTGCAGGTCGGAACTTACCCGACAAGGAATTTCGCTACCTTAGGACCGTTATAGTTACGGCCGCCGTTTACTGGGGCTTCAGTCAGGAGCTTTGCCTTGCGGCGAACACCCTCCCTTAACCTTCCAGCACCGGGCAGGTATCAGGCTCTATACGTCATCTTTCGATTTTGCAGGGCCCTGTGTTTTTGCTAAACAGTTGGTTGAACCATTTCATTGAATCCGTCCGAAGACGGAACGCTTTATCCCGAAGTTACAGCGTCAATTTGCCTAGTTCCTTCTCCACGGCTCACCCGAGCGCCTTAGAATATTCATCCCGTCTACCTGTGTCGGTTTACGGTACGGGCTGCTATACTCGCTTTTCTTGGAAGAACTTTTACCACTACGCTTTGTCCGAAGACTCGGCTCAGCTATTCCGTCAGCTTATGTGGCTAGCATTCTCCGTCACTTTTAGTATATAGCAGGCGCAGGAATATTAACCTGCTTTCCATCAGCTACCCCTTTCGGGTTTGCCTAAGGACCCGGCTAACCCTGATCCGATTAACGTTGATCAGGAAACCTTAGACTTTTGGCGAAGAAGTTTTTCACTTCTTTTATCGTTACTTATGCCTACATTTTCTTTTGAAACCGCTCCAGCAATGGTCGCCCATCACCTTTGATGCAGGTTTCAATGCTCCCCTACCGAATACACCTCATGGTGCATCATAGAGCTTCGGTTCACAGTTTGATGCCCGATTATTTTCCGTGCGGGACCTCTCGACCAGTGAGCTGTTACGCACTCTTTAAATGAATTGCTGCTTCCAAGCAAACATCCTGGCTGTTATAGAAGTCCTACCTCGTTTGTTCAACTTAACTGTGTATTAGGGACCTTAGCTGCTATTCTGGGTTATTTCCCTCTCGGCCACGGATCTTAGCACCCGCAGCCTCACTCCCGGTAATATCTGTTAGCATTCGGAGTTTGTCAGGGTTTGGTAGGCGGTGAAGCCCCCTAGCCCAATCAGTAGCTCTACCTCTAACAGAATTATAATCCGAGGCTGTTCCTAAAAACATTTCGGGGAGAACGAGCTATCTCTCAGTTTGATTGGCCTTTCACCCCTATCCACAGGTCATCCCAAAACTTTTCAACGTTAACGGGTTCGGTCCTCCAGAAGGTGTTACCCTTCCTTCAACCTGCCCATGGATAGATCACAAAGTTTCGCGTCTACCCCCACTGACTAATCGCCCTATTTGGACTTGCTTTCGCTACGGCTTCGTCTCTTAAAGACTTAACCTTGCCAGTGAGGAGTAACTCGTAGGCTCATTATGCAAAAGGCACGCCGTCAGCTACTCGTACTCCGAAGAGTAGTTTGGCCTCCGACCGCTTGTAGGCACACGGTTTCAGGTACTATTTCACTCCCTTGTTTAGGGTGCTTTTCACCTTTCCCTTACGGTACTGGTTCACTATCGGTGTCTGAGAAGTATTTAGCCTTACCAGATGGTGCTGGCAGATTCAGGCAGGATTCCTCCGGTCCCGCCTTACTCAGGATACTGCTCGTCCTCATCAATTTGTGTTTACGGGGCTATCACCCTCTATGGCTCAACTTTCCAGAAGATTTTACTTGATGATGATTTCTAAATGCAGTCCTACAACCCTGCAGCGGCACGCCGCCACAGTTTGGGCTATTCCCTTTTCGCTCGCCACTACTCAGGGAATCACTGTATTGTTTTCTTTTCCTCCGCCTACTTAGATGTTTCAGTTCAGCGGGTTGACTTCCTTTCGGATAATACACCTTCAGTGTACTGGGTTGTCCCATTCGGAAATCTGCGGATCTAATGCTTGTGTGCAGCTCCCCGCAGCTTATCGCAGCTTACCACGTCCTTCATCGTCTCTCAGACCCAAGGCATCCACCATGTGCCCTTAATTGCTTTAAAAAAATTAGAAACTAGAATTTGTTATTCTTGTAGTTTGTTACCCGACCACTAACTTCAGACCAACCAAAAATGGTGTGTTCTAAAAATTATGTGATCGATAAAATTATTAGATACTCTTCTAACAACTTTTTCCCAATATGTCAAAGAACTTTATCAATCGCATTACTGCAAATGATCAGTTGATGATAAGGATTGAACCTTCACGCCGATTGCGTCATCAATTTCTATTTTAAGAACTGTGGAGGATATCGGATTCGAACCGATGACCCCTAGCTTGCAAAGCTAGTGCTCTAGCCAGCTGAGCTAATCCCCCTCTGAGGTCATGGTCGCAAGTAGTAAACTCGTGACTACTGACTATTGACATTAAGTAGACCCGACCAGATTTGAACTGGTGACCCCTACATTATCAGTGTAGTGCTCTAACCAGGCTGAGCTACGGATCTATGTAGCCCCTTTTTGATTCGGGTTACTAAAATAAAGAGCATAAAAAAATGAAAGTAAGGGGAAACAACAGCAAGTAAGTACTTGCTCTAAAAAGGAGGTATTCCAGCCGCACCTTCCGATACGGCTACCTTGTTACGACTTAGCCCCAGTCACTAGTTTTACCCTAGGCGGCTCCTTACGGTTACCGACTTTAGGTACACCCAGCTTCCATGGCTTGACGGGCGGTGTGTGCAAGGTCCGGGAACGTATTCACCGTAGCATTGCTGATCTACGATTACTAGCGATTCCAGCTTCATGGAGTCGAGTTGCAGACTCCAATCTGAACTGAGAAGAGGTTTTTGGGATTAGCTTCATATTACTATGTTGCAGCCCTTTGTCCTCTCCATTGTAGCACGTGTGTAGCCCTGGGCATAAAGGCCATGATGACTTGACATCATCCCCTCCTTCCTCACGTCTTACGACGGCAGTTTCACTAGAGTTCCCAGCGTTACCTGATGGCAACTAGTGAT
>Ga0315912_10000117_pt1 | contig 181996 bp, 179 predicted proteins | sample VfabasoilMG_FD_204469 | JGI IMG/M metagenome (GOLD analysis project Ga0315912, IMG submission 204469) | Garden soil microbial communities collected in Santa Monica, California, United States - V. faba soil | ecosystem: Environmental > Terrestrial > Soil > Garden | place: USA: California...
ATGAGCCGCACCTAGTGCCCCATCTTCTCGAACGTGCGAGCCCAGTGGTGTGCTGTTGCACAGGCCTCGATCCCGATCAGGCAAGGCTCAAGTTTGGCAAAGAAGGCCTCTAACTGTGCACGGCGAAAGTGCGCGCGCATCTCCGTCTCGATCTCGACGAGGAGAGTGGCCAGAGCATCACCGTCCGTCCCATCGACTTTGCTCAGAAGCGATTCGAGGAAAGCATGATCGCTGTCCATGAGAGGAACATCGAGAACAAATTCTGGTGATGTCATGTGCCACCCGATCTCGGGAGCGCCGAAAGCGGCTGAGGCCGAGCTTGGCGCACATCGTGCGGAGGCCCTTTGACTTGCGCTAACCAGCATAGAGCTGGTGCGGCCACGCGAGTCCTAACCTAAATCAATCACCAAGCCGCATGCTGATGTTAGGCCCCCTCAAGTGACCTGGGATCTCGTGAGTAGATGAAGTCTTCTCGTAGCGGCAATAGCAAGGGCGCACTCTGCCGAGCAAAGCGCCTCGTCTTTTGTCGCAGGATAGTTCCGATCAGGAGGGGCGACGAGAAGCTCTACAAGAGCGTCGCGCCCGTGCGGTTTGGCATGGCTGGCGCCAAGTTCGCAATGTAAGCGTCGTTTCGTTTTGCCGGTGCAAAATGCGCTCGCATCGGAGAGGCGAACGCCAATTTCTTTTCTGGAGCGTCCATACGATGGGCAGCAACATTGGCTCCGACTTGCCGGAGGTCCTTGATTTCGGGCCGGTAAATTTGCCGCGGGATCAGATGATTGCATTCGCCAAGAGATTCGACCCCCAACCTTTCCACGTTGATGAGAATGCAGCAGCGAGCACGCTGCTGGAGGGGCTTGCGGCGTCTGCCTGGTATGTATGCGCCAAGTTGCTCGGCTCCCTGCAATATTCTGCCAGAAGTCGGGGCATTCTCTTGGAGGTTGCCGGTGCCGAGCAAGTCATCCTTCTGGCCCCCGTGCGCGCAGATGATGCCCTGAGTGCCAAGATGCATTTCGGCCCCGTAAGGGCTTGCGGTTGCGGAGGTCATGCCTGCAGCGGCCGGCTTGAGGCCTCAAACCGCTGTGGTGAAAGCGTTGTCAGAATACTGCTGGATTGCATCATTCGCAGAAAGGGCAGTGGCCACGAGACGGCTTTTGAAAATTGCGTGTTGAGACGAGCCAGGCCCGCGCGTGTGCTGCGCAGGCCGCGCGAGGATGCCATTCGATTTTTTGATGAAGTCGAGATTGGAGATGAGATTGTACTCGGGAGCTATACCTTCGGGCAGGGTGAGGTCGATGACTACCTTTCCTGTACCCACTCCGGGGACCATCAGTTACTCTTGCCTTTCCATGAAGGTAAGCCTGTCGTTCCAAGCTGGCATTTGCTGGGCGCCTGGATGCAGCGGATGGTTCGATACTACCAGCAAGAGGTAAGCAGGTTTGCCGCCTGGGGCCGCGTGGCGCCGCGGCTGGGGCCGGCTGCTGGCATCAAGCAGCTGCGCTGGCAACGTCCCGTATCGATTGGCGACACGATCACATTTCGCGGCTGGGCGGAGCGAAAAATAGAAATTGCTACGCAAAAGAAATGGGGGCTCCTTATCGTCGGCGCCGAGGGTGTAGATTCCCGAAACAATCTTGTTTTTTCACTGTACCCTCAAATGCTTCTTGAGCGCAATTGAGCTGCATGCCGCAAATTGGATCCGTCTGATCTGGGCCGTAGATCGAGACAGACTGCGGGCGCTTAACCGGAGTTAAGCAGACCTGCCCGACTGACTGCTAGGCGACCCTTTGAGGCTCAAAGCGAAATCCATTTGCGCGCGGCCTTGTTTGCAGACTCAGACGTGGGATCATGCGACTTTAGAATTTGCGTGTAACCTTCCCCATGGGGCTCGATCGCACCTGTTCTCCTCCAGATCCCGCGGAGTTTCGCCGGTATCCGAGAACCCTGGAGAAAACTGTGAGGCGTAACTGACATGACCAGCGGCTTTGCTCGCGAGGCGCAGCTCGAGCTCTATCGCAAGATGCTGCTCATCAGGAAAGTCGACGAGATGCTGGGCAATGCCTCGCTTGCGTGCGAGCTGCCGGGGCCCGTCCACCTCTATGTCGGGCAAGAGGCGGTCGCGGTAGGCGTCTGCACACATCTCACGGAGCGCGACTGGATCGCGAGCACCCATCGGGGGCACGGCCACTTTCTGGCCAAGGGCGGCGACCTATCGGCGCTCGTCGCGGAAGTGTTCGGGCGCGAGGCGGGGATTTGCAAGGGTCGCGGCGGCTCGATGCATGTCGCCGATTTCTCGAAGGGCATCATCGGCGCCAACGGCATCGTTGCGGGAGGTATAGCGCTCGCGACGGGGGCAGCGCTTGCGGCCCAGCTCGAAGGTAAAGGCCGGGTGGCCGTTGCCTTCTTCGGCGATGGGGCCGCGAACCAGGGCGTGCTGATGGAGGCGCTCAATGTCAGCGCGCTGTGGAAGCTGCCGCTGGTGCTCGTGTGCGAGAACAACGGCTTTTCCGAGTTTTCGCCGACGGCAAGCGTCACGGCGGGGCGAATAGCGGAGCGCGCGGCTCCTTTCGGAGTTCCTTATGAGATCGCCGATGGAAACGATCTCGAATCCGTGTGGCGGGTCGCCGGCAATGCGATTGCGCGCGGGCGCGCGGGCGAAGGGCCGATCCTGCTCGAGTTCGAGACCTATCGCCTGCGCGGTCACATGGAGCAGGAGAGAAGCTTTCTCAGCAAGGCATACCGCACCAACGAGGAGCTCGAGGCCGCCAAGCGCAATGATCCGCTCGTCAGGTTCCGCAATGCACTCTTGTCCGGAGAGCTCGCGCAGCCAGACGAGCTTCAGGCCATCGAGAGCGAGGTCGAGCGCGAGGTAGCAACGACCAAGGCAGCGGCGAAGGCTTCGGCCTGGCCTGATCCGCGGGATGTCGGCGAGTACATGTTTGCGTAAGAGGAGTATCAGACGTGGTCAAGAAACGCATGGTCCACGCGATCAGCGCGGCACTTGCCGAGGAGATGGAGCGCGATCCCAGGGTCATCCTGTTCGGCGAGGACGTCGAGGCGAGCATGTTCGGAGACACCGCCGGATTACGCGACCGGTTTGGTCCCGAGCGCGTCCGCAACACGCCGATCTCGGAGGCGCTGATCTCGGGCATGGCCGTCGGCGCGGCGGCGGCAGGCTATCGCCCCGTCTGCCATATGATGTACGGCAACTTTCTCTACACGGGCTTCGACGCCATCGCCAATCAGGCGGCCAAGCTGCGCTACATGACCGGCGGGCAGATCACGCTTCCGCTCGTCTATCTGGGCGTCATCGGAGGAGGAAAGTCGACGGCGGCCCAGCATTCCGACGCCATCTATCCGGCTCTGATGAACCTCGGGGGCCTGAAGGTGGTCGTTGCCGCGACGCCCGGCGACGCCAAGGGCCTGCTCAAGGCCGCGATCCGCGACGACAACCCAGTCGTGTTCCTGCAGGCCGCGGGACGCGGCGGCGAGCACGGCGAAGTCCCCGAAGGAGACTATGTGCTGCCGCTCGGGAAGGCTGATGTGAAGCGGCAGGGATCGGACATCACGATCATTGCCATCGGCAACATGGTTCGCCATGCGCTGCTTGCGGCGCAGGAGCTCGCGGCGGAAGGAGTCGACGCCGAGGTGCTCGATCCGCGCACGCTGCACCCGCTCGATGAGGAGGCCATCATCCGCTCGGTGCGCCGGACGGGCCGGGCTGTCGTCGTCGACGAGGCCCACAGCAGTTGCGGAGCTGCGAGCCACATCGCGGCGATCGCAGGTGAGCGCCTGTTCGACGCTCTCAAGGCGCCGATCCGTAGGGTGACGGTGGGCGACGTCGCCATGCCGTTCTCGCCCCCGCTCGAGCAGGCGCTCCTTCCCGGCAAGGACGATATTGTTCAGGCCGCCCGCTCGGTCTTGCGACATGGTGCGAGGAGGCCATCAGTTGCCTGCTCGCATGAGGCGTGAGCACAGAGCACACGCCCAGGCCGGCCATCCGAGCCGAGGGGGTGATCTCTGCTGGGTATCTTCGCGCGGAGCAAGATCTGCGTCAAAAAGCGCGACCCCGGACCGTTATTCCGGTCCGGGGTCGCGTTCGCCCGATGAGTTGTCCGTTACGCCGCCCTGACGGTCGCGAGGAAGCGGCCGACCTCGCTGCGAAGCTTCTCGGACTGCTTCGACAGATCGGAAGCCGACGACAGCACCTGATGCGATGCTGCGCTCGAGCTTTCTGCCGCCTGACTCACGCCGGAGATATTGCTCGTGACCTCCGTCGTGCCCTTGGCTGCCTCGTGGACGTTGCGCGCGATCTCCTCCGTCGCGGCACCCTGCTCGGTCACCGCAGAGGCGATCGCCGTCGCAATGCCGTTGATCTCGCCGACCGTCTGGCTGATGACGAGAATGCTGTTGGCAGCCTGCTCCGTCGAGGCCTGGACGGTGCTGATCTGGGAGGCAATCTCGGCGGTCGCCTTCGTGGTCTGATCGGCAAGTGCCTTGACCTCCTGCGCGACGACCGAGAAGCCCTTGCCGGCCTCACCGGCCCGCGCCGCCTCGATCGTGGCATTGAGAGCCAGAAGATTGGTCTGGCGCGCAATGTTGTTGATGAGATCGACGATGGTGCCGATCTTCTTCGCTCCCGCCGACAGATCGGCAACCTGCGCGGTGGTCTGCTTGGCCTCCTCGGCGGCCTTCTCGGCGATTTGCGTGGACTGCTCGACCTGCCGGCTGATCTCACGCACCGAGCCCGAGAGCTCCTCCGCAGCCGTTGCCACGCCGCGAACGTTGACCGCCGCCTGCTCGGAGGCCGCTGCCACGACCGTCGATTGCGCCGAGGTCTCCGCCGACGAGGCTGACAGCGACTGGGCCGCCGACTGCAGCTCCATGGCCGCATCGGAAACGGAGTTGACGACCGCGCCGACAGCTTTCTCGAAGCCATCCGCAAGCTCGAGCATCATCTTCTTGCGCTCGGCTTCGGCCCGCGCCTTCTGCGCCGCAGCCTCGGCCTCGAGCTCGCGCGTGCGGATCATGTTGTCCTTGAAGATCTGCACCGCCGACGCCATGCCACCGATCTCGTCGCTGCGCCCGGTGCCGGGGATCTCGACCGTCGTGTCGCCGTTCGCCAACGTCCCCATCGTGTCGGTCATGCTCCGGATCGGGGGCACGATCGAGCTGCGGGTGAGGTAGGCGATGAGCCCGGCGCCGCCCAGGCCGACGGCCAGGAGAACCCACTCGAGCGTCGTCAGGAACGACATGCCACTCGCGGCCGCCTTTGAATCCACCGCCAGCATCTGCTGCTGATCGTCCTTGAGTCCGCCGACGCGCGTGCCGTCCGCCTGCTTGGCGCCGACCATGAGATCGAGGATCTTGCCGGCCCGCGGCGCAGCCTCGGTGGCAAGGATGTGCACGGGACGATTCCATTCCGGCGATTCGCGCTTCGCGATGATTTGGGCCGGCAGCGGCTCATAGCCTTCAAACGCCTTGAGAACGGCGTCGAAGGAGGCGCTCTGCGACGGCGTCAGGAGATCGCGCTGATCGGTCACGGCTTGAAGAGCGACTTTGAAGACCTCTGAGATGCGCAGGAACTCGTCCTTGTTGGTCTTCTCGCCCGAAAGCAGGAACATCCGAAGCTGAGCCGCGGAGGCTGTGAGATTGCCGCGGACGTCGGCCATGCTCTTGAGCAGGTGCTTGCGCGCGGGCGTTGCCTCGAGCGTATCCTCCTCGTTGATCATCTTCGTGATCTCGGAGAACATCGTGCCGACGCGCGGCGCCGCTTCGGCGCTGAGCAGCTTCGTTGCGGGGAAGGCATCGGCCGTGAAGGCCACTGACTCCGCCTTATCCTGAGCGGAACGGAACTCTCCGAGCAGCGCCTTGGCCTCGGACCATTTCTGCTGATTTTCGGGATTGGTGAAACGCGCCGCCATCTCACCGAAGCGCTCTGAATTCTTGTCGAGGCCTTGCCACGCAGCGGCCCGCTCGGTCTTGCCCTGCTCGTTGCCGGTCAGAAGATAGCCGCGCAGCGTTGCCAGTGTCGTGACGATGTCGGCTACGATCTCGGTGCTGGTGATCGCCACGGGCACCCTGAGGCTTGTCATGCGGTCGAAGGTTGCCGACACGCTGGCGACAGTCCAGATCGTCGCTCCGACCGCAACGGCCAGCACCGTGGCCAGAAGAGCAAAACCCGTGATCAGACGGCCGCCAATTGTCAGTTTACGGAAATGAGAAAGTTCGAGCATGGCGCTTGCCTCATGATTTGGCTGTCGTTGCCTAGTATTCGCGCATAAATCTCAATTCCGATTTAATTCAAATTTGATCCGCATCAGAACTTGCCCGGCAATTATGCTGCAAACATAATAATGCGCCGCGAATCCTGATCTCAATCAGCATGCCGCAAATCGTGTTGCTTACGTCACGATTTCATACGCCAGAGTTTCAGGACCCTCACGCGCGACGATAGGATATACAAACAAAGCAAAGCTACAAAGGTGCGAGCCAATCGGACCAGTGCGCATTAAATTGCGCGTCCTGCCGTATGACGCGCCCTGCCTTTATTGCCAGAAGCGGTCGTTTCGCGCTGAACGGCACCAGCGCTAGACGCCTCCAGATCAAGAAAACAAAGAACATGGGCCGCACTCTAAACGGCGGAATATAGCGAATTCATCACGTTCAATTTCCCGAAGAGTCATTGGGAGTATGACTTTGAGCATCAACCGAAGAAATCCAACCCGTCTTCACCGAGACGTTGCGCGCATTCAAACCGAGGCACTTCCGCCTTCGACTCACGCACGATCGCATTTTGATTGAAACGTGAGCCAATTCACGCAATCTCTCGTATCATACCGCCTCCCCGCGGCTGTCACGCCTGATGCCGCGACCTGAAGGGGGCGAACGCGCAGATTTTTCTTGTGAGGACTCTGGCAGTTCGAACTGTTCCAACAGCTGCTCCAGAACCGGGCGTATGCCTTTCAATTCCTTCAGATGTGCCGCGGCAAGACGGCTCATGATACTTTCGGCCTTCGCCGACAGCGTGACAGTCACGCGACGCGCGTCATTCTTGTCCTTGCCCCGGACCACAAAACCGCTCTTCTCCAGCCGATCGACAAGCTCGACGGCAGTGTGGTGTCGGATCATCAGACGCTCCGCGATGTCGCCGATCCCAAGTTCGGTACGGCCCCGGGCGCCCTTAATGGCGAGCAGAGCCTGATACTGCTGAGGACTGAGGCCCGCGGCTCCAGCCGCTTGCTCGCTGAAGGCAAAAAAGAGCCTGAGCGCGTATCGGAAGTCCGCTAGGGCTTCATAGCTCCCTTTGCTGAGCTTGCGCGGCGGGCTGGACTTGGGCATGGGGCTCTCTTGATTTTATCGTATTACGATATATTGTGATCGTCACCAGTCACAGGGTGTGATCCGGGTGCGTACGGCGGCTTCATGTCGCGGCGCGGCAGGAATATAGTATGGCCAGACGCAGCGATCCCAGAACCGTGGCAGCGAGAAAAGGCATCGCTGCAGACACAGCCTTCGGTGCGGTTGCCCCACCGATCTACCTATCGACCACCTATGCATTTTCTGGTTTCGAGCGCGCTGGCGCGCATGATTATTCGAGGACGTCCAATCCGACACGGTGCCTTCTGGCCGAGACATTGGCGGAGCTCGAAGGGGGAGACGGTGCGGTGGTCGTCTCCTCGGGAATGGCCGCGGTCGATCTTGCGCTCAGCCAGCTTAGGGCCTTCGATCTGCTCGTGGCACCGCACGATTGCTACGGCGGGACGCACCGGCTGCTTTCGGCACGCCGCGAGTTGAAACATTTCGATGTGATGTTCGTCGATCAGGGCGACCCAAAGCAGATGGAGGAGGCTTTTGCAGCGTCACCGACCATGATCTTGGTGGAGACGCCGAGCAATCCTTTGATGAGGGTCGTCGATATCCGGTCGATCACGAAACGCGCCAGAGAAGTCGGCGCCAGGGTGGCGGTGGACAACACTTTCCTGTCTCCCGCCCTGCAGCGGCCTCTTCTTCTGGGCGCGCACTACGTCATCCATTCGACGACCAAATACCTGAACGGGCATTCGGATGTCGTAGGCGGCGCGGTCGTTTGTGCCGACAAATCGGATGCCGAGGCCCTCGCAGCTTGGGCCAATGTGATCGGAACCACCGGCTCTGCCTTCGACTCCTATTTGACGCTTCGCGGCGTGAGGACACTCTTCCCGCGCGTAGCACAACAGCAGGAAACGGCGCTCGCGATCGCGAAATATCTCGAAAGCTGCCCGGCCGTGGCCCGGGTTCACTACCCGGGATTACCATCGCATGCGGGGCACGCGATCGCGAAAGAGCAGCAATCCGGTTTTGGCGCGATGCTTAGCTTCGAGCTGTCTGGCGGCCTCGAACATGTCCGCCGCTTCGTCGAAGCGGTGCGGATATTCACCCTGGCCGAGTCGCTCGGCGGCGTAGAGAGCCTCGTGGCCCACCCCTCAACCATGACACACGCCAGCATGGATGCCGAAGCACGCCGTGCAGCAGGCATTACAGATGGCCTCTTGCGCCTCTCGATCGGTCTCGAAGCGCAAGAGGACTTGCTCGAGGATCTGGAGATTGCACTAGCCGCCGCATGCAATGAGCAGTTGAGAGCGTCAGGGTAAATGGCTGTCTTCACGCAAGCGGGAGTGCTGCGAATGGAACAAGTGGCGAGGCATATTAGAAAAGAGCATCGCGTCGCTGTTTTCACATCCAGGCATCCCACGTCATTGGGCATTTTTCAGGCCGACCGCCGGTCACAACGAAGAAGATGAGCCGCATGGCGAAAGCAAAAAGGGAGATGTTGGAGGGAACAGCGAGACCGTGCAGTCCCTCGCCCATCGTAGCGCTTCTGGCCGCGCTGTTCGCAACGGAAATACGCGCTTTTCGAGGTCTCGAGTCCCTGGGCAAAGTCTTTTGGGGATACGGCATCTTGGGAAGTGCTGCGCTCGCGGCGCTCTATGTTGCCGCCATGAACGAGGGCCGATCCACGGTCGCGGAGCTCCTGCTATTGTTCTTTGCCCTCTACACGCCGTGGGTTCTCGTGGCCGCTTGGCGCTGCGCGTCCAATTCCCATCCGTTTTGGACAACGCTTGCACGTAGCCTCACGGTGGCCTGGGGCATCAATACCGCCTTGGTGCTGCTCTTCCTTCAATTGAGCATTCTGGCCATGTAGTCTGGCCACGTAGACGGGGATCTGAGATACGGAGCCGCGCCCCGTGTGGCACGCGGCTATGCTGGCGCATAAAGCTGCGCCTGCTTCTTTGAGGCGTTGGCGAACAACGGCTACGCGATGTTCGATGGTGGGTCCTGGGCGAACAATCCTGTCATGGACGCACTGGTGGATGCGCTCACCTGCTTCGGAATTGAGCGCAGCCAGGTTGGGATTCTCAGTCTGGGTTGTGGAGAGATTTCATTCGGAGTGTCGGACACCAAATCCCGCGGTGGCATCCTGCACTGGTGGAATGTCTATTGGGCAGCAAAGCGTGCGCAATCCAAGGGTGGCGGCCGGACGAGAAGACTAGCGAGTTTGCGCAGGTTCTGAGGCGCGGCGGCGAGCAGGAACTCGTCTCTAGCGCCGCACGGACCACGCAGGCGTAGGATACGTTTGAGGTGCGCGAACTGCCTCTCGAACTTCTTGCGGTCACGTCGCGAGCGCGCATAGCCCTCGGTGCCGAACAGCGATAGGGCGACTTCGCGCGCTGCCTCGTAGATGCTGCGCGGGATCTTGCGAAGCGGCTCCCTCGGGCAGCACCGGGCCTTCAGCGGACAGCTCCGCCAGTCCGCTGAAGGCCCGCGACAGAGCATAAGGTTGTCGTTGAAGACGGTGCCCGTCGTCCTCAGATGCTTGCCGCCGGGGCAGACGATGCGCATGCGGATCACCAGCTCAGGATCGATCGATGGCCGGCCGGTGTGACCATTGTGGTCCGCAAGCTCAAGGCGCAGATCGACGAGTGCGGCTGCCGTCAACACGCCGATGCAACGGAGCAGGTGGTCGGCGGGAACACGCTCGTCGAGGTGAAACTCGTAGAAGAGACGGGCTTGGTCCGCCGTCTGCCGCCCATCATCGCCGGCCTTCGTCGCTGCCTGATAAGACGGAATCACTATTAGACGGTGCCCTCAACGGCGTTCTTCAACACAATCGGCCTGAAGCGTCGGGCGATCCTTTTCCGCTATCTGGGGTGGTGCTGACATCCGCACGGCCCGGTTGAGATACGGGGAGCCTGCGATGCCGGAAGTCTGCAGCTCTGCACTTTGCGGACAATGCTAGCCGGACATACGAGGGTGGTCCCATTTGGACTTCGTGGATGTCGCGGCAGAGCGGCGCCACCGACCATCCAACCTGTGCTTCGGGCCAGAAGCCGACACTATTCGGCAACTTGAGTGTGCAGACAGCACGGCGACACTCTCGCTGCCGGTCGGCGTTGTGCGTTACTCGAGGAGCTGGCGTGCTCGCGTGCTCGCGTGGCGACAGGCATTGCAGCTCACGGCGGTCTCAGCTCACGATCCGCCGAGCCTCAGCGATTGGATCGACATGAGAAGGTCAGCGCTGAAGCCAATTTGGCTCGTGGCGCTATAGAGAGAAACCGTGGGATCGGTGGTGGTTGCGGCATTTTCGGCATCGTATTTGGCCGCGAATTTCTGAATGAACTTCTCGAGCTTCTCCGAATCCTGAAGATCCTCAATGTCCATCATGGAATCGATCGTTTTGGCCTGCGTGTCGACATCCTGCAGGGACGAGAGCTCGGAAATGCCGAACGTCGTCTGCACCACCTTGAGCAAAGCGGCATCGGCGAGAATGCCGTAGGCGCTTGTCACCTGAGACGCCTTTCGCGAGAAATAGAGAGCGAGGCGAACGCCTTCGTTCTTTTCACCTTCGCTCGTCTCGAGCGTCTGGCGCACATACTTGTCGACCGTGTCCGTCTCGACGGCAGAAGTTGCCGTTGTCGACTCCCCGTAGGTATTGAAATCGAAGGCGGTTGCCAGCGCTTTGAAACGTGAGTCACTCAGCTTGTTGGCGAGGCTGTCGGTGTCGGAGACGCCGCCCTCGAGCACTTTCCTGATCATGCCCTTGGCATAGATCATGTCGTCGAGATTGTAGGCCTTCATGGCGTAGCGGTAGAGACGGTCGTTCTTCAGGAGGTCATCCACGGATTTCACCTCCGAGATGTGCTCCTTGAAGTATTCCGTCTCGCGCGCGGTGTCGGTCTGCTTGGCCGTGTTGGCCAAGCTGCGATCGAGGTTGCCGGAGATTAGGTTGAAAGACGTGTAGGTGCTCAGCATCGCGCTTCTCTCCCGACCCGGCTGCAACGCGCCGTCACGTTCGCCAACAATGGCCGCTAGGCCGAAATTACCTCACTCGCCTCGGCGGACTGCCACTCGCTATAGGCGCGCTGAGCCAGCATCAGCATGCGCATGCTGCCTTCGGAGGTGCCGGAGGCGCTGGCGTCATCCTGAGTGAGACCGGAGAGGGCCTCCTGCGCGGCGCCAAGATCGCCGGACTTGACGGCATCGAGCAGCGACTTGAACGCGTCGACGCGGTCTGAGCTTGCTTCATCGCTGCCGTTCGCGAGATCCTTCCCGCCTTCGAGCATGGCGCTCAGCACGCTCTGCGCCGTGTCGATATCTCCCTCGTCGAGCGCATCGAACAAGGCGAGGAGATCATTGGTCAGCTCGGGCGGAGGGGGCGGCGGCGCGTTGGCGCCCTGCGTGGACATGCTCTCCTGGAAGGCGGTCAAGGCATCCTGGGCGGCGTCGATGTCGCCGTCCTTCACGGCCTCGAGCAGAGTCTCGAGATCATCCATGAGCTTCTGGTGCGACTCGGACGCGGAGCCGAGTGCCTCGATCTTCTGATTGAAGGTTTCGAGCGCATCCTGCGCGGCGTCCAAGTCGCCCGATTGCACGGCCTCGAAGATCGACTGCAGCTCCTCGGCGATCTCAGGCGGCGGCGGGGGCGGAGGCGGCGCGGTCTCCTCGGCCGAGGCGGCATCCTGGATGGCCTGGAGCGCGCTCTTGGCCGCGTCGAGGTCGCCCGACTGCACGGCCTCGAAGAGGCTCGTGAAGCTCGAGACGAGATCCGACTGCGTCTGCGCGGAGCCGTCCGCGTCCGAAGCAGTCTGCGCGAGCTTTTCGAGCGCGCTCTGTGCCGCATCGAGATCACCCTCCTCGACGGCATCGAAGACGGACTGAAGCTCCTCCATGAACTGCGGCGGGGGCGGAGGTGGAGGAGGTGCCGCCGGCGCGCCGCTGCGCTCGGTGGAAATCTCCTCCTCGAGAGCCTGCAAGGCGGTCTGGGCGGCGTCCATGTCGCCCTCTTCAACGGCATCGAAAAGCGCCTTGAGGCTGTCGGGCAATTGAGGCTTGCCGGACGAAGCGTCGGTGCGCGAGCTGTCGAGCGCCTGCATGTGCATTGCTGACATCATTTTGCGGGCGCCCTTGACGGCGGTGGATTCGCTCGCGCCGGACACGCCGTTGCCCTGAAACGCGGCTAAAGCCTGCTGGGCACCCTCGAGGTTTCCGGCTTGGACGGCCCCCGCAAGACTGTCGAGATCCTGGCGACGCTGGCGATGGATATTTGATACGCCCTGGGGCGTGGAGTTCAGAGATGAGATTGACATGGCTTTTCCTGCTTTGGCGGATGTGGTCGGCTATCTGCGCCAGAGGACATGCAAAACTCGGCAGCGCGTACATTGAGCTTTTTTCTTTTCGGCTTTCCCGAAACTTAACGGGGGCGCGCCTGTAACGTGCGGTTACACAATCGGCGGACTTCGCCTCGTCGCGACCGGGCAACTCATCGAAACAACCTAAGCGAAATTGCAGTCGGTCGGCGCCGGGCCGGGCCGCCTCTTGTCACGCCTGATGAGGCTGCACATCGGCCCGGCGCCTAGTCCGCACGAACCTCGCGCAGCGTGCGGGGAAGCATCGAACTGCGCGAGGCGAGTGCGGAATTGATCACGGGCGCGGCGGCGCACCGGGGTGGGGGTGGCAATCGGCCTTGGCGACGTGATGCAGGGGCCCCGGGGGCGGACCGAAGCCGGGCCCGCGCGTGGCAAAGGGCGGCGCAAGAAGTGCTTCCGCAAGACGACGCCGCTGCTCGTCTGCAAGGCCCGCCTTAAGGCGCGCGGCTGCGTTGCGCATGGCCTTGTGTGCATCTTCACGCGCAATATCCATGCGGTCTCGTGCTTCGAGCGCGGCGAGGACGTCTCCCTCGCGCGTGGGCGGCGGCGTGCCGCACAGCTCTCGCAGGGGCTTTTCCGCCTCGCGCGAGGCGGCCACGTAGGCATCCCATTCCGCGCGCTGCTCCGGCTTGAGCGCGATCTTGGCCTCGATGAAGGCCATGCGGGAAGCGAAGAGCGCTTCCTGATCGGCGCACATGCGTGATTCGGCCTCAGTCGGCGGGCCCGGCGGGTCGGCGAGGTTCTGGGCCGCGGCCACGCTTGGTATTGTCGCAATTGTCCACATCATGGTGAACGCATGAACGGCGAGGCGCGAGAGAGGGCTGGCGACAAACTGCATCATGGGCTCCAGTTTCTATTGCCGATACCGGAAGCTTACCGACGGCCGGGCCGTGGCTGATGACGCGGGCGTTTCCCGATGTAACCCGGTGTTACAGATGCGCGCTTGAGGCCGATCACGGCGGCACACTATGACGGCAGGAGAAGGATCCGGCCCCTCACATGCTCCAGACCGCACGCACCCCGCACATCCTCATCGTCGACGACGATCAGCAGATCCGATCTGGGCTCACGCGATTCCTCACGACACAGGGCTTGCGCGTCAGCCAAGCCAAGGACGGCGCCGATCTCTTCAAGACGGTCGGCGCCAACCAGATTGATCTCATCGTCCTCGACGTCATGCTACCGGGTGAGGACGGCTTCGCATTGTGCCGGAAGCTGCGCGCTTCGAATGACGTGCCGGTCGTGCTGCTGACGGCCGTCTCGGGCGAGACCGACCGCATTCTCGGTCTCGAGCTCGGCGCAGATGACTACATCTGCAAGCCTTTCCAGCCGCGCGAGCTCCTGGCGCGAATTCGCGCGATCCTGCGGCGCGTTCACAGTCTGCCGCCGAGCGCGAGCAAGCAGAGCAAATCGCTGCTCAAGTTCCTCGGCTGGTGCCTGGACCTCCACAACCGCACACTGACCTCGCCGGGCGCCGAGCTTGTCGAGCTGACCACCGGCGAGTTCGAGCTGTTGCAGGCCTTTCTCGAGCATCCGCAAACGATACTCACGCGCGATCAGCTCCTCGACCTGGCACGGGGACGCTCGAGCGCCGTGTTCGATCGCAGTATGGATGTGCAGGTGATGCGGCTCAGGCGCAAGATCGAGCCCGATCCGCAGCAGCCGACGATCATCAAGACCGTGCGCAACAGCGGCTACATCTTTACCGCGCCGGTCGAGAGCTCGAGCGACGAGGATATTGCATGAGATGGCTTGCCGGTCGGGTGCGACGGTTGCGTCTCTCCACGCGCATCGCGGGGGCGATCGTTCTGGCACTGGGCCTGATTCAGGCACTCGCGGTGCTGCAGTTCGCCCTTCTGCCCGAGGAGGAGTGGTCGGTCTACGGGCTGCGCTGGCTTGCCAATTCCGCGAAGCAAGCCGCCGACGCGGCATTTGCCGAACCGCCCGAGCGGCGGACAGCGGCCCTCCGGACCCTCGACGCGTCAAAGCACCTAAGAATGACCTGGCGCGAGGCACCTCCCGAATTGCCCGAGCGTGGACCGCCTCCGTTTGAGCAACACGCCGGGCCGGGAAAGCCCTCATTCCTCAACCGCATCAACGCCACGCTGAGAGAGGCTCTCGGCTCCAGAGCGCGAGCTCTCGCAGTCATGCTGGGTCCGGGTGGGCCGCCAGGACCGCCGCCGCGGCACAACATCGTCTTCAGGCCCCCCGAGATCGAGCAGCAGCTCGCTGCGGCGGGGCCGCTAAGCGAGAATGAGCCTGAGATCCCCATACCGGGCCGTTTCCGTATCGTAATCCAAGGCCAGGACGGCACTTGGATTACGATATCGCCGCTCAACGAAAGCTGGATGGGGCGGCTCAGGTATTGGCCCATCGTGCCGCTCATCGGAGGCACACTCATCGTTGTCGCACTCTCGCTTCTGACGGCGCGGCGAATCCTGGCTCCGCTCGGTGTTCTCGTCGCCGCAGCCGAGCGACTTGGAACGCAGCGCGAGCCGGTTCCCGTCGCGACCGCGGGATTGGGGGAGTTCACGGCCATCGGCAACGCCTTCAACGACATGCAGTCACGCTTGAAGCGCTTCGTCGACGAGCGCACGCAGATCCTGGCCGCGGTCTCGCACGATCTCAGAACATCGCTCACGCGGCTCGAGCTGGCGGCAGAAGATCTGCCTGCAAGCGAGCGCAAGCTCGAGATCTCCCGCGAGCTCGGCGAGATGGAGGCCATGATCGCCGCAACGCTATCGTTCGCAAGCGAGGATGCGCGTGCGGAACGGAGCCGTGTGACCGACATCGCGTCTCTGCTCATCAGTCTGTGCGACGATCAGAGCGACCGTGGTCACGATGCGAGCTACACGGGGCCCGACCATGCCAGCCTGATGTGCCAACCACTGGCCATGAAGCGCGCGCTGACGAACGTCATCGACAACGCGATCAAATACGGCGGCAAGGCGCGCGTGTTGCTGGCGATGACGGGGGATGCCGCCGTGATCGAAATCAGCGACGAGGGCCCCGGCATTCCGCAGGAGAAGATGGAAGAGGTCTTCGCGCCGTTCCGGAGGCTCGAGACTTCGCGGAGCCGGGCGACGGGTGGCGTCGGACTCGGTCTTACCATTGCCCGCGACGTGATCCACGCTCACGGCGGCACGATCTCGCTCGGCAACTCCGACCCGAGCGGCCTTATAGTGACCGTGACCCTGCCTTTGCCGTCAGCCAGAGGCGCCGCGGGCGCCGAGACGCCCGGTGCCTGAGCACCACGCCGCTATGTCGCAATCCTTCGCCATCTTTGATGGCTATCAAGGTGCGCAGCCGCCAAGTACGGAAAATTCCATAGGTTGTAGAGTAATTTGGAGCCCTCACGAATGAACGTCGCCCAGGGCTCGAAAGAGCGATTGGATATCGAAACGATCCTGGCCGCGAGCCGCAAGCCGGCGCTGGCCTCGCTCAGACGCAACAAGCTCCTGGCCGCCGCTATCGCTGCCGCGCTCTTGGCTCTCATATATTTCGCGTGGTCGTCGAGCGGCAGCCGGTCATCGATCCACTATGTGACGGAGGCGGCGACCCGCGGCGCACTCACCGTCGTCGTAACGGCGACGGGCTCGATCCAGCCGACCAACGAGGTCGATGTTTCAAGCGAGCTCTCGGGCATCGTGCGCACGGTGCTCGTCGACTACAACTCATCCGTGAAGGTCGGCCAGACGCTCGCCGAGCTCGACACCGACAAGCTCCAGGCAACGGTTGACAGCTCGCGCGCCAAGCTCGCCGCTGCCAAAGCCAAGCTTGCCGAAGCGGAAGCAACCGTCGTCGAGAAGGAGCTCGATCTCGCGAGAAAGCGCGACCTCGAGGCAAAGAAGTTCACCTCCACCCAGGATCTCGAGGCTGCACAGGCTGCCTACCACCGCGCTGTCGCCGTGACGGCAAGCCTCCGCGCCGAGGTCGGCGTTGCTGACGCCCAGATGAAGCTCGACGAAACGAACCTGTCCAAGGCCAAGATCGTCTCGCCGATCAATGGCGTCGTCCTCACGCGAGCCGTGGAGCCGGGGCAAACCGTGGCCTCGTCACTGCAGGCGCCCGTTCTCTTCTCCATTGCCGAGGATCTGAAGCAGATGGAGCTCCAGGTCGACGTCGATGAGGCCGACGTCGGCAAGGTGGGGGAGGGACAGGCCGCCACGTTCGCCGTAGATGCCTATCCCGATCGCAAGTTTCCCGCCACGATCCGCGAGCTGCGGTTCGCGTCCGAGACCGTTCAAGGAGTCGTGACGTACAAAGCCGTGCTCGCGATCGACAACGCCGAGCTTCTGCTGCGGCCGGGCATGACGGCGACGGCGGAAATAAAAGTCCTAGAGGTCGCCGACGCGATCCTCATCCCGAACGCCGCTCTGCGCTTTTCTCCGCCCGCAACGGAAGGAACCGACAGCGGCCAAAGTCTCCTCCAGCGGCTCCTCCCCGGTCCGCCACGCTTCCGCAAACCCAGCCCTCCGCCGGAGTCCGGTCCCAACCGCACCGTATGGATTCCCGAGGACGGCGCGCCGGCCGCCGTCAAGGTCACGATTGGATCGACCGACGGCAAGCACACCGAGATCCGCGAGGGCGAAATCAAGCCAGGGGAAGCCGTTATCGTCGATTCGACGACGACCGCGCCGTGACGGAGACCGATCGTGAATGAGCGCAACGGCGCAGCGCCTCTCATCGAATTCCGGGCCGTGACGAAGATCTACGGCCTGGGCGACGCGGCCGTGCATGCCCTTGCGGGTGTCGATCTTACGATCGAGGCGAGCGAATTTGTGGCCATCATGGGTCCCTCGGGCTCCGGCAAGTCCACAGCAATGAACATCATCGGCTGCCTCGATACGCCGACGTCAGGCGAGTACCTCTTTGAGGGTATCGAGGTGGGCCGCCTTGAACGCACCCAGCGCGCGCTCATCCGCCGCCATCTGCTCGGCTTCGTTTTCCAGGGTTTCAATCTCCTTCCCAGAACCACGGCAGTAGAGAACGTCGAGCTGCCCCTGATTTATCGCGGCACACCGGCCGAGGAACGCCGCGCCATCGCAACCGATGCCCTGGCGCGCGTTGGCCTCTCGGGCCGCGAAGCGCATACATCCGCCGAGCTTTCCGGCGGCCAACAGCAACGTGTCGCCATTGCGCGCGCCATCGTGACCGACCCCAGGGTTCTCTTGGCTGACGAGCCGACTGGAAACCTCGACACGAAGACCAGCCGAGAGATCATGGAGCTCGTTACGAGCCTCAATCGCGATCAGGGCATGACGGTTGTCATGGTGACGCACGAAACCGACATTGCCGCCTATGCCAGGCGCGTTGTTCACTTCGTCGATGGGCATGTCGATAGCGACATCCTCAACCGTGAGGCCGCGTAATGCTCGGCGAGACCATCAAGCTCGCCCTGCAGGCCATCCGGCGCAATGTGCTGCGGTCGCTTCTCACAGTGCTCGGCATTGTCATCGGTGTCGGTGCCGTCATCGCCATGGTCACGATCGGCAACGGCACCACCGCAAAGGTGCAAGCCGATCTCGCAAAGCTTGGCTCGAACGTCCTTTTCGTCAATCCCGGACAATTCGGGCCCGGCCGCGCAAGCGCGGACGCCAAGGCGTTTACGACCCGCGACGTCGAGGCTATCAGAAGCCAGCTGCCCGGCGTCCGGGCCGCCGCGGCGATGGCACAGAAGTCCGTGACCCTCGTCTACGGCACCGAAAGCCGCACGACGACCGTACTCGGAACGGACAACGATTATCTCGTCACACAAGACTGGGCTCTCAAATCCGGCCGCACATTTCTCGACGGCGAGATCCGGGGTGGCCGGGCCGCGTGCATTATTGGCGAGACGGTGCGCTCAAAGTTGTTCGGGCCCGAGGAGGCGGTTGGCGGCAACATTCGCGTGGGCAAGGTCTCCTGCGAGGTGATCGGTCTCCTCGTGGCCCGCGGCCAATCAAGTTTTGGCACCGATCAGGATGACATCGTGATCATGCCCATCCGCACCTTTCATCGGCGCCTCGCCGGCAATACCGATGTCAGCCGTGTGATCGTATCAGCGAAAGACGGCATCGAGACGTCAAAACTGCAGGCCGACATCGAGCGGCTGCTCCGCGAGCGACGTGGCATTGTCCACGGCAAGGAGGACGACTTCTCCGTGAGTGATCTGAAACAGATCGCTCAGGCGACCACCGGCACGACGGCAATGCTGACGGGCCTGCTCGGCGCCGTTGCAGCGGTGAGCCTCCTTGTGGGCGGGATCGGCATTATGAATATCATGCTCGTGTCGGTGACCGAGCGCACGCGCGAGATCGGCATTCGCCTCGCGATCGGAGCTCTCGAGCATCAGGTGCTTGCGCAGTTTCTCGTCGAAGCCGTGGTGCTGTCATTGTTCGGCGGCATCGCCGGCGTCGCAATCGGCCTCGGGCTCGCGGGGCTAGCAACGCAGATCTTGCAGGTTCCCTTCGTCATCGAACCATCGATCGTCCTGCTGGCCTTTGGGTTTTCGGCCCTCGTCGGCGTCGTGTTCGGCTATTTTCCGGCGCGCCGCGCTGCCCACCTGGATCCGATCGAGGCTCTCCGGCACGAGTAGCGCGTGAGATGAAGGGGCCTGCTGTGCTGTGCCCTGCAGATGGCCCTCGGCTTTCACTATGCGGACGACCGCATTGTTGTCATGGCAGGGCGCACCCGAGAGATCAGCAGCTGTAACGTACTGTAACACGCCATTTGTTGTCCGGCGCGGAAGGCCCCCATAGCCTCGCGGCAAGGCTCGACCGAATCGCAAGATTTCCCCTGAGTTGCCGTGAGTTCCCGGCGGTCCTCAACCGCTCTTGGGATGATGTCCTCTCTGCGGAGGCATAGAGGAGCTGGCCCGTTACCGGCTCCCTGCACAGCGAACGGCGGCACACGCATGGCGTCGAACATCTCAGGGCTCTCTCCGACAGCCATCGCCCGCCTGTCGACGACGGTAATGCGAGACCTGGAAAAGACGGACATCGAGCTTCTGACATCCAGCCAAGCCGCGGCGCTGAGATCGACCCAGCTCAACGCTCTGAACGAGACCAATATCGAGGCCTTTTCGGCTGAGAACGTATCGGCCCTCTCGCCCGTAAACCTGAGCAAGCTCAGCCTTGCGCTGTTCGAGGTGCTCGTCCAGGACGACCTTCAGGCACTGACGCCGGCGCAGATCGCGGCCTTGAGCGTGACCCAGCTCAACGATCTGACAACGGCTGAGGTCCAGGCTTTGAGCGCGGGCCAGCTCGGCGCGATCACATCCTCGCAGATCGCGGGACTGACGGCGACCACGATCTCCAAGCTGAGCCAGACGCAGCTTGCATCGCTTTCCTCCACTCAGGTTCATGGGTTTACCTCGTCGCAGCTCTCCGCGATGACGGAAACTGAGATTCAAGCGTTCTCGGTCACCGACCTATCGGCCACGCAGATTGCGCGCCTCTCCACTACGGCTTTCAATAACCTGAGCTCGTCACAGGTCGCAGCGCTCACCTCAACGCAGATCGGCTCCTTGCCGATGGCCATCCTCAATAGTCTGTCCGAAGCCGAGCTCACGGCGCTGACGACCACCCAGACCAGTGGACTGACCTCGCGCCAGCTCGCTGGTATGACGACGAACGCGATCGGCAATCTTTCTACAACGCAGCTCACGGCCCTTACCGCGACCCAGGTCAGCGGCATATCGGCTGCGCAGCTCGCATCATTGTCTGCCTCGGACATTCAAGCGATCGATGCCTCCGACTTCTCTGCCGCTCAGCTCGGCCGCCTCGGCACGGCCACTCTCGACAACCTGAGCTCCACGCAGCTTGCAGGCTTGTCGTCGGCCCAGATCAGATTCCTTACAACGACGCTGCTCAATAGTCTGTCGGCCACCGAGATCGAAAGCCTCACGACGACCCAGATCGGCGGCCTCACGCCGACGCAGATCGCCGCCGTGACGACAACATTGCTCAAAGCACTCTCAACTACGCTATTCGCCGCCCTGACCTCGACGCAGGTGAAGGGCCTCACGTCGACACAACTGACCGCGCTGGCGACGTCTTATATTCAGCTTCTCAATGCAGCGGACATCTCCATCACGCAAATTTCCAAATTGACCACGACGGCCCTCGACAATCTGTCCTCGACGCAGCTTGCTTCGCTGACGTCGACGCAGATCAGGGTCATGCCCACAACGCTGCTCAACAGCTTGTCGGCGACGGAAATCGAGGCGCTCACCCTTACACAGATCCAAGGCCTGACAGCAACGCAGGTCGCCGGCCTCTCTACAACGTCTCTTGCCTCGCTCACGGAGGAGCAGGTCGCCTCCTTCAGCACGACGCAAACTAAGGGTTTGACGTCTACGCTACTCGCCACCATGCCCGTTTCTGATCTCCGGTTGCTATCCGCCTCCGCGTTCACGCCCGCCCAGCTCGCCAACCTGACCATCACGACCTACCGCAATTTGAACGCGACCCAGGTTGCATCGCTGACGTCGGCACAGATCGCGTCGCTGTCTACGAGCCTACTCGGAACCATGACCGCGACGGAGCTGGCGGCACTTACGTCCACCCAGATCTCCGGCCTCAAGGCAACGCAGTTGGCCGCCCTCGATGAGGATCAGATCGACGGTTTCACGGCCAATCAAATTCGCGCCCTGAGCCAGTCCGCCTTGATCGGCCTGCTCGACACGCAAGTCGCCTCCCTGTCGAGCACGCAGCTTACCGCCCTGACGACGACGCAGGTCGCGACGCTCACTGCCACCGCTATCCAGGGCCTGACGACTGACGAGATCGCCGCGCTCACGACGACACAGACCGGGGCATTGAAGTCGACTCAATTGCGCCAGCTCCGCGAGGATCAGATAGCGGCACTCACGACCTCACAGATTCTGGCGCTCACCACCACCGCGCTCACCGGTTGGGTCGACACGCAAATCGCCGCCTTGAGCTCGACCCAGATCGGCGTTCTCGACCAGAGCCAGATCTCATTCATCTCCGCCAAAGGGATTCCGGGTCTCACGGTCGACTCGATCGCCGCGTTGAGCGCGACGCAGATCGGCGCGCTTTCTGCAGTCCAGCTCCGGACACTCACCGATACGCAAATCACCGCCTTGAGCAACTTGCAACTCGCGGCCCTCACGCAAACGCAGATCGCGGCCATTTCAACGACCGGGGTCACGGGCCTCACCGGCGCCCAGATCGCACAAATGACGACGACGCAGGTTGCCGCTTTCGTGTCGGTGCAAGTCGGAGCCCTGCAGGACACACAGATTGCGGCCCTGACCCAGACCCAGATGGCCGCTCTGTCGACGCAGGGAATTTCGGGACTTGTCGAAGCCCAAGTCGCCGCATTGGCGGCTACCCAGTTGGCCGCGCTCACCTCGACCCAGATCGGCGCACTCTCGACCCTCGGCGTCCGCGGCCTCACCGCCGAAGAGATCGCGGCGCTGACCTCCGAGCAGTTCTCAGAGCTGTCGTCGGTGCAGATGAAATCGTTTGCCGATACGCAGATCGTCGCCTTGACGTCGGCCCAGCTATCTCTGCTCGATTCTTCGCAGATCTCGGGCCTCTCCGCGAGCGCCGTCGGCGTGCTGTCGACGGCCGCGATCTCGACGCTCTCCGCATCCCAAATCGCAGCTCTCACCTCGACACAGATGCGAGCGCTCACGATAGAACAACTTTCTGCGCTGACGCCGGGTCAGCTCACCGGCCTTTCTTCCAGCCAGATCACGGCAATCCTCCCAGAGGCGCTCCCGGGACTCTCGACCGCGGCCCTTTCATCTCTTACCGCGACGCAAATCCGCGGCCTCAGGTCGCAACAGTTCGCTGCCCTCGACTTGACTCAGATTACAGTCTTGACGACGGCTCAGCTCGCGGCGCTGCGAACGACGCAAATGCCGGGCTTGACGGCCACCCAACTCGCAGAGTTCAGCAGCTCGCAGTTCACCGTGCTGGCGTCGAGCCAGATAGGGGCGTTGTCAACGTCGGCTATCGATGGCCTGACGTCCAGCGCGATTTCCCTGCTGACCGTCGCCCAGGCGGACGGCTTGACGCCGGCGCAGATGGCGGCGGTGACCGATATACAGCTTGCCCTGCTGAGTCCGACTCAGTTCGCGAGCCTTACTTCGACACAACTTTCCGGCATATCCACCTCGGCTGTCGCTGGTATGAGCGCGGCTCAAATCGCCGTTCTCACCCCCGCTCAATTGCGCGGCTTGACCGCAGAGCAGGTCGGTTCACTCAGTACCCAGCAGCTCGCAGAGCTGACTGTGTCTCAACTTTCAGCGCTTTCGTCGCACCAACTCGCAGGACTTACCTCGACACTGGCAGCAAGCCTAAGTCCGGCCCAGTTCGCGAGCCTGGCCTCGACGCAGATCGGCGGCTTATCGACTACGGCAATTGCGGGGCTCACAAGCACCGAGATCGCCTCGCTGTCGTCGACGCAGATCTACGGACTTCGCACGGCTCAGATTGGCGCCATCACCGAGACGCAAATTTCCGCGCTTACGACGACGGAGATCGACAGCTTCTCTTCAACGCAAGTTTCCGGCTTCTCCACCTCCGCGATTGCCGCCTTCTCGACCACCCAACTCGTCTCGCTTTCCTCGACCCAGATGCGCGGCCTGACCGCGGCGCAGGTCGGGGCATTCGACTCGACGCACATCGCTGAGCTCGCCACCACGCAGATCGCGGTGATGACGGCGACTCAGCTTCGCGGTCTGACGTCGACGGCAGCCGTGACTTTGAACGCAACTCAGTTTGCGGCCCTCACCTCCGTGCAGATCGCGGGCCTTTCGGCAACTGCCATCGCCAATCTCACGACCACCGAGATCGCAACTCTCAGCGCCACGCAGATACTCGGCTTGAGCGCGGCCCAGGTGGCGAGCTTGACCGAGACGCAGATTGGTGTGCTGACGACGACGGAACTCGACGGCTTCTCCTCGACGCAGGTCGCGAGCCTTTCCAATACTGCTATCGCTAAGCTTTCGTCGACCCAGCTCGAGTCGCTCACAATCACGCAAGTGCGCGGCCTAACTGCCACGCAAATCGCCGCCTTGACGACGACGCAGCTTGCAGACACCACCACAACGCAATTGTCGCAGTTGACCAGCACTGCGATAGGCGGACTAACGGAGACGCAGATTCCGGCGCTGACGGCCGCACAGCTCGCAGGCTTCACCACCACCCAAGTGGCATCACTCTCGGCCGGTGCAATCAAGGGTCTATCCTCGGCGCAAATTACGGGTCTCAGCTCCACACAATTCGCGGCCTTGACCTCTGTCCAGATCGGCGCACTCTTGACTGAGCAGGTCGACGCGCTGGATGCCTCGCAGATAGGAGCCTTGACGACGGTTCAGGCGCAAAGCCTCGCCTCGTCGCAGTTGGCGCGCCTCAGCACGACACAGCTCGCAGCGCTCACCACGACCAACCTCAAGTCTCTCACAGCCGCCGCCATTGCTGGCCTCAGATCCACGCAGATCGCTGGACTTACGACGACACAGCTATCGAACCTCACCTCGACCCAGCTCGGCGCACTTTCGACCACCGCCATCTCCAGCCTCACGGTCGCGCAGCTTGCTGCATTGACGACGACACAATTTAGCGGCTTGTCGGCCACGGGCATCTCAGCCCTGTCCTCGACCCAGCTCTCGAGCCTCACCACCGATCAGATCCGACTGATGAGCGCGTACGAGATCGCGAGCCTCACGTCGACCCAGGCGCAGAGCCTGACGACGACGCAACTTGGCGCATTGACCACGACGCAGATCGAGTCGTTCTCGACCACGGGCCTCCGCGGCCTCACTGCGACCCAGCTCGACGCACTGACCTCGACTCAATTCTCGGCTCTTCTGCCGACGCAGCTCGCGGGCCTCTCGACGACCGTCATCGGAACGTTGACGACGACCGCACTCGCCGCTCTCACGACAACGCAATTTGCCGGACTCACCTCGAAGCAGATCGGCGCACTAAGCGTCACGCAGGTCGTCAGCCTGTCGACGAAACAGCTGAAAGCGCTGACGGAGACAGAGGTCTACGGTCTGGAATCGAGCGACATCGAGGCCCTGAGCACGACACAACTCGGCGCATTGAGTACAACACAAATCGCTTCGATATCGTCCACCGCGATCGCGGGGCTAACCGTTACACAATATTCGGCCCTATCCGACACGCAGATCGCGAGCCTGCGCACAACCCAGATCGCAGCCCTCTCTGCCACGCTGATCTCCGGCATGACGACGACGCAGATTTCCGAGTTCCAGACCACGCAGTTCACGAGTCTCTCGACCACGGCAATCGCCGCCCTTACGGCAATTCAATTGGCGAGCCTCAATACGACGCAGATCGGACTTCTCTCGCGTACCGAGATGGAAGGCCTGACCGCAATACAGGTAGCTTCGCTTTCAGCAACGCAGTTCGAGACGCTCACCTCCGCTCAAATCGGCGCCCTTTCCACCACAGGCGTGCTTGGCCTGACGGAAACCCAGATCACCGCCCTGACGACAACGCAGTTCGCAGGCCTTCGCTCGACGCAGATCGCAGCACTCACTTCAACGCAGGTGCGCGCGATGACAACGACCGAGATCGCGGCTCTGTCCGTTGCGCAGGTGGCCGGCCTTGAGCGTGTTCAGTTGAGGGCTCTGACGACGGATCAGGTTGCCGTTCTCACCGTGACGCAGATCGCCGCGCTCGGCACGTCACAGGTCGTCAATCTGACCAACACCGAGATCGCCGACTTTACAACGACGCAGCTAGGTGCGCTCACCTCCATCCAGATCGGCGCACTTTCGGCCCAACTGCTCGGCTCCGTGATCACCGATGGCAAGGCGCCCATGACGGCGACCCAGATAGCGGGAATAACGACCACGCAGATCTCAGCGCTCTCCACCACCGCGATCGCAGGCCTGTCAGCGACCGAGATCGAGATGCTGAATGGCAACCAGACATCCGCTTTCACAACCACTCAACTCGCAGCCATGACGACGGAGCAGCGCGCAGCTTTAAATGCCGCCACCTCCTGAACGCGAGAGGTCCATTCGGGACATGAGTCAACTGATTGCAGCGGCCAGCAATTTCTAAGAGGTGAGCAATGAATATGGTAATGAGAGACGAGTTCAAAGCCGCAATGACGATCACCGAGTTGTTCGGCCAAGCAGAAGCGCTCGAGGCAAGGAAAGACCTTTCCAAGGCCGTCGCTCTCTACACCAACTGGATCGCAATAAATCCCAACCATCAGCTGTTGCACGCTGCCTATTTCAATTACGGCGTCATCCTCAACAAAGCCGGCGACCGCTACGGGGCGATGAACGCGCTGAGGATGAGCCTCAGCCTGAAGGACGACTTTCACCCGGCGCGCATAAACCTCGGACGCCTTCTCGAGGACGATGGCCAAACCGGCGTCGCCGTGGCGGAATGGCTGAAGCTCGTGGAGCAAACGGCCCCGATCAACGGCAACTCAGTAAAGCACAAGCTCATCGCTCTGCAGCAGCTCGGGCGCGTGCTCGAAGGCGCGCATCAGGACGGCCCTGCCGAGGACGCTCTGCGCCAATCCCTGGAGATCGACGCCAACCAGCCGGAAGTCATTCAGCACTGGGTCGCACTTCGCCAGCGCCAGTGCAAATGGCCCGTCACTGTCGGATTGGAGCACGTGACGCCGCGGGCTCTGGTGGCGTCCATCTCACCCTTGTCGCTTGCAGCCTATAGCGACGATCCGCTTTTCCAGCTCGCCCGGGCGTTCAAATACAATCAGGAGCTGACGGGGCGTCCGCGGCCGCAGCACTTCCGGCTCAATTCTCCACACCCGCGCGGCTGGAAGCGTGACCGTTTGCACGTCGGCTACGTCTCCTCCGACCTCCGGGAGCACGCTGTGGGCTTTGCAATGACTGACGTCCTCGAGACGCATGATCGCGGGTCGTTCGAGATCTCAGCATACTACTGCGGAATCGATCGTCCTGACGCGACCCAGGACAGAGCCAAAGTGAATGTCGATCGCTGGGTCGACATCAACGGCCTGAGCGACGAGGCCGCCGCGCGGCGCATCTTCGACGACGGCGTGGATATTCTCGTCGACCTCAACGGCTACACGAAAGATGCGCGCTCGCGTGTCTTTGCCTACCGCCCGGCGCCTGTCGTGGTCAATTGGTTCGGTTTCCCCGGAACCATGGGCAGCCCTCACCACAACTACATCATCGCCGATCCCGTGGTCGTCCCGGAGGAGGACGAGATCTTCTATTCCGAAAAGGTTGTCCGCTTGCCTTGTTACCAGCCGAACGATCGCAAGCGTGTCGTCGCGAGCGAACGGCCATCCCGCGCCGATGCCGGTCTGCCCGACGGGGCATTCGTCTACTGCTGCCTCAATGGATGCCAGAAAATATCGCCGGAAATGTTCCGGACATGGATGACAATTCTGGACCGGGTTCCGGGCAGCGTCCTTTGGCTCCTGAGCGGAGGGCGCGAGGCCGATGACCGCCTGCGGCAGGCCGCAACCGAGAGCGGACTGCCAGCGGAACGGCTGGCTTTCGCCGAGAAGATGTCGAACCCGCAGCACTTGGCGCGCTATGTCCTGGCTGATCTCTTCCTCGACACATTTCCTTACGGCGCCCACACCACGGCATCGGACGCCATGTGGATGGGCGTCCCCGTGCTGACCATCAAGGGCAAGACGTTCGCCGCCCGCGTTTGCGCAAGTCTCGTCACAGCCGCCGGGCTCGGTGATCTCGTATGTGAGAACACAGACACCTATATTGCCCGCGCTATCGAGATCGGAAAGGACCCCGCGCTCACCCGAGCGTTGCGCGAGCACCTCAAAGCCGCGCGCATGACGTGCACGCTCTTCAATACACCTCTACTTGTCCGCGAGCTCGAGACTCTCTATCGCGAGATGTGGAGCGCGGCCTCCCAGCATCGTCTGCCGAAACCTGACCTCACCAATCTGAGCGAGTATTTTGAGGCCGGAGCCGACCTTACGGCATCGTTGCAGGTGCCTGCACGGCGAGAGGCGCTCTGTGCTACTTATCGTGCTTCGCTCGAACAATTGGACTGCTGCCGACAGCTCGGGCCAGATGCACGTCTCTGGACCTCTTAGAGTTGCAAAGTCTTGGTAGTAGTGAGGCTACTCGGTGAGCATGTCAGCCTCTCGGAGGCGATCACAACGGAGGCATGCTCCTACGCCTGGTTTGTAACGTCACGGGCAATTGATGGCTCGAGCTCTGCAAGCTCGGTGAACTGATCCGCCTGCCTCCTGAGGTCGTCGGCAATCATGGGCGGTTGCGTCTGAAGGGTTGAGACAACGCTCACTCGCTTGCCCTGTTGTTGCAACGCCGCAATCAGGTAGCGATAGTCGCTCTCGCCGGAAAGGAGAACGATGTGGTCGAGGGCTTCGGCGAGGGCAAGCGCATCGACGGCAAGCAGATCACCGGCATCGACGACATCTTCCGCGTGCTCGACGACGAGCGCATCGGCCGCAGCGTCAGTGTCAGCATTTTGCGGCGCCAGCAGCTGATCGAGCTCGAATTGCAGCCGGAAGAGCGCGAGCGCTAGCGGCGAGAGGCTCCCGCACTGAGTGATATGGCGGAGAGGGAGGGATTCGAACCCCCGGTACGGTTGCCCGTACTCCGCATTTCGAGTGCGGCGCGATCGACCACTCTGCCACCTCTCCAAGCCATTGATCTTACTTGATAAAATCGAAGTCTGCAGGTCAGCTAAGATTCTCTCGCTGACGAAACCCCGTCTCGGCCCATTGCTGACTGTGGTCAAAATCAGCGAGTTCCACAAGACGAGCGGTGCTTCTAGCGGCTGACGCTACCTCACGCAAGAGCGCTTTCAAATCGTGGGGACGCACGACAATGAGCAAGATCCAACAGGCATTCAAGGCCGTGGCCGTCCGGCTCGAAAAACCCGCTTGGCCTCGGGAACCGACAGGAAGCACAGCAAGCCGAATAGGTGATCAATCTCCTTCGGCTCGGCAATCCCAGCGAGCTCTGGATGGGCATAACTGGCCACTGGCGGAACACTGTTGCTCAGCATCCTCACATTTCCAATATCTCTTCTGATAGCCTAGCGGTGCTGAGATTGTCCTTTCTCCGTTACACGGCATGGCGCGATCTGCACTGAAGAATCTCCACCGCCTGGCAACAGCCGACGCGCGTGCATGGGTTGCGGGCGCTCTGCTGATGTGGACGGTCGCCCTATTGGTGGGCTGCAGCTCTTCTGAGCACATGACCCAGAACCTGTTCCCCGAGAAGGAGTCCTCAATTCAGGTGACGTCTGGCTCCTCGTCGCTCCCAACATTTCCATGGCCGCCACCTGCAGCATCTTCCTCTTACGTTCTGCCCAAGAAATTCTTTGCGTCTCTTTCGACGATAGGTGAGGTCGCCTATGCAATTGAGGTTGCGCTAGATAAGAACGGCTACGTCGAGCAAAGCTTCTACCAAACCGAAAACGACGGCGTCGTGCTGGTCACGCGTCTGGAGCGCATAAACGATGACGGCACGGTCATCAAGTCAGACGACCGCTGGCCGCCCGGCTTCAAGAGCACCAACTCATCACTTGCGGCTTTTCTGCGCGGTCTGTTCTTTGTGGACCCAGGCCGATACCGCGTAATCGTCTTCGTGCTGCAAGAGCAACCCTTTACACAGTCGGGAGAGCAGGTGAGCGGCGACCAGGCACGGCAGTGGCTTGTTGCCGGTGGCAACACGCTGCCGCGACCACTTGCAGAGCGGCAATTTGGACAGTCTGTCTGCACTGTTCTTGTCTATGAATTTCAGAGCGACGGAAAAGCCGTCAAACTCGTCGATGGTCGGCTCCCCGGCAAGACTCACCTCGAAAAAGCAGGCCTCCTTGCGGCTCTCTCAAGGACAAAGTAGCGAGCAAGCCCGTGCCAAAGAGGGTCTTTATAAGTTACCGACGGGAAGACACGGCCCCAGCTGCGGGCAGAGTATACGACCGTTTGTGCCAGCTGCTTTCAAAGGAGAACATCTTCTTTGACATCGACGGCATCAAGGGCGGCGAGGATTTTGAGAGGAAGCTAGCTGCCGAGCTCTCACGTTGCGATGCTGTCCTGATCTTCATTGGAAAGCGTTGGGCGGAGCCCTCGCTGAGTGGCAAGCCCAGGCTATGCGATGAAGATGATTTTGTCCGGGCAGAGGTCCGGGCTGCGTTGGGACGCGAAATCCTGAAGGTTCCGATCTTTGTGGATGGCGCCTCCATGCCAAAAGGAGCTTTGCTCCCTAATGACATACGAGCTGTGACGAAGCTCAACGGACTCCCGCTGAGGCACGAGAGTTTCGACAATGATACGGAAAGCATTGTCGCCACGATTACAGGCACTTTGGGCATCGCACGGTCATGGGACAAACGCAGCGGGTTGCGAGTTCTCCTGGTCCGCATTCTATTGGGCGCCATTGTGGCGTATGGGGTTTTGGGCCTCTTGGCTCTCGCACATTTCATTTGGCTGGATAGACCGCTCGCAGCGTCGATAGGCGGTGGAGCTACTGAGTTCGTGTTGATCGCAGCCCCTATTATTGGGGCTGGAGCTTCGGCCTTGCTTTCCTGGAAAAGGCTGATGAGGTGATTGACGCGTGCACGCCGACCGGGATCAAGAGCTCAGTCAGCAACCAAGAGCGCCGGACGGCCTCAGGAATCGTGAAAATACGCGACCTGATGCAGGAGCCGGCCAAACAGCGGGTGCGTGAGCGACAGGCGAAACGAGAACACACTGCCATCGCCGGCCGGCCCCTGCTCCTCGCGATGGATGATCTCCATGGCGCCGGGTGTGAGCGCGCGCGGCAGGTACGCCCGCCAGCGGCCGATTTCGAGGAAGTAGCGATCGGAGCGGAACAGCAGCGCGCCACCCTCGACAGTGACCCTGAGCGTCATGCCGACGCCGCAGCCGACATACTCCTCGAGCCCTGTCGGCCCTGAGAAGCGCTTCGCCGAATGCACGACCTGCGGAAAGTGACCCGGCCGGGCATAGGCTCTCGTCCAGCTCTGGCCGCCGAGCGCCGGATCCTCCATGACGATCACGACCGCCGCGCCGGCGGCGCCATGCGTAAGCGGCAGCGGCCCGCCGATGGCGCGCGCAAGAAACGCGAGAACGCGGCCCGCGCGTGTGAGCTCCGTCGCCGTGACATGACCCTCGTACACGGTCGCCTCACCGGGGCCGAGGCGCTTCGAGAACCGGCGCTGCACGTCGTCCGGCAGTCGCGCCCAGGCCTCCTCGCCGACCAGCGCACGAAAACGCAGATCGACGAGCCCGCCTTCCTCGCGCTTCGCGCCCGCGCGCCTGCTCGCCGCCACGCTCCGGTCTGCAAGGTTTTCTGCGACACTCATGACATCCCCCGCGTCGCGCTACCGTCTCGTTGGCTTCTTGACCTTCGACGCGCCGACGAAGCGCGCCACTGCGCCGCCCATCTTGATCAGCCTGGCAAGCACCGGCGTCGGCAGCCGCATGATCTCGTCGAAGCTCCTCCCCACGCCCTCCGTGAATTCGAGCATGGACTGGAAGCGCTTCCTGACGGCGTCAGAGATCTGCGCATCCCCGCGCGCGTCTGCCACACATGATCTGAGCACGGCGATCGCCGGATCGATCTCGCGCGCCTTGCGTCCCTGGGCGATGCGCCGGACCATCTCGAGCATGTCGGCCTCCGCTTCATAGAAGTCCCGCCGGTCGCCGAGCACGGGCACCCGCCGGATGAGCGACCAGGCGAGAAGCTCGCGCAGCGACGTCGACACGTTGGAGCGCGCGAGGCGGAGCCGCTCGGCGATGTCCTCGGCGGTGAGCGGCCGCTCCGCTACGAGTAGCAGCGCCTGGATCTGGGCGACCGAGCGGTTGACGCCCCAGGTCTCGCCCATCTCGCCCCAATGGACGACGAAGCGCTCGACCGCGGCCGGCATCTTTTGCCTTGTTACTGTTATTTCTGTCATGAGAGAAATATCGTCTCGGATCGCTCCCCTGTCAAGACCACGCCTCCCGGGCCTCATCCAGGCGCACGACGCAACGGCGCGCGGATTGGATCACCTGGCGCGCAAAAATATAGTCCCGCCGCGCGCGAAACGACTTCCCGCGGCGCTCCGTATTCCGGCTCATCACGAGGGGTGATCACGTCGGGATCTCGGACGAGATTTGGGACCAGCTCCTCTCGCGAATGAACTGATCCGAAGCAACGCAATTGGAGTATTTTCCATGTTGAAGACACTCAAAGGCCTGATCATCGCCGGCGCGATCGCGTTCGCGGCCCCCGCCCTCGCCAAGGGCACCGTCATCGTCGGCGGCGAGGAGATGTTCCCGACGAAGACCATCGTCGAGAACGCGGTCAATTCCGCCGACCACACGACGCTCGTTGCCGCCGTCAAGGCCGCCGACCTGGTCGAGACGCTCTCGGGCAAAGGCCCCTTCACGGTGTTTGCGCCCGTGAACGCGGCATTCGGCGCCCTGCCCGCCGGCACCGTCGACACGCTGCTCAAGCCAGAGAACAAGGGCCAGCTCACGGGCGTGCTGACCTATCACGTCGTTGCCGGCCGCGTGACCTTCGATGACCTGAAGTCCTGGATCAAGAAGGGCAACGGCACTGCCGAGCTCAAGACCGTCGCCGGCGGCAAGCTGTGGGCGATGATGAACGGCCCGAGCAACGTCATCCTGAAGGACGAGAAGGGCGGCTGGGCCAACATCACGATCTACGACGTGATGCAGTCGAACGGCGTCATTCACTCGATCGACCACGTGCTCCTGCCGAAGTCATAAGACACCGAGAGCCTGCGACGACCGCAATACCCGGTGTGCCCCGGCACACCGGGCTTTTCTTGTTGGACGAGGCGACGCCGCGAGCCGCCGTCGAGCCCAAATCCAGCGCTTGATCTCAAGCGATCAAAATCGCATCTTACAACTGCCTGCAGCCAAGGCATCTGCCTGGAAAACGAGCAAGAAGCGGCGCCGGCCTCAAGCCGGCCGCCCGAATTTCCGCCGTTGTCGAGACTGGCCCGGCTCTTGCCACGCAGCAGGGATGGAGCAAATTCGGGGCGCGATGTTGCAGCCAGCCTTCGACGAGATGAACGGGCTCGGGCAGGGCGTCCGCGAGCCCTATGCCGCTGTTGCGGAGTGGCTGGGAACGCTGCGCATCGATGACCTCAAACGAAAGCGCGCCGAAGCCGAGGTGCTGTTCCGGCGCACGGGCATCACCTTCAACGTCTACGGGGACGAGGATGCCGCCGAGCGGCTCATCCCGTTCGACATCATCCCGCGCATCATCTCGGCCGCCGAGTGGCGCCGGCTCGCGGCGGGCATCGAGCAGCGCGTGCGCGCGCTCAATGCTTTCATGTACGACATCTACCACCGCCAGGAGATCCTCAAAGCCGGGCGAATTCCGCCCGAGCTCATCATCCAGAACAGCGCCTTCGTGCCCGAGATGATCGGCGTCGAGCCCCCGCTCGGTATCTACTCCCACATCATCGGCATCGACCTCGTGCGCACGGGCGAGAACGAGTTCTATGTCCTCGAGGACAACACGCGCACACCGTCCGGCGTCTCCTACATGCTGGAGAACCGGGAAACGATGATGCACATGTTTCCGGATCTCTTCGCGAGGAACAACGTCGCCCCGGTCGAGGTCTATCCCGAGAAGCTGCTGCAGACGCTCGAGAGCGTCGCCCCCGAAGGGCTCAACCGCGATCCCGTCATCGCCGTGCTGACCCCGGGGATCTACAATAGCGCCTACTTCGAGCACTCATTCCTTGCCGACCAGATGGGCGTGGAGCTGGTCGAAGGCAATGACCTTGTCGTCCTCGACGGCGCGCTGCACATGAAGACAACGCAGGGGCTGACGCAGGTTGACGTCATCTACCGCCGCGTCGACGATTCACACTTGGATCCTCTCGTCTTCGATCCCGACTCGCTCCTCGGCGTGCCGGGCATCTTCGACGTCTATCGCGCCGGCAGGGTCACCATCGTCAACGCGCCGGGCGCCGGCATCGCCGACGACAAGGCCATCTACAGCTACATCCCCGAGATCATCGAGTTCTACCTCGGCCGCCCGCCTATTCTCAGCAATGTGCCGACCCACAATTGCCGCCATCCCGACGGCTTGAAGTATGTGCTCGAGCATCTGTCCGAGCTCGTCGTCAAGGAGGTCCACGGATCCGGCGGCTATGGCATGCTGGTAGGCCCCGCCGCGTCGAAGGAGGAGATCGAGACCTTCCGCGCCAAGCTCAAGGCAAGGCCCGAGAACTACATCGCCCAGCCGACGCTCGCCCTCTCGACCTGCCCGACGCTTGTCGAAGACGGTCTGGCACCTCGTCACCTCGATCTCAGGCCTTTCGTTCTCATCGGCGATCAGGTGCGCCTCGTGCCGGGAGGACTGACGCGGGTCGCACTCAAAAGGGGCTCTCTCGTCGTCAACTCGAGCCAGGGCGGCGGCACCAAGGACACGTGGGTCTTGCAGGACTGAGCACGGACCAACGCCAGACAGGCAGCACACAAAAAAATGCTAGGTCGAACGGCGAACGATCTCTTCTGGCTCTCGCGATACGTCGAGCGCGCCGAAAACATGGCGCGCCTGATCGAGGTCGGCTACCGCATTGCGCTCCTTCCGCGCACGGGCGACGCAAAGAACGAGGAATGGCGCTCGACGCTCGAGAGCGCGGGCTGCGCTCCAGGCTACTTCGCCAAGAACGAGACGCTCAGCGCCCGCGACGTCGTGAACTACCTCCTCTTCGATCTGACCAACAACTCGAGCATTCATTCCTGCCTCGCAACGGCGCGCCAGAACGCCCGCGCCCAGCGCACCGCGCTGACGCGGGAGATGTGGGAGAGCCTGAACAGCTCGTGGATCGAGTTCCAATCCATAAAGCCCAACACGCTGACCTCCGACGGCCTCCCCAAGCTGCTCGACTGGATCAAGGAGCGCTCGGCCGCCTACCGGGGCGCGCTCATGAACACCATCCTGCGCAATGACACCTACCATTTCAGCCAGCTCGGGACCTTCCTCGAGCGTGCCGACAACACCGCGCGCATCCTCGACGTGAAATACTATGTGCTCTTGCCCTCGAGCACGATGGTCGGCGGCGGCATCGACAACGTGCAATGGGAGGCGATCCTGCGCTCCGTCTCCGCCCACCGCAGCTACCGCTGGGTCTACAAGGACAGCTACCGCGCCTGGCAGATCGCCGACTATCTCATACTCAATCGTGCCATGCCACGCTCGCTGCGCGCCTGCTACGGCGAGATCGACGGCTCGCTCAAGGATCTCGCCCGCCTCTACGGCGCCGAGCAGCCCTGCCTCGGTACGGCAAAGACGACACTCGCCCTTCTCGACCAGGGCGAGATCGATACGATCTTCCAATCGGGGCTACACGAGTTCCTCTCCGATTTCATCGCCCGCAACAACCGCGTCGGCCACGAGATCTCCGAGGCCTATCACTTCAATGCCTGAGGCCACGCATGCTGATCGAGATCCGCCATCAGACGACCTACACCTACTCGACCGCCGCGCGCTACTCGATCCAAAGCCTGCGCCTCACGCCGCCAAGCTTCGACGGCCAGGAGATCGTGAGCTGGACCATCGATGCGCCGGGGATCGAGAAGGCCCTCAAATTCCGCGACGGGTTCGGCAACATCGTGCATCTCGCCTCGATCAGCACGACGCATGACGGCATCTCGATCGTCGCCTCGGGTGTCGTCGACACTATGGACACCTGCGGCATCTTCCGCGCCCCCCCCGAGCCCGCACCGGTCCGCGTCTACCTGCGCGAGACGGTGAAGACGGCGCCCGACAAGGCCATCCGTGAGCTGGCCAGAAACACCTGCGGCAAGGAGATGAAGGATACGCTCGACGGGCTCCACGCGCTGATGCGCGCTGTCCGCGATGCGATCGACTACGAGATCGGCGCCACCCATGAGCATACGAGCGCCGCGGAGGCGCTCGCCGATGGCAAGGGCGTGTGCCAGGACCACGCTCATGTGTTCATTTCCGCCGCTCGCGTGCTCGGGATCCCGGCCCGCTACGTTAATGGTTATTTCCTCTCCGGCACGCTCGCCCCCTCTGAGGCCCACCACGCCTGGGCCGAGGCCTGGGTCGACGGCCTCGGCTGGGTGGGCTTTGACCCCGCCAATGGCATGTGCCCTACTGAGCGCTACGTGCGCCTGGCGTGCGGTCTCGACGCCGGCACCGCCGCGCCGATCCGCGGCGCCCAGCGCGGCGGCGAGAGCGAGGCTCTTGACGTCAGGGTCGAAGTTGAGCAGCAAGACGCTCAGCAATAACTCGCAACCAGGGAAAGGGGCTCGCGATGACGTATTGCGTCGCGCTCCGGCTCGACCGCGGGCTCGTATTTGCCGCCGATACGCGTACCAACGCCGGCGTCGATAACGTCGCGCAGTATCGTAAGTTGAATTTCTGGCGCGTGCCGGGCCAGCGCGTCGTCGTGCTGCTCTCGGCCGGCAACCTCGCCGTGACTCAGTCCGTCGTGAGCATCTTGAACGAGCAACTGAGCTCGACCGAGCCCGACCAGATTTCGCTCTTTTCGGTTCCGTCCATGTATCGTGCCGCCCGCCTCGTCGGCGACGCCGTGCGCGAGGTCCGCAAGACCGACGGCGCGGCCCTCGAGATGAGCAAGGCGGGCTTCACCGCTTCCTTCATCGTCGGCGGCCAGATCGCCAACGAGCGTCCGCGCCTGTTCCAGATCTACGCCGAGGGCAATTTCATCGAGGCGACCGACGACACGCCCTTCCTCCAGATCGGCGAGCACAAATACGGCAAGCCCATCCTCGACCGCGTCGCCCGTCCGACAATGAGCCTCGGCGAGGCCGCCAAGCTGGTCCTGCTCTCCTTCGACTCCACCTTGCGGTCAAACCTCTCCGTGGGCATGCCTTTGGACATCTTGATCTATGAGCGCGACAGCCTCGAGGTCCGTCGCGAGAAGCGCATCGGGCAGGACGACGAGTATTTCAAGAAACTGTCATCCGCCTGGTCTGATGCGCTCCGCCAAGCCTTTGGCAATATCGAGGAGTTCAAGATCTGACCGCGACCTGCGGCATCGCGCAATTTGCCAACCCCCCACAAGAATATTGCGCGATGAGGGGCCTCTACGCTAGCGAAGGGCCCGGAGCCACCTCTTTCCCGAGCATTGCGCCTCGGAGTTAGCATTTCTCGCCCACTGAGGAGAAGAAGCGTTGAAGATCTGCATGATCGGCGCCGGCTACGTTGGATTGGTCTCCGCGGCGTGCTTTTCCGAGTTCGGCTGGACGGTCACCTGCGTGGACAAGGACGAAGCGCGGCTCGCCGAGCTGAAGCGCGGCGTCTCTCCGATCTATGAGCCCGGGCTCGACGACCTCATGGAGCGCAACATGAAGGCCGGCCGCTTGTGCTTCACGTCCGAGCTCGGCCCCGCCGTGCGCGAGGCGGACATTATCTTTCTCGCTGTCGGCACGCCGATGCGCCGCGGCGACGGCCACGCCGATCTCTCCTACGTGTTCTCTGCCGTCGAGGAGCTTGCCCCTTTTCTCGACGGCTTCACCGTGATTACGACCAAATCGACCGTGCCGGTGGGCACGAGCCGCGAGATCGAGCGCCGCCTGAAGCTCGCCCGCCCCGACGGCGACTTTGCCGTCTGCTCCAACCCCGAGTTCCTGCGCGAAGGCTCCGCCATTCAGGATTTCACCCATCCCGACCGCGTGCTGGTCGGCGTCGACAGCGACCGTGCGCGCGACGTCATGCAGCGCCTCTACAAGCCCCTCGCGATCCGCAATGCGCCGGTGATGTTCGTCGCCCGCGAATCGGCCGAGCTCGCCAAGTACGCCGCGAACGCCTTCCTCGCCCTGAAGATCAGCTTCATCAACGAGGTCGCCGACTTGTGCGAGGAGGTCGGCGCCGACGTGCAGGAGGTCGCGAGCGCCATCGGCAAGGACCGGCGCATCGGCGACAAGTTCCTGCATCCGGGCCCCGGCTACGGCGGCTCCTGTTTCCCCAAGGACGTTTCGGCAATCATTCGCACCGCGCGCGACGCCAAGACGCCGGTCTCGATCATCGAGCAGGTCAACCGCGTCAACGACGAGCGCAAGATCGCCATGGCGAGCCGCATCGAGAAGGCCGCCGGAGGCTCGGTGCGCGGCAAGACGATCTCGATCCTCGGCGTCACCTTCAAGCCCAACACCGACGACATGCGCGATGCGCCGAGCCTTGTGATCGTGCCGCTCCTGCAGGAGCGCGGCGCAACGATCCGCGCTTTCGATCCGCAGGGCCGCAAGCACGCCGAGGCAATGCTGCCCGGCGTCATCTGGTGCGACGGCGCCATCCAGGCCGCGACCGGCGCCGACGCACTCGTCGTCGTGACCGAGTGGAACGAGTTCCGCGCCCTGAGCCTCGAGGATGTGCGCGCGCGGATGGCCGGCGATGTGCTGGTTGACCTGCGCAACATCTTCCAGCCGGAAGTCGCGCGCGCCGCTGGATTCAAGTACTCGAGCATCGGCCGGGCGTGACGCGACGGAATATCTGTGCAGCCTGGCGCCGTGCGCTTCCGCGGATAAATCAAAGCCGGAAAGACCCCAGCATCCAGCACGCGCGCTCGGCCGGCACACGCGCCCGTTCGGCTTCGAGACCTTCGCAGAGCGCGCACAGGCGCCGATAGCTCTGCCGGCAAGCGGCCAGACTGCGCGAGTGCAGGCTCACCGCCTCGATCGGCGCCAGCGCGCGCGACGTCAGGATCGAGGCCGCTATCATGATGCCGACAGAGATCTCGTCGCGCATGAGATAATAGACGCCAAGACCGAGCAGACCCGACTGCACGATCATTCGGAGCGCCTTCCCGGCACCGGCGAATGCACCTGCGGCATCGAGCGCGATCTGGTGGTACGCAGCGTGCGCACTGCTGAGCTCACGCCACTGGCTCTGCAGACGCGGACCGGCCCACGTCGCACGAGCTGCCTTTGCGTCGCGCACGACGGCCTCGCAGAGACCGATACGCAATGCGCTGCGCTTCGCCGCCTCGATATGAGCGCTTGTCGTCATCGCGTCGGCCACAATTGCCAGCAGCGCGACTAAGAGCGCACCGCCAAGCGCAAACAGGCCGAGCGCCGGGTGCAGAATATAGACCGCCGCGAGGTAGGCCGGGCCGCAGATGAGATCCAGTATTGCGGCCACGCCGCCCCCCGACAGGCATGCGCGAATCTGATCAAGGTCGCGCACCGGCAGCAATGGGTCGTGAATGCCTTCAACTCTGAGCGGCACCAGCTGGATCGCGGCAAAGACGTCGTCGCGCAGCGCCGCGTGGAAAGCGCCGCCGCCGCGACTTAGGAGACGCCCTCTGAGCACGTCCATGAAGCCATGAGCGATATGAAGACCAGCCGCCCCGAGCGATAAGTTGACAAGGAGAGGCATGCTCTGCGCCGGGAGCACCCAATCGTAGATCGCGGCAGGATAGTAGGCGCCGGCAAGTGCGAAGAGGTGGATGAGCCAGGTGAGCGCTGCTGCGCGTCCGACAGCCGATCGCACACGAGTGAGCGCGCGATGCAGACCTGCTGGCTGCGGACGAAATGTAAGGCGTTGGTGTAGCATTTGGGTCCGCGAGCATCGGCAGACAATATGCAACCATAGATTGCATAAAACATCAAGACTCGCACAAAACTGCATGACGCCAGCGCTACACCATTAACGAAAGACGGCTAGCCTCGACGCCAACATCACTGTTGCGTCGGCGCCCCAAGCACCGTCGAATGGATGCCGCGCCCGATCTTGCGCGTCGCTCGCGGAAGAACGGGACGCACTGAAACGCCACAGAGAATGGCGCCGAAATTGGCGAGCTCGGGGAGGGCTCTTGTCAACGACCGAGATGATCGATCTGGGCCAATACCTTGACCGCTGGGCGCGAGGCGATAGCGCGCGCGCCGACCTGGCGATCACGCTCATGCGCCTTTCGGAGGCCTGCCGCCAGATTTCATGCCTGGTCGGTCGGGGGGCTCTTGCCGGCGCGTTAGGATCCGAAACCGGCAAGCAGAGCGGTGCAGACCCGCAAAAGGACGTCGACGTCCGCGCCAATGACCTCATCGTCACCGCGCTCAAGGGAGCCCCGGTCGCGACGCTGGCCTCCGAGGAGCTCGAGTGGGCGCTTCCCATCAATCCCGGAGCACCGCTCGCTGTCGCCGTCGATCCGATAGACGGCTCGTCCAACATCGACGCCAACCTGTCGATCGGCACCATCTTCACGATTCTGCCCGCTCGCGCCAACGGCGCCGACACTTCGAGCTTCCTCCAGCCGGGCACGAGCCAGCTGGCAGCAGGCTTTGCCGTCTACGGTCCCTACACCACGCTCGTCATCACCGTCGGTCAGGGAACGCTGATGTTCACGCTCGACCGCGGCACGGGTCGGTTCATGCTGACCCACTCCTCGGTCGCGATCCCGCCGGCCACGCGCGAGTATTCGATCAACGCCTCGAACTACCGCCACTGGGACGAGCCCATCCGCACCTACGTCGACGATTGCATGCGCGGCAGGGATGGCCCACGCGGCAAGAATTTCAACATGCGCTGGACGGCCTCGCCCGTCGCCGACGTCTATCGCATCCTCTCCCGCGGCGGCATCTTTCTGTACCCGGGAGACCTGCGCGATAATTATTCGATGGGACGGCTGCGGTTGGTTTATGAGGCAAACCCCATCGCCTGGATCGTCGAGCAGGCTGGCGGCGCCGCTTCAACAGGCTACGAGCGTATTCTCGACCTCGTGCCGACCTCGATTCACCAACGCGCGCCTTTCATTACCGGCTCGAGGACTGAAGTCGAGTATGTGGTCAGGCTCCACCACGATCCGCACGGGGCCGGCGAGCGATCGCCGCTGTTCGCCCGGCGCGGCCTGTTTAGAAACTGAGAGCGATCGACCTGGTCGACATGTCCGCCAAGCACCCCATCATTTCGGTCACGGGCTCCTCGGGCGCCGGCACGACGTCCGTGCGCAAGACCTTCGAGCAGATCTTCCGGCGCGAGAAGATCTCGGCCGTCTTCATCGAGGGCGATGCCTTTCACCGCTATGACCGTGAGGAGATGGAGAGCGCTTCGGCTGGGGCGGCGAGCAAGAGCAATCTCGTGCTGAGCCACTTCGGCGAGGACGCCAATCTGCTCGACGAGCTCGAGATGCTCTTCAAGACCTATGGCGAGATCGGCACCGGCCGCGCCCGCCACTACGTCCATGATGCCGCCGAGGCCGAGCTCTACGGCGTCGAACCCGGCAAGTTCACGGATTGGGAGGAGATCCCTTACGGCACCGACCTCATGATCTATGAGGGCCTTCACGGCGCCGCCATTACCAAGCGCGTCAACATCGCCCGCTACGCTGATCTCAAGATCGGCGTCGTGCCCGTGATCAATCTCGAGTGGATCCAGAAGATCCATCGCGACAAGGAGGAGCGCGGCTACTCGGCAGAAGCGGTCACGGATGTGATCCTGCGCCGCATGCCGGACTACGTGAAGTACATCTGTCCGCAGTTCACCGAGACCGACATCAACTTCCAACGCATCCCGACCGTCGACACCTCGAACCCGTTCATCGCCCGCTGGATCCCGACGCCCGATGAATCGATGGTCGTGATCCGCTTCAAGAATCCGCGCGGCATCGATTTCTCCTATCTCCAGTCGATGATCCACGACAGCTTCATGTCGCGGGCAAACTCGATCGTCATTCCGGGCGGCAAGCTCGATCTCGCCATGCAGCTGATCCTGACGCCGATGATCCTCCAGCTCATCGAAAGGAAGCGGCGCACGTTCTTCTGACATGCAACGTGCAGAAATCGCCGAAAGCCGTCGACCGCCGCGACAAGTTTTGATAGGAGCGCCCCATGACAAGGCCGATCCTCATCGCCCCGTCCATTCTCTCCGCCGATTTCGCGCGTCTCGGCGAGGAGGTGCGCACGGTTGACGCCGCTGGCGCCGACTGGATCCATCTCGATGTGATGGATGGACACTTCGTGCCCAACATCACCTTCGGCCCCCCGGTGGTGAAGGCCATCCGCAGCGCCTCGAAGAAGATCTTCGACTGCCATCTCATGATCGCGCCCTGCGATCCCTACCTCGAGGCGTTCGCCGCGGCCGGCGCCGACATCATCACCGTCCACGCCGAGGCCGGTCCGCACCTCGACCGCTCGCTGCAGGCCATCCGCGCACTCGGCAAGAAGGTCGGCGTGTCCCTCAACCCCTCGACGCCCGAGAGCGCGATCGAGCACGTCCTCGACCGGCTCGACCTGATCTTGCTCATGACCGTCAACCCAGGCTTCGGCGGCCAGGCTTTCATTTCCTCCGTCATCGACAAGATCCGCCGCGTCAAGGCGATGGTCGCAAACCGCCCGATCGACATCGAGGTCGATGGCGGCGTCACGCCCGAGACAGCCCCTCTCGTTGCCGCCGCCGGCGCCAACGTCCTCGTCGCCGGCTCGGCCGTGTTCAAGGGCGGCACGCGCGAGGCTTACGCCGCCAACATCGCCGCCATCCGCCAGGCGGCGGAAAAAGCACGCGGCAAGGCCGCCGCCTGAGGCGTCACCCGCCGCGTTTACCTCTCGTTTACCGACTCGCCTGAAGTCTGGCTCCCTGTGCGCGTCCGCGACGGGGCACCGCCATGGTTGCACGCCTGACCGACCTCCTCATTGAAGAAACCGAGAAGCTGCGCACCGCCGCGAAAGGTCCGCGCCCGGCTCCGCAGGCAGCACCCGCGCAAGGACGCCTCGTTGTGATCGGCCCCACCCGGCACGAGGATGGTCAGCCGATGGAGATTTCTGAGCTGCCCGCGAATTCCCCGATGTTCGTCGGCTGGTGTGAATCTTCCGAGTTCGGAGAGCTGATCGGCACCCTGCAGGAGGGCAACCCGCAACGCCTTGCCCTCTACGGATCATCCTCCGCCGAACGCCACGAGGTCTATCGCTTGCAGCGCGTGCTGCGCCACGAGCTCATCCGCGGCGAATGGTATTGTGTCGGCGCTCCGCTGATCGCCGTCATCGAGCTCCTGCAGCGGAATTCTGTTCCCGACGAGCTGGGCGGCAGCGTCTACTGCTAGCCCGCCCACGGCACTTGGCAGTCGAACGCCGCCGGAGTGTCGGCTCTGAACGCCGCATTCCATCGACACGCACGCAAGCGACGCACCTGCACAGCCAGATTTCACGGCGCGCACGGGCCGCGCTCTGCCATTCTCGCCAGGGCCTGGCCATCGCGCAATTATGGCGCAATTTTGTCACTATAAACCAATATCATAGATCGAAATGCCTCAGAGAGAGGTTGAGATTTAAGTTCGCTCCAGGGGTGCCGCTTTGGCGCCCTTGGGGTATCGCAAAAAAACAGAGCACGCGCGGCGATCGGCACGAAGTCTGGTCGCATGCAGTCTGCGCAGAGGACCGATATGGCGTCCGAGTACAGCGGACCGATCGACCCAGACGACCCTAGTCACGGGGTCGAACCGGTCGACGTATCCCGACAGCTGTTGCCGTCCTTCGGTGCCGGCCTGATGAGACCCACCTGTCACTGGCTGACGGAGAGGATGGGCACGGCGGCTCTGCTGCCACTAGGCCCGACGAGCGCCGAACCACATGTCCTCAACCCATCGATTGCCGGGCCGGAACCCGAGGCCGTCAGCCCGAAAAGTGCACCCGACGACGAAGGAGCGGCTGCGATTGCAACGCTCGTTGCCCTTGCTGCGGCGATCGAGGCGGCCCGTGCCGGTCCGGGCGCTGACGAAACAGCCTCTGGCACAGGCAGCGCGCCCGCGCTGCAAGCCACCTTTGACCCGCTCCCCACGGCGATCACCGCTGCTCGGCCGACCGTCACGGAAACGACCACCGCGACCGGCGAGGATGCGCCTCCCCTGCCAACTACATCCGAGAGCCTAGGGCATCGATGGCGATGGGCCGATGCGCGCCACTTCTATCCTGAGGCGGGTCTTGTGCTCGTTGCGATCGCGCTCCTCGGCGTCTGGGCGTATGCCAGCGTTCCGCACGCACCCAAGAGCCTGCCCGGCCCCGAGGTCGCCCAGATTCGTCCCGAGGAGGCTGATTCCCGACCGGCGTCCGCAACCACGGACGCCCGATTGAAATTCATCGGACGCGAGAAGTGCGACGGCGAGTCGTGCGATTCCTTGCTCAAATTTGCGCCCGCTCCCGCTCCCCAGTCGCCCGACCAAGCGGGGAGCACCGTTCCCTACACCACGGCCGCCCAATCCGGCGCTGACGCAGACCTCGCTGGCACGCAGGCAAGCTCGCCCTTGATTGCCGAGCCGCAGAGCGCGGCTCCCGCGCAGAATGCCATACCTCCGGTCGCCTCGACCGCAGCAGCTGACACAGTCCCCGAGCCGGAGCAGATCGCTGTACAGCCGCTTGTGGCCGATCCGATGGAGGCAGAGCCGGTAGGAACCGAGCCTGTCCTCGCTGCGCAGGAGCCGCCAGCTGCCAAGCTCGAGCAGCCCGCCACCTTATCCGTCGCCGCGCCATCTGCCATCGAGGTCGATACGGGCAGCATCGTCGGGCCGTCCGTCGAAAGCTCTGCAGTCGTGCCTGAAGCATCTCCTCCAGAGACGCTCAGCGTCGAGCTTCGACCGGAAAAGGAAGCAGCCGCCGACCCGCAGCAGACATCGAGCACGCCCCCATCGGCAGCACGTCCGGCAAAGCCCCTCCCGGCACCATCAATCCGCAAGGCGCAGTCCGCCTGGTCCGCGAAGAAGAGCGCCCTCGCAGGCCTGCCGAAGCCGTCCGCGGTCAAGGCCGCCTCGGCCAAGCCCAAGTCAAAGGCGTCGCCGACAGAAAAACAGACTGCGGCCGCCGGCGCTGCGGCCAACAAGGCACCCGGCTTCCCGCCGACAACCCCGTCTGCCCTGATCAAGCCCGCGAAGCCCGCACCACCGCAGGCCGCGGCCAACACGCCACCAGCCGCGGCGACGGCACAGGCGGGCTTCGCTCCGGGCGACAAGCCACCCGGCTTCGAGATCCAGACCAACTTGGGCGGCGGCTTCTTCGCGTTTCAGCCATACTAGCCGAAGGCGGCACCCGCGCTCTCAGTGCCCGGAGGCCCGCCGCTCCTCGACTTCTTTGCGCGAAATCTCGCCGGCCTCGACCAGCGCGTCCACACAGGATCGCGAGAGCTTGCGCCCCACCTTGCGCATGCACTGCTTGAGCTCGGCGCTTCCCACCTCGAACGTGTTGCAGTGGGTCATGTAGTCGTCCCTGCAGGATTTCCGCACCTTTTCGCTGACGGCCCCGGCCTGTTGCGGGAGCGCGAGGGCCAGCGCGAAGGCCACCCAGTACATGCGATACATTGCGTGGAACCTGTTCTGAGAGCGTCGGAACACGAGCTTGAGCGCAGCGTCTCTTCTTCTTAGCCAGATGCGAGCGCGAGTGCAGCACCCTGCGCGCCACACGCAGTTTTTATTCTTTCTCAATGCCTTGAGAGCAGTCGAATTTATGCTCCGAGCCACCTCTTGCGCGCTCGCATCGTGCGCCAGCGCGCACCAGCACCGCGCGCTCGTGTCGTCCACAGTGTTGCTGCCAAACCTCTGCCAGTGTGCATTTCGCCTGCTATAAGCCGCCAAGGTGCGAGTCGGCTGTCCGAGCTAGAGCCGCTCTAAACAGCCTGACCGCGCAGTATCGGTTCGAGCGGAGAAGCGACACATGGCCCTGAAGTCCCCTGGCATCCTGACGTTCATGATCTCGGTGATTTTGACCGTTATCGTGCTGATCACGTACTTCTTCCCGGCACAGATTCCATTCTTCTCCGGACTGGAGCAGCAGTTCTGGGCATTGCTCGCCGCTCAGGTCATTCTTGTCTTCGGCTGCATCATGCGCGGCCTCTAGGCCGCCCCGCTTTTGCAGAGAGAGAGAGAGAGAGAGAGAGAGGCGATCTCAGCGGGCGCCAATGGCGCCTCCGCCGAATTGCCGCGAGTCTCAACGAGCCCTGAATCTCGGCAAGCAATGTGCGCTTGTGTCGCGCGACGCTAGGCACCCTGGAATCCCACCCCCCACCTGCGCCTAATGCCCCGCATGATTATGCGGATATTTCAATCTGGTCATCTTGCGCGACGCCTGCGCCGCTCGGCGCGAGAGATTATTCTTGCCGTCGTCTTAACCCTGGCCGCGGTGGCTTTTGTCATCGCCGCGGTCATAAGCGGCAGCACGCCTGAGACGGCGGCCATCGTCGAGCCCGGCGCGAAGGCGAAAACCGAGCCGAACTAGCCGCTCGCCCAATCAGCGGTGGGGCTCTCCCGCGTCGATCATCTGCGCCGGCACAAGGCCGCGCACCGAGTTCCCCAGATAGACCGCATCGGCCGACTTGAGATCCTCGAGCGTGAGCACCCGTTCGACGGCCTTGCGCGTCGCCAGGAGCTCCGAGCGCAGCACGCCCGGAAGCAGCCCGGACGTGAGCTGCGGCGTGGCCAGCACGCCGTCCCGCTCGACGAAGATGTTTGTGCGGCTTCCCTCCGCAAGCTCGCCGCGCTCGTTCAAGTAGATAACCTCGTCTGCACCCATCATCTCCGCGTAGTGCTGCCATTCCCGGTCATAGAGCTCGCGCCGCGTCGTCTTATGGAACAGGAAGGCGTCAGCGCTGTCGAGGCGGGTCGAGGAGACGGCAAATCGCATCACCCCTCCCGGCTTTGGAGCGGGCTGCGACACCGACGTGATTGCGCCCGTTCCATCCTCCTTGAGCAAGAGACGCACGCGAAGCCGCTCGGACTTGCGCCCCGCCACCTCGCGTTCGAGCAAGCTGCGAATTTCCGCCTCGTCGAAGGCGAACCCGAAGTATTTGGCCGAAGCGCCAAGGCGCGCCATGTGCCGGTCGAGCAGCCAATACCCCTTGTTCTCTTCATGGAGCAGCGTCTCGATGAGCTCGAACGTGCGCGGCGGATCCGTCAGGAATTTCATCTTGAGTAGGCACTCGGCATACTCCTTGGAGCCCTCCGAATCGTAGACGACGCCCGAGCCGATGCCCATCTCGCCGCCCCCGTCGCGAAACACGACCGCGGTTCGTATCGCCACGTTGAAGAGCGACTTTCCGCCCGGCGCGATGTGCCCGATCGCACCGCAATAGACGCCGCGCGGCTCCGTCTCGTATTCGCGGATCAGCTCCATGGCTCGTATTTTCGGTGCCCCTGTCACGGAACCCGGCGGAAATATCGCCTTGAGGAGATCGAGGAGGCCGATGCCCTCTCTCAGAGTCGCCGAGACACCGGACGTCATCTGGTGCAGTGTCCTGAAGGTCTCGACCGTGAACAGGTCCGTGACGCAGACGCTGCCGATGTCGGCGATGCGGCCGAGATCGTTGCGCATGAGATCGACGATCATGAGGTTCTCTGCGCGCTGCTTGACGTCGCTCGCGAGCACCGCGCGCATCTCGGCATCGGCCTCGGGCGTGCCCCCGCGCGGAGACGTGCCTTTCATGGGACGCGTCGAGACGAGGCGCCCCTCCTGCTCGATGAAGAGCTCGGGGCTTGCCGACAGCACGGTCACGGCTCCCGTATCGACGATGCCGCCGTAGGCGACACGCTGGCGCTGGCGCAGATCGCGGTAGAACGTGAGCGGCGAGCCTTCGAGGCGGAACCGCGCCTTGAAGGTGAGATTGAGCTGATAGATGTCGCCCGCCCTGATCTTCTCGCTCACGGCCGCAAAGCGCTTCTCATAGGCCGCGCCATCCCACGCTCGCGTGACCGATGTGAACTGGTAGGAGCCGCTCTTGGTGTGGGTCGTGAGCCAGTGCTCGACCTCGGCCGCCGTCATCTGCCGCGGGCCCTTGTAGAGGCCGAACCAGAGAAGGGGAACCGTGCGCCCCTCAGGCAAGAGCGCGCGAAGCTTGGGCTCGAGCACATAGCCGAGCTCATAGGAAAAAAACCCGGCCGCGTGCAGCCCGCTCTTGACGCCGCGCTCGATCCGCTCGAGCGCATCCGGAACGTCGTCCGGACTCGACGCCGAGACGATCTCCTCGGGCTCGCTGAACAGGAGCGACAGCGCCCCCCGCCCGGAGCTGTTGTCGAGAAGGACGAAGGTCTCCTCGAGGTTTGCTGCCGGGTGCTCGCGGCCCCGTCCACCTTGGCTTCGGTCGGCTGGCGTCATTCCGTATCGATGCTCGGCTTGGCTCGGGACCACGATGGGTCGCGGACTGGCTCGGCTGTCCGCGTCCGGGGCCAAGCCCTAGAAAGCAGACGCGCGAGGCTCACTATAGGTGAAATCGCTGCTCACAGCGCAAACCGCGAGCGTCCCATGCCGGACCGGCACGTGCGCGCCTCGTTTACGACGAAAAACGGGGCTTTGCAGCAGGCAATCCGATTGTCGCACCGGCGGGCTTCCCAAAGGCGAAAATCGTGCTATAGACCCAGCTCGCGCCGCCTGGAAGGGCGGCCTTTTTACTCTGCGGACCATATCTCTCAGGATGGCTTGCAGCGAATGGGCTTGGCGGGCGAGCATTTCGCGCCTATGTCACGCCCATGAAGAAGTGGTGACGCGGGGTGGAGCAGCCCGGTAGCTCGTCAGGCTCATAACCTGAAGGTCATAGGTTCAAATCCTATCCCCGCAACCAACTTCGCAAGCCTCGCGCGCCCCGGCGTCCGGGTTCGCTCCCGATCAAAGTCCAAGCCAGCGCGAGATGATATTGCGCTGCATGTCGTTGGTGCCGGAATAGAGCGTCCCCGCGATTGAATCGCGCAACGCGCGCTCGGCGCCGTACTCGGCCATGACGCCATAGCCGCCGAGCGTGCGCACGGTGGCCAATGCCGTGTCCACGAGCGCCTCGCTCACGAACAGCTTCGTCATGGCCGCATCGAATCCCACCGACTTCGATGTCTCGAGCTTGGTCGCCGTCCGGTAGGTCAGCAGTCGCGCCGCCTCGAGGCGCACCTTCATGTCGGCGATGCGGTGCGAGACGGCCTGATACGCCCCGATCCGCTGCCCGAACGACTTCCTCGTCTTTGCGAACTCGACGGCCTGATCGAGCAGGCGCTCCATGGACCCGAGATGCGCGCCAACCAGGCACGTCCGTTCCCATTCCATGCTCTGATTGAAGATCGGGCCACCGCTGCCCACCTGCCCGAGCACCGCCGACCGCGGCACGCGCACGTCGTCGAAGACGAGTTCGCCGATCGGACAGGAGCGCAGACCCATCTTCTGAAAGGTCTGGCCCTTCTTGAAGCCGGGCGTGTTCTCCTCGACGAGAAACGCCGTGACTCCGCCGAGATAGCCGCGGTTTGGGTCTGTCTGCGCATAGACGACCGCGAGGTTCGCGACCGGCCCGTTGGAGCTGAACGTCTTGACGCCCCGAATGACGAAATCGTCGCCGTCCGCATGCGCCCGCGTCTTCATGTTGAAGGCATCCGACCCGCTCTCGGGCTCGGTCATGGCATTGACGGCGATCATGCGTCCGCTGGTAAGCTCCGGCAGATAGCGCCGCTTCTGCTCCTCGCTCCCGTGCTTCCAGATCGGCACAACGCAGGCGAGCAGGTGCGCGCAGATCGCGAACACGAGCCCGCCGTCCTCGCAGCCGTAGCCGAGCGCCTCGAGCGCGATGACGGTCGTCAGTGCGTCCGCGCCCGTGCCACCATATTCTTGAGGAACGACCAGGCCCTGCAGGCCGAGGCTGCCGCACTTCAGCCACAGCTCGTGCGGAAAGGCATGCGCCTCGTCGCGCTCCATCGCGCCCGGACTGAGCTCCTTCCTGGCGAAGCGAACGATTTCCTCGCGCAGCGTCTTCTGCTCGTCACTCAGAGAGAAATCCATCAGGAGAGGTCCTTCAACCGCTGATAGTCGATCTTGTCTGTCGACGTCTGCGGCATCTTCGGCAGCGACAGGATGCGGTCCGGGACCATGTAGAGGGGAAGGTTCTCGGCGCAGAACTGCTTCATCTTGATGAGGGAGAACGGCTGCGTATCCGTCCATACCACGAAGCTGACGATTTCCGTCTCGCCGTCCTTGCCGGCCTTGGCGATCGCCGCAGCTTCCGGGATGGCCGGATGGCGATGCAGCGCCGCCTCGATCTCGCCGAGCTCCACGCGATATCCCCGCCGTTTGACCATCCGGTCGCGCCGTCCGAGGAAGATATAGCCGCGGTCCGGCTCCTCGCGCACGATGTCGCCGGTCCGATACCAGCGTGCGCCGTCCTGATCGAGGAATGCTTCCGCATTACGCTCGGGCAGGTTCCAGTAGCCGAGCATCACGGACCCGCCCGAGACGACGAGCTCGCCTTCCTCGCCGGCAGCGACGATCCTTCCGTCAGGCCCGACGACACGCGTCTCGTCGCCCGAGCATTTGCGCCCGATGGGAAGCGGCGCGACCTGGCTCTCGGGCAGCGGCGCCATGAGCTTGTAATAGGTGCAGACGTTGGTTTCGGTGGGGCCATAGAGATTGTAGTAGACCGGCCAGGGCCAACGCTCCATCAGCACCCGAAGATGCTTGATCGGGAACACCTCGCCGGCGAAGTGCACGATCCGCAGCCGAGAGCAGTCCTGATCCTCGATTTTGCCGTACGTCGTCAACATGTGCAGGATCGAAGGGGTGGAGTACCAGATCGTGATGCCCAGCTCAGCGATGATGCGCGCCAGCGTTCCCGGCTGCTTGCCCGCGTCCGCATCGATGAGCACCACCGAGGCGCCGTGCTTGATAGGCACATAGATATCGAGGATCGACAGATCGAAATGAAACGGCGCGTGCGAGCTGAATCGGTCTGCGGCCTTCGGCTGGAATTCCTGCGAGCACCAATCGATGAAGGCGAGCGCGGAGGCGTGGGAGTGTGTCACGCCCTTGGGGCGACCAGTGGAGCCTGACGTATAGAGGATGTAGGCAAGCTCAGGAGCCTTTGCCGCCGTCGCTTCGTCCCTCCGTGCGAGCACGACGAGATCCGCGCCGTGTGCGCCCCATTGCGGAAATTCGGTCTCTGTCCAAGACCCTTCGAGCTCCTTTTTCAGCAGCCCCGCGCGGGCGCGATCGACAATGACGGCCCGCACGCCGCAATCGTTGAAGATGTAGCCGTTGCGTGACGCAGGCGCGCTGTAGTCGACCGGCACGTAGGCGGCCCCTGCCTTGAGTGCGCCAAAAACCGAGGCCAACGCCGCTATGCGCTTGGGAAGAGAGAGCCCGACCCGGTCTCCCGACCCCACGCCCACGGTCGAAAGCGCAGTGGAGATGTCCTGCGCAAACTCTTCGAGGGCCGAATACGAGATGGCCTCGCCGCTCACCTCGAGCGCCGCAGTCGCCTCCGGCGCGCGTCGCGCGCTCGTCTCAAGAAATTCTTCCAGTCGCATCGATCCACGACCCAATGGGGCTATACGCCGCGAACGTCCAAGTCGGACTGCGAGGCCGCATTCTTGCATATTTCCCGCGCGTGACGGGGGCCCGCGTCGCGGAAGGAAGCCTTCATGGTAAAAAGCTACCAGAAAGTAAACTTGCAGGACCCGCTTGCCATCGCGGGACTATTAGGGAACAGAGTTGTCATAGTACATGAATTGTCATTTCGGCATGGTCCATAGGGTCGGCGCTGAGGAGACGGGACCGCCGCGTTACAGAAGGAATTGTCAAATTTGCTACGCCGTGCCGCAAGCCGATCCCGTTTGCCGCGCTCTCGAACTGCCAAAAGCCTATCTCGGCGAGCGGATGATGTTCCCGAACGTGCTTGCCAAACCGGTTCTCCGATCGCAGCGCCTCCGCACGCCAGCGCCGGGGTCGCGCAACTGGCGCCAAGGACTTGCTCGATGAAGACCAGCGGAATATGAGGAGGGAGACTTGACCAAAGACGAAGTAAAAGCTGCGGTGCGAGCGTTTATTACCTCGCAGTTTCTGGCGGGAGAGAGCCCGGACAGTCTGACCGACGACACGCAACTCGTCAGCACTGGCATCCTGGATTCTCTTGCGAGCCTCAAATTGGTGTCCTGGCTCGAGGAGCGTTTCGGAGTGAAGATCGATGCGCATGAGGTCGACATTGACCATCTCGACACGCTGGACTTGATCACGAATCTGGTTCTGTCCAAGCGCGGCTGACGCAAGCGCGCGCATTTGCCGATCGGAAGCCGGTTCCGTGCAATTATTCATTCCTGCCACCTGTTGACCTGCCCCTAGCGTAGGCAGTCGAGGCAATGAGCTTGTCAAGGGAAGAAGTCTTGCAAAAGTACCCCGTCGCGGAGGAGATCAAGCCGGCTATTCGCGCCACCGTTTTGGAGACCATGCCGTCATGGATGGTCGCCGCCGGTGCGGCGCTGAGCTTCGTGGCCCTCACAATCGACTACTACGGGTATGACTTCGACCGATCCTTCGGCCGCACGCAGGCCCTGGCGCTTTTCGCCGGCCTGGCTGCGATGCTTCTCGGCGCCGGACTCGAGGTTCGATCCGGCCGGCGCACGCTTGCTGAGACAGTGAGGTTCTGGGCGATTGCAGGGCAGGTTGCCATTATTGCCCAAGCGATCAAGCTATATGAGATCGAGAACCGGATCTTCTACGACGTCATTATTCTTCTTATCCTGTTCGGATTCATCGCCAATCACTATCTTCCTGCGCGCTTGAGGCTGCCATTCGTATTCCTGCTCGGCGTGGGTGCGATCATCGCGGTCCTCGGCGTGTCGCATCCAGTCGCGGCCGCCTGGCTTATCGGCCTGTCGCTGGGCATATTCGCTGTCGCCAACCTGCCGATCGCGCTTTGGGTGCGCGTGGCGCTGCTCGTGACGATTGGCCTAATCCTGGCCGCGCTCAGGGCAGGTTATATTGAAACGAGCTGGTCGAATATTGTCGTCCCGCTCTTGGCCTCGGTCTTCCTGTTCCGGCTGATCATCTATCTTTACGACGTGCATAACAAACGGGGGCCGACGAGCATATGGGCCAGGCTCGCCTATTTCTTTCTGCCGCCCAATCCTGTCTTCCCGTTCTTCCCCGTGGTCGATTTCACCACATTCGGCCGCACGTACTACAACCAGGACGCGTTGGACATTTATCAGCGCGGCGCCAATTGGATATTGCGCGGGCTGATCCATCTCCTGATCTACAGGATCATCTATCTGAACTTCCTACTCTCCCCGGAGAGCGTCAAGAACCCGGGTGAATTCCTGCAATTCATCGTGACGAACTTTGCACTCTATTTGCGCATTTCCGGCTCGTTCCACATGATCGTCGGTCTGCTGCTCTTGTTCGGATTCAATCTGCACGAGACGCACGCCCGATTCCTTTTCTCCAACAGCTTCATAGATTTCTGGAGGCGGATAAATATCTACTGGAAAGACTTCATGCAGAAGATGTTTTTCAATCCGTCCTACCTCTGGCTGAAGAATGCGGGCGCCCCGCATATCGCGGGCGTCCTGGGCGCGATCGCCGTGACATTCATCACCACATGGGCGCTGCATTCCTATCAATGGTTCTGGTTGCGGGGATCCGTTCTTCTGACTTGGCCGGATCTCATCTTCTGGACTCTGTTGGCCGCATTCCTGATGGCCCAGACGGTGTTGGAGGAGCGCCGTCGCGGCCAGCCGCAGACCAGTCGCGTCCTCCTTGGCGCAAAGAGCTTTCTCGTTCTGCGCACCGTCTGCACGTTCATGACGATCTGCTTGCTATGGTCGCTGTGGACGAGCGATTCGCTCGCCGCATGGTTCGACCTGCTGGTCACGGGCGGTATCCTGCCGGCCTTCGCCTCCCTGCAAGCCGCCACCGCTGCCGATTGGGTGATCACCATAGGCGCGCTCGGCGCGGCCCTCTTCATGGCAGGCATGGCTATGGGCATCACCTTTGGGCTCGGGTCGGCGGCGCCGGAGCCGCAAAGGCGGCTCTCGCGAGCGACGACCGAGCCGAGCAGCTGGTGGCGGCCGGCCGGCGCCGTGCTCGCGCCCGCCCTGGCACTCCTCGCACTGCAGTCTCCCGCCCTCAAGGAGCGCATGGGCATCGATGCGCAGTTGTTCGTCGAGGACATCAGCCGCAATCGTCTCAATGCCAAAGACCAGGCACTCATGACCAGGGGCTACTACGAGAACCTCACCAACGCGCACAGATTCAATTCCCCGCTCTGGGAAGTATTCATGTTCCGCCCCAACAACTATCAAGAGCTCGGAGACATGGCGGGAATGCGCCGTCGCAATGACTACGTCGAATTCGAGTACCAACCGAGCTCGAAATTCTCGGCCAACGGCGTGACGTACGCGATCAATCGTTGGGGAATGCGCGACGACGACTATGATCAGGCCAAGCCGCCGAGCACCTTGCGGATTGCCATCGTGGAAGCCTCACGCGCCTCCGGGCTCGGCGTGGAGCACGAGGACGGATTCGAGGCGCGTCTCGAGCGGCGGCTCAACGCCGACATAGCCGCCAAAGGCCACCCGAAATACGAGGTCCTCAATTTCTCGGTCGACGGATACTCGCCGATTGGCCGCCTGCTATCGCTCGAGGAAAAGGTGTGGCCATTCGCGCCGAACATCGTCTTCTATATCGCCGGCAACAGGGACGCCCTGGACTATCACATCGCGAGCATGTTCCGTAAGGGGATCCCGGCGCCCTATCCCTTCCTGGATGACGTCTTCCGGCGCGCGGGTCTCGATCGATCGATGTCTCTCGAGCGGCTGATGGAGCGCCTCGCGCCCTATCAAATGGAGGTTCTCGGCGAGATCTATCGGCGCTTCGCGGAAGCCTGTAAGCGCCGGGGTGCCACACCGGTGTGGTTCTATATGCCGGGTATTGCCGGCATGAGCGGCGAGAACGCCGAGGAGGTTGCTAAGCTCACGAAACTCGCGCGCGATGCGGGCTTCGTCATGCTCGACCTGCCGGATGTTTTCGCAACGCAGGTGCGGGAGGCGATCATGCTTGGACCATGGGATCACGCTCACCCCAACGCCTTCGGCCATGAGCTGGTGGCCGACGCCCTGTTCGAGCAGCTGCTGCAGCTCGACAGGCGTGGCGATGTGAAATTGGGGCTTGGCGGACCATTGTCGGGCACTTCTCAATAACCCCTCACGAGGCTCTTGCACCGGCGTCACGGCGGCCATTCTTGCCACACCGCCGGCATGCTACTGCCGACCCTAAGGCCTCATGCCCCCGCCCGCCGGATCGGTCGCCGTGCGTTGAAGCACGCGATGGCAAAGAGCGTCGACCGCGAGCTTTTCATCGAGTGACACGCCCTCGTCCTGAACATCGACCCCGGCAGCCTGGTCCGCGATGCGCTTGAGGCACTCCTCGCGAAACGACATTTGCTCCTTGGGCTTCGCAGTGTCTGGCTCGGGACGCCTTTTCGCAGCCGGCGGTAGCGCGGCCGTCGTGGGAGGCGCAATTGTCGGCCCGGGCATTGCTGGCGGCGCCGACGGTGCTGGTAGCGCGGCAGACGCGGCCGGCAGCTCATCGGGCTCGGGCGCACCTCGCTCAGACGGCGGCAAGGCGTAGACGGGCGAATTCGCGTTTGCCGCCGGCAGCTCCTTCTCGGACGGCGGCACGCTGACCCACTGCTTGCGCGATTCAGCTGGCGGCAGACCCGGTTTCGCCGTGAGCATGGGCAACGGCGGAGCCTTCGCGGCCGCGGCCTGCAACTCCGCATCCGTCGGCGATACGGCGACCCAGCGCCCCTTTTTCCTCTTTACGGAAGCTTCCGCCTTTGCTGCGGCTTTGGCCGTGAGCGGTGTCTTGTCCGCCTCGGGCACTTTTTCGGCCGTCGCATGCGAACCGGCCGGCGCTGTCGCGGCCTTCGTGGCCTCCTTCGGCTTTGGCCGCGACGCATGAATCGGCGCGACCGTTTCCCGCTGCGCTTTGAGCTCAGGCTGCGCCGGCGCCACGATCACCGGCGGCAGCTTGACGGCGGCAACCGGTGGTTCCGCGGCCGTGGGCTCGACGATGACGGGCGGTGGCTTGACCTCCGCGACGGGCGGCTTCGGTCGCTCCGGTTCAACGATGACCGGTGGCGCCTTGGCAGCCGTCGCGGCCGCCTCGGCCTTCTTCGGCTCGGTAGCGGTTGGAGACCCCTTGCCTGCGGTCTTGGATGGCTCTGATTTCGCCGGCTCGACGATCACCGGAGGCGCCTTGACGACGACCGGAGCCGGTTCCGGATTCGACGGCTCGGCAGTGGCGGGATTTTTCTTGGCGGTGATCGCCTCAGGCTCGGCTCTTGACTGCTTAGCGGTGGCTGGCGGAGCCTTGTCTGGCGCTGTCGCCAAGTCGGCCTCTGCCGCGTCCTCCTCCGAGGCTTTCGCAACCGCACTGCGCCTTGGTACCGGCCTGCCTCTCGTCACGCGCTGCTGCGACGTGCGCGAGCTGGCCTCGTAGTAGGCTTTGAGCTTGGCAATGGCATCGGGCTTGATGGCGCTGGCAACGGCCGAGCCGACATCGTCGGGATTGACACCGCATCCCGCCAGCAAGACAGACGCCATGAGCAAGCACGCGCTGCTCGTTCGGATGACCGGCCTCACCGAAGCGTCCCTCTAGCTGACACGCGAACGACCTTCTCCCCAGGGGCGGCGTTAATGTCCCTCGCCATTGGAACCATGAGCCGATTCGCGCCCTGAGCAACAGTGACCCCGGTAAACCGGGCTGATTCGCATGGAAGGGCTGTCACACCGCCAGCGGAGCCGATTCGTGGTTGGTGCAACAGATAGCGAACAAGCCTTGCGTCAGGCTTGGCATTTCGCCCCGCGGGCCGCCGCCGCCCACCCATGACAATGCGGACCCACCGTGCTTAGGTCGGCTCGAGGATCCCCACGGCAGGTGTGAATGAAGAAGATCGCAGGACCCGAGATCGAGCGGCTCGTCCAGTTGCTTGCCAAGCTTCCTGGCCTCGGCCCCCGCTCGGCCCGCAAGGCGGCGCTGGCCCTCCTGAAGAAGCGCCACGAGCTCTTGATGCCGCTCGCCGAGGCGATGAGCACGGCCGTCCAGACGATCGTCGAATGCCCCGAATGCGGAGGCCTCGATACGTTCGCGCCGTGCACCATTTGCCGTGACGCCCGGCGCGACCGGTCACTGATCGTCGTCGTCGAGGAAATGGGCGACCTCTGGGCGCTCGAGCGCGCCTCGGTTGTCAATGCCCTCTATCATGTGCTCGGCGGACACTTGTCGCCGCTCGACGGCATCGGCCCCGATCGTCTCAATATCGCACGCCTCATCGAGCGGGCGAGCTCGGGCGAGGTGAAGGAGGTGCTGCTGGCGCTCAACACGACGGTCGAGGGGCAGTCGACGGCCCACTATGTCTCCGAGCGGCTTGCCGCGACCGGTGTCGCCGTCTCTCGCCTGGCCCAGGGCATCCCCATGGGGGGCGAGCTGGATTACCTCGACGAAGGAACGCTCGCCGCCGCCATCAAGGCGCGCAAGCGCGTGTAGGGCCGCCTGGCGCAGGCGCCAGCACCTCGCTCATCGGCGCAACAGGCGATGCTCCCGCGACGACCCTGGAGGGCCCTTGCTCCAGGCTCTTATCGAGGTGGGACAAACCCTTTCTCGCCCTTGTTGGGCGCTAAAGAGGCGTTGTAAAGTCCCGACCCAGGTTTCTCCGGCCTTTTCATGAGGTTCGAGGCAAATCCACTCTGCGAGGGAACCGCAGTTGATTTCAGCGACTGAGACCAAAGACCTGCGAGCGCGCTGGCGGACATGGATTGTCGAGCTGCCGCGCTACTACAAGCGCTTCATCCTCGTCAGCTTGGATTTTATCCTGCTGAGCGCCGCGCTGTGGGGGGCCATCTCCTTTCGCTATGACAAGCCCTATATTCCTGGAGAGATTGGCACGGCGCTGCTTCTGCTGGCGGGCCCGGTCATCACCATCCTGACATTCTCGTACGCCGGGCTCTATCGCCTCGTAACGCGCTACATCAGCTTCCGCGGCGTGCTGCAGATCTTTCTCAGTGTCGGCTTTTCGATTCTGATTTGGGCGCTCCTCGTCTTCATGTCGGGCCAGCTCGGCGTGCCACGCATCGTGATCGTTTCCTATGGGGTATTCGGCGCGATTTTGGTGGCGCTGAGCCGCCAGGCGGCTGGCCTCATTTTGAAAAGCGCTGGCATCTCGATTCCGACGCGCCTTTCCGAAAGGCCCCGCAAGCCGGCTTTGATCTACGGCGCCGGTCCCATGGGCATCCAACTGCTGCAGTCGGTGCGCCGAGCAGGCGACCGCGAGGTCTTCGGCTTCATCGATGACTCTCCGAGCGTCTGGGGACAGTACGTTGCCGGCATCAAGGTCTTCCCACCGGCCAAGATCGAGCGCTTGATCGCGCGAGAGAGCATCCGCGAAATTCTGCTGGCGCTTCCCGGCACGCAGCGCCGCGAACGGCGACGGATCTTGCAGGAGCTCGAGCGCTTTCCCTTGGAGGTGAAGGTTCTGCCGGCCTATGAGGATATCGCGTCGGGCCGCGTTGGCATAAGCGACCTGCGCCCCGTCGAGGTCGGCGACCTTCTTGGTCGCGACACCGTGCTGCCGAATTCCGAGCTCCTGGCGCGCAACACGAGCGGCAAGTCGATCCTGGTGACGGGGGCGGGCGGATCCATCGGATCCGAGCTCGTCCGCCAGATCATCACGCAGCGACCGCGCCGCATAGTGCTCTTGGATTTTTCCGAGATCGCCCTCTACACGGTCGACATGGAGGTGAGAGAGACCATTGCGGCTCTTGCCGAGGACAGCCGGCCTGCAATCGAAACCGTGCTCGGCTCCGTCCTCGATGCCGGCCTCGTCGCCGACGTGATCCACCGATACGAGATCGAGACCATCTACCACGCCGCCGCCTACAAGCACGTGCCGATCGTCGAGCACAATCCCATCGTCGGCCTGCACAACAACGTGTTTGGTGCGCTCGTGATCGCCGAGTGCGCGCGCCAGCTTTCGGTCGAGCGCGTCGTGCTCATCTCGACGGACAAGGCCGTCCGCCCGACCAACATCATGGGCGCGAGCAAGCGCCTGGCGGAGCTCGTGCTCCAAGCCGAAGCCGCCGAGCCCGGCGCCACGACCGTGTTCACCATGGTCCGCTTCGGCAACGTTCTCGACAGCTCAGGCTCTGTCGTGCGCCGCTTCCGCAAGCAGATTCAATCGGGCGGCCCGGTCACCGTCACCCATCCCGACGTCACGCGCTATTTCATGTCTATCCCCGAAGCCGCGGAGCTCGTGATCCAGGCCGGCGCCATGGCCACTGGAGGCGAGGTGTTCGTCCTCCACATGGGAGACCCCGTGAAGATCGACAACCTCGCGCGCCTGATGGTGCACTTGTCGGGGCTCGAGGTCCGCAGCGAGGCCAATCCCGGCGGCGATATAGCGATCTCCTATACGGGCCTGCGGCCGGGCGAGAAGCTCTACGAGGAGCTGCTGATTGGCGCCCACACAACGACCACCGAGCATCCGCGGATTCTCAAATCCGACGAGCCGTTCCTCTCTTACGACGATCTCAGGCGCGAGCTCGATCTGTTGAAGTCGGCCATGGCGGCACGCGATCAAGATGGCATCCAGGCCATGCTGTTGCGCACCGTCGAGGGCTACAAGAACGGCCCCCAATCCGACGCAGGCAACACGCGCAGCGCCTGGAAGCCCTCGTCGCGAACGCTCCACTGAGATGGCCGCCGCGACCTCGCCCGCGCCATTGTCGTTGCGATTCGCGCTCGTCGGGCCTTCGGCAGAATCCATCGCCGCTCTGAGAGATGGCCTGATCCTCGACGCGGTCGCGCGACAGCACCGTGTCCTCTGCATTACCCCGCCGGCCAAGTCGCGCGCGGTGCATGCGCTACGCGATCTCGGCGCCCAGCATCGCGCCATCGAAATCGACTCCCCGCGCATCCCCTTCCTGGCCGACTGGCAACTGACGAAGCAGCTTGTCGAGGTCTTCCGCGACTGGCAGCCTCAGGTGGTCATGGGTTTCGGCATGCGCCCGATGATGGACGCCGCCATCGCGGCACGGCGCGCCAAAGTACGCCGCGTCGTCAGCCTCATGAACGGGCTGCCCCTCGCAGGCGTGGACGGCATATCTCAACGTCGCTTCGCCCACGCCATGCGTGCGAGCGATGCTGTGATCTTTCATAACCAGGACGACCTGCGCCGGATCGGGTCGGCAGGCCTCATACCGGACGGGCTCCGGGCGGTCGTGGTGCCGGGGGCAGGCGTCGATCTTCGCCGCTATGCAGAGAAGCCCCTCCCGCCCTATGCCGACGGCGTCGTGTTTCTGATGATCGCACGCCTCGAGCGGCCGCGCGGCGTGATGGAGTACGCGGCAGCCGCACGCGATCTCAAATCGCGCGCCGACGGTGCCCGCTTTCTCCTTGCCGGCCCGCTCGGCAAGGGAGCCGACGCCGTGACCATGGAGGCGCTCTCCGCCGCCGGGGGTGCGCTCGAGTACCTGGGATCGCTCGACGACGTCAGAAAGACGCTCGCGTCGTGCCATGTCTTCGTCTACCCGTCGCACGGGGAAGGCATGCCGCTTGCCGTGCTCGAGGCACTGGCGACGGGCCGCCCCGTCATCACGACCGATACCGCCGGCTGCCGAGAGACTGTCGACGACATGGTGAGCGGCTGCCTTGTGCCGGCGGGCGATGCGAAGGCGCTGGCGGCCGCCATGGAGATCTTCTTGAAGCGCCCCGACGTGATGGTTCCGACCGGCCGCGCGGCCCGCCTCAAGGCGGAGCGCCGCTTTGACCGGACCGACGTCAATCGCACCTTGCTCGAGGTATTAGGCCTCTGAGCGGAATACGGTCCAGGCTGGAGCCTGCTCAGCGCCGGTAGAGCCTCGGGCTCAGCCGCGGCTGCAAGAAGGAGTTCGCCGGATCGACCAGCATTCCGGGCTGGATCGCCTGCCGTCCGAGCAGCATCCGATGAGTCAGGCCCTCACGGTTCGCAAGCCCAAGCTGGATAGGCCATTCCTTCGTGCCGATGCGGACCCTGGTCTCGATGATGTAGCGGCTTTCCGTGTCCCCGCTCGAACTCGTGATGTCGCGCGCGCCGATAAGCGCCGCCTCGCAGAGAACCTCGACATCGGAGCGCTCGAGCAGCGGACGCACGCGAAATCGCACCCGGGGCGTGGCAGCCGGGCCGAACGTCTCGATGGCATGCGCGTGGAGTGCCGACGTCCTGGCCCCCGTATCGACCTTCGCCTTGATGGCGAAAAGACCGAGATCCGGCAAGGCGACCCATTCCCTGCGGCCGAGAATGAAGGGATCCACGATCTCTTCCATCGCACGCCTCAACCGGCCCCTAGGCCTGCCGGGCCCCGCCATTTGGGGCGACAGTCCATTGCTATTGGCACTTTCGGTCACGCCACGCACCAGCTTTCCGTGTTAGTAAATCAGCCTCAGGATGCGAGTTGCATTGGCCGATTGACCATTGCTCCCCACTTTCTTATCTCACACCAATGTCCAAGCTGCCTATCATCACTGTGCCCGATCCCCTGTTGCGCAAGGTCTCCGCCCCGATCGAGCAGGTCGATCGGGAGATCCTAAAGCTTGCCGACGACATGCTCGAGACGATGTATGCGGCCCCTGGCGTCGGTCTCGCCGCCGTCCAGATCGGCGTCCTGAAGCGCCTCGTTGTGCTCGATGTCGCCGAGGACAAGGAGGCGCCGGAGCCTCTGACGCTCATTAACCCGGAAGTCCTGTCCAAGGGCCAGGAGATGCGCCTGCACGAGGAAGGCTGCTTGTCGATCCCCGATTTCAGGCTCGACATCGAGCGGCCCTCGGCCGTGACCGTCGCCTACGTCGACCGCAAGGGCAAGCGCCAGGAGCTTACCGCCGAGGGTCTCCTGGCAACCGCGCTCCAGCACGAGATCGACCACCTGAACGGCAAGCTCATCATCGACTTTCTGTCGCGGCTGAAGCGCGACATCATGGTGAGAAAAATGAAGAAGCAGTCGCGCGGCGAGGCCCCTCTCTAGGCCCCCACGCGCGGCTCGCCTCCGACCTCCCGGGACACCCCTGATGCCGCTCAAGATCGTCTTCATGGGCACGCCCGACTTCTCGGTCCCCACCCTCGAGGCCATTATCGCCGCCGGCCACCAGGTCGCGGCTGTCTACTCACGGGCCCCCCGTCCGGCGGGCCGGGGAATGACCGACAGGAAATCGCCGGTCCACGCCTTCGCGGAGGCGAGCGCTATACCCGTCCGCACGCCAAAGAGCCTCAAGGGCGAGGCGGAGCAGGCAGCGTTTGCCGCCCTCGGCGCGGACGCGGCCGTGGTGGTCGCCTACGGGCTGATCCTGCCGCGCCCGGTGCTTGATGCCCCGCGCCTCGGCTGTTTCAATCTGCATGCCTCGCGCCTGCCGCGCTGGCGCGGCGCGGCGCCCATCCAGCGCGCCATCATGGCCGGCGATCGCGAGACGGCAGTCGCGATCATGCGCATGGAGGAAGGGCTCGACACCGGCCCCGTCTGCGCCGCCGAGGCGGTCCCGATCGGCCCCGATACGACTGCGGGCGAGCTCCATGACGAGCTCGCGCGTCGCGGCGCGGCCCTGATGGTGCGCGCCCTGGGTGATCTCGAGACCGGCCGGCTCATCGCCACACCGCAGCCCGCGGAGGGCGTCACCTATGCCGCCAAGATCGACAAGGCCGAAGCGCGCATCGACTTTTCGCGCCCCGCGAGCGAGGTCCACAATCTCATTCGCGGCCTCTCGCCGTTTCCCGGCGCCTGGTTTGAGGCGACCCCTCCCGGCGGCGACAAAGAGCGAATCAAGGTTCTCCGCTCGACTGTCGCAGACGCACGCGCAGAGCCGGGGCAGGTGCTCGACGATGCTCTGACGATCGCCTGCGGCGAAGGCGCCGTCCGCCTCGCCGAGGTCCAGCGCGCCGGCAAGCGCGCAATGACGGCCGCCGAGTTTCTGCGCGGATTTGCCCTCCCCAAAGGCTCCCGCCTCGCGATTTCCTGACCGCGACCCTTAATGCCCACGCGTTAAGCCCGCTGATTAAGGATGGCCCGCGGTCCTGCGCTCGTTCATGCCGCATCTGGCCTAAACAATGCTTCATCGAGTTCACGCCCATTGCGACCCATGGAGCATGTGATGTTGCGTTCTTTCATTGCGGCCGCTGCCGCAGCCGGCCTGCCGCTCGCGATTGCGGGACCGGCACTCGCCATCGATTCCTACACGACTCGTATCGAGCCCCGCGCCGTCTACGGCGCGACCGTGACCATCGAGGAAGGCGTGCGCGTCTACCGCCCGATCCCATCGGAGCAGCATGTCATCATCAATCCCGGCGGCACGACTCCCCTGAGCCTCGGCTACTACGAGGGCCCCTACTTCGATCCGCGCTTCCCGGCGCGCCGCTCCGGAGGCGCAGAGCGTCCCGCACGCTGACGCCCGCGGGCAGCGCTTGAGGTGCAGCGGCGGCCCGGGCTACTGATGGCGCGCTTTGTGCCGTCCTGAGACAAGCCCCATGCCCCGCTACCGCATCACCATCGAGTACGACGGCACGCCCTTCGCCGGCTGGCAGATCCAGCCCGTGAGCCCGTCCGTCCAGGGCGCGTTGACCGAGGCCATCGGCCGCTTCTCGGGCGAGCGTATCGTCGTCAAGGGTGCCGGCCGCACGGATGCCGGCGTGCACGCGTTGGGGCAGGTGGCCCACTTCGACCTCGAGAAGGAGTGGGACCCGCTCCGTGTCCGCGAAGCGATCAACTTTCACCTGAAGCCTGCCCCGGTCGTGGTGCTCGAATGCGCCGCGGCGGAGAGCGACTTCGATGCGCGCTTCAGCGCCACCGCGCGCCACTACCTTTATCGCATCCTGACGCGCCGCGCCCCGCCTGCGCTTGACCGCAACCGCGTCTGGTGGCTGACGAACCGCCTCGACGCGGTCGCGATGCGGGAGGCGGCGGCGATGCTGGTCGGCCGCCACGACTTCACGACCTTCCGCGCCGCGCAGTGTCAGGCGAAATCGCCGTTGCGCACGCTCGATCGCCTGGAGGTCGAAGAGAATGGCTCCGAGATTCGCATCACGGCCTCCGCACGCTCCTTCCTCCACAACCAGGTGCGTTCGATGGTCGGCAGCCTGAAGCTGGTCGGTGAGGGCAAGTGGCGTCCAGATGAGATGCGCAACGCACTCGATGCCCGCGACCGCACGCGCTGCGGCCCTGTCGCTCCCGCCGCCGGCCTCTATCTCGTCCGCGTCGACTATGGTGCGACTGCGGACACGGAAGCCGAGCTCGCCGAGGACGACGACTAATTCGCGTCCCCCGGTCGCGCACCAAGCCTCATGGTGAGCCTGTCAAACCATGAGGCGAGATACCTCCCACATCCTTCGACACGCTCAGAGCCTGCCCGGACTTGATCCGGGGATGAGGGTTTGGATACCTGCGCAGACTACCAGGCGTTGAACAGGCGCCGCACGATCCGCACATAGAGTTGCCCCGGAACAAGCCCTCGCCCATACACCGGAAGCATCCCGTTCGGATGATAGCGCAGCCGCGGCCAGATGCTTGTCGATGCGCGCCAGATGCTGCGGGCCACAACCACCGGCTCGGCACCCGCCTCCTCCCAGGCCTGAAGGTTCGGCGCCACCGCCGCAGTGAACTCATCGTAGGCCGTAAGGCCCGGCTTCTTCGCCGCGACGCGCGAGCGGTCGAAAAAGTCGGTCTTGATAAAACCCGGCTCGACGATCTTGACCTTGATGCTGTGCTGGCGGAGCTCCAGCCACAACGCCTCCGAGAACCCTTCGAGCGCCCATTTCGTCGCGCAATAGGCCGAGTAGAGCGGCATCGCCATGCGCCCCGCCACCGACGTGACGTTGACGATCCGCCCCCGCTTGCGCTCGCGCATGTGCGGCAGCGCGGCCCGGATCACGTTCATGGCGCCAAAGAGATTGGTGTCGAACTGGCGCCGGATCTGGGCCTCTGTCTGCGCCTCGAAGGGGCCGACGAGCCCATAGCCGGCGTTGTTGACGATGACGTCGATGGCGCCAAACTCCGCGATCACACGGGCGACCGCAGCCTCGATCGAAGCCTCATCCGTGACGTCGAGCTTGAAGAGCATGATGCGCTGAGATTTCGCGCCGAGATCGCTCTTCTCCGGCGACCGCATCGTCGCCGCCACGTTCCAGCCACGCTCGGCGAACAGCAGGGCGGTCGCGCGCCCGATGCCGCTCGACGCGCCGGTGATGAGCACCGTCTTGGCCGCGCGATCGCGACCCGGATCGCTCACGGCGCGCTCCTCGCTGCGCAAGGAGCGATGTTCCACATTGATGATATTCATTCGGAGAAGCCTGCGCCTGCCTACGCCACCACTGGCACCGGCTAGTGTGATGATTTCGAAGTCCGCTTCATTCTTCTCGGCTGGGTCGAGAGCGGACTTCGAAATCTGAATCACACTAGAATCATAGCCTTGCTAGTGTCCTTTCGACCGCGAAGTTCGTCAAACGCCAGCCGCAGCATGTGTCGAACTTCGCGGTCGGGACACTAGTCGATCATGGACAGGAACTCCTGTCGCGTCAGCGCATTGTCGCGGAAGCACCCCAGCATGCGGCTGGTAACCATATCTGTGCCGGGCTTGTGCACGCCACGCGTCGTCATGCAGTGGTGCTCGGCCTTGATGACCACGGCGACGCCCTGCGGCTGGAGCACCTGCTCGATGGTGTTGGCGATCTGCGCCGTCATCTTCTCCTGGATCTGAAGCCGCTTGGCGTAGGCGTCGACCACGCGCGCCAGCTTCGAGATGCCGACCACGCGCCCGTTCGGCACATAACCCACCCACGCGCGCCCGACGATCGGCGCCATATGGTGCTCGCAATGGCTCTCGAACCGGATGCCGCGCAGCACGATCATCTCGTCGTAGCCCTCGATCTCCTCGAAGGTCTTCTTGAGGATCGCCTCGGGGTCCTGGTCGTAGCCGCGAAAGAACTCGTCGTACGACTTCACCACCCGCTGCGGCGTGTCGTGAAGCCCATCCCGCTCCGGATTGTCACCGGCCCACCGGATGAGCGTGCGCACGGCCTCCTCGGCCTCGGCGCGGCTGGGGCGCACGAGCTCGGGCTCACTCGTCTTGATGAACTTGCTTTTCATGGGACGAAGCGGAGACTCCATGGACACACCTCCCGGCAAACGCATCCTAAACGCGCGAGTTGCGCTTTTGGATCACTGCCAGCGGGCTGAAGTGAAAGGCATTTTCGATCGCCGGATCGAACAGACCGTCATCTTCCAGATAGGTAGCACGGGCGCGGCCGGTCAAGGTCATGGAAATTCATGTCTGGCTGGCGCCCCCATGGTCCTACCAACGCGCATGCTTAATGGAGGCCAAATTGGGATCTGCGGCAGTTTCGCGCGCGGACCGCGATGGCAACTGATTCGATCTGGCTGCATGCGATGGTGCTGCCGGTGTGGATTGAACACACGACCTCTCCCTTACCAAGGGAGTGCTCTACCACTGAGCTACGGCAGCTTGACCGGCTAAGCTAGAAACTGGTGGAGCCGAGGGGAATCGAACCCCTGACCTCTGCAGTGCGATTGCAGCGCTCTCCCATCTGAGCTACGGCCCCGCTGGCTAACAGGGATCTATGGGTGGCGGCATTTAGGGGCGGGCCTCTGGCCTTGTCAAGAAACGCCAATCCCCCGCTCCACCGGGGAGAAACGGCGCTGCGGCTTGCCGCTCGCGCCCCTAGCGGCTAGACCTGCATGGGCCAAGGCGGAACGCGGGACACCGGCACAATGATCGACCTGATCGTCTATCTTTTCCAATTCCTCAGCTACCTTATCGGCCTTTATGTCTGGATTGTTGTCGCAGCCGTGATCCTGAGCTGGCTGATGGCGTTTGGGGTCATCAATCCCTACAACCCCTTTGTCCGTTCCCTGCACCAAGCCTTGGCCGCGGTGACCGAGCCCGTCCTGCGACCGATCCGAAACGCCATGCCCAACCTCGGCGCCATCGATATTTCGCCGGTCATCCTGCTCATCGGCTGCATGTTTCTGCAGGGATTGATCGAACGGGTCATCATTCCGAACCTCAGATGACGCCAAAGGCGGGTTTGCCGTGGCGCGAGGCCCCGGGGTGCGTCATCGTGCGCGTGCGCCTGACGCCGAAATCTTCTCTAGATGCAATCGAGGGGCTGGAGGCGACGGCCGACGGCCCGGCTTTGAAGGCCCGCGTCCGCGCTTTGCCCTCCGAGGGCGAGGCGAACAAGGCCGTCGAGCGCCTGCTGGCGGACTGGCTCGGCGTCCCGAAGACGAGCGTCGCGGTCGCTGGCGGAGGGAAATCACGGGTGAAGTCGCTCAAGGTTTCGGGCGAGGTCCAAGAGCTCAAGAGCCGGCTGGCGGCGAGACTGGCCCGCTTGAGCGCACAAGAAGACGAGTAGGGAGAGGAAATCTCAATGACCACGGTGATCGACGGCAAGGCCATTGCCGCACAAGTCCGCGCGCAAGTTGCAGCCGATGTGAAGGCGCTCGAGGCAGCCCATGGTCTGAAGCCCGGCCTCGCAGTCGTGCTCGTGGGCGAGGACCCGGCGAGCAAGGTCTACGTCAAGAACAAGGGCCAGCAGACGCTCGAAGCGGGCATGCACTCGGTCGAGCACAAGCTCCCGGCCGAGACGAGCGAGGCTGACATCTTGGCCCTCGTCGACAGCCTCAACCGCGATCCCCAGATCCACGGCATCCTGGTCCAGCTGCCGCTGCCCAAGCACGTCAATGCCGAGAAGGTCCTGAACGCGATCAACCCCGATAAGGACGTCGACGGCTTCCATCCCGTGAACGTCGGCCGCCTCTGGGTCGGCGAGCGCTCGCTCGTGCCCTGCACGCCCAAAGGCTCGATCATCCTCGCCAAGTCCGTGAAGCCTGACTTGAAGGGCCTTGATGCGGTCGTCATCGGCCGCTCGAACATCGTCGGCAAGCCCGTGGCTGCGCTTCTCCTGCGCGAGAGCTGCACCGTCACCGTCGCCCACTCGCAGACGCGCTACCTCGAGGGCGTCGTGCGCGGCGCCGACATCGTCATCGCCGCCGTCGGCCGTCCCGAGATGGTGAAGCGCGGCTGGATCAAGCCCGGCGCCATCGTCATCGACGTCGGCATCAACCGCGTGCCGGCCGACAATGGAAAGACGAAGCTCGTCGGCGACGTGGCCTATGCCGAGTGCGCCGAGGTCGCGGGCGCGATCACGCCGGTTCCCGGCGGCGTCGGCCCGATGACGATCGCGTGCCTGCTGCAGAACACGGTCGAGGCGGCGAAGATTCAGCGGGGCATCAAGTAGGCAGCGGGCAGCGGGCAGCGGGCAGCGGGCAGCGGGCAGCGGGCAGGAAAGCTTGCCGCGTTCCTCGATTCCGTCAACGCAAAGCGGGTCTGCCGCGAGCCTCCACCGCCTTAATGAGTGCACCGAGCATTCCTGCTACGGCATCAGCCGCAGCAAGAAAGTTGCTCGCTGCGTGGGCGCTGCTCAATCCAACACGCTGAGACAGCAAAATATGCGTCTCAAGCTCTCTCAGCGACCCCCGCGCAGTTCTGAGGAACTGTAGATAGGACTTCGAGCTGCCACGCCCGTAACCTTCTGCGATATTTGCCGGCACCGATGCCGCACAGCGACGCATCTGCGAGATCATGCCGAACTTCTCGCTATCGGGCATTCCGAGCGTAAAGCGATATGCGTGCTCCGCCAGATCCATTGCGGACTGCCAAACCCTCAGATCACGATAGGACTCGATCGCTACGGCGCCTCACTCCTGCTGCCCGCTGCCCGCTGCCCGCTGCCTGCTCCCAGCTTCCTACTGCCTCACCTGCCTCAACGTCTCCCCCCGATACGATAGCGCCTCCGCGACATGCACACGGCCCACCCCGTTGCTGCCGTCGAGATCGGCAAGCGTCCGCGCCACCTTGAGCGTGCGGTGAAATCCCCGCGCCGACAGGCCCAGAGTATCCGCCGCCTGGCGCAAGAGAGCGAGACCGGCGTCGTCCGGCCTTGCGATCTCCTCGAGCAGATGACCCGAGCAGTCTGCATTCGTGCGCACGCCCTTCGCCTGCAGCTTGTCGAAACGCCCCCGCTGGCACTCGCGCGCCGCGGCCACGCGCGCCCGCACCTCGGCACTGCCCTCGGACGGCGCCGGCAGCACGAGATCGGCGGCCGTGACGGCCGGCACTTCTATCTGCAGATCGATGCGATCGAGCAGCGGCCCGGAGATACGCGCCTGATAGTCCACCGCGCAGCGCGGCCCGCGCTTGCAGCTCTGTCCCGGCACGCCGCCTCCGCACCGGCACGGGTTCATGGCGCCGATGAGCTGCACGCGAGCAGGGTACGCGATGCGATGGTTCGCGCGCGCGACGATGACCTCGCCGGTCTCGAGAGGCTGGCGCAAGGCGTCGAGCACGCCCGGCTGGAACTCGGGCAGCTCGTCGAGAAAAAGCACGCCGAGATGGGCCAGGCTCGCCTCGCCGGGCTTAGGTCGCGTTCCGCCACCGACGAGCGCCGCCATGCTCGCCGAATGGTGCGGCGCCCGGAAGGGGCGCGCGGTCGCGAGCTTGCCGCCCATGAGCTCACCGGCGAGGCTGTGCACCATCGAGACTTCCAACATCTCCGGCATTGCGTAGCAAGCGCACCAAGATGGCGGTGGCTGGATCCTACGTGATTTGCGAGTCTACTGCGGTAGCCACGAACCACTCGCGATGGAAATTTTATACATGGCGGAGCCGCATGTCGTTTCTGCGCTGTCTCGCAAGCGCGCGGAGCTTGCTGGGGACATCGAAAACACTCAGGCAAAGCTGCGGAAAATGATCTTGGACCTAGAGTCCTTGGACAAGACGCTGTTGATGTTCGATCCGGAGTACGAGGTCGCCAGCATCAAGCCCAAGGGCTTCAGACCGCCACAGGATTGGTCGAAGCGCGGTCAGATGACCCGCCTCATCCTCGGGATACTGCGGAAAGCGACGGAGCCGATGACGGCTCAGGACATCGCCGTGCAACTCATCATTGAGCGGGCTTTAGACCGGGACGACGTCAAGCTGCAAAGGCTCATGACGAAGAGAGTCGGGGTGGCGCTTAGGGGGCAGCGGGATAAGGGCATCACTCGATCGATGCCCGGGCCCGGGATGTGTGTTCTGTGGGCGCTAGAGAAGATTCCTGTTTCTAAATCAGTGGATAAGGTGACGTAGCAATTATTGAGTTGAAGGCTCAACTTGACAGTTGGCGCGCATCAGTTCATGATTCGTTTTCAAACGTCAATACGCGCGAGGATCTTTTTTGGCGTTAAAATTTGCCTTTCACGAATCCAAAGCGATTGAGGCGTTAGCGCTCATTGCCGAGCTTTGCCCCGGGATGACGCCCCTGTTTGTCTCCAAAGTCCTGTTCTTCGCAGAGAAATGGCATTTCAATCGATATGGAAGGCCAATTCTCGCGGACACATACATCGCGATGCCGAAGGGTCCCGTGCCCTCGACAGTGAAAAACTTCATCGATCACAATTGGGATTGGGTGGACAAGCCGGAAGACTTCGACAACGCCGTGACTTTCGACCGGTCTAAAGGATGGCCGCGCTTGATGTCCGGCAAGCGGAAAGTCAACAAAGACGTTTTGTCCGCAACAGACATTGAGTGCATTACTGAGGCGATAGATTTTTGCAAAGATAAATCCAGCGACGAACTTTCGCAAATTACGCATCGCGAGAAGGCTTGGCTCAAGGCAGGCGTGAACTCTGCAATGGACTACGAGCTTTTCATCGATGACGATAATCCAAATAAAGCTGCAATACTCGCCATGGCGAAGGAAGTCGCGGTTTGTGGAATTTTATAGCTCGTGCCTCTCATTTGCGGACATACCTATAAATATTCATGCGTGTGGATTGACCCTCCTCATCCAAAGATAGGCGTATGTATTTGCGCCGAAAGAAACTGGTTTTTTTGGTTCAATTCTGACGCCCGGTTTCACGGCCATGGTCAGCTAGCCGTTGCCAAAAGCGAACATGAAGAAGCATTGACCAAGGATTGCACTTTGAACCTTGCCGAAGTCTGCGCCGCATCCCCGCAGGAATTGAGCACAGCAGAAGACAAGGGGGCCGTTCCGGCGGCTCTCATGGCGAAGGTCATTGCCACCCTTGAACAACCAATCCCAACCCTTTCCGACATTAATAGGAAATTGGCGCTCAAGAACCTCCTCGCTGCCAGTACCCCTTCCACTGGCGCGACACAGGATGAGCCATCGCAAGGCTAACAACTCGCTTTGCCAGCGCACCGTTATCGAGACGCCGATGGTCCTCCATCCAAGCCGCATGAGCCGCGTAGGCATGCAGGTGACGTGGCGAGACGTGGTGATGCTGGCCATCCACCATGCGACGGAGGCGAGCTAAAAAGCTCTCGGCCTGATTGGTGCAAGCGCCGTTGAGGCTGTAGGCTTCGGTGTGATTGATACGGTTCGTCTGGAACTTCGCATGTAGCGCATCCCAATGGCTAGCTTCGTCAGCGTGAAGCACTGAGCCGGATGCTACGACTTTCGCGACGAACTCGACGCCGTCGGCTTCTTGACGCGTCACTGTGGTCTTGGTGCGGCCCTTGCGCTGGCGAGCAACAACGACGACGCGGCGCTTGCCTGTCTGGTTCTTGGCCAGGCGACGATCAATGCGATCGGATGCAAGATTAGCCGGACGGATGTGACCGCCGAAATAGGCGCCATCCACCTCAACCGTACCGGAAAGCGTTGTGCTAGCGAGCTCGGCCGCCATGGCCTCGCGAAGCTTGTGCGCGAGTACGAAGGCCGTCTTATGCTGGCAGTCGAGATCGCGAGCGAGTTGGAGAGCCGAGACGCCCTTCGCTCCGTTGACGATGATGACGATGGCGGCAACGAGATCGACGTAGGCCATTTTCCTGCTCGCGAGGATCGTCCCGGACGTTGCCGAGAACTGATGCGAGCAAGCCTTGCACTTATGCTTGCGGCGGGTGGTGATCTCGTAGGCCTCGACCGAACCGCACTTGGGGCAGATCGGCTTACCGCCCGTCTCCGGCCAGCGCATCTGCTTGAACAATTCCCAAGCCTTCTCCTCCCCGCCGCGATAGACATCGCGGAGGCTGGTTGTGCGCGCGGCCGCGCTGAGGAGGAAGTGTTGGCCCATATCACCGGTCAACCAAATTAGCTGACCTCATACCTAATAGCTGATATGGGCGATGTCAACTAAAAAGATTGACGCAGACCAAAATAAAATGATATGCGTCCCCTCATGAGCCCTGAACAGGTGAGAGCGGCCAGAAACTGGCTCGCATGGACGCAGGCTGACCTCGCCGAGAGGGCGAAGGTTGGCCTATCAACCGTCAAGGATTACGAGAGCGGGAAGCGCACGCCGATCGCCAACAACCTCGACGCCATGCAGAAGGCGCTTGAGGGTGGCGGCATAGAGTTCGGAAATGACTCTATAAAAGGCCCATTGAAAACTTCTCAGGACTGATCGCGACCACCGCGACACGCGCGACAGCAATCTGTGGAATCTTTTTTGGCAACGGCGCGTTGACAATAACGGCATGTTATTGTCAACGCGCTTTGACCCTCAGACGAGGGACACCGGTAATCTCCGGGTGTGTTGCAAAGACACGCAGGTCTCCTTTTCTGGCTTGCCCTGTCAGGCGGGTTGAAGTTGAGGCGGGGAACGGTCCAGTAGCCGCAACACCGGAGAACCGGACCGCCCCCTAGGCGCTGGTATCAGCAGCGCCATTCACTCGAGAGGGCTCCACCAGTCGCATGGTGGGGCCCTTCTCATTTCGATTTGGGATCTGGCGATCCTTGAACCACCAGCCCCGATCGTCGCGTGCGCTTGGACCGAACTGCACAGATTCCAAACGCTTGCATTTCGAAAGCTGAGAGCAAAGGTTCTTCAGCGGAATACTTCCCGCAAACGTAACGCCAGCACTGACCAGCGCTTCGTAAAGCTCGCCGGTTGGAACGGGACGCCCGCGCGCATCAATGATTTCGCAGGCAATGTCGGCTGCCTTCTTATGGCCGCCACCGCTCCGGGCTGGTTCCGCTGCGGCGATCTTCGCTTCAGCATTGGCAAGCGCTTCGGAGACAGCGACCCAGGATATGAAGACCTCGCTTGATTCAAGCTCGGCCCTAAGCTGGTCGCGCATACGACGGAGTTGTTCTAGCGGCGTGCTCATGCCGCTATTGATACCGGAAACGGAAACCTAATGGAAAAGCTGGAAACAGTCCTCCACAGGTTTCTGGTTCGTTCCGAAGTGTCGGAAAATAAAAGCGCCGCTCCCTTCGGGTCGAGCGGCGCCCAAAAATAGTGAGCCCCGGCTTGTGATCGGGGCTCTGCTTATCTCGCCGAGTGAGCGACTGTAAGCGCCAGCACATTCGATCTGGCCCAAACTTAGCCTTGCATCGATCCCACGTCGTTACCCCTCTCCCATCCTCACTGATGGTTCAAACCGGGAGGGCGTGGTTATCCCGCTGAGATTATTGCAGCAGCACGAATTTGGCTATCAAGCTGCCTGCCAGCGGCATGTTTCCGGCGCCTGAAGACGTAGCATAGCTGCTCCTTCTACTGACGCTCGGATCACGTGGGGGTGCGGCGGGTCGATATCAAGCGGGGGGCGTCCGAGTCAGCGCGAACTGTCTTCCTCATCATCAGGCAAATCGATGATGTCGTTCACTGCGGTGATGCGATAGGCAACTGGCTTGCCGTTGTACCGCTCGACTAAGCAGTCGACGTAGAACCCCTTCTTGTACAGGTTCTTCTCATCTTCCATCGTTTCGTATTTGATGCGCTCGCGCGCCAAGTCGCTCTCGTAGATGATCGACATGGGACGCTTGTTGATGCGCTCGATGATGGCCTTCTCGCCAGTCTGCTTGCCAGGTTTGGGGTTCCTTCGATTTGACTGCCAGAACACCATCAGGACGTTCTTGAAGACTTCGTATGCGGATAGTTCCAACTCATGCTTGTGGGCTTCAAGGCTCTCGACTGCCTTCTGAGCTTCCGGCGTCGAAAACTCGAACTCTACGCGCTTTGTGGTCTTCGTCTCGTTGTAGATGGCTGATGAGATGATGGCGCGGCCCTTAGTATCGTTGGCGATAAGACCGACAGTTCCGATGAAGTCGCCAATATCGCTTCGACTCACATCCGTGCGCCTGATCCCGTCGATGTAGCCCCGGATCGCACTCCCGAACCGGGTTACGAAGTTATCGATGATCAACACCGCGTCCATGCTCGCGATAAGCGGCAATACGAGTTGAGGGATCAGCTCAACGATGGTTGAGCCCTGCCGAATTTCCTTCACGAAGAGTCGGACTTCCCCACTGAGGTCCGGGTGCTCTCTTCGGAGGAAGTGTTCGAACTGATGTGCGACCGAGCCTAGGGCCCTGACGAGCGCAATAAGCTCGGGCGGCTTCTCTAGGCAAATTTGCAATTCAATAAATGGCGTCCCATCGGACATGAGATCAGCATACGTTGTCCCCAACATCCGGTCACCTCAGCTCTGTAAGGGCCGAGCGGGTCTGGGCATTTGGCTTGGTGCGTTTGCTACGCAATGCCGAACATCTCTTCGGGGCTGAGTGGCGGCAGGATTGAAGGCAGCCGCGCCGCGAGCATCGACTTTCCCGATCCTGGCGGCCCGATCATCAGGAGATTATGACCGCCCGCGGCCGCGACCTCGAGCGCGCGTTTCGCGCTCTCCTGCCCGCGCACGTCGCGCAGATCGAGGAGCGCGGCCTCGTTCCGCTCGAGATTGGGCTTGGGCCTGGCGAGCGTCTGCGTCCCCTTGAAGTGATTGACCAGCGACAAGAGATGCGGCGCTGCCAGCACGTCGACATCCTCGCCCGCCCACGCCGCCTCGGGTCCGCATTCCGCTGGACAGATGAGACCCTTGCCGATCGAATTCGCACCGATGGCGGCGGGCAGCGCACCGGGCACGGCACGGATCGACCCGTCGAGCGCGAGCTCCCCGATCGCGGCGAAGCGCTCGATCGCGTCCGGCGCGATCGCTTCCATCGCCACCATGAGCCCGAGCACGATCGCAAGATCGAAATGACTGCCTTCCTTCGGCAGATCGGCGGGCGCGAGATTGACGGTGATGTGCTTGAAGGGGAGCCCGAGCCCCACCGCATGCAAGGCGTTGCGCACGCGCTCTCGGCTTTCCGCGACCGCCTTGTCAGGCAGCCCCACGAGCATGAAGGCGGGTGCGCCCGGCGTCACGCGGACTTGCACCTCGACGGCGCGGGCCTCGACCCCCACCAACGCCACGGTCGCGATGGTCCCGTACATCGAACATCCCCCCGATCGCTCCGAGGAATGAACGACTAGGGCGCCCGCGATCCGTCGCCCGCCCAAAACTAACGAACCCCAGATGCAGGGAAGCATCCGGGGCTCTTGGGAAGGATCGACGGTGCGTAGCCGTCCGACGAAGCCTCAAGGCTATCGCCAAAGTGTTAAGCCCCCGTTAATTCGTGTGCCGGTTTCACGCGCGGCGGACGAGGCGACTATTTCGTCGCGAGATCGGGACGGTTCCTGCGCCTGCGCTCGCGATAGGTCTCGAGCCGCGCCCGCCTCAGGAGAATGGTATCGAAGTTGGGATGATCGGGCTCGAGCCTTGGCAGGTCGACCGCGGCCGCCTGCGCCTTGCTGCTGTTGCCTGCACTCTTTGTGCTCTTGGCCTTTTTGCTGCTCTTGCTCTTGGCGGCAGGCTTCGCGGTCTTCATCGGGCGCCCCAGGCTCGGATTAGGAATTTTTCCTATCACAGCCGGGATATTTTCCCAACAAGAGAGCGGGGGCACCCTCGAGCCCATTTCACCCACGAAATAGCCCCCTGGTGCGGGGGACACCAGGGGGCTTGCTCGCGTGACCCCGCATGGGGGAGGGGGGAACTCTTGCGGGGATGCAGTCCTAACGCGGCCGCATCGAGTTGGTTCCCCGAACGCTGACGCCTTCACCTGCCAAGAACAATTAGTGTACACACCGGACACACGAGCGCCTTAGCCCTTGCGCTCTGCGGCCACCTTTCTCTCGATCGCATCCCAGATCATGGCGGAGATGTCGTTGCCGCCGAACGCCTTGACCTGGCGGATACCCGTGGGCGACGTGACGTTGATCTCGGTGAGATAGTCGCCGATCACGTCGATGCCGGTGAAGAGCAACCCGCGGCGCTTGAGCTCCGGCGCGAGACGCGCGCAGATCTCGCGCTCGCGCCTGGTGAGCTTGGCGGGCTTCGCCGTCCCGCCCACGTGCAGGTTCGAGCGCGTCTCGTCCTTGGCCGGCACGCGGTTGATGGCACCTGCGATCTCGCCGTCGACGAGGATGATCCGCTTGTCGCCGCGACGCACCTCGGGGCGGTATTCCTGCACCATGAACGGCTCGCGGAACACGGTCTGGAACAGCTCGACGAGCGAGCCGAGGTTGGTGTCCTCGGGCCGGATGCGGAATACGCTGGCCCCGCCATTGCCGTAGAGCGGCTTCAGGATGATGTCCTTGTACTGGCGCCGAAACGCCTGCACGTCCTCGAGCGCGCGCGTGACGAGCGTCGCCGGCATGAGATCGAGGAAATCGAGCACGAACACCTTTTCAGGCGCATTCCTCACCTGCGCCGGATCGTTGACGACCAGCGTCTTCGGATGAATGCGCTCGAGCAGATGCGTCGTCGTGATGTAGGCCATGTCGAAGGGCGGGTCCTGCCTGAGCAGCACCACGTCCCACGCGCTCAGATCCTCGATTCGCGCCCCCGCGAGCTTGTAGTGGTCGCCCGCCTTGTCCTGGACCGAGAGCGTATGCCCGCGCGCCAAGAGCTTGTCGCCATGGAGTGCGAGATTGGGCGGCGTATAGTAGAAGATCTCGTGCCCGCGCCGCTGCGCCTCGAGCAGGATCGCAAACGTCGAATCGCCGCGGATGTCGATCCGCTCGATCGGGTCCATCTGGCAGGCGATGCTGAGGCGCATGGGATTGTCCGAGGCGTGGGTGGGGCCGGGCCGGAAGGCTTAGCACGAGACGTTGGCCGCCGGGCAGGCCGTCCGGCGGCTTGGAAAATATCGGGTGGCGGAGTTCGGAAGGGATAGTGAATGGACGAGACGACGATCGATAGGGCGACCATGGGACGCCTGGCCAAGGCCCTGGCGTTCATTTGCGGCGCCGATCATCCGACCACGCTCGCGCTCAAGGCCGCGGCCGAGACCGGCTCTGAGCGCGACGTCAAGAAGGCTCGTTCGCTGTTCCTGAAGCTGAAGCCCGGAGACCGCCGCGCGGCCTTGGGCATGCTCGAGGATTGAGCCAGGCCTGCCCGGCCGTCTGCGGCCTCTTGGCGGAAAATTTCCTGCCAGCTTATGCCAGCCGCGGCATGCCAATCGCATTGGCGTCCCATACGATCTCTGCCAAACGACGATCCATCAGAACTCTCAATCGTCAATTGGAGAAGAGCCCCGTGCGAACCCGCAGTTTCATGGCCGCACTCGCCGCCGCGGCAACCCTCGCCTGCGCGGCGGCGCACGCGGCGGAGGTGGAACTGCCCAAGCGCAAGCCGGGGCACTGGGAGATCGTCACCGTTTCCCAGGCCACAGGCATGACCACGACCCAGGCCTGCATCGGTCCGAATGACAGCATCGCCGCGCCGGCCGCCGGCAAAGGCTGCTCGGAGCCGAAGATCACGCCCGCGGGAAGCGAGATCATCATCGATATCGCCTGCACCACAGACGCCGGGAAGCAGACCATGAGCACCGTCTTCGGCGGCGACTTCTCGACGCGCTACCATGCGGTCATGAAGATGTCGTTCGATCCGCCGCCGGCGAACGCTGCGCCGACTTTGGGCGTCACCATCGACGGCAAGTACATCGGACCTGACTGTCCGCCAGGGTCAAAGCCCGACTGAGCAAGGAAGCGAGCGGGCTTCCTGGCATCACTCGCGCCTGTCGGCCTCTCCCAAGTCGAGGCGCGAGACCTGCGCAGTTTGGAGCCTCGGCACGAGCGTGAAGACGAACTCGTGCTCGGCGGCTCGCGTGCCGTAGAACACCTTGGCGATGCGGCGCACGAACTGCTTCGAGCCGGCGGTCGTCATCTGCTTCGCCTGCGTGAGGCATTCGCCGTCCGTCGCGAGGCAGACAACGAGCATTCCGTTCTCTTTGATGCGCGCGGGCGTGATCCACGGCGATGCATCATAGTTGAAGCTGATGAACTGCGAGGGACTGTCGGGACTATAGAACGAGATGGATTCCGCATAGACGTTGGTGCCCGCGACAATATCGAGACGTCCGGGCATTTCGGCGCGCCACAAGGCGGTAGCCTCGCTCGCGACCTCCATGCGCGGCTCGACCGCGGTCGGCGCCTCGAATTTGAACCGTGCGAAAGCGATCACAGGCGAACCCAGCGTGACCACGGCAAGAACGACGGCCGCGCTCCCGGCAATGATGCGCTCCACCCGCCCGTCGAGAACCTTCCCGAATGCCAAGAGAGCGAGAATCGGCACCATGTAGAAGATCGGGATCGTATAGGCCAGCGACACCTTTGCCTGCCCGATGAAGCCCATCGCCAGCGTGAGCAGGAAGGGGAGGACGGCGAGCACCAGGATCCAGGCGTTCGCCGGCGCCGCGGCCCAGCCGGCGAGCTTGCCGAGCGCGGCGCCCGGGCTGAGGCGCAGCGCCGCGAGCAGCACGGCGAGCGCGGCACCGTAGTAGACGAGCGGCGCCGCCGTCGCATCGAGCGCCCAGCGCAGCGTTTCGAGAGTCGTATGGTCAAATCGCGATTTGGCGTAGTCGAGCGGCCCTGCGTGGTGGGTGAGCCACCAGACGTGCGGGAGGAGAACAATCGCACACACGCCGGCCGCGAGGTACGGCGCCGGAGACCGGAAGTACCTCCACCGCTCTTCGGAAAGCAGGGCCGCGACGAAGAAGGCGGCGAGCAGCAGCAGGGTATAGTATTTGGAGAGCATGCCGAGACCGGCGAACAAACCGAGCAGAATGCTGTCTGCAATGCTGCGCGTCGTGAGCGAGCGGACGAAGAAGTACGTGGCCCATGGCCACAGCGACAAGAGAATGGTATTCGCGTTGAGCTTCAGCGCCATGAGCCCGTAGCAGGGCGTCAGCATCAACAGCAGCACGACCACGAGGCGCTCACTGCGCCCCAGGAAGAGACCTGCGAGCGCCCAAGCCCCCCAAAGGCCCGCTGCACCGTTGAGCGCCGAGAGGAGATAGAAGCTCCAGTTCTCGCGCGGAAAGACCTCGAACCACGCGAACGTCAGCCATGCCCAGAACGGGGGATGCTTGAAGTAGCCGAGCTGGACTTCCTGCCCCCACGCGTAGGCCTCGGCCATGTCCCCGTGGACACCGCCGAACCCGAGCGCGACTGCCCCGTAGAGCGTCCAGGCCGCCACGTGCGTGACCAGGATCGCAAACAGCACCCAGCGCGCACGGGCCTCGCTCAATTCCCCAAAGCCCCAATCAGCGCGCAATCCATTGTTCGCCAAGCAGCCCCCAACTTATCATCCCAGTTCGCCAATGATTTCAGCACTTGGATGACGAGTTGATGACAGTCGTGGGGGCCGCGAGTCCCTAGGTCCGTCAAGGTGCCTCGCCGTCCGACCAGAAGGCAGGCCCACGTTCTCCCCCCGCCCTACCGGCCGAGCTCACTCAGCGCCTTGTGCAGCGGTTCCGTCGAGATCGAGATCGGACCCTCGAGCGAATCGTCCATCTCGAGAACGAGATAGACCGAGCTCGCGAGCGAGATCGCACACAAGGCCAGCACGGCGAATACCGTGGCATTGCGTGGCGCAAAGAGCCCGTAGCTGAAGAAGATGAGCATCAGCCAGAACACCATGATGGCGACGAACGGGCTCGGTATCGTGCTGTCGAGTTCATCCAGGAGGAACCAACGTGCCTGGGCAATATCGCCGCTGACTGCGAGCGCCCGCTCTTTCAGCCAGCGCTCGGCCTCCGACTCTGGCGCAAGGACGCGGATCTTGTCCTGCGCGTCCTCGATGGAGACGAACGAGCGCCGGCCCTTCTCATTTCCCAGTTTTCCTCTGGGCTCGAGCACCGCGAGCTTTTTTTCGACCGCCGCCCGAAGAGTATCGCGCGCCTCTTGCGCCTTCGGCCCATAGTGCGCGAGCACACGGTCGAGAAGCACGACCTTGGCCGAGGCGTGCTTGAACTCGCTGTCCTTGGTGTCGAATGAGGTCTTGGCCGAGAAGATGAGAAGCCCGAGCACGACCGCAACCAGATGAGCGATCACGCCCATGAAGCCGTGGATGACCTCCTTCGAGCGGCTATCGAGGTGCGCTTTCGACGCGGTGGCCGAAAGATAGAGGCCAAGGACGGTTGCCGCACCGAGGCAGGCGAGCACGATAAAAAAGACGAGCACCGACATCGCCGCCTGATCCAAAGTTTCGAGCCAGTTGACCCCCTATGCGCAGGAGGCCGCCGCTAGAGCAGGCGCCTCACCACCTCGGCCCCACATAGGGCGGATGAAACCGCGCGTCGGCGCAGAACTCGCCGTTCCAGTAGCGGTACTTGCCGCAGCTTGAGGGGCGCGGCGGCGGTCCCCAATCGTAGAAATAAAGCGGCGGATAGACCGCGGGCGGCGGCGGCCCATAGCCGTAGCGCTGCACATATCCGTAGACGCGCGGCGCGTAGTAGGAGGGCGGCACGTGCTCGTAATAGTCATCCTCGTAAAATCGACGATAGCCCACAGGCGTGGCGCCGCTCTCGGACACCGCGCTCGGCACGGCAAGGGAAGGTGTCACCACGGCCGGCGTCGCACTTGCGGGTTGTATGCCGACGGCAAGGAGGAAGGCGGCAACCGATAGGCCAATATAGGCAAATAGAATACTGGGCATGGCACTCTCCAGTTTCCCGGCGCCCCGATTATAGCGACTTGCGTGTCATGAGTCGCATGGCGCACCTGACCCCGCCATGCCGAACCGCACGGGATCGTTAACCGACGACCCTGCACGCGCGGTGCCGTCGCGGGCATGTGCTCGGTGCCTGCCGAAAGAGCCGGTGGTGCCACACTAGGAGGACTGGATTACACCTTGTCGTCGCCGGCCATGACGTGGCCCATCCACTCCTCGATCGTGATCTGGCCGGATTTCTCGACCGCAGCGATTTCCCGCGGCCTCAGCACATCCTGGATCGCATCGATGCGCTTCCACTCGCAGAGCGGTGTCTCGGTATCGGCCCGCGGCACGTAGCGCGATGCCTTAACCTTCTCGTAGCGATGGACGTAGCGCGGACAGTTCATCCAGACATCGGTGACCGCGACGCGCACGACGAGCTCGGCCTCCTTGAATAGCCCGAGCAGCGGGCCCTCCTTGACTACATTTGCCCGGCCCTGCAGCCGCAAGCGGAACGGACGGTCGAAAGCGATGAAAAGACAGCCGATCTCCGGATTGGCGCTGATGTTGCCCATCGAGAAGTACATGCCGTTGCCGTCATAGCTCGGAAACGCGATTGTCTTGGCATCGATAACCTTGACGAAGCCCGGATCGCCGCCCTTGTACGAGACCGTCGGCCGACCCTTGTGATCGACCGACGACAGGAAGAACATGTCCCGGCTTTCGATGAAGGCCCGCGCGACATCGTCGACCTCGTCCTTGGCCGCGATCGCCTCGATGCGGTCGGCCATGCGCCGGCTGTCGAAGTGATCCTGAAGCTCGCGGTGCTGGGGGCCATAAAGGCGGCTCATTAACTCCTCCTCCCGGACTTTTCCTTCTCTGCCGTTCCACCCTAGCCCGGCACGCTTTGCCAGTCAGCGAAATGAGCGAGCGAGGCGGTCTCGAGCCCGCGCAAGGCGACCCCCCGGTGACGTCGGCCTCTGCACGCTTCCTGCCGGGGCGCACGCCGATATGCCGCCGGCAAGGCCCCCATCCGGTTAAGACCTTATTCGGCAATTGCGCTGATTCTATTAGGAGTTACCCACGGGACAGCGGCGCGGCGTCGGCCCTGCTAAATCTGCGGTCATGGAACGCATCAAGGAGGCTCCAATGAAGCCCACGACCGCAACGATCAAGCTCACATCGACCACCATCCGTGGTGTTCTGACCACTGCCATCGCTTTCGGTGTTCTCGCCGTCCAGACGTCTCAGGCCAGCGCCGTGAGCACCTCCGTCAAGATGGCCTGCATGTCCGACTACTTCTCCTATTGCAGCCAGCATGACGTTGGCAGCCAGGAGCTCCGCCAGTGCATGCGCGCCGCGGGCCCCAAGCTGTCCAAGCGCTGCGTCAGCGCGCTCGTCTCTGCCGGCGAGGTTTCGCAGGTTGAAGTGAACCGCCGCAAGACGCAGATCTCGAACGCCAAGTAATCGGCAAGGCGAGAAAGCAGCCCCAGGCTGGTCTACTTCGCCTTGTCGTCGTCATCGTCGGGCTTCGCGCCCGGCGTCGCGGCCTGGAGAGTCTTGATATTGTCCAGGCCGGCCTTGAAGATCCCATCGATCACACCGCGCGCGTCCTTGTCCGGCTTGCCTTCGGCATCGTAGGTGGCCGCCCACACGATATTGATCTCGTCCTCGTCATCGTCATCCGGCGTAATCGAGAACTGGGCCTCGTAGTTTTTCACCGGCAGCGGGCTTTCCGTGATCGCGTACCGGTAGCTGAGGTCGGTCCGGTTCAGAAGCTTCTCCTTGATCACGCCGCCGTCCTTGAGCGTGAGCGTCCGAAATTCCGTATCCCCGTCCTTGCTCTCCTCGCACTTGGCGATCGCCGGATGCCATTCGGCGATCGCGCACCAGCCGCCGTACTTTGCCCACAGAGCGGCCCTGTCGTCGGGCAGCGTCTTCGGGTTGACCTTGACCTCGAGCTTCTTGCCGGACGCGAGGCTCGCGGCCTCGGCGGCCCCGCCGAGAGTGGCAAGAGCAATAGACATCGCCGCCGCGGTAAGTAGTGCCTTCATCGTTATCCTCCCAATCCGGAACTCGCCGGCCCTTATCGTTCGTCGATCGTCAGCTGCCGTCCGTGCGCTCGCACTTGTTATATTGTAGCAAGGAGCACGCAACTTTGACTTTTCACAAATTCGTGTCGCCGTGAAGACCCCCGGGAGGCGGAGAAAGCACCCTTAGAGACCATTCTTGATGTGCATCGGCCAGCGCCGCCTGATGAGGAAGAGAACGTCGAAGCCGACCTCGTGCTCCTGAAATGCAGGATGGCGCGCGAGCCACAGGCCGGCGCCGCGGTGGACACGGCTACGCTGGCGCGCCGTGATCGAGGCTTCCGCGTCGGCGAGCGTCAGCCGCGACTTGACCTCGACAAATGCGAGACGCCGGCCGCGCAGCGCGATGAGATCGACCTCCCCGCCCAGCGATTTCCAGCGTCGCGCGAGGATCCGGTATCCCTTGGCCATGAGATACGCCGCCGCGACCCACTCGGCGAGATGGCCACGCCAATATCGTTGTCGGCGCTCCCGCACAAAATTACTCATGGCCCCTGCGCCCCAGCCCGCTCTTTCATCACGAGAGAACGTGCGGGGGCGCGGAAATCCGGCGCCCGTCAGCCGCGGCTTTTCAACTTCAGGGCAAGTTCGTAGACGCGCGCCTTGGGCACACTGAGCTCTTCGGCAACGGCCTTCGCAGCATCCCGCACGCTCATGTCCCGCAGCGCTTTGCCGAGCCTCTCCTCGATGGCCGCATCGTCGACCTCGGCAGCAAGCGGCGGTCCGACGACGATCACGATTTCGCCCTTTGGCTCCCGACCCGCAAAGCCTGCCGCCAGGACATCGAGCGTGCCCCGCTCCACGTCCTCATGCAGCTTCGTCAGCTCCCGCACGACCGCAGCGGGCCGCGAACCCAAGACTTGCGCAAGATCGGCAAGCGCCGCACCGGTGCGCGACGGCGCCTCGAAGATCACCAGCGAGCCGGGTACGGCCGCAAGCTCCGCGATGCGGCTGCGCCGCGCGGCTTCCTTCGGCGGCAGGAAGCCTGCAAAATAGAAAGCGTCCGTCGGCAACGCCGAGACCGAAAGCGCAGAGAGCACGGCCGAGGCACCCGGCACCGCGATCACCGCATGCCCGGCCGCAGCCGCCTCGCGCACGAGCTTGAAACCCGGGTCCGACACGAGCGGCGTGCCTGCATCCGAGATGAGTGCCACGACCTTGCCCGCTGCAAGCTCGGAAAGCACGCGCTCGCGCTGCTCCTCGTCGCTGTGCTCGTGATAGGCCCGCAGCGTTGCACCGATGCCGAAGTGCGAGAAGAGCGTGCGGCTGTGACGCGTGTCCTCGCAGTAGACGATGTCAGCCCGCGCCAATACCGAGAGAGCGCGCAGCGTGATGTCGCCGAGATTCCCGATCGGCGTCGCGACGAGGTAGAGGCCGGTTTCAAGCGGCTGCGCGGCGAGCCGCCCCACCTCGGCGCTGACACGCAGAGCGAGAGTCTTGTGCGCGTCACGATCAGCGCCCGGACTCTCGACAGCTTTCTTGATCGGACCTTTGCGCGGGTGTTCACTCACGTGTCGAGCCTCGTCCCGAAAGGGCCCCCAAATCCGCTGCAAAATGCCTGCGGCATGGGCGCTCCACAATAACTATCTCGCCCGATTGTCGTGGAATCTCCAGGCCATATTTCGTGTACAGTGGCACGAAAGCTCTTCTCGTCCGCGCCATCGCGGTCTATCGAGTGCAAAGGGCGGGATCCGCCGGGGCGGCAAGATGGCCGCGCACCGCGCCTCAGAGGTCTCGCAATCGACACAACGGCAGCAGCCCACGGGGGACCTGAGACATTCACGCACGGCCACGCGAGCATCACGTCGTCTTGCGGTTCGCGCAGCGCATTGCGGCAGCGCTCTGCACCCTTGTGCTCGCGGCGTGCGCGACAAACCTCGGCTCTAGCCCGCAGACGACGTCCACGCTCGGCCCGACCGGCGGCGCGACACCGGCTGCCGACAGAAAGCCCGCACGCATTGCTCTGCTCTTGCCGATGAGCGGCTTCGGGCCGACCGCCGTGCTCGCCAAGGGCATGAAGCAGGCAGGCGAGCTGGCGCTGTTCGAGATCGACAACCCGCTCGTCCAGCTCATCGTCAAGGACGACAAAGGCACGCCCGTTGGCGCAGCAGCAGCGGCAGACGAGGCGATCCGTGAAGGGGCCGAGATCATCGTCGGCCCGTTGACCGCAAGCGCCACGGCGAGCGTCGCGCCGGTTGCCCGCCAGGCCAACGTGCCCGTGCTGACCTTCTCGAACGACAGAAGGGTCGGCGGCAGCGGCGTCTATCTCATGAGCTTCCTCCCCGAGCAGGAGATCGAGCGCATCGTGGCTTTCTCCGCCGCCCAGGGAAAGCGGCAGTTCGCGGCGCTGCTCCCGAACGACGCCTACGGCAGGGTCGTCGAGCCGGCGTTTCGTGCCGCCGTTGCGCGCGCCGGTGGCGTCGTCGCTGCCCTCGATTTCTATTCGCTCGACGCCAACGCCATGCTCGCCCCCGCCAAGCAGATGGTCGACACCATCAAGCAGCGCGAGGACACTGGGCTGCCGATCGATGCGTTGCTCCTTGCCGGCGGACCTGAGGTCCTCCCCCACATGGGCCCGCTCATCACCTACTCCGGCATCAATACGACCCGCGTAAAGCTTCTCGGCACCGGCGCCTGGGAATATCCCAACGTCGGCCGCACGCCGGCTCTTGTCGGCGGCTGGTATCCAGGCCCTGACCCGCATGGATGGCAGGATTTCTCAGGCCGCTTCTCCCGCTCATTCGGATCCGCCCCACCGCGGCTTGCGAGCCTCGCCTACGACGCCGTGAGCTTCGCGGTGGCGCTGTCGGCCAATCCGCCGGGACAGCGTTTCACGCCAGCAAACCTCACGCGCCCGACCGGCTACAACGGCGTCGATGGCGTGTTGCGGTTCCTGCCCGACGGCACATCCGAGCGCGCCCTTGCGGTACTCGAGGTGCAGCCGATGGCGAGCAATGTCGTCGATCCCGCGCCAAGCGCGATGGATGCGGCCGCGAGATACTCAGCCGTTCCCGGACAGCGAACGGATTGAACTAGGCCGCGGCGTGCTCGGGCGACTTCTGGCGCGCTTGCTTTGACAGAGGAATCCGCGGCGCCGGGCGCTCGAAGCGGCGCACCTCGAGTTCCTCGTCCTCCTTCGTGTAGATCATGAGCGGCCCGATCTCCTCGAGCAGCAGGTCGAACGCATAGGATGCCGCATCGATCTGGGCGCCGGCCTCAGCGTGCAGCCGTCCAGCCGCTTCCGCGCCCGACGTCGCGTTGGCGAAGATCTCCGCCGTCTTGACCCACTGCATCTCGGCCGGGATCTGCGCTGCAATCGCGTAATGCGGCTTCACCGCAATCGGCGCCGGCTCATCCTTGGCAAAGGCGCGCGCAAGCGCCGCCGGGAGGGGGAGCCCATAGTTGCCCGAAAACCATCCGATCGCGATTTCCTGGAAGGCACCCCGGAGCCAATCTCTGGCGCCTTCGATGGTCCGCTGCGCCTCCTTGAGAGCCGCCTGGCCCGTGAGCTCGAGACGCGAGAGACCCAGACCGTTGAGGCGGAGCGCGAGTGTGGCCATGTCCGTTTCAGCTCTCGATTGCGACAAAGTCTTCTTTGCCCAAGCGATCAACTCGGAAACGTCCCGCAAGGCCCCGTTACTCTTCTTTTCGGAATGAGGCGGGATAAAATGGCTGAGCTTATTCGCGCTGAAAGACAAGCTCATTTGCAGGACCGCAATCCACGAAACCGGATACTGTGTCCCTCAAGAATGATCGGTTATGGTATTTCTTCTATGAATGCGCAGGTTGCCGATCAAAATCGGCTGGCCTCGCCGCGCGCGTTGCCGAAGGAAGCCTGTATTGCCTGGTCGGAACCGGCCGGAAGCTCACTACTGCTAGGCCTATTCTGCGCCCATTCACGCTTGGTTCCGCCCGGCTGCCTCACGCCCGCGTATCGATAGTGGCCGGTGATCTGATCAACGAAAAGCGCGTCTTCGAGCTGCGGACCCCAACCCCGGTTATGCACGATCATTGGCCGACCGGAGGGCGCAATAGCGTCCGATACAACTGCGATATGGGAGCGCGAATATCTGTTTTGCGGTCGGTAATAAGTGACGATATCGCCCGGCAGATAGTCCTCGGCGAATTGGCTTATCGCAATAGTTTCGCCGTATGCCGAGAAAAAGCGCCGCAAAACCTCCGTCCGGCGATGATCGATATTGGTATCGCCGGAGCCCGCGCGCGCGAGGTGGACCAGCACCTGCAGATCGAGCCCCAGCGCGCGATAGGCGCGGACGACGACATCCGTGCACACGCCGAAGAGCGGCGCGACATCACCCATAGGGTAGGAGATGCGCCGGTACTTGTCGTTGTAGATGACGAAATCGCCGACCTGTGAGCGAGCCGCGACAGCGAGCTTGAGGCCGAATTGCGCCGGATCGATGGATGCATCGACGCGCGGCGTCTGCACGGGGGGCGATCGGGCGTCGGCCATGCAGACCCGCGCCCCCGGCTCGCCCTCTCCGGTCGCTTCGTCTCGCACCGCCAACTCCCGGGGCTCTGGCACCTCGCGTGCGCCCATGGTCCCAGCGGGCGGCGCGGCCACGGGAGGCAGCACGGTCAAGGCCGCCGTCGCCTGCGCAAGATCGACGCGCGGCACCGACGAGATGAGTGGCGGCGGCGGCGCCTCGCGACCGCCGGTCTCGAACGCGGGCGCGTGGACCGCGATCGCATTGCCAAGGCCCGGAATGCTCCGCACCGACTGGCTGATGCCGATGCCCGCGGCCATAATCAGGAACGGGAGCATGAGCAGCGCCAGCGTCTGCCGGTCGTCAAGGGATTGGGCGATGGCGCGCGCAAGTGGAACCTGGACCGTCGGCGTCCGCCGGGGAGCTTGGGTCCGCCGGGGGGCCTTGGGCGGCGCGACGCGAGCATGGCTCTTCTTGGCCGGGGCAGCTTTCCGGCCGCGCGCACGAGATTGCGCCGGCGGCTTTTTCGCTGCCGATCGGGGCTTCCGCTTCGATTTCGATCCCGGCTTCACCCGTCGACCTGTCCGCAAACGCCACAGGAGCAACTAAGCAACATGAACCATAATTTCTAACGCATTGCTGAACCGGTGAGAAACATGGTTGCCTCTACGCCCTCGGACCCCGTGTTCAGAGCCCGATCATGGCCCGAATTTCCCTAGGACTGACGCCCCCCGCCCTGAGACTGCGCAGCGAAGTATCACGCTCGCTCTTGGCGAGCTTGCGGCCGGCGGCATCCACCACCAGCCGATGATGATGATAGACCGGCTCATTGAGGCCGAGCAGCACCTGCAACAGCCGGTGCAGGTCCGTTGCCGCACGAAGGTCCTGCCCGCGTGTCACATGTGTCACACCCTGAACGTCGTCATCGACGACCACCGCGAGATGATAGCTCGCGGGAACGTCCTTCCTCACGATCACGGCGTCACCCCAGCGCTCGGGCCTCGCCTCGATCTCTTGCGGGCGCCCTGCTGAGTCGATTTCCGTGAACGTGAGACGGCGCCCGTCGAGCGCGGCTCGCGCCCGTTCAATGTCGATGCGCAGCGCGAACGGCTCACCACTTTGCCGGCGCCGCACCCTCTCGGTCTTGTCGAGCCCGCGGTAAAGACCCGGATAGAGCGGCGCGCCGTCGGGATCGCGAGCGTCCGGCAGACCGCGCACGGCGTCCGCGATCTCCCCCCGCGTCGCAAAGCACGGGTAGAGCAATCCCATCGCCTCGAGCCGCCCCGCGGCGGCGCGATAGGCTTTGAAGTTCGCGCTTTGCCGGAGAACCGGCTCCTCCCAGCGAATGCCGAGCCAGGAGAGATCCTCCAAGATCTGAGCCACGAACTCCTCGCGGCACCTTTCGATGTCGATGTCCTCGATGCGCACGAGGAAGCGCCCGCCGGCGCGCTGCGCCATCTCGTAGCCGACAAGCGCGGAGAGCGCGTGCCCCAGATGCAGCTCGCCATTGGGGCTTGGCGCAAAGCGGAATGCGGGCTCTTGGGCGGTCATGCGCCTCGCCCTAGAGCCGCCGCGCGCAACGCGCAAGCCCTCTCAGTCGCATTCCCCCGTGCGCCCCGCTCCCGGCGTATAGCTCTCGGCGATCGCCTCCACGACGCGATCGTAGAGGCGCCGCTCGGCGGCCGGGTAGAGCAGCGCCCAGCTGTTGATGAGCTTGCCGCCGCACGTAAAGCTCACGCGCTCGTAGAAGTGCATTTCGCCCCGCGTGCCCGAGACGACGAACCACTTCTTCTTCACGGGCGCATAGTCGATCGTGGCGCCGCTGTAGTTCTCGGAGAGGATCTGATCGCGATACTCCTCGAGCGTCGCCTCGCCCTCGTTCTCGAACGTGGCAACAGCAAGCCTGGCGCTGCCGTCCCGCGAGACGAGAACCGTGCCTTCCTCCGGAGAGGCTCCCTCGCGCGGCGCGAAGATGCTTCCGGGATAAGCGAGCAGGAAGCCGAACCGCTCGTTCTCGATCGTCGACCAGTCCTTGAGCTTGACGCTGCCCGCCGCGGCTTCTCCGGAAACCGTCAGCAATCCAAGCAAGATGAGCCCGGCAATTACCTTGCCCATGGATGCGCGCAACATGGGTCCGCACTCCGCTGCCAGCGCCTAACGCAATACACGCTTGAACTTACGTCGGTGCACCCGCATACGAAAGTAAGTGAGAGCGTAGATCAGTTATGGCGACGCGAAGAATTGTGGACGGTGGACAGCGCGCGGTTCGGGCTCTCGCGAGCGGCGAGGATATCCGCACCGCCGTCAGAGCGCTTCGCCGCGCTTGCCCGACGATGCGCCGCTTGCACGACCTCGTCGGCGATCCACCAATTCGCAGGGGCAAGACCGGCTTCGCGGGACTTGCCGAGATCGTCGTCGGCCAGCAGCTCTCGGCAGCCAGCGCCGATGCCATCTGGAAGCGCGCCTATGCCGCCGTTCGGCCCTTCCGCCCCGAGACGCTTGCCGCACTCCCCGACGAAGCGCTGCGCGCGGCTGGCCTCTCGCGTCCCAAGATCAGGACGCTGCGCGAGCTCTCGAAGGCCGTGACCGACGGCGGGCTCGATTTCCGCCGCCTCCATCGCGCGCCGGAGGACGACCTGCGCGAGGCGCTGACGGCCGTGACCGGCATCGGTCCCTGGACAACGGACATCTACATCATGTTCTGCCTCGGCCGCCCCGACGTCTTCGCCCCGGGCGACCTCGCCCTTCAGCTTGCCGTGCAGTCCGCATTCCGCCTCAAAGAGCGCCCGACTGCGCTCGAGATCGCAGAGCTCGCCGAGCGCTGGCGCCCCTGGCGCACCGTGGCCGCCTTCCTGCTGTGGAAGTTCTACGCCCACGAGCGCCGTCGCTGACCTGGTCCGCTCCCGCGCACCCTTCGTATTGCAGGGGCGAAAGGACGCGCGCACTTGCCCCCGCCTCCGGTGTGGAGAAGTCCAATTCGCCTTGATTTTGTTGGGTATTGCGGAGCTTCACAGAGCTGACATGCGCCGCTAGTATCCGGCAGCCCAAAAGGGAGGCAGACCTGATTCGATAGAACCGAATGGAAGCAAGCACGTGAACGCTCATGCTGCCGCACCGGAAGCCTTTCCGGCATTGGTTCTCAACGCCGACTTCCGGCCCCTGAGCTACTATCCGTTGTCGCTCTGGAGCTGGCAGGAGTCGGTGAAGGCCGTCTTCTTGGACCGCGTCAACATCGTCTCCGAATACGATCGCTACGTAAGGAGCCCCTCTTTCGAGATGCGCCTCCCGAGCGTCGTCTCCTTGAAGACCTATGTGAAGCCCGCGCTCTACCCCGCGTTCACCCGCTTCAACGTGTTCCTGCGCGACCGCTTCAGCTGCCAATACTGCGGCGCGCGCGATGATCTGACCTTCGACCATCTCGTGCCCCGATCGCGCGGTGGCCAGACCCGTTGGGATAACGTCGTTACCGCCTGCGCGCCCTGCAATCTGACCAAGGGCGGGCACATGCCCGCCGAATCGGGCATGCGGCCGTATCAGATGCCCTATCGCCCGACCGTGTTCGAGCTTCACCGCAATGGGCGGCTCTTTCCGCCCAACTACCTGCACGACAGCTGGCTCGACTACCTCTATTGGGACACCGAGCTCGAGCCTTAGAGTGCTTCCGGAAAAGTGGAAACCGGTTTTCCGACAAGAAGCACGAGCAGAAAACGACGATCGCGCCAGGCAGGCGGCCCGGCGCGATCATCCTCTCAGAACTCGCAGCCTTCTCAGCCGCGCTACAACGGTAAAGTGGTCTATGCAGCCCGCCGCTCGGGCGCTTTGCAGAGCACGCGCGCAATCGCCTCGACCGCTTTGGCCCAATCGGCCGGTTGCATTCCCTCCGCGCTGACGCCGAACGCACGCATCGCATCGGCGGACGACCCGCCGTCGCGGAAGAAGCGTGCGCATGACTGACGGGCAATTCCGATTGCCTGATGCCACTGCAGCGGATTGATGTGCTCGGGGATCACGTGATCGCCTCCAACTTTATGACTTGAACCGACGCGGGCATCTTTGCCCGACTCTCACTGAATTGCGGCAAGCATACCCAGCGCCCCGACATCACTACGCGCGACCGGTACCTGTGATGCCATAGATGACTATCGTCTCGACCCTAGGCATGCTTGCCAACTCGGCGGAGGTGATGGACGCCTCCGAATTCCTTTTCAACGTTGTGGACTGCCGGCACGTTCGCGCATGTTTCCGGGGGTACATGCGAAGCGCTTTGCGAAGCAGCCTGCGCCAGGACCTGGCCCACAACGTCGTGCAGGGGACGCCACGAACTCAACTCGAACATCATTGGACGCCTCGTACTTTCTTCAATCGCAATTCTTACATGAGGCCATCTGCACCCGCCGGCGGGGGCTGGCGGGCACCGATGGAACGCAACGCATTACAGGGGGGACGCTAGGACGCTAGTTGAGACTCACGCGGACAAAACGCGACACTGACGCCTTGAGCAAACGTGCTCGAGCATTGCCGGAGGATGCGAGCCGCTCTGAGATACGCCCAAACCTGTTCGCTCGAGCGGCTCGCCGCAATTTCTGGAACACGCCGAGGAGCGTGCTCTTGGGGGAGGGTCTGAACACACTGACCAGGGAACGCGATACGCTACTCAACGCCGACACGCCTGTTACGCAACCAACGCTACGCTTACTCAGACTCATGCTCCGAGCCGGCTGCCCGGCGAACGCGAGAGCAGATGAGTCGGTCACCGATACGCTGGCAGGACGCAACAAACGCGAACTCAACACCTGCCGTGGCGACGACTGCACCGTGGGCTTACGCAGAAACTTGTGCACCACTCACTCCCTCACTCGCGAACGCACCGTGTACTCGGAGGATTCATTGTGTGTTCCGCAAATGATCTGCTTATCGCGTGGCAGTGTGACCACCCGAGGGCACAATTTTGACAGGCCCACGAAATTCCGTTGACGAGAGGCGAACAGGTCACATGGAGCTTGCGCAAGCGCTTAGCGGCGCTCGCATTTTGGCGGGATGAGACCGGCCCGCGAGAGGTTGTTGAAAACCTAAGTCTTTGAAATCGAACGAGTGAATTATGACTCGAAGGCCGACAAATAGGCGGCTCTGAGCACAAGTGCAAATGCAACGAGCGACGCGACGACGTTCCAGCCCGCAAGCGAGAGCCCCGCGATTCGCACCGCCGGCTCATCGCAGCGAATGACGACTGCCTCCTCCGCTGCCTTGAGCAAGTCGCTCGCCGATGTCGGCAGGCCTTGGCTTCCCGCGCACGTATCGGGTCCCGGCCAGAGCTTCCACTCCGCGCCCGCGTGGTAGATCCCAAGCCCGGCATTGGCGATAAACGCCGCCGCGACGACGAGGAAGATGAGCGCAGCCAAGCGGGGCCTCTCGGCGACGAGCGCCATGGCGACGAACAGCAGCGGGATCCCCGCATAGTAAGCGTAGCGCTGCTCGAGGCAGAGCGGGCACGGCGCATAGCCGCCGATATACTCAAATCCGAGCGCGCCGAGGATCACCGCCGCGGCTAGGAACAGCGCCGCGCCGCCGTAGCGATAGGCTGGAGACCTTTCTGCGCTGGCCGGGACGAACATTGGCGCCTCCGCGCGCAATCCTAGAACACGTACTTGATGGCCACGAAGCCTCCGACCAGGAGCACCACGAACACAGTCGTGACCAGGGTCAGCCGCTTCTCGATGAAATCGCGGATCGGCTCACCGAAGAAATATAGGAGCCCCGCGACCAGGTAGAACCGCATCGCGCGCGCGATCACGCTCGCCACCATGAACTCTAGGAACGGCATGTGCGTGACGCCCGCCGTGATCGTCAGCACCTTGTAGGGAAATGGCGTCCAACCCTTGAGGATGATGATCCACACGCCCCATTCGTTGAACCAGTGCGTGAATTGCTCGAAGCCCTCGGCCTTGCCGTAGAACTTCAGGATCGGCAGTCCGATCGTCTCGAAAAAGAAGAAGCCGATGGCGTAGCCGAACGCGCCTCCGATCACCGATCCGATCGTGGCGACCGTCGCATACCACCACGCCTTGAGCCGGTTCGCGATCACCATCGGAATGAGCATCACGTCGGGCGGGATGGGGAAGAACGAGCTCTCGATGAACGAGACCCAGAACAGCGCCTGCGGCGCCCGTTCGTGCTGCGCCGAGCGCATCATCCAGTCGTAAAGGCGTTTCATCATGGGCCGCTGAATAGTGGCCACGGGCCCGATTGTCCATCAGCGAAGTGGCGCAGTGCTAACGGCAGGTAAGACGCGCCACAAAAACGAGCATCCGGCCACTCGAGGCGAGCAACCGGATGCTTGAATTGTCCCAGAGTTGAGGCGAAGCTTGGATCGCCGCTACTTGATGAGCCTGAGCAGCGCCTGTCCGGCCGCACTATGCAGCTCGCGGTCGTCGATCGTGCCGTCGTTGTCCGGGTTCGCCCTTTTGAACCGGGCAATGACGATCGCCATGTACTCGTTGGCATCGATCGTCTTGTCGCCATCGGGATCAGCCGTCGCATTGAGGCGCCCCGCGGCCTCGCGCGAATCGAGCGTGCCGTCGTTGTCGGGGTTGAGGCGTTGGAACACCCTGCCGGCGGCCGAGAGGGCTTCCGCCATATCGATCGTCCCGTCCCTGTCGGGATCAAGTGCGTCCATCGTGCTGCTCGCAGCTGAAGCCGGCGCGACGGGCATGGCAACGAGAAAGGCCAGCGCAACAAGCGCACCGATATGCGCCAGTGTCCTGGAGGTCATCCGTGTTCTCCTTCGAGTAGCTTACAGAACGAAAGCACCCGGAAACGCACTCAACCCAGATCTGATCGAGATCCTGGCTTTCAGGAGCGCATGATTGTCTCGACCTCTTGATAATTCGTTGCACCTGCAGCGCGCGAAATCCGCCGCTGCGAATACTCGAGAAAAAAAGCTTGAGCGCCAACCGACTGCTGGCAAGACGAATTGAGACGGATTATTTCTCGACAGAATTGAGATCGGAGCCGCAGGCACTTACGCCTCATGGTTCGACAAGCACACCATGAGGCTGCCCTCACATCTTGATCACCCATGATCCCGAGCCTTCACCCTGAGCCTGTCGAAGGGCGAAGGCGAGGGGCGTGGCGCGCTTCACCTTGTATCGAGTGTATCAAGCGGCTCCATGGCGGCGGCCAGCTCGGCGATGACGGCATTGAGGACGAAACGGCCCTTCATTGTTGCCCGTATGCGCGCGAAGGCGGGGTGGAGAGCGACCTCCGGCCGGACACCCGGTCCGACGCAGGCGCGGATCTCATCAGTGAACCCCGCACCCGCATCAACCCGCTCGATCAGGCCCTCGCGCTCGAGAGCGCGAAGGACGCTCGAACGCAGGCGCACGCCACCGACGTCGGCCAGGCGATCGAGATCGAGACCTTCCTCAAGCCGCATCCCCATGAGCACCATCTCGTCGGCCTCCTCCGCGCGCGTAAGGGCAGCAACCTCGGAAAATCCGTGTCCCGTTTCCTCGACACGAGTGGCCCACTGCTCGGGATTGCGCTCGGTTGCCGTCGCGTAACGCGCCCCCGCGAAAAGGAGCCGCCCGTGCGCGCCCGGCCCCACGCCCGCATAGGTCCCGTAGCGCCAATAGAGCAGGTTGTGGCGGCTCTCCTCGCCCGGCGCTGCGTGGTTCGAGATTTCGTAGGCTGGAAACCCCGCGGCCTCTGTCAGCTCCTGCGTCACTTCGTAGAGTTCAAGCGCGGCCTCTCCCTCGGGAACGGCGAGCTTCCCCAAAGCGTGGAGATCGGCGAAGCGGGTCCCAGGCTCGACGGTGAGCTGATAGAGCGACATGTGCCTGCCGGCGAGGCTCAACGCTTCCTTGAGCTCGGCGCGCCAGTCGTCCGGCGTCTGCCCCGGCCGCGCATAGATGAGATCGAGCGAGAAGCGGTCGAAGGTCTTCCTCGCCACGTCGAGTGCTGCAATCGCCTCCGTGGCCGTGTGAATGCGCCCGAGCCTGCGCAGCTCCTCGTCGCGAAGCGACTGCACACCGACTGAAACGCGGTTGACGCCCGCCGCCCGGTAACCTTGGAAGCGGCCGGCCTCGACGCTGCCTGGATTGGCCTCGAGCGTGATCTCCGCATCGGGCGCGATCGTCCATATGCCGGCAATGTGATCCAGGATGGCGGCCACCGTCTCGGCCTTCATCAGCGACGGCGTCCCCCCGCCGAAGAAGATGGAGCTAACGGTTTGCGGTCCCGAAAGCGACCGGACATGATCAAGCTCGCGCTTGTAGGCCGCAAGAAAGCGCGCCTCGTCCCAGCCGCCATGACGCACATGGCTGTTGAAGTCGCAGTAGGGGCATTTCTGCGCGCAGAACGGCCAATGGATGTAGACGCCGAACCCCGGCTCGCTAGCCGGTCGCATCGAGACAGGCTCGCTTGAAGTGATCGAAGGCGCGCGTGCGATGCGAGATGGCATACTTCTTCGCCGGCTCCATTTCGCCGAATGTCTGCGTATGGCCTTCGGCGACGAAGATCGGATCATAGCCGAAGCCGTTGCCGCCGCGCGGCGGCCAGACGATAGACCCGTAAACCTTGCCCTCGAAGAAGGCCGTCTCGCCGTCCGGCCAGGCGAGGCACAGGACCGAGATGAAGTTGGCGGCGAGCGGCTCGCCGGTCCAGCCCTGCTTTGCGGCAAGCTCGTCGTGAACCCGCTGCATGGCGATCGAGAAGTCCCGTTTCGGCCCCGCCCAGTCGGCCGTGTAGACCCCCGGCGCGCCGCCAAGCGCATCGATCTCGATCCCGCTGTCGTCGGCAAGCGCCGGCAGCCCCGAGCCCTTGGCCGCAAAAAGCGCCTTGAGGCTGGCATTGCCCTCGAACGTGGTCTCCGTCTCGGCGGGCTCCGTGAGACCGAGCTCGCCGGCCGAGACAGCCGCAAGCCCATAGGGCTCGATGAGCTTGTTGATCTCCCATACCTTGCCGGGATTGTGGCTCGCGACGACCAGCCGGTCGCCGCGCTTGAAACCACGCATCATTTGAGGCCCCAGATCCTGGGCTCCGCGAACTCGAGGCAGTTGCCGGCCGGATCACGGAAATAGATCGAGCGTCCGCCCTCGGGCCATTCGAAGTCGGCCTCTATGGCGACGCCCGCCTCTTCGAGACGCGCCCGCCATTGATCGATCTCGGTCGCCGACGCGCAAAAGCAGACGTGCCCCTCGCCGTAGGCACCGTGCGGCGGCACGGGAAGCTTTGGATTGACGGGTGCCCTCTCCGTCGCCTCGGGATTAAAGATCAGGAGCATTTGCTCCCCGAGCCGATAGAAGACCTGGCGGCCTTCGGCACGCGATTGAGGCTCGAGCCCGAGCACGTCGCGGTAGAACCTCTCGATCGCGCCGAGGTCGGGAGCATAGAGTACCGTTTCGAGAATACCGGCAGGTTTCATATCCCTACGGGCGGCAGGCAGCGGGCAACAGGCAGCAGGGAATCAAACCCAACTATTGCCTGTTGCCTGATGCCTGATGCCTTCCCTTACGCCACCGTCAGCTTCTGCAAGCTGATGAGTTCGCCGATGCCCTTGCGCGCCAGCACCATCAGCGCATCGAAGCTCTCCTGGCTGAAGGCGACGGTCTCAGCCGTACCCTGCACCTCGACGATGCCGCCGGCTCCCGTCATGACGAAGTTCGAATCCGCTTCCGCGTTCGAATCCTCTGCGTAATCGAGATCGAGTACCGGCGTGCCCTTGAAGATGCCGCACGAGACTGCGGCGACGTGATCCCTGAGCACGCCATCCTTGACCATGTCGCGCACGCGCATCCACTGGATGCAATCGTAGAGCGCCACCCAGGCTCCCGTGATCGCCGCCGTGCGCGTGCCACCGTCGGCCTGGATGACATCGCAATCGATCGAGATCTGCCGCTCGCCGAGCTTCGGCAGGTCGACGACGGCGCGTAGCGCGCGCCCGATCAGGCGCTGGATCTCCTGCGTGCGGCCCGACTGGTTGCCGACGGTGGCCTCGCGCCGCGTCCGCTCCGTCGTGGCCCTGGGCAGCATGCCGTATTCGGCCGTCACCCAGCCGCGACCCTGGCCTTTGAGCCAGGGCGGAATCCGCTCCTCGAGGCTCGCCGTGCACATGACCTGTGTGTTGCCGAACTTGATCAGGCAGGAGCCCTCGGCGTGCATCGACACCGCACGCTCGAGTGAAACGCGGCGCAGCTCGTCGGGCTGACGTTTTGAGGGACGCATCTTGTTCTCGTTCTTATCTTCACCGATATTCGATGCCACGCTGGCGGCAGCCCGAGCCGCCGCCATATCGCGGCTCAGCGGATCGATAGTCCGACATGGGTTTCCGACGCAACAGTCAGTACCCGGGCCCTGTTGTCAATCATGAAGGATCGACGGCCTTGCGGGTCGCACACACGCCATGAATTGTCGCGGGACATGCCCTGAAAGGTAGCAAACCCCCGCATTAAGACATGCCGCTCTATCCTGAGCCTTCACCCTAAGCCCTTCATCCTGAGCTTGTCGAACCATGGGGCCGAGACGTCCCAGAGACCAGCAATTGACGAAGAGACACGGCGTTTCATACTGTTAGCTCATCCGAAGCGATAACCACGCGATGGCCGAAAGCGTCTCCGAACTCACCAAGCTCAACGAGCGATCGCGCGCAATATTGCGCCAGATCGTCGACAGCTACCTCACGACCGGAGAGCCGGTGGGCTCCCGCAATCTGTCGCGCGCCCTTCCCATGTCGTTGTCCCCTGCCTCGATCCGCAACGTCATGTCGGACCTCGAGCATGCCGGGCTGATCTTCGCCCCGCACACGTCCGCGGGCCGCCTGCCGACCCAGTCGGGCTTGAGGCTCTTTGTCGACGGCCTGCTCGAGGTCGGCGACTTGGCCGACGAGGAGCGCCGCCACATCGAGGCGCAGATCTCGGTCAATCGCTCGAAATCGATCGACCAGCTCTTGGCGGAAGCCGGCGAGATGATCTCCGGCCTTTCTCATTGCGCCGGCGTGGTCCTCGCCGAAAAGCAGATAGCGAAACTCAAGCACATCGAGTTCGTGCCGCTCGAGCCGACCAAGGCGCTCGTGGTTCTCGTGAGCGAGGACCAGAACGTCGAGAACCGCGTCGTCACCATACCCGCCGGCCTCCCGCCTTCGGCGCTGACGGAGGCCGCCAACTATCTCAACGCCCACATTCGCGGCATGACCATCGCCGAGGCGCGCGCCGCGGTGGAGCAGGAGCTGAGCCAGGCCAAGGCCGAGCTCGACATCCTGACCCAGAAGGTGATCAAGGCCGGGCTCGCCGAGTGGTCCGGCTCGCTCGACGACAGGAAGAGCCTGATCGTGCGCGGTCAGTCGAACCTGTTGAAGGAGCTGACGGCGGTCGACGATCTCGAGCGCATCCGCCAGCTCTTCGACGATCTCGAGACCAAGCGCGATCTCGTGCAGATCCTGGGGCTCGCCGAGCACGCGGAGGGCGTGCGCATCTTCATCGGTTCGGAGAACAAGCTTTTCTCCCTTTCCGGCTCGTCGTTAATCGTCGCGCCCTTCCACGACGGCGACCGCAAGATCGTGGGCGTCCTTGGCGTCATCGGTCCGACACGCATCAATTACGCCCGCATCATTCCCATGGTTGACTACACGGCAAAGCTCGTGAGCCGCCTCCTGACTTGATTTTTCCTGTTTTAGAGTTGATATCGGGCCCGAGCAGGGATGCCCGCGAGCCTCCCGAAGAGAGCCGAGCCACGCACCCCTTTCACTGCCCGTTCGCGGAGATCCCATGATCGACGAGACAAAGAAATCTGAGCCCGGCAACGCTCCCGATGTCGATGCCGCTGCATCGTCGGAGCAGAGCCCGGCCGATCTCGCCGCCGCGGTCGAAACGTTGAAGGGCCAGATTGACGATCTGACGGATCGGCTCTTGCGTGCCCATGCCGAGATGGACAATCTGAGGAAGCGCGCCGACCGCGAGAAGGAGGAGACGGCGAAATACGCCATCACCCGCTTCGCGCGCGACGTGGTGACGGTCGCCGACAACTTCGAGCGTGCCGTGCAAGCGGTGCCTCCCGGTGCCGCGGAGCAGGATTCGGCATTGCAGAGCCTCGTCGAAGGCGTATCGATGACCGAGCGCGAGTTCCTGAACGTGCTCGAGCGCTATGGCGTGAAGCGCGTTTCGCCCAAGGGCGAGATGTTCAACCCCCATCAGCATCAGGCGATGATGGAGATGCAGAATCTCGAGGTCGCGCCGGGCACCATCCTCGAGGTGTTCCAGCCCGGTTATCTGATCGAGGATCGCATCCTGCGCCCCGCAATGGTCGTGGTCGCCAAGGGCGGTCCGAGGCCGGCGAAGCCCGGCGAAGTCTCCGGCTCAGAGGCCGGCGAAGACCCGACCGGCGATCCGGCCTAAATCCCGCGAATCTGACGCGCCATGCATCAGTGGAGCCGTGTCGCGAAGCGACGGCCCTCGGCGCACACGGCACCGGGCTCCTCCTGGCAGGAGTACCAGCTGTAGAGGATGGCTTCCGCACGCCCGACGAGGTTCTCGTACGGCACGAGGCCCATCTCGCGGAACCGGCTGTCCGCGGAGTTGTCCCGGTTGTCGCCCATCATGAAATAGCGACCCGGCGGAATGACGATCTCCGCCATGTCCTCCCGATGGAAAGGCCGGGTGCGCTCGATGATCTCGTGCTCCACGCCGCCCGGCAGCAGCTCCTTGTACTGCGTGACCTCCACCATCGATCCGTATTGGTCGCGATATTTGTAGATGCGCTCGAATTCCCGAGGTACGGCCTCGCCATTGAGCCAGAGTTGCCCGCGCTTGATCGCAACGCGATCACCCGGGACCCCGATCAGGCGCTTGATCATCCGCTCGCCCGACTTCGGATGGATGAACACGACGATCTCGCCGCGTCCCGGTGCTTGCGCAAGAACCCTGCCGCCGAGCGACGCGGGCAGCGTCAATCCGAAGGGCAGCGAGAAGCGGCTCCATCCGTAGGCAAATTTCGAAGCCGTGAGCCGGTCGCCGACCTCGAGCGTCGGCACCATGCTCTCGGACGGGATGTAGAACGTGGCAAACGCCGTCGTCTGAAACAGGAAGGCGAAGCCGAGCGCAAGCACGAGCGACGAAAAGAACTCTCTAAGCTGCGAACGCATTGACGCGAGCTCCGCTGTTGCTTCGGCCGTCGCGACGAAGACCCGTCGGCCGCCAGCCGCTTCTCATGCAACAATTGCCGTGAACACGGGCTGAACTTTGACATCATATGGGAAGCCGCCCGATCGTCGGTAGCGTCAAAATGATGCGCAACCATCGTCGTAAACCGGATTAACGCCTGCCCGCCGATTGCACCATCAACCGGACCATGGCAGAAAACCTGGGGCTTCGCGCCGCGCCGCCCTGATTCTCACGAGCCGCTCTTAACGTCGCAAGCCGGGGCAGCGGCCAGAGAGCCACGCGTGAGCAGTGTTTAACGCATTAGGGGAAAATTGATCACGGGGTGGTGATCCGTGCCCGTTGCGCGCCGAAAAGACGACCCTATATAACCGCCCATCGTTCAATCGATCTCCTAGGGGACCGGCGCTAGAGCCTCGTTTAGCGGGGCTTAACGAAATTCCTGGACGCCAAGCAAGCAAGATGGGTTCAGGCGGTCTGCCGCAACGAAGAGGAAGTACGGAGACATGGCAAAAGTCATTGGCATCGACCTCGGCACCACGAATTCGTGCGTTGCCGTGATGGAAGGCGGCAAGCCCCGCGTTCTTGAGAACGCCGAGGGCGTCAACACGACCCCCTCGATCGTCGCCTTCACGAACGATGGCGAGCGCCTGGTCGGTCTGCCCGCCAAGCGTCAAGGGGTGACCAACCCGACCAACACCTTCTTTGCCATCAAGCGCCTCATCGGCCGCCGGTACGACGACCCGATGGTCGAGAAGGACAAGAAGCTCGTCCCCTACAAGATTGTTCAAGGCCCCAACGGCGATGCCTGGGTTGAGGCCAACGGCAAGAGCTACTCGCCCCAGCAGATCTCGGCCTTCATTCTCCAGAAAATGAAGGAGACCGCCGAGGCCAAGCTCGGCGAGGCAGTCACGCAAGCCGTCATCACGGTGCCCGCCTATTTCAACGACGCCCAGCGCCAGGCGACCAAGGACGCCGGCAAGATCGCTGGCCTCGAGGTGCTTCGCATCATCAACGAGCCGACGGCCGCCGCGCTCGCCTACGGGCTCGACAAGAAGAAAGAGGCCAAGACCATCGCCGTCTACGACTTGGGCGGCGGCACCTTCGACATCTCGATCCTCGAGATCGGCGACGGCGTTTTCGAGGTGAAGTCGACCAACGGCGACACCTTCCTCGGCGGCGAGGACTTCGACATGAAGCTCGTCAGCTACCTCGCTGACGAGTTCAAGAAGGAGCAGGGCATCGACCTGCGCAATGACAAGCTCGCGCTGCAGCGCCTGAAGGAAGCAGCCGAGAAGGCGAAGATCGAGCTCTCGTCCGCGGCGCAGACCGAGATCAACCTGCCATTCATCACCGCCGATCAGTCCGGTCCCAAGCATCTCACCATGAAGCTCACGCGCGCCAAGCTCGAGAGCCTCGTCGATGACCTGATCGTCAGGACAAAAAATCCCTGCGAGCAGGCGTTGAAAGACGCCGGCCTCAAAGCCGCTGAGATCGACGAGGTCGTGCTCGTCGGCGGCATGACGCGCATGCCCAAGGTCCAGGAGGTCGTGAAGCAGCTGTTCGGCAAGGAGCCCCACAAGGGCGTCAACCCGGACGAGGTGGTCGCCGTCGGCGCCGCCATCCAGGGCGGCGTCTTGAAGGGCGAGGTGAAGGACGTCCTGCTCCTCGACGTGACCCCGCTCTCGCTCGGCATCGAGACGTTGGGCGGCGTGTTCACGCGCCTGATCGAGCGCAACACGACCATCCCGACCAAGAAGAGCCAGGTGTTCTCGACCGCCGAGGACGGGCAGAACGCGGTGACGATCCGCGTCTCCCAGGGCGAGCGCGAGATGGCGGCCGACAACAAGCTCTTGGGACAGTTCGATCTCGTCGGCATCCCGCCGGCCCCGCGCGGCGTGCCGCAGATCGAGGTCACCTTCGACATCGACGCCAACGGTATCGTCCACGTCTCTGCGAAGGACAAAGCAACCGCCAAGGAGCAGTCGATCCGCATCCAGGCCTCGGGCGGGCTCTCGGACACCGAGATCCAGCGCATGGTCAAGGACGCGGAGGCGCATGCCGTCGACGACAAGAAGAAGCGCGAGCTCGTGGAATCCAGGAACCAGGCAGAGGCTCTGATTCACGCGACCGAGAAGCAGCTCTCCGAGAACGCCTCGAACGCGGCCGTTGCCGCGGTCAAGGACGACATCGAGAAGGCCGTCGCGGCCGCCAAGGAGGCGATCGCCTCCGACGATGCCGACAAAATCAAGCAGGCTACGACCTCGCTGGCGCAGGTTGCCATGAAGATCGGCGAGGCGATCTACAGCGCCAAGGCGGGCTCAGAAGCCGGCCCCGGCGATGCCGATTCTGCCGGCTCCTCGGCTGGTGGCTCCGACAACGTCGTCGACGCCGACTTCGAGGAAGTCAAGGACGACAAGAAGAAGTCGGCTTGACACGTCGGACAATTCCCTCCCCCTCTAGGGGAGGGTAGGGGTGAGGGGAGCCCCTACGGCGCGTAACGGCGGTTCTGCCAACCCCTCCTCCCTGGCTCGACAATTCATGCCGGAGCGAAAGCCCCGGCATGAGGCGTGATACCGAAGGGCTATGGCCTCCAATGAATGTGGATTGCCGCTAGATGGCAAAACGCTGCTACTACGAGACGCTCGGCGTGAAGCGCAACGCGAGCGACAACGACCTCAAGGCATCCTTTCGCAAGCTTGCCAAGGACTGCCACCCCGACCGTCACCCCGGCGACCAGACCGCCGAGCAGCGCTTCAAAGAGCTCAACGAAGCCTACGAGGCGTTGAAGGACCCGCAGAAGCGCGCGGCCTACGACAAGTTTGGCCACGCGGCATTCGATATGGGCGGTCGCGGCCACCCTGGCGGCGGCTTCGGTCCTGACTTCGCCTCCTCGATGTCGGATATCTTCGACGATCTCTTCGGCGAGTTCATGGGCGGGCGGCGCGGTCGCGGTCCGCGCAATGGACGCGAGCGGGGTGCCGATCTTCGCTACAACATGGAGATCACGCTCAACGAGGCGTTCACGGGCAAGACCGCCGAGATCCGCGTGCCGACCAGCGTCTCATGTGAAACATGCACGGGCTCGGGAGCCAAGTCTGGCACCAAGCCGTCTGCTTGCCCGACCTGCGGCGGCATGGGTAAGGTGCGCGCAAGCCAGGGCTTCTTCACGATCGAGCGCACCTGTCCGACGTGCCAGGGTCGCGGCGAGGTGATCGAGGATCCGTGCCCGGCCTGCTCCGGCGCCGGGCGGGTGATGAAGGAGCGCACGCTGTCGGTCAACATTCCGGCCGGCGTCGAGGACGGCACCAAGGTCCGCCTCGTCGGCGACGGCGAGGCCGGCATGCGCGGCGGCCCGCCGGGTGACCTCTACATTTTCCTGTCCATCAAGCCGCACACGTTCTTCCAGCGCGACGGCGCCGACATCTTCTGCAAGGTCCCGATCGCCATGACGACGGGCGCCCTCGGCGGCCAGATCGAGGTGCCGACGCTGGACGGCACGGCGACCCGGGTCAAGGTTCCGGAAGGCACCGAGAGCGGCAAGCAGTTCCGCCTCAAGGGCAAGGGCATGCCCGTGCTGCGCTCGGCGGTCATCGGCGACATGTACATCCAGGTCGAGATCGAGACGCCGAAGAACCTGACGCGCCGCCAGCGCGAGCTGCTCGAGGAGTTCGAGCGCGAGAGCCACAAGGGAACGAGCCCCGAGAGCGCGGGCTTCTTCGCGCGCGTCAAGGATTTCTTCGAAGGCAAAGGAACCTAGACCATGATCGCTTCGGACCCTATCAGTCCGAAGCGTGAATCATTGTCTCATCGAAGAGCTGGAGCGTGATTGCGATTCAATCAAAACCAATCACGCTCTAGCGCCCCCGCACCCGACTGTCTTTCCGCCAAAGGACCATCGGCATCTCATGAAAAACGCGACCAAGCTTCTCTTCTTTGCCGGCAGCGCGCGGGAGGGATCGCACAACAAGCGCCTCGCCAAGCTCGGCGCCACGATTGCCGAGGCCAACGGCATCGCTGCCACCTTCGCCGATCTCGGCGACTACCCGATGCCCGTCTACGACGCCGATCTTCAAACCCGCGACGGCATTCCCGAGAACGCCCACAAGCTCGAGGCACTGATGAAGGTCCACCCGGGCATCTTCATCGCCTGCCCGGAGTACAACGCTTCGATCACGCCGCTGCTCAAGAACTCGCTCGATTGGGTGAGCCGCATCAAGACCGAGGGCGAGCCGCCACTGGCAGTGTTCAAATCGCGCGTCTTCGCGCTCGGCTCAGCTTCGCCCGGCGGCATGGGTGGCCTGCGCGGGCTCAACACCGTTCGCACCGTGCTTGAGCTCGGCCTCGGAGCGCTCGTGCTCCCCGATCAGTTCGCCGTCCCGCGTGCCGCCGAGGCCTATGACGAGCACGGCCACCTGAAGAGCAAGGACGCGAGCGAGCAGTTCAAGAGCCTGATCCAGAAGCTTGCCCGCGCCGCCCACGTGCTGCATGGATAGATCATGAGCCCTCAGAAGGCCCTCATGACCCATATCACTGCCAAGGACCGCCTGATCGTCGCCCTCGACATGCCCGCCGCCGAGGAGGCGCGCCGCCTCATCGCGAAGCTCGGCGACACGGTGTCGTTCTACAAGGTCGGGCTCGAGCTCCTCTTCGCCGGCGGCCTCGATCTCGCCCGCGACTTGCGCCGCGAGAAGAAGCGCGTCTTCCTCGATATGAAGCTCCTGGACATCGGCCACACGGTGGAGCGCGCCGTGGCCAACGCGACCGAGCTTGGCGTCAATTTCCTCACCGTTCATGGCCACGACCTGAAGACGCTGCGTGCGGCCGTGTCCGGTCGCGGCGGCGACAGCCAGTTGAAGCTCCTTGCCGTCACCGTGCTGACCAACCTCACCGCCGACGACCTGCTCCAGCAGGGCTCGAGCATGGCACCCGCCGAGCTCGTCCAGCATCGGGCGAGGCTCGCGTTCGAATCCGGCTTCGACGGCGTGATCGCGTCCGGGCAGGAGGCCGCGCGCATCAGAGCCGCAGTCGGCCCCGACTTTCTCATCGTCACGCCGGGCATCCGCCTTCCCGGCGGCACGACCGACGACCAGGAGCGCGTCATGACGCCCGACAGCGCCATTGCGGCCGGCGCCGATCACGTCGTTGTCGGCCGCCCCATCACGCAGTCGGACGACCCCAAGGCGGCGGCCGAAACCTTCGTCCACCACATCCGCGAGGCACACGCAAAAGTCTCAAGCGGAACCGCATGATACGGGCGCGGACGACCCGGCTACGCAAGATGAACGCCGGCTAAATCAGCCGTTCAGACAGCCCTCAGCGAGCCTTGCCTATTCTCCTCTCCATGCACCGGCGGAACCAACTCGAACCCCGCCATGTGCCAACAGGAGAATGGCAGTGACCATGACTTTCAAGACCACGTTTCTGACCGGTGTTGCTGGCCTCGTTTTGTCAGCCGCGCTCGTCGGAGTTCCGTCTGCTTTCGCCGACACCAACCGCGGCGACGGCCGCGACTTCGGCCGCATGCTCCCGCGTGTTGCCGCTGAAGGGGCCGCGCTGAACCAGAATGCCGCGCGCACCGAAGCCGTCCACAATTGGCGCGAGAAGGTCGCCAACCGCTATGGCTACTCCTTCTCGTACTGGTTCACGGCCAAGGGCAAGGACGTCCTCTGCCGCAAGGTCGCCGACGATGATCCCTCCTGGGACAACAGGGGCCGCGGCAAGGCGTTTGCTCCCCAGCGCCGCTACGAGGCCGTGACCCGCTGCACCGTGAGCGCGATTCCCTCCCGCGCCTGGGGCCTGGGCTGGAACAACAACTAACGCCACGCAAGCGCCCTTCCCTCGCCCCGTCCTGGCTCGAGACCCGGACGGGGCGCTTTCATTTCGGCTTGAAAAAATTGCCGATCTGTCGTCCTAACGCGGAGCACGGGCCAGCCCGGCGCCGCAACGACAGTCAGGGACGAGCAATGCCTAAGGGATATGTGATCGCGCACGCCACTGTGACCGACCCCCAGAAGTGGGGCGAGTACGTCGCCAAATCGAAAATTGCGCTCGACAAGTTCGGCGGCAAACCGATCGTGCGCGGCGGCCGCTGCGAGATCATGGAGGGCAACGGCGCCACCCGCAACGTCGTCCTCGAGTTCCCGAGCTATGACGCGGCGCTCGGCTACGCCAAGTCACCCGAATATGCCGAGGCCAAGAAGCTGCGCCAGGGCGCCGGCACGATCGACATCGTCATCGTCGAGGGAGTCTGAGCGAAGCGACGCCCGTACTCACAAGGCGGAGCAAGCCCCATCCAACACGTCAAAGATTGGAAAGTGAACGCACGACCTGCGACCGTCCGACGCGCACTGTTCCTTAACCGTAACCGGCCATTGGGCTCTCGCCCGCCATTTTTCTCGTCTAATGAGAAAGGCATGCCGGAGATGCTCTACAGCCTCGAGGACCGCTTCGACACGCTGTCCCAATCGTGCCGCTGGCGCATATCCCGCTCGCTGGCTCACCACGCGAGCGCACTTTTCGCACTCCTCGGCGATGCCCTATCGGAGCAGCGCAAGCACGCGCCCTCCCGCTTCAAGCTCCCTGAGTGACTTGAGACCACGTATCTCCGCCACGCCGTACGGGCTAAGGTCTTGCTCCGCAAGCCGATGACGTGTCGCTGACGATGCCCCACATCCCGCAAAGCAATGGCAAGCCGCCCTGGCGGGCGACGGTGCTCACCTTGTTTCCGGAAATGTTTCCGGGACCGTTGGGCGTTTCACTTGCCGGGCAGGCGCTTGCGGCAAGCATCTGGTCGCTGACGACGGTTGCGATCCGCGATTTCGGGATTGGCCGCCACCGCGCCGTCGACGACACCCCGGCCGGCGGCGGCGCCGGCATGATCATGCGCGCCGACGTGCTCGCGGCCGCGATCGATCATGCGCGCATCGATGAGCCCACGGCCCCGCTCATCTACCTGTCGCCGCGCGGCGAGCCCTTCACGCAAGAGCGCGCGCGCGAGCTTGCGGCAGGACCGGGCGTGATGCTGCTTGCCGGCCGCTTCGAGGGCATCGACGAGCGCCTGATCGCAGCCCGCCATATCCGTGAGATTTCGATCGGCGACTACGTGCTCTCGGGCGGGGAGCTCGCCGCCATGGTCTTGATCGATGCCTGTGTACGGCTCATTCCCGGCGTCATCGGCGAGGCGGCCTCTCTCGCCCACGAAAGCTTCGAGGACGGCCTCCTCGAGTATCCCCACTACACCAGGCCGCGCGAGTGGGAGGGGCGGACGATCCCTGACGTGCTGCTCTCGGGCGACCACGGCAAGATTGCCGATTGGCGCCGCGAGGAGGCCGAGCGCGCTACGCGCGCCCGCCGCCCGGACCTGTGGGCCCGTCCGAGGCCGAAGCGCTGACTTCCCGCCGCCGGATGAGCCACAGCGCCATCAGCGTCGGTGCCAGAAGCGCGATCTGGTAGGCGGGTATCGTGATGACCACCAGCCCGTTGAGGCTTTCGTTTTTGCCCGGCCCGAGCGTCACATCCCAGAGGCCGAACAGGCCCAGCGCGAGCGCCATTCCAAGCCCCATGGTCAGGATCCGCTGTGCCGGATGGGACCGCACGAGCTTGCCTCCGAGCCATGCGGCGAGCGGCAGCGGGAGTCCGGCCCAAAGCGCGATGGGAAGCCATTGACGGGGCAGATAGCCGTCGCTGAAATGGTAGAGCTCGAAGAGCCCTACGGCCGCGCCAGCGATCGCAAAAACCCACCCGAGACGCAGTAAATCCATGCCCGCTCCTTGCCGATCCGACACGCTCAAAGCCTGGGCAAGAATAGAGGTCTCTCGGCAACCGGCAACGACCATATCGACAAGTCCGCCCATTTCCGTTATCAGGGCGCCAAATCCCACTAGTGTGGCGGTTCAGAAGTCCCCCGCCACGCGCGGCTGGGCTAAGAGGGGACTTCTGAACCAAAGCCACACTAGCAAGACCAACCAGTCTAGTGTCCCTTATGAACCCGAAGTTCGCAAACACGATTGCCGCAGCGCGCGTGCGAACTTCGGGCTCGGGACACTAGCCAGGGTTGCCCATAAGGGCCGCACGAGCCGTGCTCGCTCCGTCTCAGGATCTCGTCCTCGAGACAGGCGGCGCAGCTCCTCTGCCAATGATGCCATCAAGGAAGAAGAACCAATGAACATCATCCAAGAGCTCGAGCGCGAGCAGATCGCAGCCATTACGGCGAAACGCGCCGTCCCCGAGTTCGCCCCCGGCGACACCGTCAAGGTCATGGTCAAGGTGATCGAGGGCGAAGGCAAGGACCGCTCGGTCCGGCTGCAGGCCTACGAGGGCGTGGTGATCGCCCGCTCCGGCGCCGGCATCAACGAGAGCTTCACCGTCCGCAAGATCTCCTACGGCGAAGGCGTCGAGCGCGTCTTCCCCGTCTATTCGCCCTACATCGCCGAGATCGAGGTCCTGCGCCGAGGCCGCGTGCGCCGCGCCAAGCTCTATTACCTGCGCGGACGCCGCGGCAAGGCCGCACGCATCTTCGAGCGCACGGACGCCCGCGCTCGGCGCTTGAACGCGGCCTGGAAGGGCTTCAAGAAGCCCAAGGGCGAGCCCGATGACCTGACCAAGATCAAGGGCATTGATGCCGATCTCGCCCTGCGCCTGAAGCAGGTGAATTGCATCCGCTTCGACCAGATCGCGAATTTCTCCGACGACGACATCGCCAACCTCGACGAGACGCTGTCGCTCGGCGGCCGCATCGAGAAGGAAGACTGGGTCGGCAATGCCCAGCGGCTCGTCGCTGAGGCCGCCGCCGCGGAGGTGCCCGCCGAAGAGGAAGCAAAGAGCTGAGAGGCGCCCGCGGCAACAGCCCGGCACGGCTGAAAGCTCAGAGACAGGAACGGCGGCCCACGAGGCCGCCGTTTTCATTATATTGAGACGGAGCGTTCCACTATGCGTTGCATGGCTCCCGATTTGCACTAAATATTCGAGGATCACTGGGAACCGAGATCAACTCCATGTCCAATGTCGAGGTGAGCCGCCTCCGGACGCGCGAAGGCGGCGCAATCAAGCTGCACGGGTCCTCCGCCTTTGCCGGCATGCGCAAGGCAGGCCGGCTTGCGGCCGAGGCGCTCGACATGATCACCCCCTTCGTGCAGCCCGGCGTCACGACCGAGGAGCTCGACGTGCGCGTCCTCGAGTTCGCCCTCGACCACAACGCCGTGCCGGCCCCGCTCAATTATCGCGGCTTCCCGAAGTCGATCTGCACCTCGATCAACCACGTCGTTTGCCACGGCATTCCGGGCCCCAAGCCCCTGCGCGAGGGCGACATCATCAACATCGACGTGACGCTGATCGTCGACGGCTGGCACGGCGACACGAGCCGCATGTACCCCGTGGGCGCCATCAGCCGCCGCGCCGAGCGCCTGATCGAGGTCACCTATGTTGCCCTCCAGAAGGGCGTCGCCGCGGTGAGGCCCGGGCAATCGACCGGACACATCGGCGCCGCGATCCAGGCCTTCGCCGAGGCCCAGCGCTGCTCCGTCGTGCGCGACTTCTGTGGCCACGGCCTCGGCCAGGTGTTCCATGACCGCCCGAACATCCTCCACTACGGCGAGGAGGGCGAGGGCATCATCATGGAGCCCGGCATGCTGTTCACGATCGAGCCGATGATCAACCTCGGCAAGTCGCACGTTAAGGTGCTGGCCGACGGCTGGACCGCGGTCACGCGCGACCGCGAGCTCTCCGCGCAATTCGAGCACACGGTCGGCGTGACGGAGACCGGCTGCGAGGTGTTCACGATGTCGCCCGCAGGGCTCGACTGCCCGATCCTGCGCGCGGCCTGAGAGCAGGGACGTCCTGGTCATGCCGAAGCGGCGCGGACCGGATGCGGAAATCGACGGGGCCCGCGACGGAGCCCAAGGCTCGTTCCTCGAGGCGGCCCTCCCGCTCCACACCGGCCACCGCCAGCGCCTGCGCGAGCGGTTCAAGAAAGGCGGCGCCGACGCTCTGCCCGACTATGAGCTCTTGGAGCTCGTGCTTTTCAGCGCCATTCCGCGCCGCGACACCAAGGATCTCGCCAAGCGCCTGATCGCCCGCTTCGGCTCCTTCTCGGAGGTCATCAATGCTCCGGAGCCACGGCTGAAAGAGGTGGATGGCATCGGCGAGACCGTCATCGCCCATTTGAAGCTCCTGCGCGCCGCGGCGCTCCGCCTCATGAAATCCGAGATCACCGCGGGACCGCTGCTCTCGTCCTGGGCCTTGGTGCTCGACTACCTCAAGGCCGCGCAGGGCTTCGAGCAGCGCGAGCAGTTCCGCATCCTGTTCCTCGACAAGCGGAACCGCCTCATCGCCGACGAGGTGCAGGGCCAGGGCACTGTCGATCACACGCCGGTCTACGTGCGCGAGGTCGTGAAGCGCGCCCTCGAGCTGGCCTCGACCGCCATCATCCTGGTCCACAATCACCCCTCGGGCGATCCCGCGCCCTCGCGCGCCGACGTCGACATGACGAAGCAGATTGCGGATGCCGCGCGCCCCTTGGGTGTCTTGGTCCATGACCACATCATCGTTGGCAGGAACGGTCACGCCAGCCTTAAGGCGCTCAAACTGTTCTAGAAATTTTTTGTGCTCACGCGAGCAAATGTAAAGCATTACTTGACACACGTAAGGCAATGCCTTATTGTTTTAAATCGTAGGCGTTCCCCCGTTAAGAACAACGGGCGGTGATTTGTGTTCGTACATTTCTCGCGTACAGCACCAGTTCATCGCGCCTCGATGGCCGTAGGCTATCGGGAATGGGGAGCACCCAATGATCAAATCGTTCCGTAACCGCTCGTTGCAGCGTTTCTGGGAAAATAGTGACGTCGAGCGCATCCCAACAGACTGGGCCGAAAGCGTTGAAGAGATTTTGGACCTTCTCGATAAAGCGAAGCAGCCAGAAGACATGGCACTTCCGGGACTTGGCTTCTATGCATTTGCCGAGCGCACCAAACCTCGCTTCGCAATCGTCGTTTCAAGAGCTTGGCGGATAGCATTTTCATGGAAGGGCGGCGACGCAATCGAAGTCGACCTCGAAGAGGTGCACTAGGTCACGAGCGCAATAGCGCGCGCTCTTATGGAATTTGAGTGGGGGAGCGAAGCGCATGAGCACTCGAGACCCAAAAAGGTGCCCGACGCATCCAGGCAAACTCCTTCGAGATATAGTCTTTCCTGCGCTCAAGCTGTCGAAAGCAGCAATTGCCGGTCATCTTGGAATTTCTCGACAGACGCTCTATGACCTGCTCGGCGAGAAGCAGCCCGTGACTCCACAAATGGCCGTGCGAATTGGTAAGCTTCTTGGCAACAATCCTTCTGTCTGGCTCGATATGCAGGCGGCACACGATATGTGGCATGCAACGCGTAAGATCGACGTTTCGAAGATCCCGACGCTGAAGGAACCAAAGCCTGCGCGTTCGCGCTGAGGCTTTTCGACCAAGTCATATCCGGAATGGCCCGGCGCGTACCAAAATACCTAGATTGCCAATGTGCGTGGCCGAACAGCCTGCCGCCCGCGCGCGCCGGTGATGCCGCCTTCCGCCGCTTCTGCACGCCGAAGCTCTCCGAGCGCCGCAGCGCCGATCACGACGTTCTCGTCGAGCGCGCCCGCTTTCATCTCCGCAACGCCGAGTGGATCAACGTCCCGACGACCGAGGGCGCCATCCCGGCTTATGTCTATTCGCCTGATGCCGGCAGTGATTCGCGTGGCAGCGTTCTCGTCGCGCACGGCTGGACGAGCGAAGCCTCCTTCATGGCGGTCTTCGCCGAGCAGCTGCGCCGCGGCGGCTTTCGTGTCGTCCTCTTCGATCAGCCGGCACACGGCAAGAGCACCCGCGAGCGCGCCAGTCTCATGGATTGCTCGCGCGCCCTGCTTCAGGTTGCCGAAGCCCTTGGGCCGATGCGCTTCGTAGTCGCCCACTCCATGGGCTGCCTCGCCTCGCTTCTCGCCGGTGAAGGCGGCGCACCCTTGCCGCGTGCCTATCCTTTCGAGCGCTACGTCCTCCTCTCGGGCCCGAACCAATTCGCGACCGTGACCAAGGAGTACGGCGAGACGCTCGGTCTCAAGCCCGCCGCCCAACGCCACTACGAGCGCCTGCTTGAGCGCATCGCCCATCGGCGCCTTGTCGATTTCACGAGCGCCCGGCTCCTGGCGAGTACCGGCCGCCCCGCGCTCGTCCTCCACGCCCGCGACGACTACGAGGTGGCCTTCCGCAATGCCGAGGAGCTGGCGGCTGCCTGCCCCAAGGCCGAGCTCATGGCGTTCGACGGCCTCGGCCACCGCAACATCCTTTTCGCCCCGCCCGTGATTCGCGCCGCCGTGACCTATCTCACACGCCCGTGATCCGGCCGCTCCCCGGTCGCACATCTAAGGCACTGAAATGAATAATCTTATTCCGCGTGCGTGATATGCACTCGGCGGACGCCGCACGGGCTCGCGAATCCGCCTCGCGATGTCTATATGTGGGGACCCCTGATCCGGGGCCGATCAAAGGAAGCAGATGCCATGAGCAAGCCGAAGCATGCCAAGGTCCTCATCCTGGGCTCGGGCCCGGCCGGCTACACAGCTGCCATCTACGCCGCGCGCGCCATGCTGAAGCCCGTGTTGATCCAGGGCATCCAGCCGGGCGGCCAGCTCACCATCACGACCGACGTCGAGAACTACCCGGGCTTCGCCGATGTGATCCAGGGCCCCTGGCTCATGGAGCAGATGAAGGCGCAGGCCGAGCACGTCGGCACCGAGATCATCATGGATCACATTTCCAAAGTTGATCTCAAGAAGCGCCCCTTCCGCCTCGAGGGCGATTCCGGCGATCACTACACCTGCGACACGCTCATCATTTGCACCGGCGCCCAGGCACGCTGGCTCGGCATCGCGTCTGAGGAGCACTTCAAGGGCTACGGCGTCTCCGCGTGCGCGACCTGCGACGGCTTCTTCTACAAGGGCAAGGAGGTCGTGATCGTCGGCGGCGGCAACACTGCCGTCGAGGAAGCGATCTTCCTCACGAACTTCGCCAAGCGCGTCACCGTCGTGCATCGGCGCGATCATTTCCGCGCCGAGAAGATCATGCAGGATCGCCTCTTCAAGAACCCGAAGATCGAGGTCGTCTGGGACAGCGCGCTCGAGGAGGTCGTCGGCACCGGCTCACCGAAGTCCGTGACCGGCGTCAAGCTCAAGAACGTCAAGACCGGCAAGGTGACGGAGCGCGCAGTCGACGGCGTCTTCATCGCCATCGGTCACGCCCCCGCGACCGAGCTCTTCAAGGGCCAGCTCGACATGAAACCGTCGGGCTACCTCATCACCGCGCCCGATTCGACTGCGACCTCGATCCCCGGCGTCTTCGCGGCCGGTGATGTGAAGGACGACGTCTACCGTCAGGCGGTGACCGCCGCCGGCATGGGATGCATGGCCGCGCTCGAGGCCGAGCGCTATCTCTCGGAGCACGCGAGCACGGCGGCGGCCGCGGAGTAGCATTCGGCGCCCGCACCGCTCTCACGGCGGAAAAGTCGTTCGCGGCAAGGGTTAATCGATCCGCCGCTTCATTCTCCGTTCAGCATTCCCCTGCCAATTTCCCCGGCAACGACACTGTGGCGCAGGGGACGCCTTTGCGGTTTCCCGGGCCGCGGCCTATTCTCTTTCCGCGCGTCTCGAAGTCCAATTCTGCAATACTCAGAAGAAACATTAGGCACGGGAGAGCCTCCGTTTTCACGCGCTCGGGCGCGCGACGGTCCGCTCTCTTGAGTGCTTCCGGAAGAGTGGGAGCCGGTTTTCCGACAAGAAGCACGACAAAACAAAAAACTGGGGTCTTTCCGCGATCAAGCCGAGAGCGGAAAGACCCCAGCGCTTGGAGTGGTCTCGATGGATTGGGACAAGCTGAGGATCTTTCATGCTGCCGCCGCGGCCGGCAGCTTTACCCATGCCGGTGAGGCGCTTCACATGAGCCAGTCGGCCGTGAGCCGCCAGGTCTCGGCCCTGGAGAAGGATCTGCGCGTCGCGCTCTTTCATCGCCACGCCCGCGGCCTCGTGCTGACCGAGCAGGGCGAGATGCTCTATCAGACCGTCTCCGACGTCATGAGCAAGCTTCAGACGGCGGAGACGCTCCTCGCCGACACGACGACCAAGCCCTCGGGCGAGCTCAGGATCGCGTCTCCCGTCGGCCTCGGAACCGTCTGGGTTTCGCAGCGCCTGCGCGAGTTCATCGACCTCTATCCCGACATCCGCGTCGATCTCGTTCTCAATGACGATCAGATCGACATCGCCATGCGCGCCGCCGACGTCGCCATCTGGACGCGCGAACCCGAGCAATCGGATCTGATCCGCCGCCCTCTTTTCACCGCCAAGGTGCGCCCGCTCGCCTCGACCAAATACACGCGCCGCTTCGGGACGCCGGATACGCTTGCCGACCTCGACAAGGGCCACCGCATCATCTCCTACAGCGGTCAGCCTCCCCAGCTCCTGCCCTCGATCGGCTGGCTCGAGACGGCGGGGCGCGACGGCGGCCCCCCGCGCGTTCCCGCCTTCCGCGTCAACAGCGTCGTCGCCATCAAGTACGCGATCCTGGCCGGCATCGGCATCGGCATGATCCCCGACTACATGGCCGAGGACGAGACCGACCTTGTCCCCGTGCTGACCAAGGCCGAGATCGACCCGCCGTCGCTCCCCGTTCTGTTCGTCTACCCGGAGGAGCTCAAGACCTCGAAGAAGGTACAGGTGCTACGCGACTTCCTGGTCGCCAAGGCGCGCCAGTGGAAGGACTGAGGCCGAGCGAGGTAGTAACATTACATTTGCGTAGGAGTGCGCAATCAGCCCTGATCTATCCGCGCGCCCGTGCGTACATAAGGCTACCCGGCTCGCGGTTCGGAAGGTCATTTGCCACCACCTGCCGACCGGGCGCTGGCCAAACCTTGAGCCGGGCCCAAGCCCGGCTCCTTTTGGGCTCCGGCTCGAGGATTTGGCTGCCTCTGACCCTATGAGAAGCCCGCTGATCGGCGCGCCAACCTGCCCTGATTTGCAACCGGGCAGGCGAAGCGCTATCTGATCGCCACACCCCCTGAACCAGAGCCGGGCAATGACGAGAACGCTCTACGACAAGATTTTCGACGATCACGTGGTCGACAGACAGCCGGACGGCACCTGCCTGCTCTACATCGACCGTCACCTCGTGCATGAAGTCACGAGCCCGCAGGCATTCGAAGGTCTGCGCATGTCGGGCCGTAAGGTCCGCGCGCCTCACAAGACGCTGGCCGTGGTCGACCACAACGTGCCCACGACCGACCGCTCGCACGGCATCGCCGACGAGGACAGCCGCATCCAGGTGGAAACGCTGGCCAAGAACGCGCGCGAATTTGGCGTCGAATATTTCCACGAGCTCGACAAGCGCCAGGGCATCGTCCACGTCGTCGGCCCCGAGCAGGGCTTTACGCTGCCGGGCACCACGATCGTCTGCGGCGACAGCCACACGTCCACGCACGGCGCCTTCGGCGCGCTCGCCCACGGCATCGGCACGAGCGAGGTCGAGCACGTGCTCGCGACCCAGACGCTGATCCAGAAGAAGGCCAAGAACATGCTCGTGTCGGTGGACGGCAAGCTGCCGCCCCACGTCACGGCGAAGGACATCATCCTGGCCATCATCGGCGAGATCGGCACCGCGGGCGGCACGGGCTCCGTCATCGAATACGCGGGCGAGGCCATCCGCGCTCTCTCCATGGAAGGGCGCATGACGGTCTGCAACATGTCGATCGAGGGCGGCGCCCGGGCCGGCATGATCGCCCCCGACGAAAAGACCTATGCCTTCATCAAGGGCCGTCCCAAGGCGCCCAAGGGCGCCGCCTGGGAGATGGCCATGAACCATTGGCAGACGCTGCACACTGACGAGGGCGCCCACTTCGACCGCGTCGTGCGACTCGACGCAACGAAGCTGCCGCCGATCGTCTCCTGGGGCACGAGCCCCGAGGACGTCGTCTCGATTGCCGGCACTGTCCCCGATCCGGCCAAGGTCGAGAACGAGGGCAAGCGCGCTTCGATGGCGCGCGCGCTCGAGTACATGGGGCTCACGCCCGGCACGAAGATGACCGACATCCCGCTCGACGTCGTCTGGATCGGCTCCTGCACCAACGGGCGCATGGAGGATCTGCGCGAGGTGGCGCGTGTCGTCGAGGGCAAGAAGATCTCGAGCCGTCTCGCCTATGCAATGATCGTCCCGGGCTCTGGCCTCGTCAAAGAGCAGGCCGAGGCCGAAGGGCTCGACAAGATCTTCAAGGACGCGGGGTTCGAATGGCGCGAGCCGGGATGCTCGATGTGCCTCGGCATGAACCCCGACCAGCTGAAGCCGGGCCAGCGCTGCGCGTCCACTTCGAACCGCAACTTCGAGGGCCGCCAGGGCTACAAGGGCCGCACGCACTTGGTCTCGCCCGAGATGGCGGCAGCCGCCGCGCTCGAGGGCCACTTCGTCGACATCAGGACGTGGCGCAACTGAGGAAGCGCGATGCCCACCGTCCTCAGATGGAACGGCTATCGCTTCTATTTCTTCAGCAACGAGCGCGACGAGCCGCCTCACGTCCATATCGACAAAGCGGGGCGATCGGCCAAATTTTGGCTGGGTCCCGTGAGGCTGGCAATTAACTACAGCTATCCGGAGCACGAACTGAGCCAGATTCGTGATAAGGTTGAAGAACACGAAGCGGCATTCTTGAGAGCCTGGCATGAGCACCTTGACCGACAAAGCTGATCCCCGAGTGGATGATGTTCGCATCACCGACACACGCCTTGAGGTCATGCTCAAGGACGGGCGCCAGATTTCCGTCCCTCTCGATTGGTTTCCCAGATTGAATACTGCCTCACTGGAGGATCGTGCCCGGTGGGAGCCGTGCGCCGCTGGCCATGGCATCCACTGGCCCGCGATCGACGAAGATCTGAGCGTCGAAGGATTGTTGCGCGGTGCCCGCGCGGTCTAAGCGGACTTTCCGCTGATCAACGGCGCAATCTCGGAGCGCATCTCCGCGATCTCCGCTTCGCCAATCTTGAAAAACACATTTCTCCTCATGCGTCGCTCGAGCCGCGCATCGACTACAAGCGACAGAAGAACCACCGGCACGTCGCCCGGCGGATAGAACTGCGCCGGCGCCGCGACCTCGAACCCGAGCGCGTGCTCATAAAACTTGCGCCATTTGAGCTGCGTTGCAACGAGCAGCTGCCTGGCGTCCGTAGCCAGGCACGCGACCAGCGCGGCACGGATGGTCGCCGCATAGAGGCGCGCGCGATAGCGTGTGTTGGTGATGGCCGGATCCATGGCGAGGCGCGACAGCTCCACGATCGTGCCTTGTGCCTGAGCCTTGATCGCGGCGACCTCGGAATAGACCTTCTCGCACGGCAGCGACGGGCGCTCCGATCCGATCGTGAAGTAGCTGAGGCGCAGCGTCGAGAGGCAGGCATCACCTCTGAAGAGGCCGGCGGTGATCGTCGTCGGCAGCTCGTCGTAGGCGTCGGCAAAGATGCCCCACGGAGATTCCTTGATGAGCCCGGCCTTCGAATAGGCATCATGCCGGAGCGTAAGCAGCTCACGCTTGCTCTCGGTCGATGCATACCAGCGCACGGCGACGTCCGGCGCCTCTTGCGCCTCAGGCTTCTTGAACAGGTTGGAAATCAATCGAGACCCCTCGGCGCTTAGGCCGCTTGAACGTGACGACATACCGGCGCACAGGACGACATTCCGGTGCACGGGGAACCTTCGGAGATCCATGTGCGGTGATGCGCAAGCGGCGCCGCAAAGGCCGTTTGAAGTCTGGACTAAACGCCCGAAACGTATGCTGATTTGCTGCTTGAATAGCAAGCACTTAGAGCGCTGAAATAATGAGAAATATCAAGAAACGAGATGCGGCAAAAAAGCCCGGCGGCGTCTCCGCCACCGGGCTGGCGAAGCGCGATCGGCGTCGCGCCTCTGGCACTCGAGGTGCCCGATCCATATGCGCGCCATTGCGGACGAATTCCTTGACCTAGGTCACTGGGGTGCCCGAGCTGACACTATTTGCCCGTTGTTCCTCAACGACAGCTTTGAAGACTGGAACACCATGAGCAGGGGCCTCGTGCAATCCCAGTTCGGCACCCACGCCGCTGCCTATGCAACGTCGAGCGTGCACGCCGCGACGCACTTCAGGGCTGAAGCGGGGACTGTTCAAGAACGGGCGAAGCGCATAAGCCTGCGAACCCGAGCTTCAACTGCGGCGAGAAGCGGAAATGGCTGAGGCGATTGACTGGAGGAGTGCGGTAGCGCCGACGCTTGCCGACTTCGAGGTCATTGCCAGCGCCGTCTGGGAGCGCCTGGCACCTGAGTTTCGCGAGGTCTGCGGCGATCTCGTCATCCGCATCGAGGATTTTGCCTTAGACGAGGTCCTCGACGAGCTCGAGATCGAGAGCCCGCTCGATCTGCTTGGCCTCTACCATGGCCTGAGCCTCGACAAGAAAAGCGTGTCCGATTTGCCACGCGAGCCGGATATGGTGGTTCTCTATCGCCGTGCCATCCTGGATTATTGGAGCGATGGCGACGAAACATTGGGAGAAATCATCACCCATGTTCTCGTTCACGAGATTGGCCATCATTTCGGCTTCTCCGACGCGGATATGGAGGAAATCGAGTCCCAGGCCGTGGCCTGAATTGACCCTCCTCAGCCGAGCCGTCTGTCAGACCTTATGCTCGCCCCGTTGCTTGTATTGTTAACTGTTTCGGGTGATGGTGGCCGTGAACCTGTTTCCGCTCCGGATATTGCGAAGCCTAGGTGCTTGCGTGAACCTTGTTCGACCATTCTGTTCGCTGCTCGCGGGGCTGACGGCCCTTCTCCTCTCCCACGCAGCATTCGCTGACGAGGTGCCCACTCCTGAGGAGTATGTGGCCCATGTCGGCGGCGACGCGCATGTCCTGCCGCCCGGCGAGGTGAAGCTCGACAATCGCCCGCAGGTTTGCGGCCAGCGCCCGACCGTGATCGACAGCCAGCTCGACGACTACGGCGCCGCCTATCCGGGCTTCTTGATCCTCAATCCGCGGCTCTTGGCCAAAGTGTCGACGCCCGTCAAGCAGTGGATCTACGCCCACGAGTGCGGACATCAGTTCCGCGGTCCCGATGAGGAGACCGCCGACTGCTTTGCGGTCCAGCGCGGGCGCCGCCAAGGCTGGCTGACGCCCGAGGGCCTCGAGGAGGTCTGCAGCTTCATTGCCCCCGCCAAGGGCGACAGCATGCATTTCTCGGGCTCCCACCGCTGCGAGTACATGCGCCAGTGCTACGCCGACCCGAGCATCCGCTGAGACGCCGGCCGCTCAAGCTTATCCCCGTGCCCACCGCATGACTTAGGCTGGACCCGCCCCACCAGCGGCGACGGCGGCTGCGCATGCATCTTTCCGGCTACACGAAAAAGCTGCTCGCGCTGGCCGAGACGCTCCACCACTGGGCGGGTGCGCTCAGCGCGCTCGACCGCTCGCGGCGCGAGAAGGTCGCCAAATATGCCGACGAGATTGCCGCCACCCTGGCCCGCGCGTCGGCCTCTCTGCTTCGCCTCGAGGCCCAGCCGGCGGATCAGGCGGCCGCACGCGAGGTCCTGCGCGAGTTTGGCCGCATCACGGGCTATGTCGAGACCATCGTCGGCGTGCTCAAGCACCATCTTGACGGGCGAAAGCTAGCTGGCGTTAAAAGGCGGCTCGAACAGCTTGCTCCCCACGGCTTGAGGCATGGCCTGGCCGCCGACAAGGCGCGAGCCCACACCAACCGGCTCGTCGCCACCGAGGGCTATTTTCGGGCGCTGGCCGATAGTCTGCGCGCCTAAAGTATTTTCCGACGAAGTGGGCACCGGTTCGTCGCGGAAAATGCGATAAGCTAAAGAACTTGGGGCGTCCGATCCGATGGAACCGGATCGGACGCCCTAGCCCTCGCCGAAAGAGGACCCGATGGAGAAATTCACGAAGCTGACGGGCGTCGCCGCGCCGCTCCCCATGCGCAACGTCGACACCGACATGATCATCCCCAAGCAGTTTCTGAAGACGATCAAGCGCACGGGCCTTGGCAAATCGCTGTTCCACGAGATGCGCTACGACCATGCGGGCGCCGAGATCGCCGAGTTCGTCTTGAACAAGTCCGCCTACCGCGGCGCCAAGATCCTCATCGCGGGTGAGAACTTCGGCTGTGGCTCCTCGCGCGAGCACGCTCCCTGGGCGCTGCTCGATTTCGGCTTCCGCTGCATCATCGCGCCCGATTTCGCCGACATCTTCTACAATAACTGCTTCCAGAACGGCATTCTGGCCATCAAGCTCCCTCAGGCAGAGGTCGACAAGCTCCTCGACGATGCGAGCCGCGGCTCGAACGCAACCATCACGGTCGACCTCGAGGCGCAGGAGATCCGAGGCCCCGATGGCGGCGTGATCCGCTTCGAGATCGACCCGTTCCGCAAGCACTGCCTGCTCAACGGCCTCGACAACATCGGCTTGACCCTCGAGAAGGAGCGCTCGATCAGCGATTTTGAGGCGAAAGCCGCGTCTGCGCGCCCCTGGCACTGACCGGGCACAACGATCGCGACCAGAAATCATGCACGGCTGCGGCCCGGGACACACACTGAGCGGACATTGCGCACCCTGCGCATTGCCGCAATTCGCGCGAATATGCTAGTTGCGAACCCTTGCCGCACGGCCCAACGAGGACAAATGCGCGTCAAAGCCGTCTCCGCCGCCTTGATGATGCTAGCCATGGTTGCGGGCACGGGACGCGCCGCCGCCGGACCGGCGGTCCTTTTCGACGCGGCCGACGGCAAGATCCTCTACGCCGAGGACCTCGACAACCAGTGGCACCCGGCTTCGCTCACCAAGATCATGACGGCCTATCTCGTCTTCGAGGCCATCAAGGACGGCAAACTCGAGCTCAAGCAGAAGATCCCCTACAGCGCCAACGCCCAGCAGCAGCCCCCGAGCAAGCTCGGCCTCTCCCTCGAGGCCAAGCTTCTGGTCGACAGCGCGCTCAAGGCGCTCATCATCAAGTCCGCAAACGACGTGGCGGTTGCGCTGGCGGAAGCTGTCAGCGGCAGCGAGCAAGCATTCGTCGCCAAGATGAACGATACCGCCCGCCGTCTCGGCATGACACGCACGACCTTCGTCAATCCGAACGGCCTGCCGGCGCCGGAGCAGATGACGACCGCACGCGATCTTGCGCGCCTCGCCCGCGCCGTCATCAGGGACTATCCGCAATACGCGCCTTACTGGTCCATGAGCGATGCCCGCATCGGCAAGATCTTCATCGGCAGCCACAACGGTCTCTTGCGCTCCTTCGAGGGCGCCGACGGCATGAAGACCGGCTTCATCTGTGACTCGGGCTATAATGTCGTCGCCAGCGCCACGCGCGACGGACGCAAGCTGATGGCCGTCGTGCTCGGCGAGACCTCGGGCGCCGACCGCACGGTCCGCGCCGCAAGCCTCCTCGAGCATGGCTTCCAGCAGTATGGCTGGAAATCGCTCTTCAGCTCTGCGTCGGATATCGACACCATGCCGGTCGCTGCCGATACCAAGGGCATCATCAGCATGAAGCAGGCGGTCGCAGCCTGGGAGTGCGGCAACGGCAAGCCCCGGCTCCGCAAGGCGCGCAAGGCCAAGAAGCCCCAGCAGGCTACCGCTGCGTCAGCCACGCCGGCTGCTGCAGGGGCGAGCGCGACGGTCCCGGCTCTGCCGGCCGCCAAGCCTGCCCCGAAGCCCGTTCAGGCCTCGGCCGGCGGCACGCTGCCCGCGCTCAAGCTCGACCCCAAGGTCGATGCGAGCTCCTTCGGCTATTCCGCGAGCCCCGCCGGCGCGCCGGCTGGCGCCGAGTAACTGAGCCCAAGGGACCTACCTTAACGCAGACCCGATTTGGGGCACCTGCATCCCGCCGGCAACCACCGTCAGTCCCGTTAGAGGACACCACCCGGCACATCTGCCTCGGCCCGCAAACAAAGTCCCCGGAAATTCTCCAAAAATTCGCAGCGGCCGCCCCACGCAATGGGCGCCGGCACTCCGGCCCGGCCCTGGCGCCGATCTTGCTACCTCGGTGGTGTTAACTGCATCGAGGTCCGAGATGACTGCCAATTCACACGCATCCGATACGAGCGGGCTGCCCGAGGCCGAGCTCATGGCGGCCGTGCTCGAAGGCCGCCATGGAAGCTATGCGGCTGAGGTGGCTGACTTCTTCGCCATCCTGCATCGCCAGCAGGGGGACTCGACGCGCTCCAAGGCATGGGGCGGTGTTGCCGACGCCGTCCGCCGCCGCGAGCATGACCGCCTGACCGATCACTAGGCTGCCTTGCCGCCCTCATCGTAGATGACGACACAAAGCGTGCGCGGTCCATGCGCGCCCATGACGATGCGCCCCCCGATGTCGCCGGTCCGCGACGCGCCCGAGATGAGATTGAGCGCCCGCGGCATCGCGCCTCTCCCTAGCCGCGCGCGCACGATCCCGAAGGCCTCCTCGTAGGAACCGACGATCGAGCCGCGCCGGACGGCAACGATGTGGATCTCCGGAAGGAAGCACAGCGACGTCGGGTTCTCCGCGCCAGACACCAGCACGAGCGTTCCCGTCTCCGCGACGCCCGCTATCGCATGCGACAGCGCCGCCTTGTCGTCGGCTTGCGCGGCTCCCTCGAGCCGCACGAGGCCGGCGGCCCTCTCCCAGGGGAGCGCTGCGAGGCGTGCTTCGGCCCCCATGCGCAAGCGCTGCGGCACGCCGGCTTTCGCGAGCAAGCCCGCGGCGGCGGCCGGAATCTCTTCCGCCGCGCGCACCTCGACGACCCTGGACGCCTGGTCCTTGAGGCACGAGACGAACTGCGCTGAGAGCTGCGCCGCAGGTCGCCTGGCTCTTTCCGGCAATTGATGTCGCGGCGGCGCCTCGAGCCTCTGGCGGACCGCGTGCTTGCGTGCTTCCTCGGACTGCCCCCGCAGCGCCCCCCGAATTTGGCTCAAGATAGCTTCGCGGCTCATCGCGGCACCCCTCTCTGCCGCTCCGCCCAGAGCTGCTGGAAGGTGCGCCCTTGCGGAGCGGGAAAATCGCGCGTGCGAGTCCAGCCCCGCCCGAGGGGCAGCCATCGAAAGGCCCCGCGCGCCCGACCCGCCGCACCGAGCGTCGCTGCAGCGAACCTCGCCAGAGCATGATAGAGACGCGGCCGCTTGGCGGCATACGTCCAAGCCTTGAGCAGGCTCCGCGCCACGAGCCCCATATCTCCGCTCCGGAAGGCCGCCTCGCGCCAATGCCGCATCAGGCTCGGCAGCGGGATCTTGACCGGACAGACTTCCTCGCAACGCCCGCAGAGGCTCGACGCGTTCGGGAGATCGCTGCTCTCGCCGATGCCGATCAGAGCGGGGCTGAGCACGGCACCGATCGGACCCGCGTAGACCGAGCCGTAGGCATGCCCGCCGATCGCGTTATAGACCGGGCAGTGGTTCATGCACGCCCCGCACCGGATGCACCGCAGAACGTCACGGAACTCGCTGCCGAGAAGCGCCGAGCGTCCGTTGTCGACGATCACCACATGGCAGGCGCTTGGACCGTCCGGATCCCCCACGCGTCGCGGACCCGTGAGAAAGCTCGTATACGCAGTGATCTCCTGCCCCGTCGCCGACCGCGCGAGCACGCGCAGCAGCAGGGCCGCATCCTCGAGCGTCGGCACGACCTTCTCGAGCGAAGCCACGACGATGTGGACCTTGGGCAAGAGAGACGAGAGATCGCCGTTCCCCTCATTCGTCACGATCACCGCCGAGCCGGTCTCCGCAATGAGGAAGTTTGCCCCTGTTATGCCGACGTCGGCGGCGAGAAACTTTTCCCTGAGCACGCCCCGCGCCTCGGCGACGAGCTCGGCCGGCTCGTCGAGGCGGCGATCGGCCGTGAGATGCGTGTGGTGCCGCCGGAAGTCGGCCTCGACCTGATCGCGGCTCAAATGGATCGCAGGCGCGATGATGTGGCTCGGCGCCTCGCCCCGGATCTGGACGAGATACTCGCCGAGGTCGGTCTCGACCACCTCGACACCCGCCGCCTCGAGATGCGCATTGAGTCCGATCTCCTCCGAGACCATCGACTTGCCCTTGGCGACCAGCCGCGCTCCCTCGGCGCGACAAAGGCTGAGGATCGTGTCGCGCGCCTCGGAAGCAGTTCTCGCCCAATGGATTTGCGTACCCATCTCCGAGGCCTTCTCAGCGAAGGCTTCGAGATAGAGATCGAGATGAGCGAGCGTATGGTCGCGGATGTCGCGGGCTTCAGCCGTCAGCGCCTCGAACTCCGGAAGGCGCGCCTTGGCTGCCGCGCGCTGCGCGACAAGCCCGCCCGGCAGCCCGTCGAGCGCGCGCCTCAGCTGAGCATCCGCGAGAGCGACGCGTGAGTTTTCCTTGAAGTCGCGTGTCCCGGGCGTCATGAGCTCTCGGGATAGGCGATGGGCGGATCGGAGAGCTCCCCGGCGAGAACCTCGGCCACGTGACGGCAGGTGATCGGCGAGCCCCCGCGCTTGAGCTTCCCCGCGATGTTGGCAAGACAGCCCAGATCGCCGCCAAGGAGAATATCTGGCCCGGCGCGAGAGATGGCCGCGGCCTTCTTCTCGACCATCGCATTCGAGATCTCGGGATACTTGACCGAAAAGAGCCCGCCAAAGCCGCAGCACGATTCTGCTTCGGCCATCTCGACGAGCTCGAGCCCCTCCACCGAGCCGAGGAGTCTCCGCGGCTCGGTCGCAATCTTGAGCTCTCTCAGCCCAGAGCACGCATCATGATAGGCCGCGCGCGCCTTGAGCGCCCCCGGCACGCGCGTCATGCTCCGCACGTTGACCAGGAACGAGGTCAGCTCGTGAACACGACCCGCGAATGCGCGCACCTCCCCTGCATCCTTGCCGCCACCCGCGATCAGCCGCGGGTAATGCAGCTTGAGCATGGCCGCGCACGATCCTGACGGGGCGACGACGTAGTCGCAGCCACGGAAAGCGCGCACCGTGGCCAGCACGATCTCGCGCGCGCTTTCCCTGTCGCCTGAGTTGTAGGCCGGCTGACCGCAGCATGTTTGGCCTTCGACGACCTCCACCGAGCAGCCGGACGCCTCGATGAGGCGCACCGCAGCGAAGCCCACGGAAGGTCGCAGGAGATCGACAAGGCAAGTGACGAAAAGACCTACGCGCGGCTCCACCTCGAGCTCCCGTCCAGCTTCGGTGACGGGAAACTACTTCAGGAACGCACGTGCGGCGAATGTTAGTTGGCGCCACTTCGCTGCCGCTCAGTGCGCGTCGGTGTGCAGGCCCTGCCTTTTCGCGACGCTTGCCTTGGGCGCCGGGGGACGGCGGCTCGCCTTGACTTCAGGCCCCGGCGCCTCGCACGCGGCAATTTCCATGCTCTTGTCCCAGTAGGGCTCGACGCCGAAATGCCCCGACAGAAACTCGATGAAGGCATTGACCTTCGCCGGCATGAAGTCCCGGCTGGGATAAACCGCATAGATCGCCACTTTGGACGAGCCACGGTACTTGGGCAGCACGACCTGAAGCGCCCCGCTCTGGAGCTCGGCGCCGATTTCCCACGTGCTCTTGAGACCGAGCCCAAGGCCCGAGAGAAGGGCCTCGCGAATGAGCTCGGCCGAGTTCGAGCGGATGTTTCCCTTGACGCGAACGTGGCGCTGTCCCTCGGGACCCTCGAGCCGCCAGAGATCCTGCGCACCCGCCGACAAGCAATTGTGCGCGTCGAGATCGCCGAGCGACTTCGGCACGCCCGCCTTCTCGAGGTATGACGGCGCCGCGCAGATGACGCGCCGGTCAGGCGAGAGCTTGCGCGCGACGAGCGAGGAATCCGGAAGCTCGCCGATGCGAATGGCGACGTCGAACCCCTCGCGGATGATGTCGACGAAGTTGTCGGTGAGATGAAAGTCGAGCTGTATGTCGGGATAGCGCGCCACGAAGTCGGGCAGATGCGGCGCCACATGCAGTCGTGCGAACGACGTCGGCGCCGTGATCTTGAGGTGTCCGCGCGGTCTCGTGTTGCGGCGGCTGACGAAGTCTTCCGCCTCCGCCACGAGGCTCAGGATGTCGAGCACGCGCTTGAAATAGCCCTCGCCCGTTTCCGTGAGCGTCAACTGCCGCGTGGTCCGCTGAAACAGGCGCGCTCCAACTCTCTCTTCCAGAAGGCTGATGCGCTTTGAAACGACGGCGGGGGAAATCCCCATCTCGCGCCCGGCTGCCGACATGTTGCCGGTCCTGGCGACGCGTGCGAAAATATCGAAATCGCTAATGGTCGTCACTGATATGTCCTCATGAGCGGCTCTGGCGGCCACTGCAGTCGATTCCCTCCCCATGGCGTCCCGCCCCTGCATCGGACAAAAATATGTCAATACAGGTACCTGAAAGAAGAGAAAGCTCAACACCTGAGCCGCGTTTGAGTCTAGTGCACTAGTCTCTGGGTGACAGCAAGACTTTGGTCGATAGCAAGGCATACGGAAGATAGGATTGAACAAGGGATAGTTAAGAATGCCGTCCATCGAGTTGCCAGCTCCCGACGCTCCCGTGCTGGCCCGCCGCAACGAGATCGTCCGCGATCTGCAATCGCTGATCGGCGCACAGGCCGTGATCGCCGACGACGACGGCCGCCGCGCATTCGAGACCGACGCTCTCACCGCCTATCGGCGCATGCCCCTTGCCGTCGTGTTGCCCTCGACAACGGAGGAGGTCGCCAAGGTCCTCAAATACTGCAAAGCGAACGGCATCAAGGTCGTGGCGCGCGGTGCGGGCACCTCGCTTTCAGGCGGCGCGCTTCCGAGCGAGGACGCAATCGTCATCGGCGTCTCAAAAATGAACAAGGTTCTGGAGATCGATTATGAGAACCGCTTTGCGCGCGTCGAGGCCGGCATAACAAATCTTGCCATCTCCGAGGCGGTCGGGCGCGGCGGCTTCTTCTACGCACCCGACCCGTCGAGCCAGATCGCCTGCACGCTCGCGGGCAACATCGCCATGAACTCGGGCGGCGCTCATTGCCTGAAGTACGGCGTCACCGTCAACAACGTGCTTGGCGTCAAGATCGTGCTGATCGACGGCGAGATCGTCGAGATCGGCGGCCCCTTCCTCGAGCCCGAGGGCTACGACCTGCTCGCCCTGATCGTCGGCTCCGAGGGACAGTTCGGCATCGTCACCGAGGCGACCGTGCGCATCCTGCGTGCCGCCGAAGGCGCCCGGCCGATGATGATCGGCTTCGAGAGCAGCGCCAAGGCCGGCATGTGCGTCGCGCGCATCATCGGCTCGGGCATCATCCCCGTCGCGATCGAGTTCATGGACCGCCCCGCAATCAAGGTCTGCGAGGAGTTTGCCAAGGCTGGCTATCCCCTCGACGTCGAGGCGCTCTTGATCATCGAGGTCGAAGGCTCCGAGGAGGAGATCTCAGACCGCCTCGCCTATATCTCGAGCATCGCCGAGGAGCTGAGCCCGCAGGCGATCGTCGTGAGCTCGTCGCCCGCGCAGAGCGCTAGGATCTGGAAGGGGCGCAAGGCCGCGTTCGGCGCCGTCGGACGCATCTCGGACTACTACTGCATGGACGGCACGATCCCGCTCACGCATCTCCCTCACGTCCTCGAGAAGATCTCCGAGATCTGCGCGCGCCACGGGCTCAAGGTCGCCAACATCTTCCACGCCGGCGACGGCAACCTGCACCCGCTCGTGATGTATGATGCCAACAAGCCCGGCGAGACCGACAAGGCCGAGGAGGCGGGCGCCGAGATCCTGAAGCTTTGCGTCTCGGTCGGCGGCTGCCTCACCGGCGAGCACGGCGTCGGCATCGAGAAGCGCGACCTGATGCGCGTGCAATTCTCGGACACCGATCTTGCCGTGCAGCTGCGCATCAAGGCCATATTCGATCCCGACTGGCTCCTGAACACCGGCAAGGTTTTCCCGCTCGACGCGGTCGCCGCCGCGATGGAGCGCCGCGCGACGGAGTTGCAGCGCGCAGCCGGCACGGCCGCGGCGGCCTGAGGAGAGGGCGCACTTGGACGAGATCCTGAAGCCCGCCACCGAGTGGGAGCTGAAGAGCATGATCTCGGCGCTCGCCGAGCGCCAGATCCCCGCCGAGATCATCGGCGCGGGCTCGAAGCGCGGCGTCGGCCGCCCCGTCTCGGCGCCCATCGCGCTGACCACCGCCGGCATGCGCGGCATCTCCCTCTACGAGCCGAGCGAGCTCGTGATGTCGGCGCGCGCCGGCACGCCTCTTTCTCAGATCGAGGCCGAGCTCGCCTCGCGCGGCCAGATGCTCCCCTTCGAGCCGATCGATCTCGGCCCCGCGCTCGGCGCTCCGGCCGGAATCCAGACCATAGGCGCAGTCTTCGCGACCAACATGTCGGGGGCTCGCCGCATTGCCTTGGGCTCCGCCCGCGACTATCTCCTGGGGCTGCGCGCCGTGAACGGCCACGGCGAGTTCTTCAAGTCCGGCGGCCGCGTGATGAAGAACGTCACCGGCTACGATGTCGCGCGCGGGCTCTCCGGAAGCTGGGGCACGCTGGCCGTCATGTCGGAGGTGACCTTCAAGGTTCTGCCCCTCCCCGACGACGTCGCGACCCTCATCTTCCCCGGCCTGACCGACGATCTCGCCGTCGAGCTGATGTGCATGGCCGTAGGCCTGCCCTTCGAGGTCTCAGGCACCGTGCACCTGCCGGAAGGCCTCGCCCGCCGCTTGAAGCAAGCCGAATTGCGATCCGAGAAGAAGCCGCTCACGGCCATCCGCATCGAGAATTTCACCCGCTCGATTTCCTACCGCAAGGGCCGTCTCAAGGAGGCGCTTGTCGCCTTCGGCGAGCCGATCGAGCTCAACCTCGAGAAATCGCTGCAATTCTGGAGCGACATGCGCCGCCTCTCCGTCTTGCCCTACGACGCGACGCACCTGTGGCGCATTTCGACCTCGCCCAAGATGGCGCCCAAGCTGGTTGACGACATCAGGCGCCACATGCCGGTGGAGGCGTTCTACGACTGGTCGGGCGGCCTCGTTTGGCTCGAGACGCCGGCCTCCGCCGACGCAGGAACGGCCGACATCCGTCGCGCCGTCGCCATACACGGCGGCCACGCGACCCTCATTCGCGCCGATCACTCGGTCCGCGGCATGGTCGACGTCTTCCAGCCCCAGTCCCCGGCGACCGAGCGCCTCACGCGCGGGCTCAAGGATGCCTTCGACCCGTTGCACCTCTTTAATCCGGGACGCATGTACGCATCGATGTAGAATAGCGCCAGCCCGTGAGCTTGCCCGATACGCCTATCGAAAGACGGACATGCAGACCAACTTCACGACCGAGCAGCTCGCCGACCCGCGTCTCGCCGAGGCCGACCGCATCCTGAAGCGCTGCGTCCACTGCGGACTGTGCACGGCCGTCTGCTCGACCTATGTCGTCCTCGGCGACGAGCGCGACTCTCCGCGGGGTCGCATCTATCTCATGAAGGACATGTTCGAACGCGAGCGTGTTCCGCCACCCAACGTGCGCCTGCATCTCGACCGCTGCTTGAGCTGCCTGTCGTGCGTCTCGGCGTGCCCGAGCGGCGTCGACTACATGCACCTGATCGACCTCGCGCGCATCCAGATCGAGGAGACCACGACACGCAGCTTTCGCGAGCGCGCCGTCCGCAACCTCCTCGCCTTCCTCATTCCCTATCCCGGCCGCTTCCGCTTTGCGCTCAAGGCAGCGCCGCTCGGCCGTGCGCTCGCCCCGCTCCTGCGTCGCCTCGGCTGGAAGGAGCTCGCGGCGATGGTCTCGCTCGCACCGTCGACCCTGATCGCGCCCGCACCCGAGTACGCTGGGCCGGGGACCGCCGTGACCAAGAGCGAGCGGCGCGCACGCGTCATATTGCTCGCCGGTTGCGTCCAGCAGGTGCTGCGCTCCGACATCAACGACGCCACCATTCGCCTTCTCGCCCGGCGCGGCGTCGACGTTATCGTCTCGAACGGCGCGGGGTGCTGCGGCGCCCTGGTCCATCACATGGGCCGGGAGGCGGACGCCAAGCGCCAGATCCGCCGCAACGTCGACGCCTGGTCGAAGGAGATGGGCAAGGGCCAGATCGACGCCATCATCATCAATGCGTCGGGCTGCGGCACGACGGTCAAGGACTACGGCTATTTGCTGCGCGATGACCCCGCTTATGCCGATCGCGCGGCCAAGATCTCGAGTCTCGCCAGGGACGTCTCGGAGTTCCTGGTCGAGTACGAGATCGGCGCCCCGGACCGCTGGTCGTCGCTGCGCGTCGCCTACCACTCGGCGTGCTCGCTCCAGCACGGCCAGCGCATCCACGACGAGCCCCGTTTCCTCTTGAAGCAGGCAGGCTTTGCCGTGGCCGACGTTCCGGAAGGGCACATCTGCTGCGGCTCGGCCGGAACCTACAACATCATGCAGCCGGAGCTCTCGAACGAGCTCAAGGAGCGCAAGATCAAGAACATCCGCTCGACGCGCGCCGACGTGGTGGCCGCCGGCAACATCGGCTGCATCACGCAGCTGCGCGCCGACCTCGACCTCCCGATCGTCCATACGGTCGAGCTCCTGGACTGGGCCTACGGCGGCCCCGTCCCCCGCGGGCTCGAGCATCTGCGCCGATTTGTCACCGATGTTCCCAAGCCCCGGCGCCCTGTAGAGGACTTCATCATTGCCTAACGGACGCGCAGGATCGATCAACCGTGCGCGACATTTCTCGACTTCATGACGACACGCATCCCATCACCGGCTGAGCCAAGCTCCGATATGCGGGCACTGAAAGGCCCCTTCGACATCGTGGGCGACGTTCACGGCTGCGCCGACGAGCTCGAGGCGCTCCTCGGCACGCTCGGCTATCGCGTTCGCCATGCGCGCGAGGGTGGCAGTCGCATCGAGAGCGCCCCGGCCGGCCGGCAGCTTGTCTTTGTCGGCGATCTCGTCGATCGCGGTCCGCGCTCGCCCGACGTGCTGCGCATCGTCATGGCTTTGGCCGATGCGGGCCACGCCCTCGCCGTACCCGGCAATCACGACATGAAATTCCTGCGCTGGCTCGATGGCCGCCAGGTGAAGCTGAGCCACGGGCTCGACCGCACCGCCACGCAGTTCGAAGGCGAAGGCTTGGCGTTTCGCGATCGCGTCAAATCCTTCTTCTCGGCCTTGCCGAGCCACATATGGCTGGATGACGGGCGCCTCGCCGTTGCCCATGCCGGCATCAAGGACGACATGCTGGGACGCGCGTCGGGCGAGGTACGCCGCTTCTGCCTCTATGGCGAGACGTCGGGCGAGACGGACGAGTTTGGCCTCCCCGTCCGCTATCACTGGGCGGCCGAGTACAAGGGTTCAACCGCAGTCGTCTACGGCCACACGCCGGTGCCCGACGCCGAATGGGTCAACAGGACGATCTGCATCGACACCGGCTGCTGCTTCGGCGGCAAGCTCTCGGCCCTGAGATGGCCGGAGAGAGAGATCGTCTCGGTACCCGCCGCCAAGGTCTACACCGAGCCGGTCCGCCCCTTCGGCCACCCGCCCGTGCGCCCGGGCGCCGTGCTCTAGGGGCTCGTCTCCCGACGGCTCCCCACCCAACGTCATGCCCGCCTCCACGGGCATGACGGAATGAAATGGGCAATCGGTGGCTACGCAGCCTTGCGGCACGCCGCGCCGATACACCCGACATGGCGGTGGTCGGTGCCGCAGCACCCGCCGAGCACGTTGATGTGCGGGAACCGGCTCAACAACTCGCGATACTGCTGGCCGAGTTCCTCGGGGTTGCCCGCGTCGAGATCCGACGAGTTGTCGAGCTCGGCGTGGCTGCGCGTGGACGAGTTGGCACGCAGCCCCTTGACCCGCTTCGTCCACGCCGCCTGGCCGTCGAGCACATGGTCGAAGTGCGTGGGATGCGCGCAATTGATCATGTAGTAGGCCGGCGCATGCTGCGTGGCCTCGTCGACGGCCTCGATCGCTTCCCCCAGCCGCTCGCCCGTCGGCAGCCGACCGTCGGTCTCGAGCGTGAAAGAGACGACCGACGGCATGCCCGCGGCCTTCGCCGCACGCGCGAACCCGAGTCCTTCGTTGATGTTCGTCATCGTGTAGGCCGAGACATAATCTGCACCTGCCTCACGGAAGATCTGGAGCTGCCAGCCGTGGTAGTCCTCGGCCTCCTCAGCCGACATGACCTTGGCGGGATCGTAGCCATCGCCGCGCGGACCCGCGACACCGCTGATGACCATCGGCATGGCGCGCGTCTCGTGCCGTTCGCGGATTTCGCCGAGAAACAGGATCGCGTCGCGATTGACCTCTGCGAGGCGCTTTCGGTCGTAGCCGATCTGCACGCCCCAGTCGGGGTTGGCCCGCCAGGTCACGGCATCGAGGACGAAGCCCATGCCGCGCTCGCGCGCGAGCGGAATGTAGCGCTCGTAGTACGTGTGAAGCGCAGCTCTGCCGCGCTCGCTGTCGAGCAGCGGAAAGGCCGCGAACTTAGGCAGGTCCCAACCCTCGTGGAAAATCAGTGTGGTTTCGAGCCCGCCATCTGCAAGGAAAAGCTTGCCGCCGAGTTGCGGCAGCCGGTTGCGGTACTTGGGTTCTATGGATTTCGCCATCGTGCATTCTCCTCGTGTCATGCGCGGGGGTGCGCTTGGCACGGGAACATGCCGGTGGCGGTCTCTTGCTTCTAGCCGACTTGCGGTTCACTGCGGCCGGATTGTGAATAGCTCGCGATATCAGACTGTTGGCGAGCACCGGGCGGCGGCCGTGAGGATGGCGCACGCGTCAAGTGTACTCTTGGTGCAGCAGGTTCGCAGGGCATCGGCGCGACGAGCTTCCATGAGGCGGGGCGCATCACGTACTGAGATCGCTGCGAGCGTCGCTCCTGCCCGGGATTTTCCACAGCGCAGAGGGTTTCATGAATTCTTAATAGGCCTGACATGGACCGCGACTAGCGTGCCGCCTCTTTCTAGACAACCAGAGTACATTGAGGAGGGGATGCATGCTGGATAAGCGCTTGGCTCGATCGTCGTGCGTGGCTGCGCTAGTCGCAATCGGACTGTCGTCTATTGCCGCTCACGCCGGAGACAGGAATCATTTTGGTGGTCATGGCTTCGGCGAGCACGGGTATGGCGACCACGAGAAGGTCAAGTCGTTCAACCGCGTTGCCTTCTTCCCGGCTTTTCGCAACGGGATCGAAGGCTCGCAGGCCGTGTCCGAGATCGTCGCTGCCAGCACCGACGGCAAGACGCTGATCTATACGGATTCTGCTCGCAAGGGCGTCGGCTTCGTCGACATCGCAGATCCCAGCGAGCCCAAACCGCTCGGCTTCCTGCCGCTCAACGGCGAGCCGACCTCGGTTGCCGTCAGGGGCCCCTATGTTCTGGCTGCCGTCGACACATCGGCCGGCAACTTCGTCGCGCCCAGCGGCAAGCTCGACATCATCAGGATCGCCGACCGCTCCATCGCGAGGACCATCGATCTCGGCGGCCAGCCGGACTCGATCGCCATCAGCAAGGATGGCCGCTATGGCGCCATCGCCATGGAGAACCAGCGTGACGAGGACGTCAACGACGGGCAGCTGCCCCAACCGGCCGATCCTTTGCTATAAACGAAGGTGTCACGATGCCATTTCGTCGGCACCGTGGGGGCGCTATTCTGCTTTGCTGCCGGTGCTCATCACGCGGCCGGTAGATCATCGAATGGGAAGGTGCCCTCCGCGGAGGGTAGTTGACCGTGCAGGATGGCGAGAGCCGAAAGGGAGATACCCGCGATCGCATCCTCGATGTCGCCGAGGCGGCCGTGCTCGAGAAGGGCTTCGCCGGCACATCGATCGAGGAGCTGATAGCGGCCGTCGGCATCACCAAGAGCGGCTTCTTCTACCACTTCAAGGATAAGGGCGAGCTCGCCAAGGCGCTCCTTGTTCGCTACATCGAGCGCGAGGATGCCCTCTTCGACGATCTCTTCCGCCGCGCCGACGAGCTCAACGAGGATCCGCTGCACGGCTTCCTCGTCGGACTGAAGATGCTCTCCGAGATCCTCGCCGATTTACCGGGCGGCCATCCGGGCTGCCTCATTGCATCCATCTGCTACCAGGAGCGCCTCTTCGACAAGGATGTGCGCGACCTGAACGCGGCCGCTGTGCTTGCCTGGCGCAAGCGCTTCCGCAGGCACCTCGACCTCATTGCCGCGCGCTATCCCCCGCACATCCCCGTCGATCTCGACGACCTCGCCGACACGCTCTCCGTGATCGCCGACGGCGGCATCATCCTGTCGAAGGTGACCCACGACAAGGCTGCGCTCCCGCGTCAGGTGCTGCTCTACCGCGAGTTCATACGCGCCGTGTTTCTCGGCGCCTGAGCCTGCTGTTCGGCGAGGCCCGGCCTCGTCCAGAGCATGTCGAAGAGCCTGTCCCGGACCTGATCCGGGGATGAAGGGCCGGGCAACACCCTCATGGGTCGACAAGCTCACCATGAGGCAAGCTCACCATGCGGCTCAGCGGCCGGTGGGCAGTACGCGTCTATCAGGCGTATTTCCGGGTCGGCGCGTGGAAGCCGCTCGTGAACCTCAGGCCCGCCGAGTTCCCCTTGCGCCATGTCATCTTGCAGTCGACTTCGTTCCTGTCGGACGCCGAGTAAAGCTTGAGCGTTCCCTGCAATAGCGAGGCCTTGATCTCGTCGTTCCAGATGTCGATCTGCGCGCCCAAGGCCGACATGTCCCTGATCGTGCAAGCCCTGGGTTTCAGCATGGTCTCGGACCAGATGTAACCGTCCGTCATCCGCTGGCGCTTGCGCACCGTCGACCGCTGCGTCTCGTCGCCCCCGTACTTGCGCTTCCGGCCCATCTGAAGCTTCTCGGAAGCGAAAAATCCGAGCAGTTTATCCAGGAACTCCATTGCACTTATCCCTCGCGATTGAAGCACGCGGTTCTTTTGCCGGCCCCCGCCGGATCACACATTGCGGCACACGGCTGGATCACCGCCGATGCTATACATCACGGTACTGAAGAACTGGTTACCGAAGTCCTTACGCGGGGGATCTTGCCGGCGCCCCTGCATATGCTCAGGCGATGCCGAAGGACCGACTTATTCCTGCACTTCCGGAGGCTTGTCTGCCGTCTTCTTGGCGGCCGTCTTCTTGGATGCCGCGCTCGCTGTCGCTTTGGACGGCTCTCTCGCAGCGACGGCCGGGGGAGCCGCGGACTTGGCTACGCCCGCCGCGAGCACGGTCCGGCAGTCCGGCGGAAGATCCGCGAGCGTGATCTCTTTCTTTTTCGCTACCGGCTTGTCGTTCTTAGGGATCGGCTTCTTTTCGACGACCTTCTTGGGTGTCACCTTCTTGATCCAGTCGGCGAGCTCGGCTCCGCACCCGTCGTCGCCCGGCGGTGGCGGCTGCGCCTGGCAATTTGACGATCCGCTCGGGCAGCCGATGCGGACGTGCATGTGATAGTAGTGGCCCCAGTAAGGTCTCACTTTCGCGAGCCAGCCGCGATCCGTGCCGGCAGCCTGGCACAGCGCCTTCTTGATTGCGGGATGCACGAGCACCCGCTCGACCTGGCGATAGGAGGCCGCGCGCTTGATCAGCTTCACCTGTCCTTCGCCGAAGACCTGAGGATCGACGGAAATGTCGTCCGCCGCCAGCATGGAGGTGGCCGAGATGTCCTCGCGCTCTTTTTCAGATAGACGCCGGTCCGGCATGCGTGTCAGCCACACGTCGGCGTCGAGCCCGACCTGATGGCTCGCGTGCCCCGATGTCATGGGGCCGCCGCGCGGCTGGGCAATATCGCCGACCAGCAGGCCCGGCCAGCCGTCCTTCTCCTTGGATTCGGTCGCGAGCCGCTCGACGAGCGAGATCAGGATGGGATGGCCCCACATGCGGTTGCGCGAGAGCCGCATGACCTGCCAGGCGGGCCCGTCGATGGCGAGCGACTTCGCGCCCGACAGGCACCCCTTCGCGTACCAGCCTATGGCGCGGGAGGCGAGCTGGGCAGGAGCTTTCGCCGCCCCGAACAGCTCCTTGGCGGGCGTCGGCGGCTTCTTGCCCTTGGCATCCTTGGCCGGTGGCGGCTCCGTCGCCTTCGCCGGTTCTTTGCCTTGTCCCTCGGGTACTGTGACCGCTGAGGCGGCGGGCGGCGCGGGCGTAGGAGCTGCAACGGCCGCTGCTGCCACCGGAGGAGCCGACGCAGGCGCTGATTCGGGCTTCTTGGCCGCCACCGGAGCCGGCGGAAGGACGGGCGCCGCAACCGGAAATGCCGTGCCGGGGGAGGACGCAGCAGCCGGCTCGGGGGCTTTCGCGGGCGTTGCGGAAGGAGGAGCCGCGCTGCCCTTGGCGGCCGCGGCGTCGGCGGCTGCCGACGCGGGTCCCTGCCAGCTTCGCACCGCCTCCTCGGCCCCGGCGGAGGCGAGAGCCACGGACAAAAGCGGTATAGTGAACAATGCTACGCTTCGGGTGAACAGCATGGGTCCCCGCAGCAAATCAGTTTGCCGCATCCTAACCCGTCGCAGGGCCAAATTGCGACCATCAATCGCTTTTTGGCAGTTCCTTGAAGGGCAGCGCGAGACTCCAGCCGATTCGGGTGGGATCCGCCGTCTGGTAGGGCGCGAGCCCGATCGTCATCGCCTCGTGCCCCTTCTCCGGCTGGGCCGTGTAGGTGCCGAGCAGCCGATCCCAGACCGACAGGTTGAAGCCATAGTTGCTGTCGTGCTCGCAGCGCATGGCCGAGTGGTGAACGCGGTGCATGTCGGGCGTCACGATCAGGGTGCGCAGGATGCGATCGAGCCACGCCGGCAAGGCGACATTGGCATGGTTGAACATCGCCGCCCCGTTGAGGATGACCTCGAACAGCAGCACGGCCAGCGGCGAGGCCCCGAGCGCCAGCACCCAGACGATCTTCCACAGCACGGAGAGCCCGATCTCGATCGGGTGGAAGCGGATCGCCGTCGTGACGTCGATATCAACGTCGGCGTGATGCATCTGATGCAGCCGCCACAGGAGCGGGACCTTGTGCGACACGAGGTGCTGCAGCCAGAGCGCAAGATCGAGGGCCGCGATCGCAAGCACGGTCTCGAGCCACAAGGGCCAGCCGACTGAATTGAAAAGTCCGAGGCCGTGCTGCTCGGCATGGAACGCCGCGGCGACGGCGGCGAGCGGCACCGCAAAGGTGGCCATCAGACGCACGAGCAGGCTGTCGACGCCGACGATCGTGAGGTTGGTCGTCCAGCGGCGCGCCTTCGGAGCCTTGAGCCGGCGCTTCGGGATCCAGAGCTCGAGCACGCCCATGATCGCGAACACGGCGAGGAATGCCGCCAGGCGAAATTCAGTCTCGCTGATGCCGTCCATGAGTTGCATGGGTCTGCGCTGAGGTTACGTTCGATGTTCCTGGCCGCCACGGCGGCGCAATGCGTCAGATGACGCTGCACGGGGCCTTTGTCCAGGCCGGATCGGCAAGGTGGAACGTGACGAGCGAGCTTCTGAGTAAAGGTCCGGCCGGCGCCCGCTGTCACATTCTGCTTGCCCACGGCGCCGGCGCGCCCATGACCAGCCCATTCATGGAGAAGATGGCGGACCTGCTCGCGGAGCGCGGCCTCCGGGTCACGCGCTTCGAGTTTGCCTACATGGCCGCGCGGCGCGACGGTCTGCGCAAGCCCCCGCCCAGGGCCGAGCTTCTCATCCCTGAGTACGAGGCGATCGTCCGGCGCCTCGCCGCATCGAAGGAAAAAGGCCGGCGTCTCGTCATCGGCGGCAAATCGATGGGCGGGCGCGTCGCGAGCCTGGTCGCGGATGCCTTGCACGACGAAGGGCTCATTGCCGGCCTGGTCTGCCTCGGCTATCCCTTCCACCCGCCCGCAAAGCCCGACAAGCTCCGCACGAGCCATCTCGAGACGCTCGCCTGCCCCACGCTGATCGTCCAGGGCGAGCGCGACCCGTTCGGCACCCGAAGCGAGGTTTCAGGCTACACCCTCTCGCGATCGATCCGCCTCGCCTGGCTGCCCGATGGCGATCACGACCTGAAGCCACGCCGGCCCCACACGCATGACGCCAACCTCGCAGCCGCTGCGGATGCGATCGCCGCCTTCTGTGACGAGCTGGCTAAGAGCCTCACACGTTCTGGTGGCGCGCCTTCGCCGCCCGCTCGAGCGCGGCGCAAGTGAGCTTGTCGAGACCGAGCGCCGCCGCCAGCATGACGAGGAAGCGCTCCTCCTCGGCGTGATGCTCGAGATCGGACGCCGCCACCTCCGCTGCCAGCACGTAGGCGGTCTCGTACAATTGCCCGGGCAGACTTGCCTTGACGAGCTCGAGCACGCGCTCGACCCCGTGCGGCTTGCTGAGCAGCTTCCCGCACTCCTGCGCCGCACCCGCCAGCCAGTCGCCATCGTACTTGAGGAAGGCGGGCAGCTCGCGCACGATCGAGCCAATGCGCGCAATCTCCTCTGCGCTCATCTCGCGATCCACCGCCGACGTCGTGACCATGGCAAAGATGAGAGCCTCAGGAGCCGTGAGACGTTGAGCGTGGGTGTCCTTGCGTGGGCGCATCGATGAAGCCTTTCGCGTCACCTGGAAACTGCCGTGCCGTTGCCGACCCTTTGCTACAGCCCCTTCAAGGCTCCAAGCAGTACGGCATTAAATTGCGCCGGGTCCTGAACCTGGGGCGAATGCCCGAGCTCCGGAAAGGTGACGAGCTTCGCGCCCTCGATGCGCCCGGCCACGTCACGCGCCAGCAGCGAATAGTTGCCGAGCTTCTTGGCCAGCTCGGGCGGCGCGCGGTCCTTGCCGATCGCAGTCGTGTCCTTCTCGCCGATGAGCAGCACCGTCGGCGTCTTGATGCGCGCGATCTCGTGCACGACCGGTTGCGAGAACACCATGTCGGAGGTGAGCGCCTGGTTCCAGGCCACCGCCGCGCCGCCTTCGCCCTGGTACATGGAGGCGAGCATCCCAACCCAGCGGTCGTACTCGGGATTCCAATGCCCGTCGTAGTAGGTCTTGAGCTGGTAGGCCTTGATCTTCGCCGCGTCGGTTGTCTTCTCGGCCTCGAACAGCTCGTCGACGGTGCGCACCGGCACGCCCTTGGCACTCCAATCCTCGAGCCCGATCGGATTGACGAGCACCAGCCCGCCCATGTCGTCGGCAAAGCTCAGCGCATAGCGCATCGCGAGCATGCCGCCCATCGAGTGTCCCATGACGATGGGCTTCTCGACGCCAAGCGATTTGAGAAGTGCGCGTGTGTTGGTGGCAAGCTGGTGTAAGCCGAACTGATACGCGGCAGGCTTCGACGACTTGCAGAAGCCGATCTGGTCCGGCGCGATCACGCGATAGCCGGCGCCTGTGAGCGCGGGAATCGTGCCTTCCCACGTCGCCCCGCAGAAATTCTTGCCGTGGAGCATCACGATCGTCTTGCCGTTGGGGCTCGCGGACGGCGCGACGTCCATGTACGCCATCGTGAGCTTTTGGCCTTGCGAGGCAAATTCGTACTGTTTGACGGGATGGGGATAGGCGAAATCCGCGAGCATCGGATCGGCCTGCGCGCCTGAGCACGCAGCCATCGCCGCAACGCCAACTACGAGCCCCAATGCCCGACTAAGCATGCCTCCCCCTATCTCACCAATCGATCCAACTAGATGCAGGAGATATGGGCAGTGCAATCTCCGCGCAACCTACGGCGTGCCAACGCGCGAGCTCCCCACAACTGTCATCCTCGGGCTTGTCCCGAGGATCAAGGCTTCAGTTGGCCGTGTCGCTCGGCAATCCTCGCGCCGCCAATAGTCCGGGGCACAAATCGACCCAGAAAGGATTCTCGTGCTCGATGAGATTGATCTTCCATTCGCGCACGTAGTGCTTCAGCGTCTTCTCGCGCTGGATTGCCTGCCGCACGTCGGCGAACTCCTCATAATAGACAAGCATCTTCACACGATACTTGGTCGTAAATCTCGAACCCGCTCCCTCCCTGTGCATCTGCGTTCGTCCGAGAATGTTGTTCGTCACCCCGATATACAAAGTACCGCGCGGCTTGCTGGCGAGAATGTAGGTCCAGTACGTCCTCATAGGATCACGAAAAACAGCAGGTGCATGGTGTATGACGCGCCATGGATCCTCGGCATAATGCCGAGGATGACAATTGTGAGACGGTCGAATCCAAAGTTTTCCGTCGCACGGGCCCGCGACATCGTCGGATGTCATCCTCGGACTTGCCCGCCCTCGGCGAAGGCCGAGGGTCCCGAGGCTCCAGCCATTAGCTTGCGCCATCGGGCGCTTGATAAGCCAACAGTGCCCGATCAATTCTCATCCATCTTGAGCGCGGCGATGAAGGCCTCCTGCGGGATCTCGACGCGGCCGAACTCGCGCATCTTCTTCTTGCCGGCCTTCTGTTTGTCGAGCAGCTTGCGTTTTCTCGTGATGTCGCCACCGTAGCACTTGGCCGTCACGTCCTTGCGCAGCGCGCTGATGGTTTCGCGCGCGATCACCTTGCCGCCGATGGCCGCCTGGATCGGAATTTTGAACAGATGCGGGCGGATCAGCTCCTTGAGCTTCTCGCACATGGCCCGGCCGCGGCTCTCGGCCCGCGTCCGGTGCACGATCATCGACAGCGCATCGACCGGCTCGTCGTTGACCAGGATCGACAGCTTGACGAGCTCGTTCTCCTCGTAGCCCTTGATGTGATAGTCGAACGACGCATACCCGCGCGAAACCGACTTCAGCCGGTCATAGAAGTCGAACACCACCTCGTTGAGCGGCAGCTCGTAGATGAGCATGGCGCGGCTGCCGACATAGGTGAGCTGCTTCTGCCGGCCCCGCCGGTCCTGACACAGCTTGAGCACCGCCCCCAGATAGTCGTCCGGCACCAGGATCGTCGCCTCGATCCACGGTTCGTCGATGTGATCGATGCGCACCGTGTCCGGCATGTCGGCCGGGTTGTGCAGCTCGATCATCGACCCGTCGGTCAGGTGCAGATGATAGATGACCGATGGCGCCGTCGTGATGAGGTCGAGGTTGAACTCGCGTTCGAGACGCTCGGTGATGATCTCGAGGTGCAGGAGCCCCAGGAATCCGCAGCGGAAACCGAGGCCCAGCGCCGCCGATGTCTCCATCTCGAAGGAGAAGCTTGCGTCGTTGAGGCGGAGTTTCGCCATGGCGTCGCGCAGGTCCGCGAAGTCGGCCGCATCGACAGGAAACAGACCGCAGAACACGACCGGCTGCGCCGGCTTGAAGCCCGGCAGCGGCTCGGGCGTCGGATTCCTTTCGTCGGTGACGGTGTCGCCGACACGCGTGTCGGCCACTTCCTTGATCGCCGCCGTGAAAAAGCCGACCTCACCCGGCCCCAGCTCGGCGAGCATTTCCTGCTTCGGCCGGAAGATGCCGATGCGCTCGACCTGATAGTGGCCACCCGTCGCCATCATCTGCACCTTCTGGCCGCGCGTCAGAACCCCATCGATGATGCGCACCAGGACCACGACCCCGAGATAGGCGTCGTACCAGCTGTCGACGAGCATCGCCTTGAGCGGCTTCGACGCATCGCCCGTGGGCGGCGGCAGGCGCTCGACGATCGCTTCCAGCACCGCGGCCACGTTGAGGCCGGTCTTCGCCGAGACGCCCACGGCCTGCGATGCATCAATGCCGATCACATCCTCGATCTGCTGCTTGACGCGGTCGGCATCGGCCGAAGGCAGGTCGATCTTGTTTAGAACGGGGAGGATCTCGAGGTTGTTGTCGAGCGCCTGATAGACGTTGGCGAGCGTCTGGGCTTCCACACCCTGGGAGGCATCGACGACCAGGATCGCGCCCTCGCACGCAGCGAGCGAGCGCGACACCTCATAGGCGAAGTCCACGTGCCCCGGCGTGTCCATGAGATTGAGCTGGTAGGTCTTGCCGTCTTTGTATCGGTAGTCGAGGCGCACGGTCTGCGCCTTGATCGTAATGCCCCGCTCGCGCTCGATGTCCATCGAATCGAGGATCTGGTCCTTCATCTCACGGTCTGTGACGTTGCCGCAGAGCTGGATCAGCCTGTCGGAGAGCGTCGATTTGCCGTGATCGATATGGGCGATGATGGAGAAATTGCGAATAAGCGAGGTATCGGTCATGGGGGCGTCTCTAGCACTTGCTCTGGCTGCGCAAAAGGGGCGTTTCCTGCGTCCCATTACCCATTGAGGATGCCGGAAATCACTGGGAATTCCCCGCTAGCTCCGACCCCTCGCATGTGCGAAGATTAACTACGGGGGTGGGCTACTCGGACAGGAGGCTCACGCATGACAGCAAGTCAGACGAGCGCACGCGCCAGGCCCGCGGGGTCAGGTGGACTAGGCATCAACGAGGAGGCCCGCGAGGCCGTAGTCGGCGCATTCGACGCACTCTCGGAGTGGCGCGGCGAGCTTGCCGAGAGCGCCGAGCGCAACGGTGGCGCCGTATTCGACAAGATGGCCGCGGCAGCCAAGGCCATGGGCTGGCCGGCCGAGTTCGTCGATGCGACGCGGACCCAGATCGAGACCGCATCCAAGATGCAGCTCCAGATCCTCGATCAGGTGATGGATGTGTGGGAGCAGCAGGTGAAGTCGCCGGGCTCCGCGATCACATTGCAGACCGCCATGCTGGAGAAGTTCCAGGCGCTACCCGGGATCCCGGTCGGAGGCAAGCTTCCGGGCATGCCGGATTTCGGCCCTATGGCCATGAACCCGATGCAGTTCTGGATGCAGACGGCCGATATGTGGCAGAAGAGCTGGGCTGCTGCGATGTCCTCCTGGGCAGACGCACAGGACGGGCGCAGTGGCAACGGCGGCTCGCGCTCGCGCAGCACGCGCTGAATGAGCACGACTGGGATAAGATACCTTCCGGGCGCGGAGTGCCGCCGCCCGGAGCAGAAGCTTGCGCTCTCACAGTCAACCCTGCGTGCCCGGCATCACCAGTGTGACCGCGCCGAGATAGATCAGGATCGAAAGCACGTCCTGCACGATCGTGGCTAACGGCCCCGAGCCGAAGGCTGGATCGAGTCCCCGGCGGCTCAAGATCCACGGCAACGCAAGACCGACCGTCGCTGCGATCGTTCCCGCGGCGAGGATGGCGAGCGAGACCGCCGCGGCAAGCCTCGTATCCTGGAAAGCCGCTGCTACGCCGAGGAATACGAAAACCGCCAGCACCAGGCCGATGAGCGCGCCTGCCGCCGCCTCGCCGGTGAGCAGCTCGGAGAACGGCCGGTGCGACAGAGAGAGCCCGCGCACGGCCACGGCCTCGGTCTGCGTGCCGATCGCATCCGCGAGATAGACGATCGCGGGCACGAAGAACGCCAGCTTCACGTTTGCGGCAAACGTCGCCTCGAAGCCCGCCATCACCGCGGTGGCGATCGAGCTGCCGACAAGTCCGACGCCGAGCCACGGCAGCCTGTGCCAGGCGCGCATCTGCGGCGGCTCGTCAAGGGCTTGCCGCGCCAGATCCATGGGCTTCATGATGCCGGCAATGCGATGCAGGTCCTCAGTGTGCTCGCGCCAGAGCACATCGAGGAGGCGCGTCGCGCTGATGCAGCCGACGGCCTCTCCGCTTTTGGCCACGACCGGCACGCCGACGAGACGCTTCGCACGTGCAAGCTCCGCGACGTGCTCCTGATCCATTGCCGGCGGGACCGACGGCCAATGTGGATCGAGGAGCGCGTGTGCCGGCCGTTCCCCATCGCCGTCGAGCAGGCCGGCGAGCCGGATCACGCCCTGATAGTGGCCGCTCGCGTCCACGGCGATGATCGGGTCCAGAATGTCGAAGCCTGATTCTGCCATGCGATGGCGCAGCGCAGCCACCGTCTCGACCGGACCCGCAAATGCCACGTGCCGGCTCATGAGCCGGCCTGCCGTCTCCGCGCGATGATGCTCCGGGCCGTTGTGCGGCCGCACGTCCTCGTCCCTAACCATGATCCCTCCGCAAGCGCGCTCGGCCGAGCAGCGACTCGGCCAAATCCAGGAGCACCATGATATCAGGGACGTGGCAAATCTTCCGCGGTCGAGGCTCGGAGGAGAGAGGCGAGCGCGCCGTCGCCGTCCGCCTCTCGGCCGATTGCCAAGTCGGCCTCAGTCCGATTCGGGACGCACGCAGCTAGGCGGCGACGCCGAGCACTTTCGCGATATCGTTGAGCGTCGCCTTCTCCGCGTCGCTCACTTTCTGCCCGCCGAAGCCGAGCACGCTGCCCTCTTTCGCCGCGTCGGCGACCTTGGAGCTGATCGTGCTGAGCAGCTGCTTGAACGCCGCCGCATCCTGGGGCGCCTTGCGGTCGAGGAGCGCCGACACCTCGCCCAGAGCGGCGATCGAGCGCTGGCTGACGTCGGCCGGTTTGGCATCGGCAAAGCGCTTCTTGAGTGCTTCGCGCACGGCGCTCCGTCCTTCAGAGGTCTCGAACTCGGCGACGACCGCCTTGATGAGCTCGCCTGAGCCAGCGTCCGACTTCGCCTTGATCAGCGCGCCCGCGCTGGCGAATGACTCCTGCAAGAGACCGATGAGGCCGCTGGGATCGGCCGCCGTGACCGCCATGCCGGAGAGCGCCACGCTCTCCATGACCTTGTTCCATTCCTCGGGGCTGAAGGATTGCTTGTTGGCCATCGTGGCACTCCCTTGGTCAACGCTATTTCACGCCCGGCGCCGGCGAGCCGGCACCGCGCCTGTGCAAGTGTCCCCGCTGCTGCCCGTCACGCCGTCGCCAGCGTGTCGAGCTCGGACCGGATGCTGTCGATCGTGGGCTTGATCAGCGCACCGACCCCGGGGATCTGGAGCGCCTTCTCCATCAACCCGTCGATCGCCGGCCGTGCTGCGGCGATGGCGCCGGCGAGCGTCGCTTTCATTTCCGGCGACAGCTGACTGGCAAGCCCTTTGACCTTCTCGAACTCGGTCACGGACTTCTTGAGCGGGTCGAGCGCCGCCTGCGCCGTAGCCTCGTCGCGGATGCCACCGAGTGCGTCACGCATGCCGTTCATTGCCGACCTGACCTCGGATCCAACGTCGATATCGCCGATCTTGATTCCCGAGAGGCTTGCGAGCGACGGGAATTCGACTGCCTTCGGCTCCGGAAGCGCCCCCGTCGTGATCGGGGACTCGGCCTTCGGGAGCGGAGGCACGGTCTTGGCGACTTCCGTGGTGCTTGGCCCCGAGAGCAGATACCAGGCTAGGCCGAGGGCGGCGACGGCAAGAGCAGGTATCATCCAGCCCGAGCCCGCGATCCCGTCCCTGCGTCTTTTTGCCGGCTGAAATTCGAAAGCCGGCTGCGAAGCCTCGCGCGAAGCCGCCGAGGTCTGGGTGCCGGACGTGAACCAGTCGAGCATCCCGGTTTTGCCGAGAGCGTCGGCAATGCCGGACGGGAGCGCGCGCGCAATGTTGTCCTTCTGCGCTAAGATTATGTCGGCAGGACTGCGACCGCTCCCGCGCTGCTGGTCCGACAGCACGCTCATGACAACGGGGGCGAGCAATCCCATGAGGTTCGTCGTGCCGACTTCGCCCACCCCGGCGTAGCGGCTGAGCGCATTGATCAGCTGCGACATAGATTGGTTTCCGAGCAGGGACTTGAGTGTGCTCGCGCCGGCATCGATTCGGGTGTTCATACCCGTGCCGCCGATGAGCGGCCCCAGATTCTGGAAGAGTTGCGGTTCCTGGCGCGCAACTTCCGCGTTGACCGCCGCCGCGCCGCCCGGCCTCGACGCCAACGAGCCAAGTGCTGCGAGAAGCGCCGGCGCTCCTGCTCCCAACGCCTTCTCGATCAGTGCCTTGTCTAGGCCGAGGCTTGAGGCAATTCGCGCCACAAGATCTGAATTGAAGACTTGAGCGATCGTGGAAATGAGATTTGCTGGCATGGGACGCTCCCTTGGAAAGGTTTGTCCCCCCGATCGAAAATAGCCCTATACGCGCATCAACTTTCTTTGCCGCATGCGCTTGCAGCCGTATCACGGCATGCCGCCCGCCTCTATCCCCCTTATGGGGGAATTACGTCCATGATCGGCACAACTGCTGTAGGATTAGCGCTGCAAAAGCCTGCAAGCGATAGCACCACATTTCGCTGCGCGAGTCAGACGGTGCTCAGGGCACTCCGCCCGATTCGTTCTTGTAGATCTTCCCGTTCTTCATGATGACGACGAAGTTCTTTGCCGGATCCGCGACCAGCGCGATGTCTGCGATCGGATCGCCGTCGACGAGCACGAGATCCGCGAGCGCCCCCTCCTCGACCACGCCGAGCTTGCCCGGATAGGGCGTGCGCGGTCCCGACAAAGCCAGCAGCTCCGCATTGTCCGCCGTCGCCATCTTGAGCACGTCCGCGGGCCCAAACCAGCGCACGAGCTTGGCGAGCTGCTTGCCGTGACGCGCCCCGCTCCTGGGGTCGAACAGACTGTCGACGCCGAACGCGATTCTGATCTTGTATTTCTTCGCGAGCTCATAGGCCCGTGCCGTGCCGGCCGAGACCTCGAGCTGCTTCACACGGTTGGGACCCTGCTGCGGGATCGCGTCCTCGTCGTCGAGGAACGGCTGCAGGCTCCACCAGATGCCCTTCTCGGCCATCAGCTTGACGGTTGCCTCGTCCACGAGCTGCCCGTGCTCGATGCACTTCACGCCGCCGGCGATCGCGGTCTGAATGGCCTTCGGCGTGTAGGCGTGCACCGTCACATAGGTTCCCCAGTTCTCGGCCGCCTCGACCGCGGCGCGGAACTCGGCCTCCGTGTATTGGCTGACGTCGATCGGATCGTACATCGACGATACCCCGCCGCCAGCCATGAGCTTCAGTTGGCTCGCGCCCAGCATGAGCTGCTCGCGCGCGCGTCGGCGCACCTCGTCGGGGCTGTCGGCTATGGCGGTTGCCCCCACCTGCTCCGAATGCGTGAGCGGCGCGCCATCCGCGCGCGGTATGTCATGTGGGCTGCGGAAATCGCCGTGTCCGCCGGTCTGCGAGATGAACGCGCCCGACGGCCAGATGCGCGGCCCAACCACACTGCCGTCGTCGATCGCGCGTTTGAGTCCGAACACGGGTCCGCCCATGTCGCGCACGCTCGTGAAGCCGCGCAAGAGCGTCGCCTCGGCCTCCTTGCCCGCGCGCAGGACGAGATGACCGAAATCCCCGTTCAGCGCCAGCGCCAGCGGCGACGTCGCGAACATCGAATGCCAGTGCGCATCGATGAGTCCAGGCATCAAGGTTCCCCCGCCGGCATCGATGATGGTCGTGTTTGCGCTGCGGTCGGTCGGGATTGGATCGGCGGAGATTTTCGCTATCACGTTGCCGCGCACGAGAACGTTCATCTTCTCGGTGAGCACCTTGCTCTTGCCGTCGAAGATCCGAGCATTCGTGAACAGCGTGACCGGCTGCGGCGGCTCGGGCGGCTTCACTTGCGCCAGAACAGGCGCACCAAGCGCCAAGAGACCAATCGTAGCAGTCGCAATACGAGAGTGGCGGCGCATGGAGTTCTCCTGGCACTTCAAGTCGGTGTATGTAAGAGACCCTCCCCTCCACCATAGCTGTACGCCCCGCCGGGAATTAGCTCCGGAACAGTGAAACACCTCGGCATGGTTTCTCGCCGCGCCGCACGCCGTGTTAGGGTGGGCGCCGCAATGCGCAGGATGGATGAAGTGGCCACGTCACCGACAGGCTTCGGCGCAGGCTATTGCGGCGGCTGGCTTCGCTGTACACTCGCGGCCTTCTGCATCGTCGTCGCGGCCTGTGGCGCAGCGCACGGCCCCCCAGCGCACGCCGAGGAAGCTGAGCGGATTGCGGCCAAGACCGACATCGACGAGGGCACCTCGCGCGAATCCGTGCTCGTCTCCTTCACGCTCACGGCCCCCGACGGCGTCGAAGCCGAGATCGCGAGCGAGCACAACCTCGAGCTCGTGAGCAAGCTGCCCCTGCCCACGCTCGGCATCCGCGTCGTTCGCTATATCGTTCCCGACGCGCGGCCCCTAGCGGCCGTCCTCGCGCGTCTGCGTGCTGACCAGCGCGTCAGCAGCGCGCAAGTGAACGTGCAATACCGCCAGCTCGAGCCCATCGTGCCGGATACCGTGGTCGGCTCCTTGCCGAGTTCGCCCGAAGTGGGTCCGCGGAAGTCGGCGGCACGCAAGTCTCTCGTGCGCCGCGAGGCATCCATCCCTCGCGATCGCAGGCCGGCCCGCCCAGCCAGAATCGCGGTCGGCGACATCCTCGCCGGCGGTCTCTGAATTTCAGTCGACGCTGATTAGGAGCCCGATGCGGGCCGAAGTGCTGTCGAAATCCGGGCTGTGGTCATGGCGCACGCCAAGCGACAGCTGCACCGTCCGATCGATCTCGAAATCGATGCCACCCGCGGCAAACACGCTCGTATCCGCATCCGTGAACGTGAAGCCAACGCCCGCAATGTCGAGCGCATTGTCATAGTGTAAGCGGTGCGCCAGCCCGCCCTGCGCATAAGGCCTCGCCGTCACGGCCCCGTCGCGAATGACGCCGAACAGGCGCGCCGACAGGCTTCCGGTTGCCGCCTCGATGACGTGATCGCTGTAGTCGATGCCGATCGAATCCTCGTGCGCCTCGCCGACGGTGCGCTGGTAGCCGAGCGTGCCGCGGAAGTCGACGCGAACGGTATCCGCAATGGGCACGATGGTTCCGAGGAGAAGCGCCGACGTGAAGCAGGAGACGTCGTAGTCGCTCGCCGTGCCCACCACGAGATTGCGGCCCTCGCTCTCGCCCCAGCTGCCCCCGATCGCGGTGCCGGCATACCAAGAGCGCGTCGTCACCAGGGCAAAGCCGCCGACCGACCATGACCTGAGGCTCGCCGAGCCGGCGTCCGTGATCCCGAACGATCGCAGCGTTGCATCGCCCTCGATGTCGAGGTCCGATTCGGAGACGCCGCCCGTCAAGGCGAAGTGCAGTGTCCCGCTTCTGAGGCCGAGCTCTTGCGTGGCGTCCCAGATGATGCCCGGAAGCTCGGCCCGATCGGAGGACGATACCGGCAGCGTCCTGCCCGTCACGACGCTGTCTCCGTACTGGGCCGTGTACGAGAAGCCGCCATGGCTGCCGCTGCCGAACGTGATCGCGTTCCACATCCACAAGTTCGGGATCGCAAGCGGCTGGAGGCCCGTCTCGCCCTGGTTGTTTGCCGGCGCCGCATTCGGATTGTCGACGTCGATCGCCGTCAGGCTATCGATCAGCTGCTCGACCGGTGAGATGAGATTGGCGCTCGTCTTGGCAGCAAAGAGCTGATTGACGGGGGCCACCTGATCCAAAACTGTGCCCAGCACTCCGGTTCCAAGCCCTGCCAGCTTGGCGAGGTTCGGCATCACGATGCTGACGCCGGGCAGATTGACGAGCAGCACTTCGCCCTTTGGAAATCCCAGATCCGGCGGCAGTCCACGTGCAAAACTGAGACTCGGCAGGGCGCCGAGCGGCAGCCTGAGGATCGGCGGGCGATCCTTTGGATTGATCGTCGGGATCTTTACATTCTTGTCGAGGACATTGGGAAACGCGAAGCTCCCCTGCGCGAACGTCCGACCCGGACTCGCCAAAAGCGTCAGCAACGCAACGAACAGGACGCAGCCGCCCCGCCACCCGGCCATCGCACATCCAACACGCAACGCAACAGAACTGACCGCGCCACGATAGCCTCAAAGATGGCTCCTACGACATGGCGCAGAGGGCGCGCGGCGATGTTTGCCGATGCCTGTCGTTTGGGCACCACAGGGAAAATGCTCAGAGACGAGCTAAGCGGAAATCCGCAGCTGCATTTCCCCTCTGGCCTCATGGTGAGCTCGTCGAACCATGAGGCTTGCTGATCTAGAGTGCCGGCTGACCTCTAAGACGGCGCTCTCGATCAATGCAGCTTGACGTGCGGCTCCGTGCGCCGTGTGAGGAGGCGCGAGACGGTGTCGAGCGCTACCTTCCAGAAACCGTGCAGCGCCATCTCGTGCATCTTGTAGAGCGAGCGGTACATCACCTTGGCGACGAAACCCTCGATGATCATCTTGCGCCCGGTGACGAAGCCCATGAGGCTGCCCACCGTCGAGTACTCGCCGAGCGACACGAGCGACCCGAAATCCCGATAGTGGAAGGGCTTGAGCGGCTCGCCGGCGAGCCGCCGCTTCATCTGCCGGAAGAGGTGCGAGGCTTCCTGGTGCGCCGCCTGCGCGCGCGGCGGAATGGGTTGGGTCTGGCCCGGCTCCACGAGATAGGCGCAGTCGCCGAAGGCGAAGATATCCGGATCGCGCGTCGTCTGGAGCGTGGGCGTGACGACGAGCTGCTTTGACTTGCTCGCCTCGAGGCCGTCGAGATTGTTGATCAAGTCCACGCCCTTGACCCCGGCCGCCCACACCACGAGCTCGGACGGAATGAAGTCCCCGCTTGCGAGCCGGACGCCGTTCTTGGTCACTTCCGTCACGCGCGCGCCGGTGCGAATATCGACGTTGAGGCCGCGCAGGATCTCGGCTGTCGCCTCCGAGATCCGCTTCGGCAGCGCCGGCACGATGCGATCGGCGGCTTCGATGAGCGTGATCTTGATGTCGCGGTCGGGATCGATCTTGTCGAGACCGAACGCAACGACGGTGCGCGCCGTATTATGCAGCTCCGCCGAAAGCTCGGTCCCCGTCGCGCCGGCGCCGATGATCGTCACCTGAAGCTGCTCCGGCCGGATGGGCCCGCGCTGCGTCTGCGCACGCACGCACGCATTGATGAGGCGCCGGTTGAAGCGTTCCGCCTCCTCCTGCGTATCGAGCATCATGGCGAACTCCTTGACGCCCGGCGTTCCGAAATCGTTCGTGATGCTGCCGATCGCGATGATGAGCGTGTCGTAGGGCACCCAGCGGTCGGGCGTGATCTCGATGCCGTCCTCGTCGTAGGTCGGCGCCAGATGCACGAGCTTCTTGGCCCGGTCGAGACCGATCATCTCCCCGTAGCGGTAGCGGAATCCGTGCCAGTGCCCCTGCGCCTGATACTCGACCTCGTGCCGGTCGACCTCCATGCTGCCGGCCGCGATCTCGTGCAGCAGCGGCTTCCACACATGCGTGCGCACGCGGTCGACGAGCGTGATCGCGGCCCTGGGAAGCTTGCCGAACCAGCCGCGCTTGCCGAGCTTGTCGCCGAGGCGTGTCGCAAGCTCGAGACCACCCGCCCCGCCGCCCACGACGACGAAGTGATGGAGATCGGGTCTTGGCAGGACCAGGGGCGGCACCGAAGTTCCCGTTTGAGTCATGTCGGTCATGCGCGCGCTCCGCTTAGCCGAGGATCAGCCGTCTTTTATGGACCAACGCCAGAATGCCTGCCTGGGTTTTCGATCGCGAGTGCGAGCTCGCTATGGAATTCATGTCCCGAGTCTATCTCAAGGGCTGCCCCGGCGTAATTGCAGCTAGCCTCGGATCTCTCCACCCGTCGCTTTCTTCACGTCCTCAATGATCTTCTGCGAGACCGCCTCGATCTCCTGATCCGTCATCGTCTGCGTCGGCTGCAGCGTCACCTCGATCGCGAGCGACTTCTTTCCTTCCGCCGCGAGATTGCCTCCCTCGAACACGTCGAAGACCGTCACGCCTGCGATGAGCGCCTTGTCGGCCCCCGACGCGGCACGGACCACGTCACCCGCCGCAACGTCGCGGCCGACTACGAACGCGAAGTCCCGGCGCACCGGCAGGAGGTCGGCCTGCGCAAGCGCGCTTCTCGCGCGCCCCTTTTTCTTCTCGGGCGGCAGCGCTTCGAGAAATACTTCGAACGCGACCAGCGGCCCGGCGACATCGAATGTCTTCACAGTCTCGGGATGCATCTCGCCGAAGTGCGCCAGAACCACCTTCGGCCCGAGCCTCAGCGTCCCCGAGCGGCCTGGATGATACCAGCCCGGCGCATCGCGCGTGATCTGCGCCTTCGCCGCATCGAAGCCGAGCGCGCCGAGAAGCGCCGTGACGTCCTCCTTGGCGTCGAACAGGTCGACATCCGGCGCCGCGCCATCCCAGTGCCGCCCCGAGCCTGTCAAATGCGCCGAGCCGGCCCGCACGCCGGAGACACCCAGATATTGATCGGCGGGCGCTTCTCCGCGATAGGCCTGGCCGAGCTCGAACAGCGCCATGTCGGCCACGCCGCGATTGCGATTGCGGGAGACGCCCGCGAGCAGTCCGGGCAGCAGCCCGGGCCGCATCGACGACATCTCGGTCGAAATCGGATTCGCAAGCTCGAGCGCGTCCGCCCCGCCGCCGAAAAGCCGGGCCTCTTCGCGCGGGATGAACGACCACGTCACGGCCTCGACGAATCCGCGCGCAGCGAGTGCACGCCGCGCCCGCCGCGCCCGCTTCTGGCGCTCGGTCAGAACAGGGCGCGCGACGCCGCTCACACGCGGCAGCGGTGTTGCAGGCACCCGATCGATGCCGGCAATGCGCACCACCTCCTCGACGAGATCGGCGGCGCCGTGGATATCGGGCCGCCAAGATGGTGTCGTCACCTCGACCTTCGTGCCCCGGCCGCTGATGTCGCAGCCGAGCGCCTCGAGGATGCCCCTGATCTCGTCCTTCTCGATTTTGAGTCCTGCGAGCCTCTCGACCCGGCCCATGTCGAACTCGATCTCGCGGCGCGTGTCGGGCGCCTTGCCGGCAACCTTCGCCTTCGATGGCTTGCCGCCGCACAGCTTGAGGATCATCTGCGTCGCAAGATCGAGCCCTGGCAGAACGCTCTCGGGATCGACGCCGCGCTCGAAGCGGTAGCGCGCGTCCGTCACGAGGCCCGTCTTGCGGCCTGTTGCCGCCGTGCGTAGCGGGTCGAACCACGCACATTCGATGAGCACGTTCTTCGTCGCCTCTGTCGAGCCCGAAGCCTCGCCGCCGATCACGCCGCCGAGGCCAAGAACGCCCTTGTCATCGGCGATGACGCACATGGCTTCGTCGACCGCATGCTCGCGCCCGTCGAGGCCGAGAAACTTCTCGCCCGCCTTGCCGAGCCGCGCGCGCACCGCGCCCGTGATCTTGTCGGCGTCGTAGACATGCAAGGGCCGCCCGCGATCCTGGCTGATGTAGTTCGTCACATCCACCAGCGCGTTGATGGGACGAAGCCCAACGGCCTTGAGCCGGCTCTGCAGCCACGCCGGCGAAGGACCGTTCTCGACGTCTTTGATATAGCGCGCCGCGAATACCGGGCAGGCGTCGCGCGTCTCCTTCGCGAACTCGAGCTTGACGTCGACCGGCGACGGGAAGCCGCCTTCGACGCCCGAGATAGCCTTCTCGGGCTTCATCGTCCCGAGCCCCGCCGCAGCGAGATCGCGCGCGATCCCGCGCACGCCCGTGCAGTCGGGCCGGTTCGGGGTGAGCTTGACCTCGAACACCGGATCGTTGAGGCCCGCCGCATCGACGTAGCTCTCGCCGATGTGGGCTTCCATCTCGGCGTCGAGCTCGATGATGCCCTGCGACTCGTCCGAAAGCTCGAGCTCGGCCGCCGAGCACATCATGCCGTTCGAGACCACGCCACGAACCGGCTTCTTCTCGAGCGTGATCTTGGAGCCTGGGATGTAGGTCCCGAGCGGCGCGAACACGCCGATGAGGCCCGCGCGTGCATTCGGCGCCCCGCACACGACCTCGAGCGGCGGCTTGCCGCGCTCGGCCTCGACCATGACGATCTGCAGCTTGTCGGCGTTCGGGTGCTTCTTGGCTTCGACGATGCGCGCGACGCGGAACGCCCCGAGCTTCGCGCCCGGATTGTCGACGCTCTCGACCTCGAGCCCGATCGCCGAAAGCTTGGTCGCGATCTCGTCGACCGTGGCCTTGGTCTTGAGGTGATCCTTGAGCCAGGACAGCGTGAATTTCATGGGGTATCCCCAAGGACGGCAGAACGTCCGTCATCCTCGAATTGGCGAGCCGGTGCGAGACAATTCGGGGATCCAGCGCGCGAAGCGCCGAAGGCACCATATATAGTGTCTGCGACGAGCCTGACGCTGGATCCCCGGCCGTCATGCTGAAAGCATGCCTCCGGCATGACACGGCTCAAGAGCCGTGCTCGGCCGAGGATGACGCCATGTGAATTAATTCGCATCACGGCGAAAGCCCGCCGGCGAGCGTCGGCACGTCGAGCACCGAGAACCCGTAGTGCCTCAGCCAGCGCAGGTCCGCCGCGAAGAACGCGCGCAGGTCCGGGATGGCGTACTTCAGCATGGCGAGCCGATCTAGTCCCATGCCGAAGGCGAAGCCCTGGTACTTTTCGGGGTCTAGCCCGCAATTGCGAAGCACGTTCGGATGCACCATGCCGCAGCCCAGGATCTCGAGCCACTGCCCCGGCTTGCCGATCGCCTCAGCGCCGATATCGACTTCCATCGACGGCTCCGTGAACGGGAAGTGCGAGGCACGGAAGCGCATGCGCACCTCGTCCACCTCGAAGAACGCCTTGCAGAACTCCTCGAGCACCCAGCGCAGGTGCCCCATGTGCGTGGTCTCGTCGATGACGAGTCCCTCGATCTGGTGGAACATCGGCGTGTGAGTCTGGTCCGAGTCGCACCTATAGACGCGACCCGGCGCGATGATGCGCAGCGGCGGCTTGCGAGATTCCATCGTTCGGATCTGCACCGGGCTCGTGTGCGTACGCAGCAGAAGTCGCGAACCGTCGGCCTTCGGCGCGAAATAGAACGTGTCGTGCTCCTGGCGCGCCGGATGCTCGGCCGGAATGTTGAGCTTGCCGAAGTTCATCTCGTCCGTTTCGATGTCCGGCCCTTCGGCGACATCAAACCCCATGTCGGCGAAGATCTCGACGCACTCGTCGAACACCTGGCTCACGGGATGGATGCGCCCCTGCGCTTCGGGACCCGCGCGAACGGGCAGCGTGACGTCCGCGCGCTCGGAGGCAAGCCGCGATGCGAGCGCCGCGCCTTCGAGCGCCGACTTGCGCGCTTCGAGCGCCGCGCCGATCTTTTCCTTGACGCCGTTGACCGCCTGGCCGAAGGCCTTGCGCTCCTCCGGCGCGAGCGTGCCGAGCTTGGCCATGAGCTCCGACACGCGCCCCTTCTTGCCGAGCGCCGCGATGCGCACGGCTTCGAGCGCCGCGAGATCGCCGGCGCCCGCAATCTGCCCCAGGAGCTCGCCTTCGAGCTGCTCGATATCGGGGCTTGCAGCCTCAACGGTCATCCGTCACCAAACCTCGTATGTCTGTCATCCTCGGGCTCGCCTGCCCCGGCGGAGGCCGGGGTCCCGAGGATCCACCTCGCCTCTCGCGCCGGAGCCAGCCGATAGATGGATCCTCGGCATAAAGCCGAGGATGACAAGCGGGCAGGTGATGCGCGTTAGGCAGCAGCCTTCTTCACGGCCGCTGCCGCCTGATCGACCAGCGCCTTGAACGCCGACGCATCCTGGACGGCGATATCGGCCAGCACCTTGCGGTCGATCTCGATTCCGGCCTTGGAGAGGCCGTCGATAAACCGCCCGTAGGTGAGCCCGTGCTCGCGCACGGCTGCGTTGATGCGCTGAATCCAGAGCGCCCGGAAGGTGCGCTTGCGGCGCTTCCTGTCGCGATAGGCGTACTGCTGCGCCTTCTCGACGGCCTGCTTCGCGACGCGGATGGTATTCTTGCGCCGGCCGTAATAGCCCTTGGCGGCCTTGAGGACTTTCTTGTGCTTGGCGTGTGCTGTGACGCCGCGCTTGACGCGTGCCATGGTGGTGCTCCTTTAGCGAGAGAGAAGGTGCTGGCGCAGCTGACTCTTGGGTCAGCGCGCGTAGGGCATGTACTTCTTGACGATCTTGCCGTCGCTCTCGTTGAGCACCATCGTGCCGCGCGCGTCGCGAATGAACTTCGCGTGACGCTTGATCATCCCGTGACGCTTGCCTTGGGCGGCAGCCTTGACCTTTCCGGTCCCGGTGATCTTGAAGCGCTTTTTAGCGCCACTCTTCGTCTTCAACTTGGGCATTTTGCTATCCTTTCTCAGATGCGCAGGCGCGCCGCTCACGCGGCCGTCCTTCGCCCCGGCCTTTTCGACCGGCGGCAAGGCAAGACGAGCTTCCTGCTGTGCGTTCTTCTCAGCATTCGAAGCCGCCACGGCATGCCCCGCCGGGCGGCTCGGAAGCGCGGTTATATGGGCGTCGCTTCCCGAATGCAAGAGAACGACGGCTCCGGACGGACCACCGGAAGCGCCAAGAAACGAGCGCTTTGATCGGCCGGAGCCAGCCGCCCCGACACAGGCCGCCCGTTGCCTAGGTGAAATCGGATTGCGTTGCCCCGCAACCGGTGATCGGGCGCCGGGCCGTCCACTTACGTCGTCCACTCAAAGAGCCGCCCGTCGGCAGGGAATCCTTCCTCGCATCGGAGCAGAATTTGTCGCCTGTCCGGATCATCGATGTAGGACGAGCACAGACAAAGCAGCGGCTATGAAAGGCGCGCAAAAGGTTTGAACGGGTTACAGCCACGTACTCGGGCGCCCGATGCCGGCGTTGATCTTGCCATTCCAGCAACCACCGACACTTCCAGGACTTACTGTCAGGTGTTCCAGAGAAATCGCCCTGTTAACTTGCAACCAACACCATGTTGTCTTCGCTTTTGCTCTATCGATCAATATCGGCGACCCACCAGCGACATCTTGCCTTTGCATTAAAGCCGGTCCATATAGGGCCATCGAACACGCCTTGGTTCACTCTGCGACAGCGCCGCGTGTGCTGACACTGGACGTCTCCATCGCGCGATTTGATGACGGCTCCGATAATCGGGTCCGGAGTCGAAAACCTTGCTTTGGAGAAACTGGAATGGCTAACGGCACAGTCAAGTGGTTCAACGGTCAGAAGGGCTACGGCTTTATTCAGCCGGAGGAAGGCGGCGCCGACGTCTTCGTTCACATCTCGGCCGTCGAGCGGGCAGGTCTGCAGACCCTTCGCGAGGGCCAGAAGATCGCCTACGAAACCGAGCGCGGACGTAACGGCAAGATTGCCGCCGTCAATCTTCGCCCGCTTTGATCCACCTGCCGATTGCGATTTGCGGGGAGCGGATTATATCTGCTCCCCGCATTGTGTCTTATGATCCCTCAAATCTTATCAATCCAACCAATGGATCGAGCGCCGGGAGCGTGAATGGCTAAAGAGGAGATGCTCGAGTTCGAGGGCGTGGTGGCCGAGGTGCTGCCCGACGCACGCTGCCGCGTGAAGCTCGACAATGGCCATGAGGTGATCGCCTACACGTCGGGGCGCATGAAGAAGAACCGCATCCGCATCCTTGCCGGCGACAAAGTGACGGTCGAGATGACGCCCTACGACCTCACCAAGGGCCGCATCAACTTCCGTCACAAGGATGCGCGCTCAGGACCGCCCTCCTCATCGTTTGGGCCCGGCGGCGGCCCGCGCCGGCCGCGCTGAGGCAACACAGCAGCTCTCAGGGATATTCGAATCCGAAGCGGAAGCGCACGAGCTTCTCGCTCCGGAATTCGTATTCCGCGTAGTACGTCGGATAGCCGTACGCCTTGAGCGTATCGTCCTTGTCCGCGCCTTCGATCGAATACTGGATGGTCTCGTCGCCGCCCTGCTTGTCGCGGCTCTTGATGCACTTGCCGAGACGCTTCATGACCTCGTCCGGGCTCATGCCGAGCTTGATCCCGAGCCCGCTTGTGAACTCATCTGTCGCCAGCTCGTTGAGCGTCATCGCTTCCGAGCCGGCAAGCCTGACCTCGACCTCTGCGTACTCGTCGACGGGAGCGCCATAGTGCACGAAGAGAATGAGCTCCTGCACGCCGTCCTTGCTGACGAACCGCGCACGCGGGAGATCTTCCGAATCCTCGATGATGGTCGGCCCTGATCCGACCTGGCGCACTGCGCTCTCTTCGTCCTTGAGCTTCACACCGAACACGGAGAGGTCGGGCCCCTTCATCCGGCACGCCTTGGCGCCAAGAGCATCTCCCGTGGCCGCCATTCCCAAGAACACGCCCGTGCAGACTGCGAGTGCGAGCTTGAGGCGGTCGTTCATGATTGCTTTCGGGACGCTCCGGGCGAAACCCGAATCATAGCCTGCCCCGCGCCGAACGCCAGGGGCGTCGCGCATTTGTATAGTTAGGCAGAGCGCGCCTGCGCCTCGCCGGCATCCTCCACCATCGCCATGCCTGGGTCGGGCCGCGCGGAGAGGGCGGTGTTGATGTTGGCCAAGAACATCCGGGCGGCGAATTCCCAGCTGAAGTCCATCGCTCTCTTGCGCACGCCCTCGCGGTCGATGGCCAATGCCCCGAGCGCCGCCTCGCGCAGGTCCTGGGCGAGCACACCCGACACACCCGGTGTCACGAGATCTATGGGGCCCGTGACCGGATAGGCTGCGATCGGCAGTCCGGACGCCATGGCCTCGAGCAGCACCATGCCGAAGGTATCGGTGCGGCTCGGAAACACGAACACGTCCGCCGAGGAATAGCAGGTGGCGAGGTCCTCGCCCTGGCGGTCGCCCGTGAAGATCGCCTCGGGGTACCGCCGCTTGAGAGACGGGAGGAGCGGACCATCTCCGACCACCACCTTACGGCCCGGGAGGTCGAGCCTCAGGAAGGCATCGAGGTTCTTCTCGACCGCGACCCGCCCCACATAGAGGAAGACGGGATCCGTGCCGAAGGAGCGAACGGCGCGCGGACGGAAGTGGGTCGTGTCGACGCCGCGCGTCCACGGCAGAAGATCCTTGAACCCGCGCGCGGCAAGATCGTCCGCGAGGCTCTTCGTCGCCACCATGACGCCCGCCCCGGCGTTGTGAAAGCGACGCTGGATCGCATAGATCCATGACGCGGGGACGGCGAATCGAGAAGACAGGTATTCCGGAAAGCGCGTGTGAAAGCTCGTCGTGAAAGGGATCTGCCCGCGCATGCAATAGGCACGCACCATCCATCCCACCGGCCCCTCGGTGGCGATGTGAATGGCATCCGGCGAGAGCGCGTCGACCTGCTTTCGGCACGATCGCAAATCCGGCAGCGCCAGGCGGATCTCTGGGTACGTCGGGCACGGCAACGTGCGGAAGTCGGACGGCGTCAGAAAGCTGAGGCGGGCGCCGAGCGCCTCCACCTCGAGGGCGAGACGCTCGTAGGTGCGCACGACACCGTTGACCTGAGGCCGCCAAGCATCCGTCGCCACCAGGATGTGCATCAGGCCGCTCTGAGCGCCTCGGCGACAGGAGCAGCCGCGCCGGTCGCGCTCCTCGCGCGAACGGTGTCCATCCACCGCACGAGCTCGAACTCCCCGCTTGCTGTCTCGCCGACCGCCGTGCAGCTCTCCACCCAGTCGCCGGTGTTGACGTAGTGGATGCCGTCGATATCGCGCGACGCAGCATGGTGGATGTGCCCGCAGATCACGCCGTCGACATCTCTGCGGCGCGCCTCTTCCGCGAGATTCCTCTCGAAATCTCCGATGAAGTTGACCGCGGTCTTCACCCGCAGCTTGAGGTAGCTCGAGAGCGACCAGTAGCCGAGCCCGATTCGGCGCCGAACGAAGTTCAACGGCCAGTTCGACCAGAGCGCGAGCTCGTAGCCGCGATCGCCGAGGAACGCGAGCCAGCGCGCGTAGCGCACCACGACATCGTACTCGTCGCCGTGCATGACGAGATAGCGTCGGCCATCGGCCGTCGTATGCACGGTTTGCCGCTCGATCTCGATGCCGCCGAAGTGCATGCCGCAGTAGTCACGCATGCCTTCGTCGTGATTTCCCGGGATGTAGACCACGCGCGTGCCTTTGCGCACCTTGCGCAAGAGCTTCTGCAGCACGTCGTTGTGCGTCTGAGGCCAGATGGCGCCGCGGCGAATGCGCCAGAAATCGAGGATATCGCCGACGAGATAGATGGTCTCGGCGTCGTGATACTTGAGGAAATCCAAGAGCATCTCGGCCTGGCAAGAGCGCGTGCCGAGGTGAACGTCCGAGATGAAGAGAGAGCGGTATGACCTTTCAGTCTCCATGAGACTTGGCCTCCAACCGAGGGTCGCGACGAGATCACTTGCGATCGCCCATTTCAAAGGAGATTCAGGTTTCAGGAATGTGACAACTGGCGGGTTTGTGGTTAATGGCGGTCAATTTTGGCCCATGCGTGCGCCGCCTGCCGCGCCGGACGGGCGCGCCGAGCGTCCCCGCGCCGGCCTGAATGAGCCGCGCAGAAAGTGCCAGGCCCGTCTAACGTTGTAGAAGCGGGGCACCGCGCGCGCGTATTGCCGGTAGGCCTCACCATATTGGTGTCTCAGCCACGGCTCCTCGGCGTGCGCCATGAGCACGTATACCGCGATCAGCAATCCGACGAGGACCATGACGCCCGCCGAGCAGGCCGCGATGGCGAGGCCGACGTAAGCCGGAATGATCGTCGCGTATTGGGGATTGCGGGTCCAGCGATAGACGCCGCTGGTTACAAGCCCGCCACGCCGGCAGTAGGTGTTGGCGCGTCCCAGCGCGAAGAGGGTGTAGAGGTAGAGCGCGCCGCACCCGAGAAACATCGCGAGCCCGAGCCATCGCACGATCCACGGCAAGGCGAACGTCGCACTCGGATCGAGGGCCGCGAGGCCGAGAGCCGTCGTGTTGAGGGACCTGAAAAGGAACCAGAAGCCGAGGCTTTGCCAGGTTCCCTTGCCGGGCGTCGGCCAGAACCCGAGACGCGGATCGGCAATCGTCGCCACCATGAGCGCCAGGAGCGGCGCGGCGGCAAGTATCCCGAAGGCGAGTATGTAGGTGTGCATCGCCAGTCCGGGCGAGACAGAGCAAGGGTGGCCGCTGGAGCGGAAGGCGTCAGGTGGTGCGCCTCTCGAACGCGCCCGCGCAACAATCGCACCGGCAGTATCCCCTTCGGATATGACACGTGAGCGACAGCACGCCGGTGGCCGCAGTCGGTGAAATGGGAGGAGCCGGCCGCCATACCGTCCGGGGCCGCCGCATCAATAGATGCGCAGCGGAAAATAGCGCTCGACGAGCTCCTGGAAGCGCCCGCTTTGGCGCACACGCTTCAACGCCGCGTTGATCAATGTCCGGATCTGAGGATCGTTTCTCGGCACCGCGATTGCGATCCCGTCGCCGAAGAACTTGGGCTCGAAATAGGGCCCGCCCCTGAACTCGCAGCACTGCCTGGCGAGCGAGCCGTTGAGCCAGAAGGCGAGGCTGATCGCATCGTCGAACAGGACCTCGACCTTCCCCTGCTGCAGCGCTTCTCTTGCGAGCTCCGGATTTTCGAACGTCAGGATCTTGCTGTCGCGAAAGTACGTCCTGAGATAGGCCTCGTGCGCCGTACCCTTGGCGACCCCGATCGTGGCCCCGTCGAGGCCCTCGGGGCTTATCTCGAGCTTGGCGGATCCGGTCCGGCCCGCGAAGCGACCCGGCGTATGAAAGTAGCGATCCGTGAAGTCGACCTCGGCGAGCGCCTGCGGCGTAACCGAGTGCGCGGCAATCACGGCATCGGCGTCGCCGCGCTTGAGGCCGAGGAACAGCTCCTCCCACGGCCGCACCTTGATATCGCAGGCCGCGCCGATATCGAGGCAGATCGCACGCGCCAGATCGACGTTGAAACCGGCGAGGACGCCCTCGTCATCATAGTAGTTGAATGGGGGAAAATCGCCGTCGGTGAGGAAGCGCACCACCACGCGCCGCGGCTCATCCGGCGCAGCTTCCTGCTTGGGTTCGCTGCTGTCGGCATCCTGGCCCAGCACGCGGGTCACGGACCCCGCCAGCACGACCGCCGCCACGAACAAAACCGCAACGCCGAGCCGGGCCGGGATCCCAGACATCCTTCGGTGCCGACGATCGGCGCTGAGCCGTTGCAGCAACCCCATGTTATCTCTCTTCGCGATCTGCCGCCCCGATCCCAGCCCGAAGTTCTGTATCTCAACCGCCTGACGTGGCAATATTATTGCTGCCAATACCTGCCGAGACCACGACAGTTTCTTATGGCCTTGCCTACCGCCGGGAGCCCATAGTGGGACTTGATAAACAGGGTATCGCGATGGCCGGCAAGCTGCTGGACAACCTTTTCTACGATCTTCTCGATCGCGTGTCCGGCATCGAAGAGAAAGGCGAGGGCGACGCCTTCCTCGCCTATGCAAAGGACACCTACGGTCTCACCAATGTCGCCTACCTCGGCGTCAACATTCCCCATCCCACGCATGGCCAGCACTACGTGCAGTGCACCTACAGCGACGCCTGGGTCAGGCATTACGTGACCCAGGAGTTCGTCTCGATCGACCCCGTCGTCAGGCTGGGCCTCACCAGCATTCTTCCTCTCGACTGGTCCGAGATGCACGACAAGCTCGAGAAATCGCGACAGGTCTTCCGCGATTCAAAGGACTTCGGGATCGGCACGCAGGGGCTCACTTTCCCCGTCCGCGGCGTTCATGGAGAGACGGCGATCTTCAGCGTCAACGCCGACATGAGCCCCTCCGAATGGAAGGCCTTCAAGCGCGTCGCCTTGCGCGATTTCCACGTCGTCGCCCATTATTTTCACAACCAGGTTCTGGAGAAACATGGCGCCCCGACGAACGTCGTGCTCGAGCTCTCCGACAAGGAGGTCGAGTGCCTGAAGTGGGCTGCGGCCGGCAAGAGCACCTGGGACACGAGCGTGATCCTCAACATCAGCGAGCGGACCGTGAAATTCTACCTCGACACGGCCCGCCACAAGATGAACTGCCTGACCAAGACGCAGGCAGTCGCCAGGGCCGTTGCGCTCGGCCTGGTCAACGTCTCCTAGAGCATTTTCCGAGGACACCGGTTCGTCGCCGAAAATCCGATAGAAAAGAAACTAGAGCGTCCGATCCGAATACATCGGATCGCAAGACGCTCTAGGCTACTGTCCAACTGGACAGTGTCGCCCCGTTCGCGGGCGAACCTACGCTCCTCCTGCGAAGCAATCGCAGCAGGAGAACGCGTATGATCAAGCTCATTCCTGGACACGAACGATCCCGTCACCCGCAGCAGATTGACGCGATGCACAGGTTGCGTGCGCGCGTCTTCGCAGAACGGCTGGCGTGGTCCGTAACCGTTCGCAACGGCTGGGAGGTCGACGAGTTCGACAAGCTCGACCCGCTCTATCTTGTCGCGGAGGACGCCGACGGCAGGGTTCGTGGCACGGTCCGGCTATTGCCGACCACCGGCCCCAACATGCTGTCCGACGTATTTTCCGAGCTCTTGCCGCCCAACCAGTCCGTGCGCTCGCCCGGCATCTGGGAAAGCTCGCGCTTCTCCGTCGACCACGAGGCGCTTGCCGAGCGGTCGGACAAGCTGGTCAACAGAACGACCGCGGAGCTTCTCTGCGGCATGACAGAGGTCGGCATGCGCGCCGGGCTGGATTTCATCGTCTCCGTCGTCGACGTCCACATGGAGAGGGTGCTGAAGCGCGCCAATTGCCATTGCGAGCGCCTCGGCGAGCCCAAGAAGATCGGCAAGGTCACGACCGTTGCCGGGCTTTGGGAGATCGGTGACGAGTTGCTCGGCAATCTCCGCCAGGCGAGCGGCATCGAGGGCTCGGTCGTCGTCGAGGAGGATCTGAGACGCGTTGAGCTGGCCGCATGACGAGAAACGGCCGAACGAAGAAATGTTCGAGCCTAACCCCCGCAGTGAAGAACATGGCAGCGATTAGAACCGACTTTCCCTCAGTATACGGTGAGTATCGGGCATGCACGGAAACCATCGGCAGCATGGGAAAGGAGGCATATGCTGCGGCTCGCAACGGAACCTGCCCGCCACATCTTCTCAACATCTGGGAGACGCATGTCCTCGAGCCGGAGATCGAGAGGATCGTCGCGCTTTCCAACGCGGCGCTGCTCGCCAGAGCTCAGAACCTTGACGACGTCCTGAAGAAGCTCGAGCTCCTCGCCGAATGCTACATGAGCGAGGATCAGGCCGACGCACGCCGCGCGCTGCATTCGATCCGCCAGGATCTCGAATGTCTCTATCGGGCCTGCTGAAACGTGTTTAGTCTGGCTGACCTCTAGAGCATTTTCCGGCGAAGTGGGCACCGGTTCGTCGCAGAAGATGCGAAAAGACAAGAACCTGGAGCGCGCCTCCGATTCCGTAGGAACGGAACGCGCTCCAGTGAGGTGCGGCCAAAACTGACGCGTATCATGCGCCATTCGCGCCGGCGGAGTTCCATTGGGGCTGAGACGCCCCCGCCTCGAATTGCGCCGTCGCCGTTGGCGGCGGCGCAGGAGTTTTCTCTTCCGGCAACCTCGACGCACGTCGACCGCTCCGCGGACGCCGACCCCCGCCCAGACGTTGAGGCGCAGCTCGACCGCGCCGTCAATCTGCTGCGCCGCCGTCGCCCGGAGCAGTCTGCCGCCGAGCCTCTCTGGCTGTGGCAGCGGATTTGCCTTGTCGCTCTGTCGAGCGCGCTCGTGGTGGGAGTAGGCTTCAACCTGCGCCCGACGCTCGCCGTGCTCCTCGCGGCACTTGTACTGCCATTCTTTTGTGTCGTCCTGCTGCGCGCCGTGGCCCTCTGGCATGCCAGCGGTCGCTCCCGTCTCGCCGCCGGAGGCGCACCACTGAGCGGCGACGACGACCTCGCCCCCTACACGGTGCTGGTGCCGCTCTTCCGCGAGGCCAACGTCGTTCCCGGCCTCGTCGAGGCGTTGACCGAGATCGACTACCCCACCCATCTGCTCGAAGTCATCTTCATCACCGAAGCCATAGACCTCGAGACCCAGAATGCGCTTGCGTCCGCGAGGCTCCCGACGCACATGCGCGTCGTCGTCGTGCCGGACGGAGCGCCACGCACGAAGCCGCGCGCGTTGAATTTCGCACTCGGTCAGGCAACCGGCGACTACGTCGTCGTCTACGATGCCGAGGACGTCCCGGACGGAGACCAGCTTCGCCGCGCGCTCGCGCGCCTCAGAGTTTCGCCGGAGCTGGGGTGTGTGCAGGCGCGCCTCAACGTCTACAACGCCGGCGAATCCTGGCTCACACGCCAATTCGCCATCGAGTACACGGCGCTCTTCGATTGCCTGCTCCCGGCGCTCGAGCGCTTGCGACTGCCCGTCCCCCTCGGCGGGACATCAAATCATTTTCCCGGCAAAGTCCTCGAAGAGGTCGGCGGCTGGGACCCCTACAATGTCACGGAGGACGCCGATCTCGGCATCCGCCTCGCGCGCGGTGGCTGGCGCGTCGAGGTTCTGGCCTCCACCACATGGGAGGAGGCGCCCGTCACTCTCAAGACCTGGCTCGGACAGCGCAAGCGCTGGCTCAAGGGTTGGATGCAGACCTATCTGGTGCACATGCGCCAGCCGAGACGCCTCCTGCGTGAGCTTGGAGGAAGATCCTTCCTCGGCCTGCAGGTCCTGATGGGCGGCCTGCTCCTGTCGGCGCTCGTGCACCCCTGGTACTACGTCCTCGCCGCGCTCGATGCCGCCTTCGACATTCTGGCTGTTTCCGGCGAAACGGCTGCCGGCCGCTTGCTGTGGTGGCTTGGACTTTTCAATCTCGTCACGGGCTATGTGACAGGCGTCGCCCTCGGCGGCATGGCCACGACGCTTCGCGGCTGGCGCGGCCTCGCCACACACGCTCTTTTGATGCCGGCTTACTGGCTGCTCATCTCCTACGCCGCCTACGAGGCGCTGTGGCAGTTCGTGACTGCCCCCTATTACTGGGAGAAGACAGAGCACAGCGCGCGCCGTCACGCCATTCTCGATCAACGCCGCCCGGATCGGGGCGCCTAATCGCTCGCCGCAGCGCGCCGGACCAGCGCGTTGCTACAGGCGATAGTTCTTGGGGTCGTCGTAGCCCCAAAGATCGTCGGCACGCGAGCCGGCCATCAGCGCCGCGTACACCACGCCGCTGATGAGCACCCAAATCACCATGCCGATGATTGCCAATGTGGACATCTTGCAGAGCCTCCCCGTGTTGCGCGCCGTTATGGGTTCTTGTTTGCCGTGAGGCTCCGTGACCGGAGCCGCTAGCGACGCAACGAACTGCCTTGAGTGCTAGATCCACCTTTCTGAAGCATGATTCGCACCCAGGGCTAAGGGGATAACGCGACGGCCTCACACTTATTCCGACTTCGCAAATGCGATATGCACGCATGCGCCAGCTCGCACTCGCGAATAAGAAGCGTGACGAGTCTGATTCAGAACAAAAAAAGCCCCCCAGTGCGGGCTGGGGGGCTTGATGGTACCTCGCGAAGGGCTATTGAAAACCTCACGGGGCATGATGAGAACGAATCAGCGCCGGGTTTATTCCCAGGCTACCGAGATTACTGGTGCGCCTCCCATCCAAGCCCCTGAATCTCAACGCTGAATGTGGCACGTGCCGCAGCCCTGGCTTCGCCGGTGGAACCGTCGCGCAACAGATGCACGTGGACGCGCAATGGATCGATGCGCCGGCGACGGATAATCCGCGACCGCCGCGTTGCCCATTCGGTGCCTGCCCTCCCAAGCTTGCAGGCGCCCCGCGCTTGAGGCTTAGCCCGCAGTCACCCCAGACGGGCGGGCGGCTTCTTGCGCGGCTTCAGGGCCTGAAAGTCAGGGTTTGATCACCACCCCCCACGGCAGGCGGCCGACAGGGACGGACTTCTCGGGCTTCAGCGTCGCCACATCGACGACCGTCATGTCGTTGGTGAGGCCGTTGGCGACGAAAAGTTTCGTGCCCTCGGGATTTAGCGCCAAGTGCCACGGCCGCTGTCCGACGAGGATGAACTCCTTGGGCGTGTACGTCTCCGTATCCACGACCGCGACGCGATTGGCCGAGCTCAGCGCGACGAACGCCGTCTTGCCATCCTTGCTGAAGCGCACGCCCATGGGCTGAATGAGCTCTGGCCTCACGCCCGGAATCTGAAATCCGAACTTCTTCACGACCTTGCGAGAAACCGGATCGATGACGGCGACCGTGCCCCCGATCTCGGCCGTGACCCACACCAGCTTGCCGTCGCGCGTGAACTCCGCGACGCGCGGGCGCGTATCGACGAGCACGTTCGCGGTCACCTTGAACGTCGCGTTGTCGATGAAATGCGCCATGCTGGTCTGCTCGGAGGTCGCGACCGTGAACTTGTTGTCCGGCGACACCGCCATGCCCTCGGGCTCGACGCCGACCGGCACTTCGGCGAGCACCTTGCCGTCGGCGCGCTCGATCACCGTCACATAGCCTTCGTCCTCGTTGGCGATGTAGATCCGTGTCCCGGATGGATCGACGTCGAGCAGCTCGGGATCGGGACCCGAGCCGAGCGTGCGCACCACCTCGAGCTTTTCCGTGTCGATGACGTCGAGCCGGTTGTCGTCGCCTGCGCAGACGAGCAGCTCCTTGAAATCCGGCGTCAGCACCATGCCGCGCGGCCTGGCGCCGGTAGGGATCGTCTTGACGATCTTGAGCGTCTCGCTGTCGAGAACGGTGATCGTGTTGTCTTTCTCGTTCGAGACGAAGATCGTTGCGGCCTGGGCCGGCGCAACGGCAAGCAGGCAACCCGCGACGGTCGCGGCTGCGGCGTGACGGATCATTGTGCGTTCCTCTCCTGGTCGCTTCTTATTTTTCGAGCCGGCACTTCGTCTCAGGCTGGTCGAAGCCCATGGTGTCGGTCAGATACTTCTGATGCAGAAAGCCGTCCTGCGGCGAGATCGAGACCAGCGTGCGCGGCCCCGAAAGCAGGATCGGCTGGCGCATCTGGTGATCCCAGCTGCGGAAGTTGAGCCCGACCCCCTTGAAGCCCGCGACCTCGAACTCTTTCGAGAGAATGAAGGCGCGCACGTCCGCCGCGCCATTCTTGGACGTGCGCGTCACCGCCTCGCCAAAGACGCGCACCGCAAGCCATGCCGTATAGTCGCGCTCGGTCATGATGCGGCTGGCCTGCTTTTCGAAGCGGTTTTGAAGCTGCGTGCCCGCGTACTGCTCGAACGACCTGTGCCAGGCGACCGCCTGCAGGCCCTGCGAGCCGACGACGGGGCGCGGGTCGTAGGTTCGGTACATGAGGTAATCGCCGAACGCCTCGCCCACATCTGCGACGTAGACGACGTCATAGTCCGGCGCGCTCTGCGTCAGGATCGGCATCTGAGTCTGGATCTGCTGGTGGCCGGTATCCGTGCGCCGCGATCCGGCATCGAATGCGTACGTGCGCTCCTCGACGATCTTGGCGCCGAATTTCTGTGCCGCCCGCCTGATGGCAGCGAGGTACTCTTTGTCGGCCGCCGTGGTGCCCGCGACCACCAGCCAACGCCGCCATTTCTTCCAGATCAGATATTGGGCGAGCGCGTCCGCCCGCATCGCCCAGTTGGGAATGATATGGAACACGTTCGCCCGGCACCCGTCTTGCCGCAGCTCATCGTTGCTGCTGCGCGCATTGAGGATGACGGCATCCTTCGCGTCCGGCAGATCGGCGACCGCCAGCAGATCTGGCCCTTCGAGATCGGCGACGATCAGCTTGTGGCCCGCCGCCAGCATCTCCTTGGCCTTGGCCGTGACATCGTCCTTCTCCTCGACGATCGCCTCGACGATCTCGTAGTGCTGCTCGACGAGCCGCCCCGTCATGTTGTTTTCTTTGATCGCGAGGCGTGCGCCCTGCACGCCCTCGTCGGTGAGGATCTTGTCCAGGAGCGACAGCGGCGGCGGCTCGGCGTAGCGCTTGCCGAGATAGACGATCTTGGTCTCGAGATGCCCGGGCGGCGCCTCTGCGGACGTCACGGCATCGGCGGCGGCTCGCGCGACCGCCGATGCCAAGACCACAAGCAGGATGGGCAGCAAAGGCCCGCGGTACACCCGGCCGAGCCATTTCTGCGCTCGTCTCAAGCTCACCAAGTCTTCTTCTCCGGCCGGCCTTTCCAAACCGAATGAACCCACGCGATCATTTTCCAGAGCTTGTCCTCGTCGGTGACGATGGAACCGAATGGCGGCATCGGACCGACGACGTTCTCCTGGCCCTTGCGCGCCACGCCGTATTTCTTCTTGAGCTCGTCGCTGCCGAGGGTGATCAGTCGGAACAGCGTGTCGTCGTCGCCGCCGTAGACCCATGTCTCGTTCGTGAGCGGAGGGCACATGCCGCCACCGCCACCGCCGCCATGGCAGCCATTGCAGGAGGCGCCCATGTAGATCTTGTGGCCTTCCTCGACCACCGCGGCGTCCTCGGTGGAATAGGGGTTCTTGAGCGTCCCTTTGGGCGCCGCTTCCACCCTCTCGAGCGGCGTCATCTTGCCGCCTGCGGCTGCAGGAGCGGCGGCCGCCGCGCCCTCCGCCTTGGCATCGCCGGCGGGCTTGTCGGCGGGCTGCGCCGCTGGCGCGGGGGGTGCCGCCTCTTCCGCGTGCACAGCCGGCTCCGACAACACCGCGAGCCCCAACGCGGCCGCCCCGAGAACGCCCCAAAATCCCTTCGTCACGCTTTTCATCCCTTCTTCTCGTCTTTCGTTACTGAACCACCTCGGCATCGAGGTGCTTGAAGTCGCAGCGAGTCTGCGACGCCTCGTCCCCTGCTTGCATTGGGTTAGCTCTCGCGCGGCCGCTCTCTGCCTTGACCGCCCCGCTCTTGCTGTCGAGCTCGAAGCTGATGTCGAAGAAGCCGTCCTGCCCACCGGCGTCGCGGAATCCCGCACATACGACGAACCGCCCGTCCGCCTTGCGGCGCAGTACCGGGAGCTCCACGTCGATCAGCTCGAGCTTGCGGCTTCCCGCTTCGTCCTTGAACTCGTAGAGCTCGCCCTCGCGTGCGGCCGCGATGTGCCTGTGGACCGCGGCCATCACATTCCAGGGGCGGTTCGAGCCGATGACGCTCGCGCGCTGGAGCGTCGGCAGCCACCACCAGGCGATGGGCTCGCGCGTCATCAGCGTCCAGGAGGCGCCGTCCGCGATGGGCTCCTTCTGCACCCGGCTTTCGAGGAGAACGAGGCGATCGGCCTCGGGCATCAGCCAGAGATCGACCGCATATTTTTTTGCGGGGACGGCCCTGTCGTGGAAGATCAGGTTCGGGAACCAGCCCTCGCCCTTGATGCCGCGCACGAGCTTGACCTCGTCGAACACGAGGTCGAGGCTCACTCCCGTCCGCGGGTCGCGGAGCACGAGCACGCCGTCCTTCGCGTGCTCGGCAACGATTGCCTTTGCCCTCTCGGCGACCTCTTCCTCAGTAAACTCATGGGCAGGGGCCGCCTGCACCGTTGCGTCGGCGAGCAGCACGGCGCCGGGCCCCGAGAGCGACGCCGGCGCCAAGGGCGCCGAGAGCGGGAGCGCGCTCAAGGCGAAACCAGCGGCAAAGCTCGGACCAAGCGGGATCATCGTGAGCTCAGCCCCTCGCCTCGGGGCGCGCGAGACATTCCAGGGAACACGGTCAGGAGACGGCTCACATCTTCTCCTTTGCCGCCCCGGGGGGCTCGCCCTTGGGCGCGCTGCGCTCGGAGATCGCCGCTTCGAACAACCTGATGGACTTGACCGCGTCCTCGTTGAGATTGGCGTTGGCGATGTCGAGCGCGGTCTTCCCGTCCGCCGCCTTCGCATTGGGGTCCGCCCCGGCCTCGAGCAGAAGCCCAAGCATGGGAATGTTGCCGCGTGCCGCCGCGATCATGAGCGCTGTGACGCCGGCGGCGTTCGCTGCGTTGACGTTCGCTCCACGCTCGATCAGCGCATTCGCAATGTCGGTCGATCTGAGACCCTGCCTGCGTTCGATCTCTTTGGCAGCCTCGCCGACCGCGAGCTGACTCGCCGCCGACATGAGCGGCGTAACCCGATCCGTGCCGGCAGCCACGTTGACGGAGGCGCCGCTCTCGATCAGCACCTTGGCGGCGAGAAACTTGCTCTCCTCGACCGCAATGGCGAGCGCGGTGAACCCGCCCGGCACGCTGGCATCCAGATCCGCACCCCGATCGATCAGCGCCTTGATGCTCGCCACGTGGTTGCGGCTCGCCGCATGGATGAGGGCGGTCATGCCGTCCTTGTCGCGGCCATTGACGTCGGCCCCGAGCTCAATGAGCAATGGAATGATCTTGTCGGCCCGTCCGCGCGCCGCACTCTGCAGCGCGCCGTAGCCCTGTCCGTCGAGCTTGTTGACGTCGCCGCCCTTCTCGACCAGGAAACGGATACGTTCGATGTCGGAAGCCAGCACCGCGTTGGCGAGCTCTTCCTGGACATCCGCGCCCTCGGCCAGCCACCTCTCGAGCCGCTCATGCGTGACGAGCTGGTCCGGCGAGGCCTGAACCTTGGGACCCTCGCTCACCTCGAACGGCTTCGTGTAGGAGCCATGCGCCGGAAGATCGCCTGGGACCACGCACCGGCTGCATTGCACGAGCGGCACGCCGTAATCTTTGAGGATCTTCTCGATCTCTCCCCGACTCGCCTCGAGCGCATACTCGAGCGCGTACTTCATGACGACGTTGGTGGGCCGGACGGCGAGTGCCAGGTCGAACTCGAGCGGAACCTCGTCCTCCATGAGGTTGACGGGAAGGATGGTGAGCGGCGCTCCCTTCACCGTTTTGAACCAGCCCGCGAAGGGGCCCCAGACGGCCGCGACGTCAAGCTCGCCGTCGATCACCTGCTGCACCTGATGCGCCGGCTGCTGCTCTGGCAGGAGATCGCCGTTGCGGCTGATCGTGTGGAGGACGACGTTCGTGCTGATGCCGCGGCGCTTCAACACCTCGCGCAGTGCTGAGGTCTGATAGACGCCGATCTTGAGCTCCTTGAGCTTCGGGTCATCGAGATCCTTGATGTCGAGGCCGCGGTCGCCGCGGAAGGCGAGCACATAGGTCGTGCGGTAGACGGGATTCGTCGTCAGCACGCTCGCGTAGTTCGCCGGCATGTCGACGAGGACGTCGCAATCGTTGGTCTCGAAGGTCTGGCGCGTGATGCCGCGCTCGATGTAGGGGCGCCAGAAGTACGTGACGCGCGTTCCCATGGCGCGCGCGAGCACGTCGGCGATCTTGTTCTGGAAGCCTTGGCCATCATTGGAAGACAGCGGCATGTTGCCGGGATCGCCACACACGCGCAGCTCAGCGAGCTTCTTGCCTTCAAAGAGCGCCTTGCCTGCAGTCTTGGCCGCGGTCTTCTCCGCTGCCGTGAGCTCGTCGAAATCCTTGTTTGCGCGCGCGCGCTCCTGGGCGGGAAGCGGTTCTGCCGAAGGAGAGAACACGACCAGAGATGCCAGAAGCAGCGGTAAGCGAACGGTCACGCGGTTCTCATAAATGTTATAATGTAGCTAGTTTGCTTATAGCGGCCGGACTGCCGTCCAGCAAGGCAGCGCGGGAATGCTTCCCGGCCCGTCATGCCCGCGCCGCCGAAGCAGCGTCCATCGGCGGGGACGGACATGAGAACGCCCGGCGTCTCGCGACGCCGGGCGCTGAGACTTCTGCTTAGGTCACTCGTAGACCCGGAAGGTGAAGAGCGTGCCCGCCTGGGGGATCTTGTCCAGGTTGGCTGCCTTCGTCATCGCGGTCGCACCGATCGCACCGAACTTGTCGTTGAGATCGAGGCCCGCGGTCACCGGCACGCCGATCCAGCCGCCGATGCCGGCGAGGATGGAGACGTACTGCTTGCCCTTCACCTTGTAGGTGATCGGGTTCGCGATCATGCCGGAGGCAAGCTTGCGGCTCCAGAGGATCTTGCCGTCCTTGCGATCGACGGCGCGGAAGTCGCCGCCGAGCGAGCCGTAGAACATCAGGCCGCCATCGGTAACCATGGTCCCGCCCCAATTCGGATAGGGATCCGGAATTTCCCAGTCGGCCTTGCCGGTCAAGACGTCGAATTTCTTGATCTTGCCGGTCGTGCCAGGCTTCTCGGGGAACATGTACACGTTCGCGAACACGTAGACCGTGCCCTGGTTCGTGTGCGTGCGCTCTTGAGGCTCTAGCTCCATGCACCAGTTGTTGGTCGGGCAATAGAACTTGTTCGGCTCCTTGGGATCGACCGAGCAAGGCTGCTGGTCCTTGCCGCCCATGGCAGAGGGGCAGGCAGCGACGTTGCGGCCACGCTCGAGCGGCGAGTGCTCGCGCACCTTTACCGGACGGCCGGTCTTCATGTCGATCTTCTCGGCCCAGTCCGTCGTCACGTACTTGTTGGCGCGCAGAAGCGTGCCGTTCGTGCGGTCGAGGACGTAAGCAAAGCCGTTGCGGTCGAAGTGCGTCAGCGCTTTGACCTTCTTGCCGTCGATGTCCATATCCGTGAGGATATTTTCATTGACGCCGTCATAGTCCCACTGGTCGAAGGGCGTCATCTGGTAGGCCCAGACGGCCTCGCCGGTATCGACCTTGCGGGCGAAGATGGTCATCGACCACTTGTTGTCGAACTCGCCCGTATTGCACTCCTCGTGCGTCTTCTTCGAGCAGCGATAGGCGGGGCTCCAGAGACCCGGGTTGCCGGTCGAGTAGTAGACGATCTTGAGCTCGGGATCGTAGCTGAACCAAGCCCAGGCCGCGCCGCCACCGATCTTGTAGTCCTCGCCGAGGTGCGTCTTGATGCCGAGATCCTGGCCGGCCGTCCCGTAGTGCGGGTTGGCTTTGTTGGTCTCCGGCGTCAGGCAGACGTCCTTGTCGGAGCCGGTCGAATGGCACTCCCAGACCTTCTTGCCGTCCTTGAGGTCGTAGGCCGTGACCCGGCCGCGGGCCGCGAACTCGTCGCCGCCGAAGCCGAGGATGACGAGGTTCTCGGCGATGAGCGGAGCGCTGGTGCTCGTCTCGCCCTTCTCCGGCCAGGCGTGCTTCACAACCCACGCCTCTTTGCCGGTAGCGGCGTCGAGCGCGATCAGGAAGCCGTCGAGCGTGCCGTAATAGAGCTTGCCGTCGGCGAAGGCGGGACCGCGGTTGACGGTGTCGCAGCAGGCGCGCGGCACAGCCGACTCATCGCGGTCCGTTGTCTTGACGTAGTTCCAGATCTGCTTGGGATTGTCGGGGTCCGAAAGATCGAGGCCCTGGGCGATGTTGCACTGGGCCATGTTTGGGCAGCCCGAGACGAAGAACAGCATCGGCTTGCCGCCCACGTCGTCGATAAAGAGCGGCTGACCTTCGTGCCCGCGGAGCGCGCCGGTCGACTGCGACCAGACCATCTGCAGCTTGCCGACGTTGGCCGCCGTGATGTCCTTGAGCGGGCTATGGCGCGTGAGCGCGTTGTCGCGACCCGGAGAAGCCCACTGGTTGGGATCCGCCGCCCGCTTGTCCACTTCCGGGTTCGCCAATGCCTGGCCCGAAAGGCCCAGCATTGCCGCCATGAGGCCGCCTGTGAGCAGCCTTAGTTTATGTTTCATTTCGGTCTCCTCTCCTAGAAGCCCAGTGACGTTCTTCCTCAGTCGCAGGACGCAATTCCTCTCGCTCCGCCGGCGGCGAGAGAGCGCCGCTGGAGGAAGCAATGGCGGTGACGAGAGGAAATGAGCCCCGGCGACAAACGCTCTCGGATCCACTGGGTGACCCAATTGGATCATTGGCTGCGGAAATTGATGCAGCCCAAACCCAAGAGCTGGGTTGCCTCGGACTCTGATCTACACTCCTAGCTCCCCGGAATAATCCACGACCGATTGAGTCTCTGTCCCGAGGGCCGAGGGATGTTCAGCCATCTCGCGGCAACCACATCAACCAATCGCTGGGGCACGATAGGGATGTTATACCAGCACATCCACGGGCGCTTTTCCCGAGGTCGTCAGGATGTTTTCCCAATCACAGAAACTTGAACAGCGGCCGGGATTTCACCACGGCACTGGGCGAATGCCGCCCCCGCAATGAAGCGGATCGAAATATCGAAACAATGATCTATTGCGAGAATGCGCGAGCAGACTGGCGGTCCGCGATCGGCCGGCGCCCAAAAATGAGAAAGCCGCCACCCCGTGGGGTCGGCGGCTTTGAGATTTCTCTTTTCCCGAGTCTGGAGTGGATCTTGGCGCGGACAAACACCGTCGCGCCGCTGGCCGCTCCTACCGGCTGAAGCCGACCGACGCCAGCTCGACCTGGCACTTCTTGCCAAGCTGGAAATATTTGAGCATGACGCACCGCTTCACCTTGGCGACCGTGGGTGCGTTGCCGATACAAAGCCGCCGCACATCCGTCTCGCAGGCGGCGCGAAGCTGGGGCGTGACCTCGGCCGGGAGCTGAAAGTCCTCAGCTACGGCGGCAGTCGCTCCAAGCATGGGAAGGCACAGGACAAGGGCCCGCTGTCGCTTCATCATTTCCCTCTTTCCCCATTGGCTGATCTCTATTTTGCAGCACGTTGGAACAGCACAATAAAGGCCAGAATTGTGCGCTGCGGCAGGAAACCACACTTTTTGCCCGATATGGCTAATGGGTGTTCCACATTGCGACGCCGCCCTGAACGCGGATCAGTGGCGCTCTGAAAGTCTGATCCCGGTAAAGATCAGGATTTGACGTCTTTGATTTTGGGCGTTTTTTTTGCACGCCCTGGCTTCGAGCCCGCGGGCGAAGGCGCGCCGATTTGCGCCTCTGGCTGCCATTTGAAAACCCGCAGCAGCGCCTCACCAAGCCGGACGCTGTCGACATCATCCTTGTGGATAACGTCCGTCGCGCCGGCCGCCAGCAGGTCGTCCCGCCTTTTTCTCGTCACCTGCCCGCTGACCACGACGATAGGCCCCTCGTATTTGGCACCCCGAAGATAGGGGATGGTCGAGGAGGCGTTATCAGAGGGCTTCAAGACGTCGTCGAGAAAAACGAGATCGGGCTTTCTCGCCACGACGCTGTCGACCGCATTACCGAGCGTTGCGGCGCGCCGGACCTCGAGATCGTAGCCGAACATGACGCGGAGCGTTGCCTTGAGACGATCCGCGTCGATCGTCTCGTCCTCGACGATCAACACATCCGTGAGTGTCGGCAACTCCTGCCTGAGCTTGGTGATATCGCTCTTCTTGGTAAGGAAATCGCCGCCCGATCCGGCTGATGACGCAGTCATGAAACTTCTTTCGCCCCCCCTGCCCGGGCGCAATGCGAGAACAGGGGCCGCGCGTCCCAAATATTTGCCGCGCCGGTTGTACTTATCATGTCCCGCTCAACTTTGCACTGTGGCCAAGCCCGCTACCAAGTCTAGCCACGAAATAAAGATTAGGCTCGCGCGCGCCATCCGCCAATAGCACCATCGTCCCAGGAACCGCCCGTTCCTGGCCACCGGCACCCGAGCGTCCAGGCCGCGAGAAGAAAAGCCTAGCAGGTAATGGTCTTGGGCCAGTGAACGCGGAACATTACGCCGCCCCCCCCCTCGGGACAGGAGAGCACATCGAGCCGCCCGCCGAGCAGCCGAAGTGTCCGGCTCACCACGGCGAGGCCCATGCCCTGGCCGTCGCTTTGCTCGGAGAGCTTGCGAAACGGCAGCAGGATCGCCTCGCGGTGCTTGGGCGCAATGCCGGGTCCGTCGTCGGCTATACTGATCTCGAACGCGTCGGCTTTTTCTGCCCCGGCGATGTGCACCAGGCCGTCCTCCCGGTCATGATGCTTGACCGCGTTGTCGATGAGATTGCGCAGCACGAGATCGAGCGGAGCCCTGAGCGTCGTCAGCACGGGCCACGCCCCATCCACCTCGATCCTGAAGGCCGCCCCGCGATGGACGGATCCGACGATGCCGCGCACGACGGCCCGCGTATCGACGGTCTCGAGCACCTCGGATTTTCTTCCCGCGCTCGAATATTCGAGAAGCGCCGTCAGCATGTCCGTCATGCGCCGCGACTGCTCCTTGAGGCGGGCGAGCTTCTCGCGCGCCTTCTCGGGCATCGCTTGACCGAGCTCGCTCTCGATGTCGTCTGCAAGAAAGCGCAGCGCGCGCATTGGCGCTTTGAGGTCGTGCGATATGATCGCGGCGAACTCCTCGAGATCGTGGTTGGCGCGCTCGAGCTGGGCGTTTGCGCGCGCAAGGTCGACGGATTTCCTCTTGAGCTCGCCCTCGGCGAGCAGTCTGCCGCGAATCTGCCGGCTGAACTCGATCTGCAGGTCCGACCGCGGCACCGCACGCGAGATGAGCAGGATGAAGGCCCCTTCCTCGCTCGACCACAGCACCGTGAGGTTGAGACGGGGTGACTGCTTGCCGTCGGCGATGATCGACACCGCAGGCACGTCGACTACCGTGCCGAGCGAATGCCTGAGAGCCACGATATCCCGCTCGAGTCCGAAGAGCGGCGGCACGCTCGACGTGAGCGCCACACCGACATCGACGAAATCGGCGAGCTGTCCATAGCGCGCGGTAACGGTCAGTGCGTCGTCGATCCAGACGAGCCCGTAGACGCCGCGCTCGGCCAGCATCTTGCCTGCGGCAACGAATGGGACATCCTCCGGCGCGCCGATTTCAGTGCCCACGCCTGATGATCGCGTCTGCGGTGTGAAGGAACGCATACTGCACGTTCTCGCCCGTCTTGGCGCTGGTTTTCACTATGTCTCGGCCCGATTGATTGAGCGAGCGCACGAATTCATCGTCTCCGTCCGTGCCGATGAGATCGACCTTGTTGAGGATGAAGGAGACGTGACGTCCGGGCAAGGCCTCCTCGAAGCCCTGTCCGAGGCGGCTCATGGTCTCGAGTGTTTCGCGCCGCGACAGGTCCCCGACGACGAGCGCCGCGGAGGCCTCCTTCATATAGACGTGCCGGAAAATGGTGTCGCCGAAATTGCCGTCCGTATCCCAGATGATGAGGCTCACGGCCGGCCTCGCCTCGTTCGCCGGGATTTCGTAGCGGTAGACGTCGACGCCGATCGTCGGCTTGTATTCGAGCTCGAAGCGATCAAACACGAGCCGCTCGACGATCGAGGATTTGCCGACGCCGATCTCGCCGAGAAGCATGACTTTCCGGGCCATCATTCGCCAGCTTCGCCCTCGAAGCCGACCTCGAACTCCACGCGCCGGTTGGGGCTCGTCTCGCCCACCACCTGGCTCAGGTCCTGGTTGTCCTTGCGTCCGACCGTCGCCAGCCGCGCCTGCGATATGCCGCGATTGACGAGAGCCTCAGCCACCTTGCGGGAGCGCGCCTCGCTCAGGGGCGAATTGCGCTCGTTCCCGCCCTTGAAATCCGTATAGCCGACAACGCGAACCAGCAGCGTCGTCTCGCCCATGAGCTTCGCGAGTTCATCAAGTGTCCGCGAAGCGAGCGCCTCGTCTCTGTAGTTGGTATCCTCGGAAAAGAAGATGGCATTTGCCCGCGTCCAGGCCTCGAGCCGCTCGCGTGCGGACGGTCCCGCGGGTGGCGGCAGATTGCGCTTGAGCGCCAGCACCTGCGAGACCGCGATGGTGATGCGCGCAAGCCTCTCGGTCTCGTCGGCGAGCGCCTCCGCCGCACCCGTCATGCCGTCGGTCTTGGCCTTGGGGCCGCTTTCGGCGAGCGCCGGGACAGTGCCGCCTTCGAGAAGCTGTGAAAGCGCCGTTCCTGCCTGACGTAGCTCGGTCTCGAGATCGAGCGAAGCCTCGAGCGAGGCCGCGGCCGCCCGCGCCGCGCCGGGGTCCGCATCCTTGCGCAGAGCCTCGATCTCGTTGCGTCCCTTGACCGTCGCGGCGGCGGTGGCGGCAACGACGCTCGAGGGCCCTCCGCCCGCAGCCTCGATCCGGGCCAGCTCCGCCCGGACGTCGTCGAGATTCCGGCCAGCCCGATCAAGAGCACTCTCGACGACGCGCCGCGTGGTCGCGGCACCGAGCGCCGAGACCTCACCCTTCACGTCCACCACCTCTCCTTTGACATCCGCCACCGCACCCTTGACGTCCGCGATCTTGGGCTCGAGCGTCAGCACGTTCTCGCGCACCATGGCGATTTCGGGTTGGATGTCGGCCACCTCCTGGCGCACGCTCTCGACCTTGGGCTCCATCACCGCAATGTCGTTCGGAAGCGCCCGCAGGCGATCGACGATCTCCGAGTTGGGAAGCGCCTTCACGAGCGACGCAATGACGGCCGCTTTCGATTGGTCAGTCGGCGTCAGGCCCTCGACGGCGACGCTGCGCCCGAGCCAGTCGACATTGATCTCGATCGGATAGCTGGCGACATCGCCGTTCGATGCGATCGTCTTCGACGCAATGTCATGCACCTCGCTTGAAAGATAGCTCGCGTACGCGCTCCACGACAGCCACGCCACGAGCGCGAGACCTGCGCCCCACGCGAGAACCTTCGCCGGACTTACGCCCCGCCCCGCGATCTCGGCGTGACGCTTGGCGATCCGCCTGTCGAGATCCCGATGGAGGTCCTCGAGCGAAATGCTGCGCACAGCGCCTCGCGCACCGCCCAGCCCTTCCGCAATCCGCTGTGACTGCGCCGACTTGTGCAGCTCCTCGAGCGCCGAAAGAAACACGTCGTCGAGCGTGGCCTCAACGGAAGAAGCCGCGGTCCCCGAGCACTTGGCCGCCAGGAGATAGAGGGGCGAGGCGCGCAAATAGAGCCGCCGCTCGCCGAAATCGATCTGCCTCAGCGCCGCGCTCTGGTCGTAGAGCGCCTTCGATGAGTACTCGTTGATCGCTGCGAGCACGCCGCTCATGACGTGGTCGCGCCCGCCGTTGGGATTGCGCACCTCGGGCCAGCGGGACATGAGCTCGCCGGTGCCGCGCCGGATGAGATAGACCTCTTCGAGGCGCAGCCGCTGCGTCGCCGCGATCGCGAGCTCCCCGACCGACTTGCCGGTGATGAGGCTTCGGAGACGGAGCATCACCGGATTGAGCTCGAACCGCCGGTTGATGTCGTTGGCAAGATCCCGGAGCGCGCTCGTGAGATAGGCCTGCACGATGCGGCCCGTCGCCGGGTATATGGCTTCGACCAGCTCGTCCTGGCTGTTGCGGATCTCGGTCTTGATCGTTCTGACGATGAGCGGCGCGACCGCGGACGAGAGCTCCGCGTGGCGGTGCACCTCGGCGGCCCTGAGCGCACCGTCGAGAACCTCGGCGACGCTGCCCCTGAACCGCTCTTCCGTGCCGGCCCGGTCGAAGACCTGGTCGACGCGCCGCGAAAGCTCTGAGAACGCCCGCGCCTCGCTGTCGAACAAGAGCTCCTTGAGACGCTCCACCCCGCCCGTCGGTGCCATTCCTGTTACCCTTTGCCTGAGCTCCGCGAGCGGGCCCCGCTCCTCGCTGGCTTACTTCAATGACGTCGCCGCACGGATGCGCTCGCCGAGATCGAGCACGCTGCGCGACAGCTCCTCGAACGCACTCCGCCGCTCGGCGTCCGTCTCGCCGGCGAGCGCCTCGATGCGCGCGGCAATCGCATCGAACTGGCGCGACACCGAGAGCTGGTACTCGCGGTGCTTCTGCTCGATCTCGAGGTGCTGCTGCCCCACGGCCGTGGCGAAATCCGTTTGCCGCTGCTCGAGGGCTGCAATCCTTGCGTGCAGATCACGAACCTGGTCGCCGAAAAGGAGCTCGCGGATCTGCTCCATCTTTTCGTCCCTGAGCTCCGAGACCTGGCCGGCGCGAAGCTCCTCGAGGGAGGTAGCGTTCATGGCAATCCCTTCTCTGACGCAACGGAGCGCCGGCCGGCTGGCTCGCAGCCGAAACGGCCGGAAATCCGCCGCCGTCCCGTAGTGCCGGGACCCGCAAAGAATGGCCTAACCTACTGAACGGCCGATGGTACGGCAAGCCAATGTCCGGCCCGGCATGCCCGCTCCGACGCTCGGTCTTCTGTTGGCGCATTCGACGTCAAGACAGCTGCAGGGGCCAAATCGGCCCCTGCCATCTATTGAACGATGAGACGGGAGAGGCGATTAGCCGGCTGCGACGCCCGTCGGCTCCGCGCAATCGACGCCCGTTCCGCCAAGACCGCAATAGCCGTGCGGCAACTTCGCCAGGTATTGCTGATGGTGCTCCTCGGCGAAGTAGAATGTCGGCGCTGCCATGATCTCGGTCGTGATCGCGCCGAAACCTGCCGCGGAGAGCCGCTTCTGGTAGTCCGCCTTCGACGCCTCGGCTACCTTCTTCTGAGCATCCGAGAACGTGTAGATGCCTGAGCGGTATTGCGTGCCGATGTCGTTGCCCTGGCGCATGCCCTGCGTCGGGTTGTGACTCTCCCAGAACGTCTTGAGCAGGCTGCCGTAGCTGATCTTCTTGGGATCGTAGACGACAAGCACGACCTCCGTGTGCCCGGTCTGCCCCGTGCACACTTCCTCATAGGTCGGATTGGGGGTCGAGCCCGCCGCGTAGCCGACGGCCGTGATCCAGATGCCGGACCCGAGCTCCCAGAACTTCCGCTCGACACCCCAGAAGCAGCCCATGGCGAACATGGCGCGCTCGGTGCCGGCCGGATAGGGTCCTTTGAGCGGACGGCCGAAGAGATAGTGCTCCTCGGCGGTCGGGATCGGACTCGAGCGGCCCTTGAGCGCATTCGCCGCGGTCGGGATCTCGAGCTTCTTGCGTGAGAACAGCATTTTCGTCACCTGATCCTGAGTTCGTTGCTCAAGATATACGCAACCAGGCCCCTCCAGTTGCACGCAGCTTGATAACAAGATTGAGAGCGCCGACGCGGGTGAAATCACTACAGCCCGGCACAAACAAAAACACCGCCGGGGCGTGAGCCCAGGCGGTGTTTTTGTAGGTCAAAGCGAAGAGAGGATTTTTTTTCCGATGAATTCGAATGCGTCTCACTGCTCGGCAGACCTGGCAACGACCTACTCTCCCACGTCTTAAGACGAAGTACCATCGGCGCTGGGGCGTTTCACGGCCGAGTTCGGAATGGGATCGGGTGCAGCCACCCCGCCATAATCACCAGGTCGGCGGAGAAGTGAGACGAATTCTGGCCTTTCCGTTGCTCCTACGCTCATCAGGCGGCACGTCGCCGTTACCGCGCCAGAGGCGCGAGCGCACAAGGTGCGCCGGCATTAGTGCCGCCCTCCCGGAGCGACAGGCGCGCGTGAGCGCGCCGGACAGTCGCGTGAGGGATTAGATGAGCATTGCTTAATGAGAGCGATCGAAGTTCGATCGAGCTATTAGTACCGGTAAGCTACATGCATTGCTGCACTTCCACACCCGGCCTATCAACGTGGTGGTCTTCCACGGCTCTCAAGGGAGAAATGATCTCGAGGTGGGTTTCCCGCTTAGATGCCTTCAGCGGTTATCCCGTCCGCACATAGCTACCCTGCTGTGCCGCTGGCGCGACAACAGGTCCACCAGAGGTGCGTCCAACTCGGTCCTCTCGTACTAGAGTCAGATCCTCTCAATTCTCCTACGCCTACGGCAGATAGGGACCGAACTGTCTCGCGACGTTCTGAACCCAGCTCACGTACCTCTTTAAATGGCGAACAGCCATACCCTTGGGACCTGCTCCAGCCCCAGGATGAGATGAGCCGACATCGAGGTGCCAAACGATTCCGTCGATATGGACTCTTGGGAATCATCAGCCTGTTATCCCCGGCGTACCTTTTATTCGTTGAGCGATGGCCCTTCCACACAGAACCACCGGATCACTATGGCCGTCTTTCGACTCTGCTCGACTTGTCAGTCTCGCAGTCAGGCGGGCTTATGCCATTGCACTCGACGGTTGATTTCCGACCA